>OCVQ010000045.1_pt1 | contig 102870 bp, 108 predicted proteins | sample 1539061 | NCBI WGS metagenome assembly OCVQ01 (sample SAMEA3355526, study PRJEB22509) | marine metagenome | biome: marine; feature: river plume; material: water | place: USA | collected 2010-08-08 | depth 0.5 m | reverse complement strand
ACCCGGGCTTGGTGGTAGGATAGGTTTTCTGGAACGCCATCCAGTAGTCGTATGGATTCAAAGAATGGGTACATATATTTTTTGAATCAGTTCGTTGTATTCTTCCTCAAAGTCACTCAAATGAGTGATTCCTCCTCCACAGCGGTAAGTGCCGTCTTCACTGAGGAATCGAATCATGACACATGAATCCAACTCTTTACCGTCAAAGATTCCGGCAATGCCTGTGTAAAATCCCCTGGGAGATTCTTCGATGTTTTGTATCAGTTCTTTGGTTTTTGCCTTCGGGGCGCCTGAGATTGAGCCTGCGGGTAGCAATCGCTGGAGGATTTGCCCTATTCTCTCAGCGTAGTTGTCCGGTAACTTTCCTTCGATACAGCTGCTCAGTTGACCGGTCATTTTTCGATGGGCTTTGATTTCTTCGTAATATTTATATCGAGTTACCCTCACTTGTTTGGCCACTAGGCTTAGGTCATTGCGCAGAAGATCTACTACGGTGGCGTGCTCGGCATTTTCTTTAGCGTTGTTTTGCAATTTTTCTTCAGCGTCAATTTCGCTGGCGTCAATGGTTCCCTTCATCGGTCGGGTACTGATGACCCCCTCCTTGATTTGAATGAATGTTTCTGGTGAAAAACAGGCAAATCCCCCCTGGCGCCAAATCTTGTACTTAGCGGTTGCTTCGTTGAACACTTCCTCCAAACTCCGGTTGATCGTTAATCGACCATGAGTCGTCAAGTTCATTAGGAAGGTGTCTCCTCGTTGAATAGCCTCTTTGGTTTGATTAAATTGCCTTTGGTAAACACTTCTCTGTGGCGGAATTACCTGAGCGATTAATTCTTTTTGCGCACTAGGGTAGTAGGTGTGGTTGGTGATACCTTGAAAGTCGTACTTCCAATGTTCCGGACATTCATGGAGGGGGTAAGCCTCAGGGTGGGCCATTTCAAAATCGACGAAAAACACAAAGGGCACCTTGTTTTGTCCCCATTGGTCTAGTTGATCGAAGAAGTTCATGGTGCGTATTTGCGGGTTGAGGAAACAAATTTAAAAATATAATCCCCTCTGCTTTTGAATAATGAAAAAAGATTTTTACATTTGCGCCCCTTAAAGAGGGTAATTTATAGTTATATAAACAGATCTATGCCAACAATTTCACAATTAGTAAGAACAGGAAGAGAGACCATTACTAAGAAGAGTAAATCGGCTGCTTTGGATTCTTGTCCACAACGACGAGGTGTTTGTACCCGTGTGTACACCACGACTCCTAAGAAACCAAACTCTGCGATGCGTAAAGTAGCCAGGGTTAGGTTGACCAACGGAAAAGAGGTGAACGCGTACATCCCCGGAGAAGGACACAACCTCCAAGAGCACTCGATAGTATTAGTAAGAGGCGGAAGGGTGAAAGATTTGCCAGGCGTGCGTTATCACATTGTGAGGGGAGCCTTAGACACCGCTGGTGTTGCAGGAAGAACTCAGAGGAGATCAAAGTACGGTGCAAAACGCCCTAAAAAGTAATCATTAAGATTCAAGAGAAATGAGAAAAAAGCAGGCCAAAAAGCGTCCCTTATTGCCGGATCCAAAGTTTAATGACCAATTGGTCACTCGCTTTGTGAACATGTTGATGTGGGATGGTAAAAAATCAATCGCTTTCAAAGTATTTTACGATGCTTTAGAAATCGTTAAAGAAAAGAAGACTGACGAGGAGAAAACTGAGTTGGAAATCTGGAAAGATGCGCTTTCAAACATCATGCCCCACGTTGAGGTACGCTCAAGAAGGGTAGGTGGAGCCACCTTCCAAATTCCGATGCAGATTCGTCCAGACCGCAAAATTTCTACAGCCATTAAGTGGATGATCCTGTATGCGCGCAGACGCAACGAGAAGTCTATGGCGGCTAAATTGGCAGGAGAAATCCTTGCTGCGTTTAAAGAAGAAGGTGCAGCAGTAAAAAAACGTGTGGATACACACAGAATGGCAGAGGCCAACAAAGCATTCTCTCATTTTAGATTTTAATTAAGCCATGTCTAGAGATTTAAGATTAACCAGAAACATTGGTATTGCAGCCCACATCGACGCGGGTAAAACCACCACTACGGAGCGTATTCTATTTTACACAGGAGTAAGTCACAAGATTGGTGAGGTGCACGATGGTGCAGCTACTATGGACTGGATGGAGCAAGAGCAAGAGCGCGGTATTACCATTACTTCTGCTGCAACTACTTGTACTTGGAATTTTCCTACAGAAAATGGAAAACCTACCGCAGAGGCGCAGAACTACCATTTCAATATTATTGACACCCCAGGCCACGTTGACTTTACTGTAGAGGTAAACCGCTCATTGCGCGTTCTTGATGGTTTGGTGTTTTTGTTTTCTGCTGTCGACGGGGTTGAGCCTCAATCTGAGACAAACTGGCGTCTAGCGGACAACTACAAAGTTCCACGCATGGGCTTTGTCAACAAGATGGACCGTCAGGGGGCAAACTTCTTGAATGTTTGTAAGCAAGTACGCGATATGTTGAAGTCTAATGCAGTGCCCATCGTATTGCCGATCGGTGATGAAGCAGACTTTAAAGGTATTGTTGATTTGGTGAAGAACCGCGCGATTGTATGGCACGAAGACAACTTTGGAGCTACCTTTGATGTGGTTGAAATTCCTGCAGATATGAAAGATGAAGTGCGTCAATACCGCGCTGAGTTGATTGAAGCAGTAGCTGAATACGATGAAAACTTGATGGCCAAATTCTTTGAGGATGAGGATTCCATCACAGAAGATGAAGTACATGCTGCATTGCGTGCTGCTGTTATGGATATGAGCATCATCCCTATGGTTTGTGGTTCATCATTTAAGAACAAAGGGGTTCAGTTCCTATTGGATGCCGTATGTCGTTATTTGCCTTCTCCTATGGATAAGGATGATATCGTCGGTACTGATCCTAAAACAGATTTGCCTGTAACACGCAAGCCTGATGCAAAACAACCATTTGCCGCTCTTGCCTTTAAAATTGCTACCGATCCTTTCGTAGGACGCTTGGCTTTCTTTAGAGCTTACTCAGGTCGTTTGGATGCTGGTTCTTATGTATTAAACAACAGAACAGGCAACAAAGAGCGTATTTCACGTATCTATCAGATGCACTCCAACAAACAAAATCCAATCGAGTTTATTGAGGCGGGTGATATTGGAGCAGCTGTTGGATTTAAAGACATTAAAACAGGGGACACCTTGTCAGATGAGAAAAATCCTATTGTTTTGGAAAGTATGGTATTCCCTGATCCTGTAATCGGTATCGCGGTTGAACCAAAAACCAAAGCGGATGTAGACAAAATGGGTATGGCTTTGGCTAAATTGGCTGAAGAAGATCCAACGTTTGTTGTGAAAACTGATGAGGCTTCTGGACAGACCATTATTTCTGGTATGGGTGAGCTTCACTTGGACATTATCGTTGACCGTATGCGTCGCGAGTTTAAAGTTGAGCTAAACCAAGGTCAACCACAGGTGGAGTACAAGGAGGCTTTAACTGCTCGTGCTAACCACAGAGAAGTGTACAAAAAACAATCTGGTGGTCGCGGTAAATTTGCGGACATTGTTTTTGAAATGATGCCTGCAGAAGAGGGTAAAACTGGACTTGAATTTGTCAATGAAATCAAAGGGGGTAACGTTCCTAAGGAATATGTTCCTGCGATCGAAAAAGGATTCAGGGAAGCCATGAAAAATGGACCTCTTGCCGGTTTTGAAATGGATTCAATGAAAATTGTCCTAAAAGACGGTTCTTTCCACCCAGTGGATTCTGATTCACTTTCATTTGAATTAGCCGCCAAAATGGGGTACAAAGCTGCGGCTAAAGCCGCTAAAGCGATCATTATGGAGCCGATCATGAAATTGGAAGTATTGACTCCTGAGGAAAACATGGGGGATATTGTAGGTGACTTGAACCGTAGAAGAGGTCAAGTAAACGAAATGTCTGACCGTGCAGGTGCTAAAGTAATTCGTGCCCACGTACCTCTTTCAGAAATGTTTGGTTATGTAACTTCCTTAAGAACCCTTTCTTCAGGTCGTGCTACATCAACCATGGAGTTTGATCACTACGCAGAAACACCTTCTAATGTTTCTGAATCTGTAATCAAAGCCGCTAAAGGATTATAAATCTCATATCAGCGATATCATGAGCCAAAAAATTAGAATTAAACTTAAATCTTACGACTACAACTTGGTTGACAAGTCAGCTGATAAGATCGTAAAAACTGTAAAGACTACAGGTGCGGTGGTTACTGGACCTATTCCTTTGCCAACGAACAAAAAAATCTTCACTGTATTGCGTTCTCCACACGTTAATAAGAAATCCAGAGAGCAGTTTGAGCTTTCTTCTTACAAGCGTTTGTTGGATATCTACAGCTCTTCGTCAAAAACCATCGATGCGCTCATGAAGCTGGAGTTGCCATCAGGTGTTGAAGTAGAGATCAAAGTGTGATCGTAAACCAATAGGGGATATTCCCCAAAACATGTCCTGAGCTTGAACGCAAGGGAAAAACGGAAAAAAAATAATTCAGGGTTGAATCGTTTTTTGACCCTGATTTTTTTAAATAGAGTAATTAATTAATAATTAAATTTTATGTCTGGGTTAATTGGAAAAAAGATCGGCATGACCAGCATCTTTGACGAGCAAGGTAAGAACATTCCTTGTACCGTTATTGAGACTGGCCCATGTGTCGTTACCCAAGTCAGAACCGAAGAGGTAGACGGGTACAGTGCCCTTCAACTCGGTTTCGATGACAAGACAGAGAAACACGTCAATAAAGCGGCTGCAGGTCACTTTAAAAAGGCGGGTGTATCTGCTAAAAAGCAAGTCATTGAATTCAGAGATTTTGAAGGTAATTATCAACTAGGAGACACGATTGGTGTTGATTTATTTGCCGAAGGCGAATTTGTCGATGTGATCGCTGATTCTAAAGGAAAAGGTTTTCAAGGTGTCGTGAAGAGACATGGTTTTGCTGGGGTTGGTCAATCTACTCACGGACAGCACAACCGCCTAAGAGCACCTGGTTCTATTGGTGCTTCTTCATATCCTTCACGTGTATTTAAAGGTATGCGTATGGCTGGAAGAATGGGTGGAAAACAGGTAACCGTACAAAACTTGTTGGTTTTGAAAGTGGTTCCTGAGAAAAACCTTTTAGTAGTTAAAGGATGTGTTCCAGGACACAAGAATGCTTACGTAAGGATCATAAAATAATGAAAGTATCTGTTGTAGATTATACCGGTAAGGAAACAGGGAGAAAGGCAGACCTTTCTGATGCTGTTTTCGCTATTGAGCCAAACAATCACGCCCTTTATTTGGATGTGAAGCAATATTTGGCTAACCAGAGACAAGGAACTCACAAGGCTAAAGAGCGTGGTGAAATTGCTGGTAGCACCCGAAAAATTAAAAAACAAAAAGGTACAGGTACTGCTCGCGCAGGTAGCATTAAGTCTCCTGTGTTTAAAGGTGGTGGTCGAGTTTTTGGTCCAAGACCGAAAGATTACTCCTTTAAGTTGAACAAAAACTTGAAGCGTTTGGCTAGAAAATCTGCCTTATCCTTGAAGTCTCAAGAGCAATCTATCATCGTTGTTGAAGATTTTAACTTCGAAGCCCCAAAGACCAAACAATTCATTGATGTGTTGAAGTCATTAGGCATTCAAGGGAAAAAATCCTTATTCGTGTTGGGTGATTCAAATAATAATGTATATTTGTCGTCACGCAATTTAGCCGAGTCTAGCGTTGTAACTAGTTCAGAATTAAGCACTTACAAAATTCTAAACGCTCAAAGTTTAGTAATTTTTGAAAGCTCAATTGCTGGAATCGAAACTAATTTAATTTAATCAAGGATCATGAGTGTCATTATTAAACCCATCATCACGGAAAAAATGACTGCCGATAGCGAGTTGTTTAATCGCTACGGTTTTATCGTGCATCCTAAGGCCAATAAGTTGCAAATCAAAGAGGCGGTTCAGGCTGCTTACGGAGTACATGTTACTGCTGTGCGCACCATGAACTATGGTCCTACTCGCAGCACCAAGTACACCAAAACTGGTTTACAACACGGTAAGGTCAGTGGATACAAGAAGGCGATTGTTGCCATTGCAGATGGGGAAACCATCGATTTTTATAACAATCTATAAAGACCAACGATGTCAGTTAGAAAATTAAAACCAATCACTCCTGGTCAGCGTTTTAGAGTAGTAAACGGATTTGACGCGATTACTACTGATAAGCCGGAAAAGAGCTTGCTCGAACCGATCAAAAGAACTGGAGGTAGAAACAGTCAAGGAAAAATGACCGTACGCCAATTAGGTGGTGGTCACAAGAGAAAATATCGTGTCATTGATTTCAAACGCAACAAGCCTGAGGCTGCTGTGGTTACTTCAATCGAGTACGATCCAAACAGAACGGCATTTATTGCGCTTTTAACTTTTACCGACGGAGAGAAACGATATGTGGTTGCTCAAAACGGTTTGAAAGTGGGCCAAACCATCGAGACTGGTGCACAAGCTGCTCCTGAGGTGGGTAACGCCATGCCATTAAGTGCTATTCCATTAGGTACCATTATCTCTTGTATTGAGTTGCGTCCTGGACAAGGAGCAGTGATGGCTCGCTCTGCGGGTACATTTGCCCAGTTGATGGCGCGTGACGGTAAGTTTGCCACAGTAAAGTTACCTTCTGGTGAAACCCGTATGGTTTTGGTGGATTGTATCGCAACTATTGGGGCGGTTTCTAACTCTGATCATCAGTTGATCGTTTCAGGTAAGGCTGGTCGAACCAGATGGTTGGGCAGAAGACCTCGCGTTCGTCCTGTGGTGATGAACCCAGTGGATCACCCGATGGGTGGTGGTGAAGGAAGAGCTTCCGGAGGTCACCCAAGGTCTAGAAAAGGTATTCCTGCTAAAGGATATAGAACTCGTTCTAAGACTAAGAGCACCAACAAGTACATCATCGAACGCAGAAAGAAATAATTAAAGCGCTATGGCACGTTCATTAAAAAAAGGGCCTTTTGTACACCACAGTTTGGTGAAGAAAGTCCAAGACAACATAGAGACAGGTAAAAAGACCGTGGTGAAAACCTGGTCAAGAGCCTCCATGATCACTCCAGATTTCGTTGGACAGACCATCGCAGTTCACAACGGGAAACAATTTGTTCCTGTTTATGTTACTGAGAACATGGTAGGACACAAATTAGGGGAATTTTCACCCACTCGTTCCTTTAGGGGCCACGCTGGTGCTAAAAACAAAGGTAAAAAGTAAGCTATGGGAGTTCGTAAAAAAGAAATGGCTGAACGCATTAAGGCCGAGAAGAAAACGACTGCATTTGCCAAGTTGAATAATTGCCCTACCTCTCCAAGAAAAATGAGGTTAGTAGCAGATTTAGTTCGCGGTAAGAAGGTAGAAGAGGCTCTTGCGATTTTGAAGTTCAATACTAAAGAAGCGTCTAACCGAGTAGAGAAGCTACTTGTTTCTGCGATTGCCAACTGGCAAGCCAAAAACGAGACCGCTAGCATCGAAGAAGCTGATTTGTTCGTCAAAGAAATCCGAGTGGATGGTGGTGCAATGCTTAAGCGGTTGAGACCAGCTCCACAAGGTAGAGCACACAGAATTAGAAAGCGTTCCAACCATGTTACTTTGGTTTTGGGCGATTATAACAACATTCAAAGCGAGTAACGTACTATGGGACAGAAAACAAATCCAATTGGAAATCGTCTTGGTATCATCAGAGGTTGGGAATCTAACTGGTACGGTGGTAACGATTACGGAGACAAATTAGCTGAGGACGATAAAATCAGAAAGTACGTTTTTACACGTCTAGCTAAGGCAAGTGTTTCTCGTGTGATCATTGAACGCACTTTGAAGCTCGTGACCATTACAGTAACTACAGCTCGTCCTGGTATCATCATCGGAAAAGGTGGTCAGGAAGTAGATAAGTTAAAAGAAGAGTTGAAGAAAATCACCGACAAGGAGATTCAATTGAACATCTTTGAAATCAAAAGACCTGAGGTTGATGCTAACCTAGTTGCTGCATCTATCGCTCGTCAAATCGAAAGCAGAATTTCTTACAGACGTGCGATCAAAATGGCTATTGCTGCCGCTATGAGAATGAACGCTGAGGGAATCAAAGTCATGATCTCTGGTCGTTTGAACGGAGCTGAAATGGCTCGTTCTGAATCATTCAAAGAGGGACGTATTCCACTATCTACTTTTAGAGCAGATATCGATTACGCGCTGAATGAAGCACACACTACTTACGGACGTTTGGGTATCAAGGTGTGGATTATGAAAGGTGAAGTTTACGGTAAGCGCGAGTTGTCTCCATTGGTCGGTATGGCCAAGGGAACCGCCAAAAACGCTGGTCCAGCCAACGACAATCCAAAGAAACCACGTCGTAGAAAGTAATATTTTAAAGAGAAAGTACCATGTTACAACCAAAAAGAACGAAGTTCCGCAAGACGATGAAAGGCCGTATGAAGGGGATCTCTCAAAGAGGTCACCAGCTTTCCTACGGTATGTTTGGCATCAAGTCCATGGAGTCTGTTTTTATTACTTCGCGACAGATTGAGGCAGCGCGTATCGCCGCTACCCGTTATATGAAACGTCAAGGTCAGTTGTGGATTAAAATATTCCCAGATAAGCCCATCACCAAGAAACCTCTTGAGGTACGTATGGGTAAAGGTAAAGGTGCACCAGAATATTTTGTTGCTGTAGTGAAACCTGGAAGAATACTCTTTGAGATCGCAGGTGTTGACCACGAAGTAGCCAAAGAAGCACTTAGGTTAGCTGCACAAAAGCTTCCTATGAAAACTAAGTTTGTCGTAGCCAGAGATTTTTCTGCCTAATTGTTAAAGACGAGAAAGATGAAACAGTCAGAAGTTAAAGAATTATCCGCTGAAGCGCTACAAGCTAAATTGGTTGAGACCAAGAAACAATACGCGGACATGAAACTTGCCCATGCGGTTACTCCCCTTGAGAATCCGCTTGAATTGAGAAAAGTGAGAAAATCTGTGGCTAGATTGGCCACTGAGTTAACTAAAAGGGATCACCAATAATTGGTTCTGCTTTATGGAAAATAGAAATTTAAGAAAAGAAAGAATCGGTGTGGTAACCAGTAACAAAATGGAGAAATCCATTGTTGTTTCTGAAGTAACACGTGTGAAACACCCTATGTACGGTAAGTTCGTATTGAAAACTAAGAAGTACGTAGCCCACGACGAAAAAAATGACTGCAACATTGGTGATACCGTGAAGATCATGGAAACCCGTCCTTTGAGTAAGACCAAGTGCTGGAGATTAGTGGAAATCATTGAAAGAGCTAAATAATTATGTTACAGCAAGAATCAAGATTAAAAGTAGCAGACAACACCGGAGCCAAAGAAGTTTTGACGATCCGTGTGCTTGGAGGAACCAAAAGAAGGTATGCTTCTGTTGGAGATAAAATTGTAGTCACTGTTAAGGAGGCAACTCCTAATGGTTCTGTAAAGAAGGGTTCTGTTTCTACAGCAGTAGTAGTGAGAACCACTAAAGAAGTCCGCAGAGCAGATGGTTCATACATTCGTTTTGATGACAATGCATGTGTGTTGTTGAATCAAGCGGGTGAAATGCGTGGAACACGTGTTTTTGGTCCTGTAGCGAGAGAGTTGCGCGACAAACAATTTATGAAGATCGTGTCACTAGCCCCTGAGGTGCTTTAAATTATAGACCATGGTAAAGTGTAAAATCAAAGTTGGAGATTTAGTACGTGTTATTGCTGGCGACCATGTTGGTGCCGAAGGCAAAGTGCGTTCCATTGATCTAAAGAAAACAAGGGCAATTGTTGAGGGAACCAATATGGTTTCTAAACACCAAAAGCCTAGTGCAAAAAATCCTCAAGGAGGAATTGTTCAAAAGGAGGCACCCATCCACCTTTCTAACCTTTCATTGATCGACGCTAAGTCTGGTGCTGCCACTCGAGTTGGTTATGAAGTACGCGATGGAAAGAAAGTACGTGTTTCTAGAAAATCTAATGAAGTTATTTAGTTATGGCCTACGTACCCAGATTAAAACAGGAATATGCATCCCGCGTGATTAAATCATTGCAGGAGGAGTTCGGTTACAAAAATGTAATGCAAGTTCCTAAATTGCAAAAAATTGTAGTGAGCCGTGGTGTTGGTGCTGCAGTTTCTGACAAGAAACTTGTAGATCAAGCTGTAGCTGAATTAACTTTGATCACCGGTCAAAAAGCCATTGCTACAATTTCAAAGAAGGACGTTGCTACGTTCAAATTGAGAAAAGGTATGCCTATTGGTGCTAAGGTAACCCTTAGAGGTGAACGCATGTATGAGTTTTTAGATCGTTTGATCACCTCTGCATTGCCACGTGTACGTGATTTCCAAGGTATTCGCGCTACTGGTTTTGACGGTAGAGGAAACTATAACCTAGGGATTACAGAGCAAATCATTTTCCCTGAAATCGACATCGATAAAATCAGCAGAATCAACGGTATGGATATTACTTTTGTCACTACTGCTGAAACCGATAAAGAAGCACAATCTTTGTTAAGCGAACTAGGTCTACCTTTTAAAAAGAACTAATTATGGCTAAAGAATCAATGAAGGCCCGTGAGGTTAAAAGAGCTAAAACGGTAGCCAAATACGCAGAAAAACGCAAAGCGCTTAAAGAGGCTGGGGATTATGAAGCCCTACAAAAATTGCCTAAAGATGCTTCTCCTGTACGCATGCACAACCGTTGCAAGTTAACAGGTAGACCAAGAGGATACATGAGAACCTTTGGTATCTCAAGGGTTTTATTCAGAGAAATGGCCAACCAGGGATTGATCCCAGGTGTCAAAAAAGCCAGCTGGTAATTAAATAAGTCAATAAAGATGGTTACAGATCCAATCGCAGATTATTTAACAAGAATTAGAAACGCCAACAGTGCTGGCCACCGTGTGGTTGAAATTCCTGCTTCTAATCTTAAAAAAGAAATGACCAAGATTTTGTTCGATCAGGGCTATATCTTGAGCTACAAATTTGAAGATGACGCACTTCAAGGTACTATTAAGATCGCATTAAAGTACGATCAAGTGACCAAAGAACCGGTCATCAAAAAATTGGAGCGTATCAGCAAGCCTGGTTTAAGAAAATATGCTGGTTCTCCTGAACTTCCACGTGTTCTCAACGGTTTGGGAATTGCTATAGTGTCTACTTCACACGGAGTGATGACTTCTAAGCAAGCCAAAAAAGAGAATGTAGGTGGCGAAGTATTGTGTTACGTTTATTAATATTTTAAAGAGCATACCATGTCTAGAATAGGTAATAACCCAGTAGCCATTCCTCAGGGAGTGACCGTGGAGATCAAGGAAAACTTGATGGAAGTCAAAGGCAAATTAGGCACTTTGGTTCAAGAATTTTCTGGTGTTTCCATCGCGGTTAACGAAGGAAGTGTTTGGGTGACCAGACCATCAGATTCTATTGAGCATAAAGCCAAGCACGGTCTTTACCGTTCATTGGTTTCCAACATGATCAAAGGAGTTTCTGAAGGTTGGACGAAAAAATTAGAATTAGTAGGTGTTGGTTATCGCGCCAGCAACCAAGGTCAGCGTTTGGACTTGGCTTTAGGGTTTTCTCACAACATTATTTTGGACATCGCTCCAGAAGTTAAAGTGGAGACTACTTCAGAAAAAGGTCAAAACCCAATCATCACCCTTACCTCTTTTGACAAGCAGTTAGTAGGGCAAGTAGCGGCCAAGATTAGATCTTTCCGCAAGCCTGAGCCTTACAAAGGAAAAGGAGTTAAGTTCGTCGGAGAGCAATTGAGAAGAAAAGCAGGTAAATCCGCTTAATAATAGCATTATGAAATTATCTAAAACAGAAAAGAGACAACGCATTCACAAAAGAATCAGAAAGATTTCTTTTGGTACTGCCTCTGCCCCTAGATTGGCGGTTTTCCGTTCCAACAAGGAGATTTACGCACAATTGATCGATGATACCCAAGGGGTTACATTGGCCTCAGCATCTTCTATGGATAAAGAAATTAGTGCCGTTAAAGGAACTAAAATTGAAATCGCTGCTGCTGTGGGTAAATCTATCGCAGAAAAAGCTAAGTCCCTCAAAATTGAGACAGCTGCTTTTGACCGAGGTGGTTTCTTGTATCACGGAAGAGTTAAATCATTGGCTGACGGAGCTCGCGAAGCAGGTCTAAAATTCTAAGAAGTTATGCAACAAAAATCAGTGAATATGGAAGGCATCAAGCCTGCAGGATTGGAATTAAAAGACCGTTTGGTTGGCGTTCAACGTGTAACCAAGGTGACTAAAGGTGGTCGTGCATTTGGTTTCTCCGCTATTGTTGTAGTTGGTGATGAGCACGGTGTCGTAGGTCATGGACTTGGAAAGTCTAATGAAGTAGCTTCAGCAATCGCTAAAGCTATTGAAGATGCAAAAAAGAACTTAGTTAAAATTCCGATCAATCACGGAACGTTACCTCATGAGCAAAAAGGTAAATTCGGAGGTGCTCGTGTATTTATTAAACCAGCATCACATGGTACTGGAGTAATTGCAGGAGGTGCGGTACGTATTGTTTTAGAAGCAGTTGGTGTGCATGATGTACTGTCAAAGTCTCAAGGTTCTTCTAACCCACACAACGTGGTGAAAGCTACTTTTGATGCTTTGTTGCAATTGAGAGATGCAAAAACTGTGGCTTCTCAAAGAGGAGTTTCTTTAGAAAAAGTATTTAAAGGATAATCAGATGGGAAAAATCAGCGTAAAACAAGTTAAAAGTGCCATTAAAAAGCCTGAGGTTCAAAAAAGAACATTAGAGGCTCTTGGTTTGAGAAAATTGAATCAAGTTGTTGTGCACGAAGCTACCCCTTCTGTATTGGGTATGATCGCTAAAGTGAATCACTTAGTTTCCACTCAGGAAGCTTAATTTAAATCAATAGACAATGAACTTAAGTAATTTAAAGCCTGCCGAAGGTGCCACCCACAGAGAGGGTAAGGTAGTAGGTAGAGGTCAAGGATCTGGTAAAGGGGGCACGTCTACCCGAGGCCACAAAGGAGCTAAATCCAGATCTGGGTATTCCAAGAAAATTGGATTTGAAGGTGGTCAAATGCCTTTGCAAAGACGTGTGCCTAAGTTTGGTTTTAAAAACATCAACAGAAAAGAGTACGCAGGAATTAATTTAGACCGTTTACAAGATTTAGTGGATAGAGGTTTGGCTAAAGACGTGATTACATTCGACGTTTTGGTGGAGAACAGATTAGCTGGTAAGTCTGAATTGGTTAAGATTTTAGGAGGTGGCCAATTGACGGCTAAACTTCAAGTTTCTGCACATAAGTTTACGGCAACTGCTAAAGCGGCTATTGAAGCTGCTGGTGGAGAGGCAATCAGCTTGTAAGACATAGTCCATGAAAAAGTTTTTAGAAATTATATCAAACATTTGGAAAATCGACGAGCTAAAAAGCCGCATCGTATTAACGTTGTCTCTTTTATTGGTGTACCGTTTCGGTGCTCAGATCGTTCTTCCAGGTATTGATACAGCTCAACTGGCTCAGTTGAATTCTAATACAGATTCAGGGATTTTAGGAATTCTAAATGCGTTTACTGGGGGTGCTTTTGCAAATGCTTCTGTTTTCGCGCTTGGTATCATGCCTTACATCTCTGCGTCTATTGTGGTGCAATTGATGGGAATAGCTGTCCCATACCTACAGAAGCTTCAAAAGGAAGGTGAAAGTGGTCGACGTACGTTGAATCAAATCACACGTTGGTTAACCATTGCTATTTGTATTGTTCAAGCACCTGCCTATTTATACAGTTTAGGTGCCTTAGGCGTTCCTGATAGTGCCTTTGTGTTGGGCAAGGGAATTGATTTTATGATCCCTTCAGTCATCATTCTAGTCACAGGTACAGTTTTTGCCATGTGGTTAGGGGAGAAGATTACGGATAAGGGGATTGGCAATGGTATTTCCTTGTTGATCATGGTGGGTATCATAGCCAACTTGCCTCAAGCTTTTGTTCAAGAGTTTATCTCTAGGACAGCGACTTCTAACGGTGGGCTAATGCTTGTATTGGTTGAACTCATACTTTGGTTCTTGGTGATCTTGGGTGCTATCTTAATGATTATGGCTACGCGCCAAATTCCTGTTCAGTACGCTCGGAGAACGGCTACAGGTTCTGTGGACAATAGTGCCATGGGGACTCGTCAGTACATTCCTCTTAAACTCAATGCCTCTGGTGTTATGCCGATCATCTTTGCTCAAGCATTGATGTTTGCTCCTGGTCTTTTGGGGAGAAGTTTTAACCAAAATGCTGTGGGCCAATGGATGGAAGTTCAGTTTCAAGATATTTTTGGTCTATGGTATAATTTGTTATTTGCCTTTCTGATCATCGTCTTTACTTATTTCTATACGGCGATCACGGTTCCTACCAACAAGATGGCTGATGACCTAAAACGAAGCGGTGGTTTTGTTCCTGGTGTTCGTCCTGGAGAAGAAACTGGGGAATTTTTGGATAAGATTATGTCTTTGATTACCCTACCTGGATCAATTTTCTTAGCTTTGCTGGCCATTTTGCCTGCCTTAGTGGTGAAATTGTTAGATGTTCAGCCAGGTTGGGCCTTGTTTTACGGAGGTACATCACTGCTTATTTTAGTGGGTGTAGCGATCGACACAGTGCAACAAGTGAACGCATATTTGCTGAATAGGCATTATGATGGCTTGATGAAGTCGGGAAAAAACAGAAAAGGTTAGAAGATGGCCAAACAGAGTGCTATTGAACAAGACGGAAGTATCATCGAAGCATTATCCAATGCTATGTTTCGAGTAGAGTTAGATAATGGTCACATCGTGACTGCCCATATCTCTGGAAAAATGAGGATGCATTACATCAAGTTGCTTCCAGGGGATAAAGTGAAATTAGAGATGAGTCCATACGACTTATCAAAAGCGAGAATTACATATAGATACTAAACAGGATGAAAGTTAGAGCATCAATAAAGAAGAGAAGTGCCGAGTGCAAGATTGTGCGTCGCAAAGGCAGATTGTACGTCATTAATAAAAAGAATCCTAGATTTAAACAAAGACAAGGGTAATTATGGCAAGAATTGCAGGGGTAGATCTACCCAAACATAAGAGAGGCGTTATCGCCCTAACCTACATCTTCGGTGTGGGCAACAGCAGAGCTAAGGAAATTCTTTCTACAGCCAAAGTAAGTGAGGATACCAAAGTATCTGATTGGAATGATGACGAAATCAGTGCGATTCGCGATGCGGTTTCTTCTTATACCATTGAAGGTGAATTGCGTTCTGAAACTCAATTGAACATCAAACGTTTGATGGATATCGGTTGTTACAGAGGTATTCGCCACAGAAATGGTTTACCGCTCAGAGGTCAACGTACCAAAAACAACTCTAGAACCCGTAAAGGAAAGAGAAAAACAGTGGCTAACAAGAAAAAGGCAACTAAATAATCCCTAGTATCATGGCCAAGTCAAATACAAAAACAACCAAGAAACGCAAAGTGATTATTGAAGCTGTTGGAGAGGCACATATAGCTGCTTCTTTTAACAACATCATTATTTCACTAACCAACAAAAAAGGAGATGTTATCTCTTGGGCTTCTGCCGGTAAAATGGGCTTTAAAGGTTCTAAAAAGAACACGCCTTATGCTGCACAGTTAGCTTCTGAAGATTGTGCTAAAGTGGCTTTCGAAGCTGGTTTGCGCAAAGTCAAAGTCTTTGTAAAGGGACCAGGTAACGGACGTGAGTCTGCTATCCGTTCTTTGCACAACGCAGGAATTGAAGTAACTGAAATCGTTGATGTGACACCAATGCCACACAATGGTTGCAGACCTCCAAAAAGAAGAAGAATCTAATAATCAATTCGCCTACGGGCTTTTCACCGACGCTGTAGTTAAGATTATCGAAGGATCGCCTTAATTCATAATCACAGCGCCTAAATCTAAGAAAATGGCAAAATACATTGGACCTAAGTCAAAAATTGCTCGCCGCTTTGGTGAGCCTATCTTTGGAGATGATAAGGCTCTAGAGAAAAAAAATTATGCACCCGGTCAACACGGACAAGCTAAAAGACGCGGTAAGCAGTCTGAATATGCTATTCAGTTGATGGAGAAACAAAAAGCTAAGTATACCTACGGTATTCTAGAAAAACAATTCCGCAACATATTTGCTAAAGCTAACCGATCTAAAGGAGTTACTGGTGAAGTTTTACTTCAATTGTGTGAATCTCGTTTGGATAACGTTGTTTTCCGTATGGGTATTGCACCTACTAGAAGCGGTGGTCGTCAGTTAGTTTCTCACAGACACATCACCGTTAACGGTTCAATCGTAAACATCCCTTCATATACGCTGAAAGCTGGCGATGTAGTGGGTGTACGTGAAAAATCAAAATCACTTCAGTCTATAGTAGACTCTCTAGCTGCAAGCAGCCAAGTTTACGAATGGATTACTTGGAATGGTGCCAAAATGGAAGGTACTTATGTAAATGTTCCAGAGCGTCTTCAGATACCTGAAAACATCAAAGAACAACTCATCGTAGAATTGTATTCTAAATAATCAACAGACCCGTATTATGGCATTATTTAATTTTCAAAAGCCCGATAAAGTAATCATGATCGACTCGACTGATTTCGAAGGTAAATTCGAATTCCGTCCTTTAGAGCCTGGTTATGGACTCACTGTGGGCAATGCACTCAGAAGAGTTATGTTGTCTGCCCTTGAAGGGTATGCAATTTCTTCTGTTCGTATCGATAAAGTTGAACACGAGTTTTCTGTGATTCCTGGTGTTGTTGAAGATGTAACAGAAATCATCTTAAACCTAAAACAAGTTCGTTTTAAACGCCAGATAGAGGAAGTTGAACACGAATCTGTTTCCATAACAATTTCTGGAAAAGAACAAATCACTGCGGGTGATTTTCAAAAATTCATCTCAGGGTTTCAAGTATTGAATCCAGAGCTGGTTATTTGTAATCTTGACCCAAGTGTGTCAGTTTCTATGGAACTCTACATTGAAAAGGGTAGAGGTTATGTTCCCGCAGAGGAGAATAAGAAGCCTGGAGCTCCCATAGGAACCATTGCTATCGATTCGATATTTACACCGATTAAAAATGTAAAATACACGATAGAAAACTACCGTGTTGAGCAAAAAACTGACTTTGAAAAATTGATTTTTGAAATCACTTCTGATGGTTCTATTCATCCTAAAGATGCGTTAACTGAAGCAGCTAAGGTTTTGATCCATCATTTTATGTTGTTTTCTGACGAGCGCATCACTCTTGAAGCTGATGAAATTGCTCAAACGGAAACTTACGATGAGGAGTCATTACACATGCGTCAGTTGTTGAAAACTAAGCTAGTTGATATGGATCTTTCTGTTCGCGCTTTGAATTGTTTGAAAGCAGCAGAAGTGGATACGTTAGGAGACTTAGTTTCTTTCAACAAGAATGATTTGATGAAATTTAGAAATTTCGGTAAGAAATCATTAACTGAGTTGGAGGAGTTAGTAATCAACAAAGGCTTGAGCTTCGGTATGGATCTAGCCAAGTACAAATTAGACAGAGATTAATTATTGGGTTCTCCCAAATTATAGGAAAGTACCATGAGACACGGTAAGAAAATAAATCATTTAGGTAGAAAGACAGCGCACAGAAAGGCGATGTTGGCCAATATGGCTTGCTCTTTAATCGAGCACAAGCGCATCAATACTACGCTAGCTAAAGCCAAAGCACTCAAAGTTTTTGTTGAGCCTTTAATTACTAAGGCAAAAGCGGAGAATAACCAAAGTATTGAAAAAGGCACCCACAACAGAAGGATTGTATTCAGCCAGTTAAGGGATAAGGAAACCATCACTGAGCTGTTCAGTACTGTTTCAGAAAAAGTAGGAGATCGTCCAGGAGGATATACCCGCATCATCAAATTGGGTAACCGTATGGGTGATAACGCGGATATGGCCATGATCGAGTTGGTAGACTTTAATGAGTTGTACAACGCAGACAAACCTAAAGCAAAGAAAACTAGAAGAAAGAAGAAAGCTGATGCGCCTGCTGAAGCTGCACCAAAGGCTGAAGCTGAACAAGCTCCTGTAGTTGCTGAGGCACCTGAAGTAGAAGAAGCTCCTGAAACTAGTTCTGAAGAACAAGAAAACAAAGGTCAAGATGCCTAATGTTTCTTAAATAGATTTTTTACCCAGGGATAAGCCAATTAGCTTATCCCTTTTTTTTGACTAAATTTGCCGTAATTGAGTACTTTGATGAAATACACCCACAGACAACCCGCAATTATTTTATTGGCCGACGGAACGATTTTCCATGGCAAAGCCGTAGGAGGTAAAACTGGCAGTGCCTTTGGAGAAATTTGTTTTAACACAGGTATGACTGGTTACCAGGAAATATTCACTGACCCATCTTATTTTGGCCAGTTAATGGTGACCACCAATGCCCATATCGGTAATTATGGCACCCATCCAGACGAGATAGAATCTCAGGGAATCAAAATAGCGGGTTTGATTTGTAAAAATTTTAGTTATCACTATTCCAGACCCGATGCTGACCAATCCTTGGAGGCTTACTTGGATCAACATAATTTGTTGGCTATATCCGATGTAGATACCCGTGCATTGGTGTCTTATATCCGAGATCACGGAGCTATGAATGCGGTGATTTCGACCGACGTGGATCAAGTGGAGGCGCTTAAAGTTGCTTTGGCCGAAGTTCCTAGTATGGAAGGTCTTGCACTCGCCTCGGAAGTATCTACCTCTGAGCCTTATTACTACGGTGATCCCCAGTCAAAATTTAAAGTATCCGCTTTAGATATTGGAATCAAGCAAAATATTCTGCGTCATCTAGCATCACGAGGAGCCTATGTTCAGGTTTTTCCTCACAACACCTCGTTTCAAGAACTTTCTGCTTGGAATCCAGACGCCTATTTTATTTCAAATGGACCCGGTGATCCAGAGCCTTTACATGAGGCGATTACCTGTGCCCAATCAATGATTTCAAGCGGTAAGCCCGTTTTTGGTATTTGCCTGGGACATCAAGTGATCGCACTGGCCAATGGGGTTCCTACCTACAAAATGCATCACGGACACAGAGGGATTAATCACCCGATTATGAACCTGGAGACTGGTAAAGGGGAGATTACTTCTCAAAATCACGGCTTTGCTGTGGATCGCGATGCGCTGGAAGCCCATCCTGATCTACAATTAACTCATGTACACCTTAATGATGGAACGGTTGCCGGTATTAAAATGAAAAGCAAGCCCGTCTTTTCTGTACAATACCACCCTGAAGCTAGTCCAGGACCGCACGATGCATCGTACTTATTTGACCAGTTTTTTGGGATGATGGGTTCTTGAACAATTCATGAATAAATAGTGATATTTAACTAATCCACAATAGTGGGCATAGACAGTTTTGTATATTTGCCTGCGAAATTAAATCAGATACCATGAGCATGATTATCAGCGTGCATGCACGCCAAATCCTCGATTCTAGAGGAAATCCTACTGTAGAAGTAGATGTAACCACTGAAAATGGAATATTAGGACGTGCAGCAGTCCCTTCTGGTGCATCGACCGGTGAACACGAGGCTGTTGAATTACGCGATGGAGGTTCTTCCTACATGGGTAAGGGGGTGCTCAAAGCGGTAGAAAACGTAAATACGGTATTGGCGGAGGCTATTTTAGGTATGTCTGTTTTTGAACAGAATGAAATTGACCAAGTGATGATTGATTTGGATGGCACACCCAATAAATCAAACCTTGGAGCTAATGCTATTTTAGGAATTTCTCTTGCAGTAGCCAAAGCTGCTGCTCAAGAGTTAGGTATGCCTTTATATCGGTACGTAGGAGGGGTAAGCGCCAACACTTTGCCAGTTCCGATGATGAACATCATCAACGGTGGGTCACACTCTGACGCACCGATTGCATTTCAAGAGTTTATGGTGATGCCTGTTAAGGCCAAAAGTTTTACCCACGCCATGCAGATGGGAACAGAAATTTTTCATCACTTAAAGAAAGTACTTCACGATAGAGGTTTAAGTACCGCAGTGGGTGATGAGGGTGGATTTGCCCCAACCCTTAAAGGAACTGAGGACGCTATTGAAACCATTGCATTGGCTGTGGGTAATGCTGGCTATTCTTTCGGAGATGAAGTGATGATCGCCTTGGATTGTGCGGCTGCAGAATTCTATGTTGATGGAAAATACGATTACACTAAGTTTGAAGGTGCTCAAGGCGCCGTGCGTACATCAGAGGAACAAGCGCAATACTTAGCTGATCTAGCCGCTAAGTATCCGATTATCTCCATCGAGGATGGTATGGATGAAAATGATTGGGCTGGCTGGAAGTCCTTGACCGAAAAAATCGGAGAAAAGGTACAATTGGTAGGAGATGATTTGTTTGTTACCAACGTAACCCGTTTATCACGTGGTATTGAGCAAGGTATTGCCAATTCAATTTTGATCAAAGTCAATCAAATCGGTTCGCTAACTGAAACGATAGCAGCGGTGAATATGGCTAAAAATGCTGGGTATACTTCAGTAATGTCTCACCGATCAGGAGAAACCGAGGACAATACTATTGCCGATTTAGCCGTAGCATTAAATACAGGCCAGATCAAAACTGGTTCTGCGTCACGCTCTGATCGTATGGCCAAATACAACCAACTTTTGCGCATCGAGGAGGAATTGGGGTCAACCGCTTATTTCCCACAGAAAAACGCATTTAAAATCAAGTAAATACGTCAATGATTCTCAAAAAAAACGCGGGCTTTAGCCCGCGTTTTTTATTGTTGTTCCTCTCCTTTTTTTATGAATTTCATTTGTTAAATATTTCATACTTGCCTTTGTAATTCCTCCCCTTTTCTCGTATTTTTACAACTCTTGAAATTATATTAAATCAAGTTTATGTCTGGAAAAGCAATATTAGAATACGAAGGGAATCGCTATGAATTACCTGTTATTCAGGGGAGTGAAAATGAACTAGCGATTGACATCAAAAATTTGAGGAGTCAATCAGGAATGATTACCCTAGATCCAGGCTATAAAAACACGGGTTCTTGTGAAAGTGCTATTACTTTTCTAGATGGTGAGCTTGGTATATTGAGATATCGCGGTTATGCGATTGAGGATTTAGCAGAGAAATCAAGCTTCCTCGAGGTGGTGTATTTGCTCATTTGGGGGGAACTTCCTACTCAAAGTCAACTAGAAAAATTTCATAAAGACATAGTTCAAGAGTCAATTGTGGATGAAGACATGAAGAAAATCCTCGATGGTTTTCCTAAGTCTGCACACCCTATGGGTGTTCTCTCCTCATTGACCAGTGCGTTGATCGCGTTCAATCCTCGTTTTGTCAATGTTAGTTCTGATGAAGAGATGTACGAAGCTATTGTGCGCATTGTAGCTAAATTCCCAGTCCTAGTGGCATGGACCTTGCGCAAACGCAAAGGACTTCCTTTGGACTATGGTGATGATACCTTGGGCTACGTGGAAAACATCCACAAAATGATGTTTAAAAAACCCAGTGGGGAGTACAAGAAGAATGACATCATCATTGATGCACTAGATAAGTTATTAATCTTACATGCAGACCACGAGCAGAACTGTTCCACTTCAACGGTTCGTATTGTAGGTTCCTCTCACGCAGGCTTATTTGCCTCCTTGTCAGCAGGAATATCCGCTTTGTGGGGTCCATTACACGGTGGAGCTAACCAAGCAGTCCTTGAAATGCTTGAGGCGATTCAAGCAGACGGTGGAGATACCAAAAAATACATGGCTAAAGCCAAAGATAAAAACGATCCTTTCCGTCTGATGGGATTTGGACATAGAGTCTATAAAAATTTTGACCCCCGAGCTAAGATTATTAAAAAAGCAGCGGACGACGTTTTAGCCGACCTAGGAATTGATGACCCCATCCTGGCTATTGCCAAAGGCTTGGAGCAAGAAGCCCTTCAGGATGAGTATTTCGTGTCCAGAAATTTATATCCAAACGTTGATTTTTATTCAGGTATTATCTACCGAGCTTTGGGTATCCCAACGGAGATGTTCACAGTTATGTTTGCCTTGGGAAGACTTCCTGGTTGGATTGCTCAGTGGAGAGAGATGAGACTAAATCAAGAGCCTATTGGTAGGCCAAGGCAAGTATATGTAGGTGAAACACTTAGGTCATTTACACCTATAGAAAATCGTTAATCTATAAACCCTGATTATTCAGGGTTTTTTTATTATGTATTTGACACTCCACATACACAACGAGACCGATCAGTTAAAGTCTGTGATCTTGGGCATTGCTCAAGGCCAAGGCCCGCCACCTACAGTAGATAATGCGTATGATCCCAACTCGTTGATGCATATAAAGGCCGGAAGTTACCCGTCAGAAGCTGAAATGGTAGCTGAGATAGAGGGTCTTGCTGAAGTATTTGCAAGGCATGGTGTCAACGTATTTCGTCCTGATTTAATCCCTGATTGTAATCAGATATTTGCTCGAGATATCGCTTTTGTGGTGGAGGACAAATGGGTGCTTTCCAATATATTGCCTGATAGAGCAGAAGAAACTGATGCCATCCAATACCTGATCAAGCAGGCAGATCCAGGGTGTATTATAGTTCCTCCCGAACAGGTGCATATCGAGGGGGGGGATGTGATGCCTTGGAATGAGTATTTATTTGTGGGCGTTTACCTTAAGCCGGATTATAAAAATAAAATCACCGCTAGAACTAATGCTGCTGCGGTAGATTTTTTAGCGAAATTATTTCCCCATAAAAAAGTGAGAGCCTTTGAGTTGGAGAAATCCAACACGGATCCCTATGCCAATGCGCTTCACCTGGACTGTTGTTTTCAGCCTATAGGTCGTGATATGGCACTTATTTATCCGCCTGGGTTTACGCATCCCGAAGATGTCGCTTGGATTAGGTCTTTTTTTGGACCAGATCGCGTATTTGAGATCAACAAAGAGGAATTGGTTATGATGGGATGTAATGTATTTTCCATAAGTCCCCGGGTAGTTGTCTCAGAATCCCGATTGGGGAGAATTAATACCTGGATGAGGTCCATGGGACTGAACGTAGAAGAAGTATCCTATAAAGAAATTGCTAAACAGGGCGGGATGTTGCGGTGCAGTACCCTGCCATTACATCGAATCAAATGAGTCAACAAACCACCCATGCGCTATTGATGGTGCGCCCCAGTCAATTTAGGTCAAATGAGCAAACAGCTCAGGATAATTATTTTCAACATCAGGATGTTGATGAGTCTAATAATTTACTGGAATTGGCCCAAAGAGAATTTGACAACTTTGTCGCTCTATTGCGTGAACATGGAGTTCAGGTGGTTGTGGTACAGGCAGATCAAGAAAAGGATACACCGGACGCACATTTTCCAAATAATTGGATCAGTACTCATCCAGATCGAAGGATTGCTATTTATCCCATGAAAGCCCCTAACAGACGGGAGGAGCGTTCAGACAGTGTTTTAGAAGCGATCGAAGCGGCAGGATTTTTCATTGAAGAAGTGTACGATTACTCAGAGGCTGCTTTGGACGGTATTTTTTTAGAAGGCACAGGTTCCATGGTGTTGGATCACCCCCACCAAAAAGCTTATGCCGCATTATCACAAAGAACAGATGAGGATCTATTTATTGAATTTTGTGAGGATTTCGAGTACACCCCAGTTATTTTTACGGCTAGTCAAACGGTAGGTGGTCAGCTCATACCCATTTACCACACCAATGTGATGCTCTGCGTGGGTAGTCAGGTAGCAGTAATCTGCAGCAGTGCAATCAAAGACAGTAAGGAAAGAAAGAATGTATGGCAACACCTAAAGTCCGATGGGTTGCAAATAATCGATATTACAGAGGCTCAAATGCATCAGTTTGCCGGTAATATGTTGGAGGTACGGGGCACTCATGGTCCCTTGATGGTGATGAGTCAGTCTGCTCTAAAGAGTCTTACACCAAATCAAGTACGCATCATCGAAGAGTCATGTGTGATTGTTGCCCCTGATCTAACCACTATAGAAACTTATGGAGGTGGAAGTGCTCGGTGTATGCTGGCAGAGATATTTTTACCACAATCAATGCGGATCGCTTAAGGGAATAGCGCGAAAATAACTTATTTTTGCGCCTTTAATGCCCTTGAAATGCACTTTGAAAAACATTTAGAAAACGTATTGATTCAGGCGGTGGAAAAGCGTTATGGGGTTATTTTACCTCAGATCGACTTACAGCCAACCAAAAAAGAATTTGCCGGTCAAATTACTGTGGTCGTTTTCTCAATGATGCGCCATATCAAAGGATCACCGGAACAGATAGGCCAAGATTTAGGGACACATTTGGTAGAAACGCTTTCAGAAGTAGCTTCTTTTAACGTGGTTAAAGGGTTTTTAAACCTCGAGTTGTCTGACGAATATTGGATCGCTCAACTTTACCAATCCGCATTAACTCCTTATCCATCAGGTTCCAGAGGTGCTCGATTGGTGGAATATTCATCTCCCAACACCAACAAGCCACTTCATTTAGGGCATGTGCGAAATAATCTTTTGGGCTATTCAGTGGCCAGGATTCTAGAAGCGGCTGGTTATCAGGTATACAAAACACAAATCATCAACGACCGAGGAATCCACATCTGCAAAAGTATGTTGGCGTGGAAATTATTTGGCGAGGGAGTCACCCCAGAATCATCCGGATTGAAAGGCGACAAGTTGGTCGGGAGGTATTATGTGGCGTTCGATCAAGCCTACAAAAAAGAAGTGGAGCAAGCCATCGCTCAAGGGCTTTCTGAAGAACAAGCGAAACAACAGGCACCGATACTCATCGCAGCTCAAGAAATGCTTCGTCAGTGGGAATCAGGAGATCCAGAAGTTGTGGCCCTTTGGAAGATGATGAACTCATGGGTTTACAGTGGTTTTGAGCAAACCTACCAACAGTTAGGCGTTTCTTTTGACAAGTATTATTACGAAAGTGACACTTATTTGTTGGGCAAAGAAGTCGTTGAACAAGGGCTTAGTCAAGGTGTGTTTTTCAGAAAACCCGATGGAAGTGTTTGGATCGATCTCACCGCAGATGGGTTGGATGAAAAGATATTGCTGCGCTCTGACGGCACCTCGGTGTATATGACTCAGGACCTAGGTACTGCACTGCAAAGAGCGGTTGACTTTCCTGATGTAGGCGGTATGGTATACACCGTGGGTAACGAACAGGATTACCACTTTAAAGTGCTCTTTCTCATTCTTAAGAAACTCGGTTATCACTGGGCAGATGACTTGTATCACCTAAGTTATGGTATGGTTGACCTACCTTCTGGAAAAATGAAGAGCAGGGAAGGTACCGTTGTCGATGCAGATGATTTGATTTCCGATATGTCGCAAACAGCTCAGAGCCTAGCTGATGAGTTGGGTAAACTTGAGGGGATGGATCAGCCACAAAAAGACCAGTTGTATCACAGCATCGGAATGGGAGCCCTCAAATATTATTTACTCAAGGTAGATCCCAAAAAACGCATTTTGTTTGATCCAAATGAATCGGTTGATTTTCAAGGAAATACAGGTCCATTTATCCAATATACCTACGCGCGCATTCAGTCGATTTTGCGCAAGGTGACTGAACCGATGGATCAACCGATTTACGGCATAAAACTCTCAGAAAAAGAGGTTTCCCTATTGGTTTGGATTCATGGATATTCGAATGTTATAGATCATGCGGCAGCTCAGTACTCACCTGCGCTTTTGGCCAATTACCTCTATGAAGGAGTCAAGGGGTTTAATTCCCTATACCAAAATTTACCCATTCTAGCGGAGACAGATACTCCATTGAGGTTATTCAGGATTCAGTTGTGTGATGCGGTAGCTCAAAGGATTGAGCACGCTTTGAGCTTATTGGGTATCGATGCCCCACAAAGAATGTAAAGCAGATGATGAACTTAAAGGAAATTATTTATGTTTGATCAGTTAAGCGATAAATTAGATAGAGCCCTACACGTGCTCAAAGGACGTGGGCAGATTACGGAAATAAACGTAGCTGAAACGCTCAAGGAAGTTAGGAGAGCGTTGCTGGATGCTGACGTAAACTACAAAATCGCCAAGGACTTTACTCAGTCAGTCAAAGAAAAAGCACTGGGACAACAGGTGTTGACCAGTTTGCAGCCAGGTCAGTTGATGGTCAAAATCGTTAAAGATGAACTGACTGAGCTGATGGGTGGGTCTGCCCAAGAATTGACCTTAAGCGGAAGTCCTGCCGTAGTATTGTTGTCGGGTTTACAAGGTTCAGGTAAAACTACATTTGCCGGAAAGTTGGCGCTATACCTCAAAACCAAAAAATCTAAAAAGCCACTTTTAGTGGGTTGTGACGTCTACCGTCCAGCAGCTATCGATCAGCTGCATATTTTGGGCGAACAAATTGGAGTAGCCGTTTATTCCAATAAGGATTCCAAGGATCCAGTAGCCATAGCCCAAGAGGGAATCGCGTACGCCAAAACGCATGGCCATAATGTGGTGATTGTTGATACCGCAGGACGTTTAGCGGTTGATCAGCAAATGATGGATGAGATTGCCTTGATTCATAAAAACACTACCCCCTCGGAAACACTATTTGTCGTGGATGCCATGACAGGTCAAGATGCAGTAAATACGGCTAAAGCTTTTCATGATGTATTGCAGTTTGGTGGGGTAGTGCTCACTAAGTTAGATGGCGACACCCGAGGAGGGGCGGCTATTTCGATCAAGTCCGTAGTTAATAAACCGATTAAGTTTATCGGTACTGGTGAAAAAATGGAGGCCATTGATGTGTTCTACCCAGAACGAATGGCTGACCGAATCTTAGGTATGGGCGATGTCATCTCTTTAGTTGAACGCGCCCAGGATCAGTTTGACCAAGAGCAAGCCCGAAAAATTCAAAAGAAGATTGCCAAAAATACGTTTGGCTTTGATGATTTCTTGACGCAAATACAGCAAATCAAGAAAATGGGATCGATGAAGGACCTAATGGGGATGATTCCCGGTGTGGGAAAAGCATTGAAAGGTATTGACATTGATGATGATGCCTTTAAATATGTAGAGGCGATGATTCACTCGATGACTCCTATGGAACGTTCTCAGCCGCATAAAATCGATTTAAATCGCAAAAAGCGTATTGCCAAGGGTAGTGGAAGAACCTTGGAAGAGGTTAATGCTTTGATGAAGCAATTTGAACAGATGAGTAAAATGATGAAGATGATGCAGGGTGGTGGTGCAAAAAAAATGATGCAAATGATGGGCGGTATGCCTCCGGGGTTTCCTGGAGCCATGGGTCCTAAATAATTATAGATTATGGTATTGTTAGAAGGACTTAAAATCGCCAATCAGATCAAGGAGGAGATTGCGGAAACTGTGACCAAAATGAAAGAAGCTGGTCAAAAAGTACCGCATTTAGCAGCCGTTTTGGTGGGTGAAGATGGGGCGAGCTTAACCTATGTTGGCAGCAAAGTGCGTTCTTGCCAAAAAATAGGATTTGAATCGACGTTGATTAAACTTCCCCAGGAGGTCACTGAAGAAGTTCTTTTAAAGCATATTGATGAATTAAACCGCCATCCTGAAATTGACGGATTTATTGTTCAATTGCCTTTGCCAAAACACATCGATGAACACAAAATCATCATGGCTATAGACCCAGCCAAAGATGTGGATGGTTTTCACCCGGTGAATGTAGGGAAGATGTGTTTGGACTTAGAAACATTCCTACCAGCCACCCCATATGGAGTGATGGAGCTTTTGGAGCGGTATCAAATTTCGGTCTCTGGGAAACATGCCGTTGTTATCGGAAGAAGTCATATTGTAGGTCGTCCCATGAGTGTACTGCTAAGTCGTAAAGGAATTTGGGCAGATGCGACAGTAACGTTGGCTCATTCGCGTACCAAGAACTTGAAAGAGTTACTCCTTCAAGCAGATGTGGTTGTTTCCGCCCTTGGGGTACCCCATTTTGTCAAAGGAGATATGATTAAAGAAGGGGCTGTAGTAGTTGATGTGGGTATTCACAGAATTCCAGATGCTCGTTTGCCAAAAGGGTATTACATCACAGGAGACGTTGATTTTGAAGAAGTCTCCAAGAAAGCTTCATACATCACACCAGTGCCTGGCGGTGTAGGAGCGATGACGATCGCTATGTTGTTGAAAAACACCTTGATTGCTCGTGAACGGGCGATGACGAAAGCTTAATTAATCTTGGTCATAAATCGACCGATGGCCTCGTTTATTTCTTTTTGATGCAGGGAATGACCATGTCCTTCTGTGGTAATCAGTTCAGCAGTCTTCCAATTTCGTGCTATTTTTTCAGCACTGGAGTAGGGCACGATTAAGTCTTTTTTGTCGTGTACTAACAGCCCTGGAATGGTATAAGATTTGCTGAATTCAGCCACCGAAAAATCATCAATTCGAAAATTAAAGTCTGATTTAAACAATTCATCCAATCCGTTGAATACTTTTTTGTTGAGTTTAAGTATGGATTTGTACTGTTTCATGATGTTATTTAAATCAGCAGGAGCCCCAAGGACGACCAATCCTTTCAGGGATTCCGTGCCCCCTAAGTGTTGGTGATATAACAGCATCATTCCCCCCATGGAATGTCCAACAGCAAATTGAGGACGGAAACGCTCCATCAATCCAGCCGCTATTTTTTGATAAAGCGGCACGTGAAGTACCTTTCCGGAAGATGCGCCATGAGCTGGTGCATCTAGGGCAATGATATGGTAATTCAAAGGACGAAGCACTTCGATTAACTTTCTCCATCTAAAGGCATTGCTTTCCCAACCATGAAATAAAAGTACGGTGGGCCCAGTACCTGGCCAGGTATAGGTTTGAATGGCCAATCCTTCTATTTCTACTAGCTCGGCAGTGGCTTTTTGTAAGAAAGCTTGTTGGTGTGGAAGAATTTTTCCTTTTCTAGGAGATACAAAAAGGGTAAATGCCTTTTGTACCACCCAAGGTTGCGCAATATAGGACAGGCTGTTAAAAAAACCTCCGTAGGCTAGAGGAAGTAACTTTTGGAGTGTTTTTTTCATCGATCACCCCAGTTGATCATCAAGTGTTTGATCTGGGCGTTATCCGGAATTTGAAAGGCTTCAATAGATGCGTCGAGACTCCATCGGATATTTTCTGGCAATACTTCCCGATCAAAAGTCACGTATTCATCGACTCCTTTTAAGGTGACCATAACTGATTTTAGTGAGCCGGTCACCTTATCAATTTCATAGGCTTTCTTTAACTCAGCATAGGTGCTGCCTAAATGAATACCTTTAGAGGTGGTGTATCGCGTGTCCATCACACGGATGTGCTTGACGAGTTGAATACTGTCCTGGGTTGGGGTGATCGTCAATAAATGAGCCCCTCCTTTTTCATATATTTTAATCGGGTCGACAACTGCATCAGCTTCAAGAGCCACGGTATCTACAGCTACTGAATCTGCGGCAAATACAGTAAACAAACTATTGATGGGGGTTTCTTTATTGAGCAGTCCCACGCGTCCTACACCCATAGTGAATGGAGATTCCTGATTGCACGAGGTGATTAGCGCAAAAAGACCGATCAGTACTATTCTTTTTTTCATAGATAAATTCTCTGTTGCGAATGTAACCAATTTGTAGAAATCACCGTCAAATAACGGGGAAATCAGGGTGTATTTTTACTAGTCCTTTGCGGCCCAAAAGGTTATATTTGCCCCATGAATTCAATTGAACCTTCGTTTGTCGAAAAAGGAGTGGCCCTTCCGCTCATGGAAGCCTTTTACACCATCCAAGGTGAGGGTTTTCATCAAGGAAAAGCAGCCTATTTTATCCGGGTAGGAGGGTGTGATGTAGGTTGTCATTGGTGTGATGTCAAAGAAAGTTGGGATCCCCAAAGACACCCAGCTACTTGGGTTGATGAAATAGTATCAGCCGCTCAGCCCTATCAGACCATTGTGGTGACTGGTGGTGAGCCATTGACTTGGCCCATGGGTCCGCTCACTGAAGCATTGAAAAAGAACGGATTGGCCATCCATATTGAAACATCTGGCGCCTATCCTTTCTCGGGTCACTGGGATTGGGTCTGTTTATCCCCCAAAAAAAATAAGGCACCGCTGGCTGAGGCTTATGCTCGGGCCGATGAACTCAAGGTAATTGTGTACAACAAACACGACCTGATTTGGGCAGAGGAACAGGCGCAAAAGGTAAACGCAGATTGTCACTTATACCTACAACCTGAGTGGAGTGTTCGCGAAAAGGTGATGCCGCTTATTGTGGATTATGTCATGGCTCACCCAAAGTGGAAGGTTTCCATCCAGACCCACAAATACCTCAATATTCCTTAAGGTGGAAGATTGGCTCAACAAGCTTCCTTCGTGGGCTGCGCAACGGCTGAGAGAAAATAGGCAGTTTTTTCAACAACTCAAAAAACGTCCCCCAAAAAAACTAGACCAACAAGTCTTGCGCATACATCATGAGGTGTTCAAACGCATTGATTGCTTAAATTGTGCGCAATGTTGTACCACCACGGGTCCCTTATATACAGACAAGGATATTGTCCGCATAGCCAAACACTTAAGGTTAACTCCGCAAAAATTCATCGCAACCTATCTTCGGGTGGATGAGGATGGGGATCAGGTATTACAACAACTCCCGTGTCCGTTTTTAGGAGGGGATAACAAGTGTAGTATTTATGAAGTTAGGCCCAAAGCCTGTGCGGAATATCCCCATACAGACCGACCTAAGATTTATCAAATCGCCGAAATTACTTTAAAAAATACAGCTATTTGCCCTGCAGCTTTTGAGGTGGTCGAGCAGATGAAAAAAGAAATAAAGTAGTATATTTCATCTGCTAATGACAGCTACACGCTATGGAGTATTTGATTAATTATTTCGAAACTATCCCCTCATTGCACCGAAGTGCCCTACTGGTTGGGGGAATCGCTTTTTTTTGGATGCTGGAAAGTGGCCTGCCTGGGCGATTGATGAATTATAAAAAAACCAAACACGCTGGACTGAATTTCTTTTTCACAGCCACGACGATCTTGGTTAATTTTTCGCTAGCTGGACTTTTATTATGGCTCAGTGACTGGACCCAAACCCACCAATGGGGTCTGCTTTACGTGCTGTCTAGTATTCCTTTTTGGGCACAGGTGTTGATCGGGGTGGCTTTACTCGATTTGATTGGGGCCTATTTTGCACATTGGTCTGAGCATAAAGTAAAAGTGCTTTGGGGATTTCATTTAATCCACCATACAGATCACGAAGTGGATACCACTACGGCCAACAGACACCATCCCATGGAAAGCGTGGTGCGTTTTGGATTTACCTTACTCGCTGTATGGATTACAGGTGCCTCCGTGGGAGTGATCATGCTTTATCAGAGCCTGTCAGTAGTGCTCTCTCAATTTAACCACGCCAATATTTTGTTGCCCCAATGGGTGAATCAATGGCTGCAGTGGATCGTGGTTACCCCTAATATGCACCAAATACACCACCACCACCAGCTCCCCTATACGGATGCCAATTACGGTAATATTTTTTCACTCTGGGACCGTATTTTTGGCACTTACCAATACCTCCCAGCTGACCGAGTCGTTTTCGGCGTAGACACTTATCCAGACGCCGAACAGAACAGTCGTTTAAAGTATTTGTTGGCCTTGGCTTTTAAACCCTATAAAAGCCCTGCACAAAAATAATTAGTGCTCCGGGTACAATAAGTAGTTTTGGCGAATCCGCTTAAATTCAGCGATACCTGGCTGCCAAGTTTTCTTGATGTTTTGTTCGCTTATCCCTGATTCAATCTGTTGTTGGAGCACAGAAGTGCCCGCATGCTTTTTAAAGCCTGGATCCAAGAAAAACTGGCTTTTATCTGAGCTGTTTTGGTAGGCCTCTATCAACCATTCCAGGTGAATGCCTTCGATTTGAGTCACCCCGCTGAGGTCTAAACCATAGCACAATTTGTTTTTGTGTTTTGGGTCAGTGGCCCCTGGTCGAGCTATCGGGGTATAGGTGTGTTTGAAATATTTGGCATCTCCCATGGGGCTACCCACTTGTGTGAAGGGTCGTTCTGTACCCCGGCCTGCGTTCCATGTAGTGCCTTCAAATAAACCCAGACTTGGGTAGAGCGCCACAGCTTGAGATTCTCTTAGATTGGGTGAAGGGGGTATCGTCAGCACATAAGGTGTGCGGTGTGTATAGTGCGCTACAGGAACAACTTCGATCTGAACCTTAGGTCCCATTTCACCTCCTGTAGGCCCATAGGCTTCCCAAAGCCAACTGGGTTGATCTGCCAACATTAGGGCGTATTCGCCGATAGTCATTCCATAAAGCAACGGTATGGGTGTCATACCCAAAAAACTTTTGTTTTCCCATTCCATCACCGGCCCATCAATCAAGTGAGCATTTGGATTAGGTCTGTCAAGTACCAATAGAGGAATTCCTTGTTCCGCGCAGGCTTGCATCACCAGCTGAAGTGTCGCGATGTAGGTGTAAAAACGCACACCAACATCTTGAATGTCAAATACAACCAGGTCTATCCCGTCTAAATGTGCTGGCTTCGGTTTGCGATTGACTCCGTGCAGAGAAATTAAGGGAATACCTGTTTTGGGATCTTTATCGTCCAATACATCCGCTCCAGCGTCTTGACTTCCTCGAAACCCGTGCTCTGGGGCAAATACCTTCACCACCGAAACACCAAGGTGGTTCAAAGTATCTACGAGGTGAGTATATCCGTGTTTACTTGGCACCACAGAGGTTTGGTTGGCAACAATCGCTATGTTTTTCTGCGTTAATTTCCCCAGATAACTGGATAATTGAGCAGCTCCCACAATGGGTTGAGGTGATTTGGATTGGGCATGAAGGCTAATATTGCTGAAACACAAAGCCACAACAAGCGATAAAATGGTATTTTTGACGTAAATCAACCCAGTTCTCATTGAATTTTAGTTTGTTTATTGCTAGGCGCCTGCGCTTAGGTACCTCAGATAAAAGTAAGGCATCTGCGCCAATCATTCAAATCGCTATTGGTGCGATTGCGCTTGGTATGGTCATGATGTTGGTGGCTATGGGTACAGGTCGTGGATTAAAAATGGTTATTCGCGATAAAATCGCGGCTTTTGAAGGCCATATTCAGGTGATTCACATGGACCACAACCAATCTCAAGTACATTTAAAACCACTTAAGGTAGATACAGCCCAGAAAGATAGACTAGCTAAATTACCTGGGGTTCAACAGGTACAGGGAGTGATTCAAAAAGCGGGTTTAATTCGCACCGAGGATACCTTTGAGGGATTCATAGCTAAGGGCATAGGCGAGGATTATGATACAGCACCTTTACGCAGCTTATTGGTCAGTGGAAGATTGCCCCAATGGGGAAAGCCACAAAATACAGAGATTTTACTATCCCAAACACTGGCCCAGAAACTTCAATTAAAGGTGGGAGATGAGTGTCGCGGGTTTTTTCTCAATCAAACCTCCCAGGGAATACCCAGCCAACGCAAATTTGATGTGGTGGGTATTTATGAAAGTGGATTTGAAAGCTTAGATGCCCAATACCTTTGGATGGATATAGCTACTTTACGTCAGTTAAACGGTTGGTCCCCAGATGAAGTAGGTCAGTTAGAGCTCAAAGTAAGTTCCTTTGAAGACCTGGATGAAATTGCCTTTAATGCCTACGATGCCACGCCTTCAGATTGGGATGTGCGCAGTATTAAACAACGATTTAGCGCCATATTTGAGTGGATTGATTTGTTTGATTTTAATATTGCCCTAGTGGTTTCGATCATGTTGTTGGTAGGCGGCCTAAATATGGTTACGGCCTTGTTGGTCATCATTCTGGACCGTACCTCAACTATTGGTGTATTGAAAACCCTGGGTGCAACCAACAGCGATATTCAACGTATTTTTCTGTATAATGCCAGTGCATTGGTTTTTAAAGGTATGTTTTGGGGTAATATTTTGGGGCTTATTTTTTTGGGCTCTCAGTATTATTGGAGGTGGATAGAATTTCCTAACCCCCAGGATTATTACATCAATTATGTACCTGTGTCCTTAGATATTTATTCCTGGCTACTATTAAATGCTGTAGTTTTAGCAGGTAGTATGTTGCTGCTACTCGTACCAGCTCGTGTAGTAGCATCGATCAATCCGATACGTACCGTACAGTTTAAGTGATCAGTATCTTTGATCGATCGCTTAAAATGGCCTATTTTGCCTAACAAATAAATGAACTATGCCACAAATAACTGACCCATATGTGATGGACTTGCTTCAAGAGCAGTACGGTTTTTTGTTAGAACCCGCCTTATTGGAAGAGGTACTTCAGGTGGGCGCTTTTAAAACAGCCCCTGAGGGAACAGAGCTGATGGATATTGGAGACACCCTTCAATTCATGCCTCTTTTGTTATCAGGTGCTATTAAAGTACTTCGCGAGGACAAGGAAGGTAACGAGTTGGTACTTTATTATATCGAAAAAGGAGATACTTGTGCCATGTCATTTAGCTGTTGTTTGGGCACCCATAAAAGCCAGGTAAGAACAGTAGCTGAATCTGATGTTGAATTAATCATGATCCCGGTGAAATACATGACCCTATGGATGGGAAGTTACCCTACATGGCAACAGTTCATTGTGGAGAGTTACCATATGCGTATGGTTGAGCTATTGGATACGGTGGATACGCTTGCATTTATGCGTATGGATGAACGACTGCTCAAATACCTACAAGACAAAGCCATGGTAGCGGGTAATGATACGCTGAAAACAACCCACCATGAAATAGCTAAGGATTTGAATACGTCACGAGTCGTGGTCTCCAGACTGCTTAAGAAGCTAGAAAATGAGGGTAAAATTCAATTGAGGCGAAATGAGTTATTAGTTTTGGCCTTGTAGACCTTTGGTAGATTTAATCTTACCGATTATCGAATAATAATCCTCCTCATGGATGAAAGAGGTAGTTTTATCTTTATGACTAACCTCAAAAAACAATTCCTTTTTTCTTTTTTCATTTGCTTCCTCTGGGTAATTAATGCCCAGAGTATTGCTTCCTATCGATTGCCTCTATCCAATGACGGAGCCATTTGGGTGGTGAAAGATTTGGCCATTGATTACCAGGAATATTTATGGTTAATCAGAAATGGTCGTGTGTATCGTTTTGATGGATTATCAGCGGTTGATGTGGGTAACAGTATCGCTGGGTGGTATCCTGAAAGTCCTTTAGGGATAGCCACTACTTCTGATGGACGTGTTTATATCGCTGAGCAAACCCGTTTAGGTTATATAGATTTATCCGATTGGACTTATCACGTAGTCTTGGAAAAATTTTATGCTGATTTTCCTCAAGCCCAATTTTTGTGGATAGAAGCGGAACAAGATCAGGTGATTTTGGGGTTTGAAACAGGCCATTTGATATTTGTGCAGGGTAAACGTTCTGAAGTGGTCACTGATTTGGTGCCCAAAGTAACTCAGACTACCGGATTGTTTAATCCACCTGTACGTGGGGCAAAAAGTTGGATTATTCCCTTTCAGCAGGGGCATTGGGCGGAATATTTTCCCAGTGCTGTACCCAAAACGGTTTGGCACGAATCGATCAATTTTGAACAGGGTCAGCTTTTTCCTCTAAGCCGAGGAGGTTTTTTGATTCACGGTGGTGGTAGAGGGCTCTTTCAGTTCCAAAAGAACCAACTGCAACATCTAGATCAATTCATGAAACACGATAGGCTATTGGTCGCTCAAAATCAGTCCGGCCAGTGGGTACAAGTCTCTCCTGATCACGTCATTCAATTTGATGAGCGCTCGCTCAACAAGCCGAATTATCACATATTATCCAAGCCATTACCCGATTTTAATCGGATCGTGTATCACCGAGACCAAGTATTGGTCGCTCATGACCAAGGAATTGATGTGGTTCCATTAGGGGGTGTTCTACCTACAGTTTACCAACCTTTCCCAGAATTAGAGAATCAGAGCACCCGGGGAATACATTTCTTTAATCAGGGAGATTTTTTTTATGGAAGTTATTCCGGAGCAGTATATGTTGATTCTCAAGGGGTGCCCAAACGATTTCCCGAATATACTATTGTCTATGCTTTGCTGGCCTTAGATGAGCATCGGTTGTTGATGGGAAATGAAGGAGGTGTGTTGGATGTTTTTGATCGAAGGACCCAGACAATCACCCCTTTCTTCCCAGGCAAGTTAGGTACGCCAAAGAATCCTGAAATTTATTTGATGGCGATGGCTAGATCCGATACTGAGCCAGAGATGATTTATATGGGAGGTTATGATGGGTTATGGACCTTGAATTTAACTACTCGAGAGGTGAAGCCATTAACCTTTGAAGGAAAAAGGTTTAGCCAGTTCAATCGGGTTAGGGCCATTGAAATTCATGAAGGTTTAGTTACGTTTAGCAGTCATCAAGGATTGTATAGCTTTTCACCGGAAGACGGCCCAACAAAACTTTACCCGGCCCAAGGTCAATCGATGGTTTACGACCATTATTGGTCCAAAGACACCCTTTGGTTAGCTACCCAAAGTCAAGGTTTGGTGGCTATCAACCATCAAGGCCGTTTGCTGGCGTCCTGGAGGTCTAGTGATGGACTAGTTAGCGATCAGGTTTTTGGTGTGGAACGATTGGGCAAGTCAATCATTGCATTGACTGACCGAGGTTATTCAGTACTTGACGGCCAATCTATCTACTCTGGGTTGCATGGAGCCAAAGGGGCCTCCATAGAGTTTAATCATGGTTCACACGCCATCAACCCTATGAATAACAAGTTGTATGCTGGAGGTGTTGGGGGATGGCACATCATACCTTTGCCGAGTGCTCATAGACAACAAAACACCTTGAATGTTCGACTATCGGAATGGAAAACATCAGGACCATCGACGCCACTTAAAAATGAATTTGTTTTGGGATATCAACAGCTTTCTGCCATCCAAATTCTTCCAGAAAACACGTATAACCAATTCAGGTGGGCTTTGGACCCATTAGATGTTCCCAGGCCGGGAATGAGGTATCGAATTCCCGGAATACTGGATGATTGGACGCCTATGATGGATGAAGGAAATATAGAATTAACTTATTTATCAGCAGGAACGTATCAATTGGATATAGCTGTTGTGGGTTCATCAGTGTATAAAACCATCGAGGTGATTAAAGTTCCCAGATTATTAGAGCGTCCTGTTTTTTGGGTGTTGTTGGTATTTTTAGGGATGAGTGTGGTTTTGGTTTTGTTTTGGTTTCGTTGGAAAGTTCAAAGAGACAAAGAGCGTTTGCGCACCGCTATAGCCGCTGATTTACACGATGAGATAGGTAGCTTACTGGGAGGAATTATGAATCAGGCTCAACTGGCTGGTATGGTACCCCATAAAATCCCTCAGATCATGGATAAAATCAAAGTAAGCAGCAAAAAAGGCTTAGAATCTTTAGCGGATATAGTTTGGTCAATCGATCAACAACACGATCACTGGCAAGGAATGATGGAAAAGATGCAGGCACATGGTCAAGAAGTGGCTAGAACTCATGGATGGGTGTTTACTTTTCAAGTTTTAGGCCCTATTCCTGAGGGTAGAATGCCTCAATTAATACGTCAGAACATGTGGATGATGTTCAAAGAAATGCTACACAACACAGCGAAACACGCTTCAGCTACCCGAGTAATCTGCCAGATACAATTCGAACAAAAGAGGCGTATCGTTTGGACCTACTCGGATGATGGACCCGGTTTTAATTTTGATCATTCCTTTGCAGGCAATGGAGTGAAAAATTTAAAAATGCGGGCAAAGAAAATAAAGGCACAGTTTTTTTATGGACAAGAAGATTCTGGGGCTGCTTACCATATTATCATTGATTGAATTTGAGCCATGGAAAAGAAAGACAAACTCATCGGATTGGCCATTTTAGAGGATACGACGGATATTCGGGAAGTATTGGTGGAATATTTCACCCGACAAGAAGATGTAGCCTTGATTTATGCCGCCTATGACGCTGAAGATTTATTCCTCAACGCAGACTTTAATCTTATCCAACTAGTGATTTGCGACATTGGTTTACCACATATAAATGGGGTGGAGGCATGTTGGTTGATCAAGCAGAAATACCCCACTATCGAAGTGATGATGTATACTGTTTTTGAAAACGACCAGTATCTTTTTGACGCCTTAAAAGCGGGCGCTGTCGGTTATATGCTCAAACAAGATGATTTAAGTCAGTTGGGGGAGGCCATTCGAGAAATTGCCCGTGGAGGAGCGGTCATGGGACCTCAGATTGCCCGAAAAGTAATGGAGTTTTTTGGTCAGGGAAGAGTACATATGCCAGATGTTCAGAGCTTGAGTGATCAAGAAAAGACCGTGGCTCAGTGGGTGGTTTTGGGGCGAACTACCCAAGAAATTGTGGATGAGATGAACATCAGTGCAGGATTAGTAAAGTTTCATTTGAGAAACATGTATCAAAAACTTCAAGTGCACAACCGTCAGACATTCATCAAAAAGTTTAAAAAATAATTCGGGGGCCCATGGCCCCCGAATATTCATCAATAAATGTTAGCTGACATTATTTGATCAACGAATAGCTTCGTTGAATAAAGTCTGTCAAAGCAGCCCCTTTAAGTAACCCTTTAGAGAGTTTGGCCAAGTCTACGGACTGAGCGATTAATTTCTCTTGTTTTTTATCGGTTTTCGCTTCTAAAATTTCGGTGATTAATGGGTGATTTGTATTGACCACCAACTGATACATGTCTGGCATATTACCTAGGCCAAACATACCGCCACCACCGGTTTGTTGCATCTCTTTCATGCGGCGCATAAATTCTGGCTCAGTAATCATAAAGGGAGCCGCACTGCTGTCCATAGCTTCCATTTGAACGGCGTATTCTTTAGAGGCTACCACCGCCTCAATTTTGGATTTCAAGGTGTCTTTTTGCTCGTCGGACAGTTTAGAAATGGTGTCGTCAGTCTTTTTGATCAGTTTATCGATAGGATCAGTATCTATACGCGCAAAGTGAACTTTTTCTTTGGTAGTTTCTAGTTTTTGCATCAAATGAGCCACGATGGGCGAGTCGAGCAACAGCACTTCATATCCTTTTTCTTTGGCAGCTTGAATGTAACTGTGTTGAGCATCTTGATCAGACGCGTATAACAATACAAATGTTCCGTCCTTATCCGTTTGATTGGGTTTGATTTTTTCTTCGAGCTCAGTCCAGGTGTAGAATTGACCATCAATGGTTGGATACAAGGCAAATCCATCGGCCTTCTCCATGAATTTTTCTTCAGAAAGCATTCCGTATTCGACCACAATTTTAATGTCATTCCATTTTGACTCAAAATCTGCTCGATCATTTTTAAACAAACTACTCAACTTATCGGCTACTTTTTTGGAAATGTAGCTGGATATTTTTTTCACAGCGCCATCGGCCTGTAGGTAGGATCTGGAGACATTCAGCGGTATGTCAGGCGAATCGATCACCCCGCGAAGCATCGTAAGGAATTCAGGAACGATACCTTCTACGTGATCGGTGACGTATACCTGATTTTGATATAGTTGGATTTTGTCTTTTTGCAGGTTTAGATCTCCTTTTAGTTTCGGAAAGAAAAGGATTCCGGTGAGGTTGAACGGATAATCCACGTTGAGGTGGATGTGGAACAGCGGCTCTTCAAACTGCATGGGATAAAGCTCTCTGTAAAAAGCCTTATAATCTTCCTCTTTGAGTTCTGCAGGCTGTTTGGTCCAAGCTGGATGGGGGTTGTTAATGACATTAGGTACTTCGATGGTCGGTGCAGGATCTTTTTCATCTGCCCCCTCTGGTTTGGGAAGTGTTTCTGTTTTTGTACCAAAAATAATGGGTACAGGCATAAATTTATTGTACTTGGTCAACAGTTCGCGGATTCTTGATTCCTCTAGAAACTCGGTTGAGTCTTTAGCGATGTGCAAGATGATTTCCGTTCCCCTTTCCTTTTTGTCGTTTGATGTCAGGGTAAATTCTGGTGAGCCATCGCAGGTCCAATGAGCTGCTGGCTCCTCTTTGTAACTTTTGGTAATAATTTCCACTTTTTCAGCTACCATAAAGGCTGAATAGAATCCCAAACCAAAATGGCCAATGATTCCTGCATCTTTAGCGGAGTCTTTGTAGGTGTTCATAAACTCCTCAGCCCCTGAGAAAGCCACTTCGTTGATGTATTTCTGAACCTCTTCTTGAGTCATGCCCAAACCTTGGTCAATGATGTGTAGGCGTTTTTTCTTTTTGTCGATTTTGATTTCGATTTTCGGATCGCCCAAATCCACCTTGATTTCTCCAATCGATGTTAAGTGCTTTAACTTAATGGTAGCATCTGTTGCGTTGGAGACCAATTCTCTCAAGAAAATTTCGTGGTCGCTGTACAAGAATTTTTTGATCAGTGGAAAAATGTTTTCTACAGAAACATTGATTTTACCTTGTGTCATGGATTTAATTGTTTTTTGTTCTCCCTTCACTAAGGCAAATCAGATGCCAACCCAAAATTTCTGCCAAAATGACAGCGTTACGTTCTACTCAATTTTTCCTAATTTAGGAGGATAAAATGATTTCTATGTTCCATTCACGTATTTCCGGAGTTGGGTATTATGTCCCTGAGCGTATTGTCACCAACCATGACCTTGCCAAAATCATGGATACCAGTGATGAGTGGATTCAAGAGCGGACTGGAATTCAACGAAGAAGACACGTGGATCCTAAAGATGGAGAAACCACTTCAGGAATGGGTGTTAAAGCAGCTAGAATGGCCATGGCCGATGCGGGTAAATCTGCTTCGGATATCGATTTTATTGTTTTTGCTACCCTAAGTCCAGATTATTATTTTCCAGGCCCTGGAGTCACCTTGCAAGAAGAATTAGGTTTAGAGACCGTTGGGGCACTTGATGTGCGCAACCAGTGTTCCGGATTTATCTATGCACTATCTGTAGCCGATCAATTTATCAAAACCGGGATGTATCAAAATATTTTGGTTGTCGGTGCTGAGTTGCAGTCGAAAGGTCTGGACATGACCACTAGAGGGCGCAATGTGTCGGTTATTTTTGGAGACGGGGCAGGTGCTGTGGTACTATCCAGAGATGATCGTTCTGGTTTTGGTATACTTTCTACTCACTTACACGCGGAGGGATCTTGGGCTAAAGAACTTTCAGTAATTGCCCCAGGTATGGGACAACGTTGGGTCACAGATATATTGGCCGAGAACAACCCTTTAGATGAGTCCTATTTTCCTTACATGAACGGGCAGCTGGTGTTTAAAAACGCGGTTGTAAGGTTTGAGGAAGTAATTCGCGAAGCTTTGGCCGCCAATGAATTAGGCCAGTCAGCGATCGATTTATTGATCCCTCATCAAGCTAATTTGCGCATAGCTCAGTTTATTCAAAAGAAGTTTCAACTCTCCGATGATCAGGTGTATAACAACATCATGGAATACGGAAACACGACAGCCGCCTCCATTCCTATAGCCTTGGCAGAAGCGCATCAAAAAGGCAAAATAAAGGAGGGTGATTTAGTGGTCTTGGCTGCTTTTGGCAGTGGATTTACCTGGGGTTCAGCGCTTATCCGCTGGTAAGCGAATCAACCAAAGTCCTAAAAAGGTAATGGCCCCATTAATGGGTAACAACTCATAACCTAATTGATACCCCCCTAGGGATTCTGCAGGTATGTTGCCTATGATAAAAGCCAGTGCCAAACTGATGCCAGCTACCCACCAAACCCCCGCAGAGCGAACCTTGTAGGCGGTTAATATCCCAAAGGCAAATAAGCCCAAAAGTGGTCCATACGTATAGGTGGCTACTGTGAGTAGCCCATCGATCGTATTTTTTTCCAACAGATATTTAAAGCTGATGATTACCCCAATAAGCAATACACTCATCCCTATGTGGGTCTGTTTTCTCAGTTTTTTTTGCATCGATTCCGTCCTGCCCTCCATCGAAATAAAATCGATGCAAAACGAGGTAGTCAGCGCAGTTAGCGCTGAGTCAGCACTGCTGTACGCAGCAGCTATTAGCCCTAAAATAAAGGGAACACCCAAAAGCAGTCCCAATCCACCGTTTAAGGCAATTTCTGGAAAGAGTAGATCAGTTTTGGTTGTTCCATCAACAACAGGTATGTCGATCTGAAATTTTGCACTGTAAGCAAACAGCAAGGCACCTAGAACAAGGAATAAAACATTGACCAAAACCAAAACCACACTCATGGAAACCATGTTCTTTTGAGCGTCTTTTAAATTTCTACAGCTGAGGTTTTTTTGCATCATGTCTTGATCTAACCCGGTCATGGCTATGGTAATAAACGCACCGCCCAAGACTGATTTTAACCAGTAATCTTTGCGCAATGGATCATCGGTGACCCATATTTGACTCAGTGAGTTTACTTCGGGAGATTCCCAAATCCCCCACATACTCAACTCGAGTGATTGGGTGATTAAGATCACCGCAGCTACTACCGAAAATAACATCATCCCTGTTTGTAGGCTATCTGTCCATACAATGGTTTTTATGCCACCTTTATAGGTGTAGGCCCAAATAAATAGCACAGAGAGAATTACGGTGCCTTCAAAAGGAAAATTCCAATAGTCGAATACGAATTGTTGCAACACAGTGGCCACTAAAAACAACCTGAAGGAAGCGCCAAGTACCCGAGAAAGCAAGAAAAAGAAGGCACCTGTTTTATAAGCAGAGGTGCCAAAACGCTGATCCAAGTAGGTGTATATGGACACTACATTAAGTCGGTAGTATATGGGGAGCAATACGAAAGCAACGACAAAGTAACCCAGTAGATAGCCAAAAACAACTTGTAAATAACTGAACTGAGTACCGCCTACCCAACCGGGTACGGATATAAAGGTAACCCCAGATAGCGAAGCGCCTACCATGCCGAAAGCAACTAGGTACCAGGGAGCATTTTTACTGGCGGAAAAGAAGTCACTGTTGGTGTCGTTTTTTGAGGTGACCAGAGAGATCCCCATCAATACAAGAAAATATAGCGCGATAACAACCGTAATTAACGTAGGACTCATGGGTTGGTTTTAAAATTGAAAAGTACAAAAACAAATACATCTATGGAAAGTTGTAATTTTGCCAAATGGATTTGCCTTCAAAATGGTTAGAACGCGCCGTAGATGAAGTCGCTCAGTTGCCAGGAATTGGCAAAAGAACGGCACTTCGTCTGGTATTACACCTGCTAAAAAGACCCAGTGTTCAAACCCAACAGCTCGCACAAGCGTTAACGGACCTAAGAACCAATATCCAGTATTGCCGTGAGTGTCACAATATGTCTGATCAAGATGTATGTGGGCTCTGTACCAGTTCAAAAAGAGATCGAGGATTGGTTATGGTGGTTGAGGATGTTCGCGACGTGATGGCGATTGAGGCTACGGGACAATACGGTGGTTTGTACCATGTATTGGGCGGTAAGATATCACCGATGGAGGGCATAGGTCCACAAGACTTAACTATTGGTGCTTTGGTAGAAAAAGTTAAATCGGGGAGTATTACAGAACTTATATTTGCGCTGAGTTCCACCATGGAGGGCGATACAACCAACTTCTATATATTTAGACAAATCGAGGGATTAGGAATCAAAACATCCACCATTGCCCGAGGAATATCTGTTGGAGACGAGTTGGCTTACGCGGATGAGGTGACCTTGGGCAGAAGTATATTGCAGCGTATTCCGTTTGAGTTGGCCCTTAAATCCTAACGGGAACATTCAACAACCAGTTTGTCGTTTGTTGTCCGGCATTTTTTGTTACTTTATGTCTTGAAACTGAATCTATGGCTAAGTTTGAATTGCGTTTGCCCAAAATGGGGGAGAGCGTTGCAGAGGCCACCATTACTGGGTGGTTAAAACAAGTGGGTGATCACATATCAGTCGATGAGGCTGTAGTGGAAATTGCCACCGATAAAGTAGATTCCGAAGTACCTAGTGAGGTCAGTGGTGTCTTGTTGGAACGATTATTTGAGTTAGATCAAGTCGCCCCAGTAGGCGCTGTATTGGCGATTATTGAGACAGATGATTCAAGCACGGTAGTTTCCTCGGCTGAGTCAATAATCGCTGAATCAAAAGATTTAGAAAACAACGACTCATCACCTGTAAACAGCGAAGTGATTGACAAGGTAATGGCTCCATTGGCCACTTCAAATAGCGAGCACACCAATTCCTCAACATCGGCTGATCGATTTTATTCTCCCCTGGTAAGAAACATTGCCAAACAAGAGAATATATCCCTAGATGAGCTATCAGGGGTGTCTGGAACGGGTGCCGGTGGAAGATTGACCAAGGCTGATTTGATGGAATACATCGCTCATAAAAAAGAGTCCACTGACGCTGCCTCGGCAGTTCAAGAACCCAAACAATCCATCCCTACAAATGTTTCGTCAATACCCGTGGAGCCCATGGTTTTGGGCGCTGGACAAGAGCGTATCCCCATGAGTCGCATGGGCAAATTAGTCGCTCAACACATGGTTAAATCGGTACAGATTTCGGCTCATGTTCAGAGTTTTGTGGAAGTGGATGTCACGCGCGTTGTTAATTGGCGCACTAAAGTAAAAGCTGCCTTCGAGCAAAGAGAAGGGGAAAAGTTGACGTTTACCCCTATTTTTATGGAAGCCGTGGCGCATGCGCTTAAAAAATATCCCATGATGAACATTTCCGTTGATGGAGATGATATCATCGTCAAAAAGAATATCAACCTGGGCATGGCGGCAGCGTTGCCTGACGGTAACCTCATCGTTCCTGTGATTAAGAATGCGGACCGCCTTAATTTGGTAGGGATGGCCCAGGCGGTGAATGACTTGGCCCAGCGGGCTAAAGCCAATCAGCTTAAGCCGGATGAGGTGATGGATGGCACTTACACCGTGACCAATGTGGGCTCGTTTGGTTCCATTTTTGGCACCCCCATCATCAATCAGCCTCAAGTAGGTATCTTAGCTTTAGGGGCGATTAGAAAAGAGCCTTCGGTCATTGAAACGCCCGAGGGAGATTTAATAGGAATCCGCTCCAAAATGTTTTTATCCCACAGCTATGACCACCGTGTAGTCAATGGCGCCTTAGGCGGAATGTTTGCCTTTGAGGTAAAGCAGTATTTAGAAAATTGGGATGTAAACAGAACGATGTAATATGGAATTAAACCTAAAACGCCCCATTTGCTTTTTTGACTTAGAGACTACGGGTATTCAAGTAGCCAAGGACAGAATCGTTGAAATTTCGGTACTTAAAATACACCCTAAAGGACTCCAAGAGAAAAAAACATGGTTGGTCAACCCCGAGGTGCCCATTCCCAGTGACGCCACTGCAGTACACGGAATAACGGATGAAAAGGTGCAGCATGCCCCAAAATTCAAAGAAATCGCCAAAGATATCTATCAATGGATCAAGGACGCTGATCTAGCTGGTTTTAATTCAGATCGATTTGATATTCCTATGTTGGCAGAAGAAATGCTGCGTGCAGGGGTTGATTTTGATATGAAAAACAAGGTGTCCGTCGATGTACAAACCATCTTCCACAAAATGGAAAAGAGAACCTTGGAGGCCGCCTATCGTTTTTATTGCGATAAGTCATTGATTGACGCACATTCTGCAGAGGCGGACACCATGGCGACCTACGAGGTACTTAAAGCCCAGTTGGATAGGTATCCGGAGTTAAAGAATGAGGTCGCCCACTTAGCTTCATTTTCGGAGCGAAGAAAAATCTTAGACTACGCTGGATTTATCGCTGAGGATGAACACGGGACCCCTGTTTTCACTTTTGGAAAACACAAGGGACAGGCTGTTCTGACAGTTCTAGAAAAAGAACCTGGATATTACGGTTGGATTCAGCAGGCTGATTTCCCTCTCTACACCAAAAAGGTATTGACTCAACTCAGGCTATCTGCCCTAAAGACAACGAATTAAACGCTATGAAATTAATTTGTATCGGCCGCAATTATGTGGACCACATTGAGGAGTTAAACAACGAGCGGCCTGCCGAGCCAGTGGTATTCATCAAACCAGACTCGTCTATTCTACCTAAGGAACAAGATTTTTACCTACCCAATTTTACCAGCGACGTGCATCATGAAGTGGAGGTATTGGTTAAGATTAAAAAAGTGGGTAAGCATATCGATGTGGATTTTGCGCACACTTATTACGACGAAATCGGTTTAGGCATAGATTTTACCGCCAGAGATATTCAGCAGAAATTAAAAGATAAGGGTCTGCCTTGGGAAAAAGCCAAAGGATTTGACGGAGCTGCTGTCATTGGCCAATGGGTAGAAAAAAGCACCCTGGGAAACCTAAGCCAACTTCAATTTGGCTTAGTGAAAAATGGCCAATGGGTACAACAAGCCTCCACAGCCCTAATGCTTTGGTCTATCGATGAGTTGATTGCTCATGTGTCCACTTACTTCACCCTAAAAAAAGGGGATATTATTTTTACGGGAACTCCAGCGGGTGTCTCTAGGGTTCAAGAAGGGGATGTGTTGGAAGGATTTATTGGAACTGAGTCATTCTTTAAGGTAAACGTTCAGTAATGAAAGCGGAACTGATGACTATTGGGGATGAGCTACTCATCGGTCAAGTGGTGGATACTAATTCAGCATTTATCGCCCAAGAACTCCAAAAAATTGGTATTGAAGTAGTTCAAATCACTTCGATCCCCGATCGTTTGACGGCTATTGTTGACGGGCTTTCCCAGGCACAATCCCGAGCTGATTTGGTGATTACTACCGGTGGGTTAGGTCCGACAAAAGACGACATCACTAAAGAAGCATTTTGTCGTTATTTTGACACGGTATTGGTGGAAAATTCAGCTTGGATGGCGCATGTGAAGGAGTTATTTGCCAAATACATTTCCACGCCGATAAACGCTATGAATTACACCCAAGCCATGCTTCCAGCTACAGCGGAATTATTGGCCAATCCCTACGGAACGGCCGCGGGAATGTGGATGGAAAACCAACATGGAGTAGTTGTGGCTATGCCAGGTGTCCCCTTTGAAATGAAAAGCATGGTAACCGACCAATTAATACCAAGGCTCACCACTCGATTTAAACGCCCATTTATCGCCCATAAAACCGTAGTTACTTATGGCTTAGGCGAGTCTGCCGTGGCTGATTTGATTGAAGATTGGGAAGCCTCGTTACCTAAAGCACTCAAATTGGCTTATTTGCCCAATTTAGGCAAAGTTCGCTTGCGTATTTCGGGGACACACCCCGATCAGCAAGTCCTCCATCAAATGATGGAAGAGGCGTTAAAAGGGTTGTATCCCTTGATTCAACATTTATCCTATTCAGCAGAACACGATCGACCTGTTGAGGCATTAATTGCCGAAAAATTGACCCAAATCGGCGGATCTCTGGCACTGGCGGAGAGTTTTACGGGGGGTGCTTTGGCCGCGCGATTTACCCAAATGCCAGGTGCTTCAGCTTATTTCAAGGGTAGTGCAGTGGTTTATGCTTCAGAGGCTAAATCTTCCCTTCTTGAGGTGTCTACCAGCGATCTAGAGGCCTATTCGTCAGTGAGTTCACAGGTGGCTGAGTCTATGGTAGTGGGAGCACAGCGGACATTTGGTGCTCAATACGCTATTTCTACAACGGGAAATGCGGGGCCTAGTGTGGGGGATTCCAAGGAGGAGGTAGGGGTGGTTTACCTCGGCATAGCGACTCCTGAGCGGGTTTGGGTGGAACGTCATGAAATGGGCAACCACAGAGAGCGCATCGTGGAGAAGAGTATCAACAAGGCATTGACCTTATTGTATGCTGAATTGCTAAAATTGTAGAAAAAGAATTTTGCAGCCCCAAAAAAATAATATAAATTTGCAGCCTGTTAAAATAACTCAATAGCGAGCGTCATGTCTAAAGTGTGCGAAATTACTGGTAAGAAAGCGATGGTTGGTAACAACGTATCCTTCTCGATCAATAAAACCAAAAGAAGGTTTGAAGTAAACCTGTCTAAAAAGCGTTTTTACATTCCTGAAGAAGATCGTTGGATCACTTTGAAAGTGTCCGCTAAAGCGTTGAAGACAATTAATAAAAAAGGTATCGCAGCTGTTTTAAAAGAAGCTGGCAAATAATTACCCATACCTAATCAAGCAGAACGATGGCAAAAAAAGGCAATAGAATTCAGGTAATTTTGGAGTGCACTGAGCACAAAGAATCCGGTGTGGCCGGAACTTCACGCTATGTGACTACCAAAAACAAAAAAAACACGCCAGACCGCATGGAGATTAAAAAATTTAATCCCATCCTCAAGCGTATGACCGTTCACAAAGAAATTAAATAAGCAATACCATGGCAAAGAAGACCGTAGCATCTCTACAAACTAGCTCTAAGCGTTTGACCAAAGCCATCAAAATGGTTAAGTCACCTAAAACGGGTGCTTATACCTTTGTTGATTCTGTAATGTCACCTGAATTGGTTGGTGCCTGGTTGGACAAAAAATAATGACATTCACGTCATCTCGATAAAGCTGCTTGAAAAAGCGGCTTTTTTTGTGTCCAATCGGACCGTATATGAACAGGAGCCAAGTTCATGTTGTATCTTTGTCCTTCCATAATACTAGTCAATGAGTTTCTTTAAAAAGATTTTTTCTTCGCCCAACAAAGAAAAATTGGATCAAGGGCTTGAGCCTTCAAAGCAATCTTTTATGGCCAAGCTTGAAAAAGCGGTCATGGGTAAGGATCAAGTGGATGACGATGTACTTGATGAGCTAGAGGAAGTATTGATCGCCAGTGATGTAGGAGTAGCGACAACACTTAAGGTGGTCGATCGCGTACAGCAAAGAGTTAAAAAAGACAAGTATGTTGGGGTGGATCAACTACATGGTTTACTCAAAGAAGAGATTGCTGCTCTGTTTTTAGAGCAGGACCAATCAAATGAATACGTCTGGGGCCAAAAACCACATGTGATTATGGTGGTCGGGGTTAATGGTGCAGGAAAAACAACTACTATTGGCAAGCTTGCGCACCAATTCAAATCAAAAGGGTTGGGTGTTATGCTCGGTGCAGCAGACACGTTCCGGGCTGCGGCGATTGATCAGCTTCAAGTTTGGGCAGATCGAGCCCAAGTTCCTATGGTACGCCAACAGATGGGTTCAGATCCCGCCTCTGTTGCCTTTGAAGCCATTACGCAAGGCGTCCAACAAGGGGTGGATGTAGTTATTATAGATACCGCGGGTCGATTGCACAATAAAGTCAATTTGATGAATGAGCTAGCTAAAATAAAGCGCGTGATGGAACGGGTAGTTCCTGGAGCGCCCCATGAAGTGCTACTCGTATTGGATGGCTCTACCGGTCAAAATGCATTTGAGCAAGCCAAGCAATTTACCTTGGCTACTGAAGTAACGGCTTTGGCGATTACTAAATTGGATGGCACAGCTAAAGGAGGCGTGGTTTTGGGAATCTCAGATCAGTTTCAAATACCCGTGCGCTACATCGGAGTTGGAGAAGGCATCGAAGATCTTCAAGCGTTTGATCGAGTGGCCTTTGTTCAGTCCTTTTTTAACCTACAAAAAGAAGCCTAATGCGCACTAAGTCAATAAAAAAGAACGTGATCAACGTAATTACTTTAGGTTGTTCCAAGAATCTATACGATTCAGAGGTTTTGATGGGCCAGCTTAAGGCTAGTGGCAAAGAAGTGGTTCACGAACAAAAAGGCAATATTGCGGTAGTAAACACCTGTGGTTTTATCGCTAATGCCAAACAAGAAAGTGTGAACGCTATTTTAGAAGCCGTCCGTCAAAAAGAAGAGGGCGTGTTGGATAAGGTGTTTGTGATGGGTTGCCTCAGCGAGCGATACAAACCCGAGTTGGAAAAGGAAATACCCGATGTTGATGCCTATTTTGGCACTACAGATTTACCTCAATTATTGGAGGCCCTTGGCGCCGATTACAAACATGAATTGATTGGAGAGCGATTAACGACTACGCCAAAAAATTACGCCTACCTAAAAATTGCGGAAGGATGCGATCGTCCCTGTTCTTTTTGTGCGATCCCATTGATGCGAGGCAAACACAAGTCAAAATCTATGGAGGATCTTGTCCTGGAGGCTCAAGGTCTTGCGGCAAAAGGGGTCAAGGAATTGATTCTGATCGCTCAAGACTTGACGTATTACGGGTTAGATCTTTACGGAAGTAGGCGTCTAGCTGATTTACTTAGGGAGTTGGTTAAGGTGGAAGGTGTTGAATGGATCAGGCTTCATTATGCTTTTCCCACCGGTTTCCCAATGGATGTGCTCGAAGTGATGCGCAGCGAGCCTAAAATATGTCACTATTTAGATATCCCTCTTCAGCATATTTCAGACCCGATATTGAAAAGTATGCGCCGGGGAACAACGCAGGCAAAAACAACTGCTTTAATAGAAAACTTTAGAAAAGAGGTGCCTGGTATCGCCTTGCGCACAACACTTATCGTTGGTTATCCAGGAGAAACTCAGGATGATTTTGATCGATTAAAGCATTGGGTCATCGACATGCGTTTTGATCGATTGGGATGTTTCACGTACAGCCATGAACAGGACACAAAAGCATACGAACTAGAAGATGATGTACCCCAGGAAGTAAAGGAGGCTCGTGCAGCGGAAATCATGGAGATACAGGCTGAAATTTCGTGGTCCATGAATCAACAGAAAGTGGGACAGGTATACCGCTGTTTGATCGATCGCAAAGAAGGGGGCTATTTCATTGGACGTACTGAATTTGACTCCCCGGACGTAGATAATGAGGTACACATCAATGCCAAAGATCACTACGTTCGAATTGGGGACTTTGCTTGGGTTGAAATTACGGAGGCAAGTGACTTTGATTTGATGGGCGTTCCTGTGCAACAAAATTCTGCAGTAAAATGATAAAAAGCTGGGTTAAAGGCTTGTTTTTTCTGCTGTTGGCTGTTTCATGTCAATGGTTTTCCTCGCCCCAAAAACCTGAGTTAGTGGCTCGTTATGGTGCCGAAGAACTCTATATATCAGATATCCCCGCATCTTTGTATACCGGAAAAAGTCCTGAGGACAGTATCGTCGCGGTCAATTATTACATAGATAAATGGGCGTTAGAATTAATGTATGTAGAAAAGGCAGGCGTCAACTTGTCCGAAGAAAAGTTAACGGAGTTATCGGAGTTAATCGCCAACTATCGAGCTGATTTATTGGCCCTTGCCTACAAGGAAGTGATGGCTCAGTCGGCTTTGGATTCTGTCGTGAGTTCTGAAGAGTTGGCCTCGTTTTACCAGAGTGAACAGGTGAATTTTTTGCTCAAGGAAAAAATTGTTCAATTGCGTTATGTTCAAGCTCCATTGGGTTATCCAGCCTTAAATCAGGTTAGAAAGAGCCTAAAACGCTTCAATAAAGCGGACCAAAAATATTTAGATTCTACCAGTATTTATTTAGATCAAGTTTTTATCAATGATACACAATGGATTCCAGCCCGTGAATTGTTTGTAGCGATTAAACCAATCATGCCTGAAAACGAGCATTTATACTTAAAAAATGCACAATTTTTTGAAATTCAGGATTCATTAGGGGTATATTTGGGACAAGTCAAAACGGTGCTAACCCCTCCTGAGGTAGCCCCTTTATCCTACGTTTCTGAGGATATTAAAACTATTTTGATCAACAGAAGAAAACAGAATTATTTCAGAAATCTTGAAAAAGCATTACTTGATGAAGCCATCCGTAAAAAAGAATTGGAAATTTACCGCCCTTAGCCTGCTTGCGTTATGGTCACTGACGGTGTCCGCTTTATTTGGGCAACAACGCATCAAGGTAGATGGGGTAGCCGCGGTAGTGGGTGATTACGTGATCCTAGAATCGGATATTGAAAAAACGTTAATTGATTTGCGCAATCAAGGAGTTTCCCAGAATGACATTAACCGCTGCCAATTATTGGGTAAATTGATGGAAGATAGACTATACGCGCATCAAGCGATACAAGACAGTATTTTGGTTGCCGATGATGAAGTCCGTGCTGTGGGTGACAGACAAATTCAGCAGTTGATTGCCCAAGCGGGGTCTATGGACCGTATTTTGAGTATCTACAAGAAAGATAGCGAAGATAGTTTCCGAGAAGAATTATTTAAAATTAACAAATTGCGTTTGCTTTCTGAGCGTATGCAGGATAAGATTGTTTCTGAAATAGAAGTTACCCCTGAAGAAGCACGTCAGTTTTTTAATCGTTTGCCCAAGGAGGAAAGACCCGTTTTTGGTACAGAATTGGAAATCGGACAGATTGTAAAAATCCCTAAGGCTCCCGAATCTGAAAAAATGAGGATCGTGGAAAGACTGCGTGAAATCAAAGCAGATGTAGAAGATAATGGGGCTAGTTTTAGTGTAAAAGCTATTTTGTATTCACAAGACCCAGGTTCAAAATCCAAGGGTGGTTTTTACACCATGACTAGAGAAACTCCCTTTATCAAGGAGTTTAAAGACGTTGCATTTAGCTTGCAAGCTGGAGAAATTTCTGAACCTTTTGAAACGGATTTCGGCTTTCACATCATTTACCTAGAGAAAATTAGGGGTCAAGAATTGGACTTAAGACATATATTGTTAATTCCTGAAGTACCCCAAAAGGCTATTGATGCAGCTGTATCCTCCTTAAAAGATATTCGCCAACAAATCATGGATGGCAAAATCACTTTTGCTCAAGCCGCATTAGAAAATTCTGAAGAGACGGAGACGAAGTTTGATGGAGGTCTGTTGCGCAATCCGACCAATTACGACACCAGATTTGAACTCACAAAAATGGACCCAAGCCTTTATGCACAAGTCAGTAAGCTGAAGGACAATGAAATTTCGATGCCCATTGCTGAGCCAGATCCAAGGGGTGGGGCTACTAAGTTTAAGATTTTACAGGTCAGCAATAGATTTGAGGAACATCAAGCTGATTTTGCACGAGATTACATGAAAATCCAGGTATTGGCCAAAACAGAAAAACAGTTAGCCGAAATTGACCGTTGGCTCAAAAAACATATTGCAGACACCTACATCAGCATCAGTAGTTCTTATGGGGATTGTTCATTTAACAACAACTGGAGAAAAGAGTAATTCCATAACCACCGTTCTAAGTATATTTAACCGTTATAGATTTCGTTTTTTAGTAATTTTACCGACTTTAAAGTTTGAAGCATGGCTTTTGATATTGAAATGATTCAGGGCGTGTATGCCCAAATGGCAGAACGCATCGAGCGCGCACGCACTATTGTAGGAAGACCCCTTACGCTTTCTGAGAAAATTTTGTACAATCACCTTTGGGATGGACTTCCCACAACTGCCTATGGCAGGGGGAAGGATTACGTGGATTTTGCTCCAGACCGCATTGCTTGTCAAGACGCTACGGCACAGATGGCTTTGCTTCAGTTTATGCAAGCGGGTAAATCCAAGGTGGCTGTTCCGACAACTGTTCATTGCGATCACTTGATTCAAGCCAAGAGCGGGGCAGTAGCAGATCTTAAGTCGGCTAACAACTCTAGCGCCGAGGTATTTAATTTCTTAGAGTCTGTATCCAATAAATACGGGATCGGTTTTTGGAAACCAGGAGCGGGAATTATCCACCAAGTAGTTCTAGAAAACTATGCATTTCCTGGAGGGATGATGATTGGGACTGACTCACATACGGTAAATGCCGGCGGATTAGGTATGTTGGCTATTGGGGTTGGAGGTGCTGATGCCGTTGATGTTATGGCAGGTATGGCTTGGGAATTAAAATTCCCCAAACTCATCGGTGTAAAACTTACCGGTAAATTATCCGGTTGGACTTCAGCCAAGGATGTTATTTTAAAAGTGGCCGGTATCCTCACGGTTAAAGGTGGAACTGGTGCCATTATTGAGTATTTTGGAGAAGGTGCCCAAAACTTGTCGTGTACAGGTAAGGGAACCATATGCAATATGGGTGCTGAAGTGGGAGCAACCACCTCCACGTTTGGTTATGATGATTCTATGGAGCGTTATTTACGCGCTACAGATCGCAGTGATGTGGCTGATGCAGCCAATGCAGTGCGTCAACACCTGACGGCAGATCCTGAAGTTTACGCTCAACCTGAAAAGTATTTTGACCAGGTCATCGAGATCGACCTCAGCACATTAATGCCTCATTTGAATGGTCCATTTACTCCGGATTTGGCCACTCCCATTAGTGAAGTAGGTGCCTTGGCACAGAAAAATGACTGGCCTGTAAAAGTTGAGTGGGGGCTGATAGGTTCCTGTACCAACTCATCCTACGAAGATTTGACCCGAGCAGCATCGATCGCTCAACAAGCGGTGGATAAAAAAGTAAAAGCCAAAGCAGACTTTGGAATTAATCCAGGTTCAGAGCAAATCAGATACACTGCAGAGCGCGATGGTTTGCTAGCTACTTTTGAAACCTTGGGAGCGACCATTTTTACCAATGCTTGTGGACCATGTATTGGACAATGGGATAGATCAGATAGTGAAGGTGACCGAAAAAATACCATTGTTCACTCGTTTAACAGGAATTTTTCTAAAAGAGCCGATGGAAACCCAAATACCCATGCTTTTGTCGGTTCTCCAGAGTTGGTAGCTGCATTGGCTATTGCGGGTCGTTTGGATTTCAATCCTGTAACGGATACACTGATCAATGAAGATGGGGAAGAGGTTCGATTTGAAGAGCCGATGGGCATCGAACTGCCACCAGCAGGATTTGCTGTGGAGGACGCTGGATTCGTGGCGCCCGAAGCAGATGGTTCTCATGTTCAAGTAGCGGTGAGTCCTGATTCTGAACGCCTTCAATTACTTGAATCTTTTCAGCCGATGACCGTTGAAAGCCTTCAAAACATGACGCTGCTCATCAAAGCAAAAGGCAAATGTACCACGGACCACATATCTATGGCTGGACCATGGTTGCGCTACAGAGGTCATTTGGATAATATTGCCAACAATACGCTGATTGGAGCAGTAAATGCATTCAACGACAAGACAAACTTGGTGAAAAATCAGTTAAGCGGCGCCTATGGGGGAGTTCCTGACACACAACGCGCTTACAAAGCCGCAGGTATTCGCTCTTTGGTAGTGGGAGACCACAATTATGGAGAGGGTTCTTCCCGTGAGCATGCCGCGATGCAACCCCGTCATTTAGGAGTTGGCGCTGTTTTAGTTAAATCATTTGCCAGAATTCATGAGACCAACTTGAAAAAACAGGGTATGCTAGCGCTTACTTTTGTACAGGAGTCTGATTATGAATTAATTCGCGAGGATGACCGCATCAGCTTAGTAGATATCGACTCAATGGCACCAGGTAAACCCCTTACTGTAGAATTAGCTCATGCTGATGGAAGCAAAGAGGTGATTAAAGCCGCGCACAGTTATAACGACGCACAGATTGCCTGGTTTAAGGCAGGATCTGCATTGAATTTGATCAAACTGCAGAACGCTTAATCGGAAGCTTCGTTCCTATATAAAGGCCCCTAAGGGGCCTTTTTGTTTAATAAAATGTTCGATTGGGATTGAAAGGGGTAAGATCAATGGAGGTAGGCTCTTGGTCGATACATTGTTGAATTAATTTTCCAGTACCCGGCCCTAGGCTCCATCCCATCATCGCATGTCCGGTAGCTACCATCAAGTTGGGGTATTTTTCTGTAGGACCTATAAGCGGGAGTCCGTCAGGGCTCACAGGTCTTAATCCACATCGAGCTTGTTCCATTTCCGAGGTGTTGAGTTCGAAATTGTCGTAGTAAGCGCTTACGGCTGAAGCAATGGCTTTAACGCGTTCAGGCCGAATACGGTGATTATTCCCAGATAATTCCATAGTTCCTGCAAAGCGAGCCCAACCCTCCATGGGCGTGATGGCACATTTGGGTTCCATCAATATAGCTGGGTATTTGATGGGATGAGGTCGGTGTACATCCATACTGTACCCTTTACCCGCTTCTAAACTCAGGTGTATTCCAGCTCTTTTTAGTAGGTCTTTACTCCACACACCTGCAGCAACGACAAAGTAGTCCGCCTTGTACGTATTTGTCGTAGTGTGTATGGCGGTAATTCTGTCTTGGTTGACCTCCCAGCGATCCAAGGGGTCGTGTACCCAAGATACTCCTTTGTTTTTCAGGTGTTGGGTGAGTAATCGCATAATTTCTGGCGGTGTAGTATGTGCATCACAGGTGTAATGAATGGCCCCTTTTACCTCTTTATTTATTCCAGGCTGGATCTTTTCTAGTTGATGGCGATCTAAAAAGGAAACTCCGAGTCCGTCCGACTGTGCCCTGAGCGCTACAGCTGTCTCCGACTTTTCAGCAGCTGTTGTTTTGTACAACATCAACAAGCCTCTTTGATCCAACTGAAAGGTGCCGATAGTTAACTCTTGGTGTATTTTTTCGTAACACTGTTTACTCAGCAAATTAATGGCTTCAATAGGACCTATGGCGTTAGCTACTTTTTCTGGGGTGGCCGATCGATAAAATTCCCATAACCAACGTATAAAATCGATTTCCCATCTGGGTTTCATGTAAAAGGGACTGTCCGATCGAAACATCCATTTAATCCCATTAGCTAGTGTCTTTGGATTGGCTATGGTTATGATGTGGCTGGGAGTTAGGTATCCAGCATTGACCCAAGAAGCACCTTGATATTCTTTGTGTGGGTCGATAATGGTTACTTGATGTCCCGCTTCACTAAGGTAATATGCGGCAGATAATCCTTGAATTCCTGAACCGAGCACCACGCATTTTTTCATTGATCTAAGGGTGTTTATCCAGTTAAATTAGAAAATTAAACGGTTACTCCGCATTGAGGATAAAAAAAGCCCTTCCTTTGGGAAGGGCTTTGTGCCCACGACTGGATTCGAACCAGCACGTCCTTACGAACACCACCCCCTCAAGATGGCAAGTCTACCAATTTCTCCACGTGGGCAGAAAAAACCAAGAGTATTAGATACAAAAAAAGTTAAGCGGTAAACTTAACTTTAGTTGTGACCGGGCTGGGATTCGAACCCAGGACCCTCTCATTAAAAGTGAGATGCTCTACCGGCTGAGCTACCTGGTCAGTCGCATTAACTTAGTTGTTAATAGCGGGTGCAAATATACTATCTAATATTGATTATACAAGGCTTTTTTGGATAAATACCCTTTTTTTTTACTCAAAGATTTTCTCAGCTTGTTTTGCTGTATTTTTGAATCATGAAGATGGTACTCGTCGGTTATATGGGTAGTGGAAAATCCACTATAGGTCGTTTAATTGCTCACAATTTGGGAGTCTCGTTTATTGATCTAGATCATCTGATTGAAGTTGAATCTGGTTTATCAGTGACTGATTTGTTTGCGCAAAAAGGCGTTATTTATTTCAGAAAGCTGGAACAATCACTGCTGCAACAAGTGCTCTCACAAAACACATCGTATGTATTGTCTACCGGAGGAGGTACTCCTGCTTATGGGGATAATATGTCATTGATTTTATCGGCATCAGATCATGTAGTCTATTTGCAAATGTCGGTTTCAGCGCTCGTAGATCGACTGATGGTTGAAAAGATCACTAGGCCTTTAATCGCTCATTTGCCCGATCAAGATCTCCCTGAATTTATCGGCAAACATTTATTTGAACGCCTACCTTTTTATGCAAAAGCATCCGTACACGTGCTTGTGGATCATCTGAGTCCACAGGAATGCGTGGAGCGCATCATGTCCCAAACTTTATTGACTTAGGTATACTGCATCCCGATCTTGGTCTAAGACTACGTCAATATGTTCATTTAGGGATGTGGAAAGTGATATTCCTTTGAAGTCGGCCTTTACCGGAAATTTTTTGTGGTTGCGGTTCACCAGGACAGCCGTTTTTAGTTTTTTTAAAGGTATTTGCAGAAAATGATGTACCCCGTAAATCAGCGTTGTACCTGAATTGAGTACGTCATCGACTAGAACCAATGAGCAATTAGTTAGTTCCTTCAGGGGAATACTCGTTTTGATGGGTCTTGAAAGCGGGTTCTTTTTGTCCATGTCTACCGTACAGGTCAAAATCTCTGCTTGGGTGATGCGTTGTAATACGCTAATAATTTTCTCGGCAAACAAGGAACCTCCCCCATGAATACCAGCGACTACAATTTTGGTTTCATGAACATTGGACTCATAGATCTGGTAGGCTATTCTATTTATTTTGTGCTGTATGGCTTCATGCCCTAATATAAGGTCTTTCATAGCGCATCATTTTCGGTTAAAGGTAACAAAGGGGTCGCTGATTTTGGTGTTTCTTGAATAAACTCATCGATAAGCGCATCAGTGACTGAATCAGGTGCGTATTCATCAAGCGCCCGGCGATCTTTTTTGGTGGGTCTACCGGTCCCTCGTTCACGGTAGTGGTTTTGGGCTAGTTGTTTTAATCGAGCTAATTCTAGATTTTCTGCAGGTGTTCGATCAGTGCGGTAGAGATTGAGTAATTTGGCACCTACACGTGAATCGGGTAGGCCGATTACTTCGATGACATAATCCACTTGATCTTTTCGCAGTGCGATTGTATCACCTGGAAAAACCTCTCTTGAAGGTTTGGCAATTTGATCCCCGATACGCGCCTTTCCCTTTTTCAAGGCTTCAGTGGCCAGTGATCTAGTTTTGAAGTACCGCATGGCCCACAAATATTTGTCTAGCCGCATAATTCTTTGTTAATGACTCAAGCAAAAATAAGGGAAAATTGTATCTTGCCGCCCATAATTTATGCCTAATGAATTTTAAAAATGCCCTTATTTTCAGCTTGTTTACGTTCTTTTTGATCGGATGCAAAAAAGACGACAACGGAGTTGAAATTACCCCTCCTTTGCCCATTGGTGAGGTTTATCAAACCAACAGTGCAGACATTGAGGCATTTATGGCGACTCATACCTACAATTACAGCGACTTTGATAACCCAGCGGTAGACTTTGACTTTAAAGTAAAAATAGACACCTTGGCTGGAGATCTGGCAGGTAGAACACCGCTTATTCAACGAGCACAGGCTATTAAAGTCACACTCAAATCTGAAGATTTGGGGTTAGAAGATGGGGAAACTGTAGAGCATACCATTTATTATATCCCCTTGAGGGAAGGAGTAGGTCCACAGCCTACTAGAGCCGATTCTACACTAGTCAAGTACCGAGGGATGCGTTTTAATGGAACCACCTTTGATGCGTCTGCTCAGTACTTATGGCAGTATTTGCCGTTCACTATTCAAGGATATGGTATTGGGGTGTCCAAGTTGAAAAAAGGCACCCAAGTACGCATTAATGATGACGGTACTTCTACCTACACAGATAGTGGTATGGGGATGTTTATCATTCCGTCAGCACTAGGTTACTACAACAATGTTTCAGGAAGTATTCCTGCCTACGAGAACCTTATTTTTGTGCTTGAGCTCGGTAATTTTGTTCCGGACACGGATTACGACAATGATGGAATTCCCTCCTGGATGGAAGATCTTAATGGCAACGGAATTTACGACGACGACAATACAGATTACACCATTGAACGCAGGTCTTTCCAAGTGGCTACGCCAAATCATTTAGACAGCGATGATGATGGGGATGGAATCCCTACAAAAGATGAAATTACGATTAATGCCGATGGGACGATTTCTTTTCCCGATACCGATAAAGATGGTATTCCCGACTATCTAGATAAAGATTAGTCTTTGTTGAATTGATAAGTCAAACCGATCAACCATTGATGGCTTCTCTGATCAATTCTGCTGCTCCATTGAGGAAGATTTCGGTGCACAATGTTTGATTCTTGGGCATTCAGGCCTCGGTCCATTCTTACTTCTACAGCCCATCTATTGGTGTGTATGCCGACACCCCACTGGAATCCTAAAGTCCATGACTGACTTGCCTCTTCAATACTCAGATCGTTGAGACCGCTAATTTGATCTTTGAGTATATAACGCATCTGTGGGCCTGCGCTGAAATGAACGGGACCAAAAACGGATACGCCAACCAAAACAGGCAGTTCAATTTGTTGGCGTTTGGCTGTAAATTCATCGGAGAGATCTACCGATAATCCCTGAGCTTGGTAACTACGGGTAGTCTGAGCAAAAACAAGTTCAGGTTTCAGGTAAAACCCGCCCAAATAAATCATTCTTGAGGCACCAACATGCCATCCAGAGCGCTGTTCTGCACCGGAAGAAATATCCTTTTCAACTGAGGAGATCGAGGTCTTCAAATCCCCGTTTTGTGGGTATTGAATACCCGCGCGAATCCCCCAGCCGCTTTGTGTTTGAGCCCCTACTGAGGCCATAAATACACAGGCAGGAATCCAGAGTAGTTTTTTCATTTACGCGTTCTTTCTGGAGATGGCTTTTAGTGCAGCCTTTTCAATTGCAGCCGCATTAAGCCCGTACTTATCCATTAATTGACTAGGCGTACCACTTTCGCCAAATGTATCTTGGGTGCCGATAAATTCTTGTGGGCAAGGGTGGTGCTGAGCTAATGTTCGCGCAATACTCTCACCTAAACCGCCTAATACATTATGCTCTTCACAGGACACCAAGCAACCAGTTTTGGCCACTGAAGCCAATATAGCCTCCTCATCCAGTGGTTTTATGGTGTGGATATTGATCACTTCACAAGAAATTCCTTGGGCTTCAAGAACCTCTGCGGCTTGAAGCGCTTCCCAAACTAAATGACCAGTAGCGGCAATAGTCACGTCACTGCCCGGGGAAAGCATCAAGGCTTTTCCGACTACAAAAGGTTGATCTTCTGGAATGAAATTAGGTACAACAGGACGTCCAAATCTCAGGTAAACAGGACCTTGATGATCCGCAATAGCTATGGTAGCAGCTTTGGTTTGGTTGTAGTCACAGGTGTTGATCACGGTCATTCCAGGCAACATTTTCATCAACCCTATATCTTCCAGGATTTGATGCGTTGCACCGTCCTCACCCAGGGTTAATCCAGCATGTGAGGCACAGATTTTTACATTTTTGCCAGAATAGGCAATGGATTGTCTTATTTGATCATATACCCTTCCCGTAGAAAAGTTGGCAAATGTACCTGTGAAAGGAATTTTCCCGCCGATGGTCAAACCGGCAGCGATTCCCATCATATTGGCCTCAGCGATACCAACCTGTACAAAACGCTCCGGGTGTGCTTCGATAAAGGCCTCCATTTTCAGTGAACCAATTAAATCGGCACATAGCGCCACTACGTTTGGATGGGTCTTGCCCAATGTTGCCAAGCCAGCGCCAAAACCACTGCGGGTATCTTTTTTTCCTAAATCTGTGTATTTTTTCATCGCGAAATCTTCAAGTTTAATAATCGCCTAGGGTTACTGGGTTTTGCGCAAGCGCTTGTGCCAATTGATCGTCGTTAGGTGCTTTGCCGTGCCAAGCATGGGTGTACATCATAAAGTCAACCCCGTGACCCATCACTGTATGCAACAGGACGCATACAGGCTTTCCTTTACCCAGAAGCGATTGAGCAGTTTCATAGCCTGAAATAATGGCCTCAACATCGTTTCCTTGGGTTACTTCAACTACTTCCCAACCAAAAGCCAAGAATTTAGCTTTTAGATCACCCATCGCCAACACGTGATCTGTTGAGCCATCGATTTGTTGTCCATTTAAGTCGACTGCTGCAATGAGATTGTCTACTTTTTTGGCTGCAGCAAACATCAGGGCTTCCCAATTTTGTCCCTCTTGAAGTTCTCCATCTCCAGTTAACGCATAGACCGTGTGTGAGTCTTGGTTCAGTTTTTTGGCCAGTGCGGCTCCGATAGCTACAGACAACCCTTGTCCCAATGAACCAGAGGCCATACGGATTCCTGGAAGTCCCTCGTGGGTAGTGGGGTGGCCTTGCAATCTGGAGTCCAACTTTCTAAACGTGGCTAGTTCTGCTACATCAAAATATCCTTTTCTAGCTAGGGTGCTATAAAATACAGGAGAGATATGTCCGTTGGATAAAAAGAAAACATCTTCGCCGATCCCATCCATCGAAAACCCAGGATTTAGTTTCATTATTTTGTGGTACAAGGCAATAAAAAATTCGGTACAACCCAAAGAACCTCCTGGGTGTCCTGAATTGACTTGGTGTACCATGCGCAAAATATCTCTGCGTGTCTGAATGACAAGGTCGTTTAGTGTTGGTTGTTGATTCATTGATCTCGGGATTAGTTTCCGAGGTAAAAGTAAAGGCTCTCATTAAGTTGACCAAGACAGGAGGATTGTTTTTATCCTATAAATGTCAACATCTTATCACCATAGAGGGAATTTGATTCAGGGTGCAGACCAGCGGCTGATTCTTCCCTATATTTGTGCCCATAATTGAGCGAAGTGCAGTTTACCTTAGACCATAAAGATCCAGAAACTAAAGCAAGGGCAGGGGTGATCCAAACAGATCACGGATCGATAGAAACTCCTATTTTTATGCCTGTTGGTACAGCGGCTACCGTCAAGGGAGTACACCAACGCGAACTAAAAGAGGAAATCAATCCAGACATCATTTTAGGAAACACGTACCATCTATACCTGAGACCTGGAACCGAAATCATCCGCAAAGCGGGTGGGTTGCACCAATTCATGAATTGGGATCGACCAATATTGACAGACAGTGGCGGTTATCAAGTTTATTCTTTATCTGCCAACAGAAAAATCAAGGAAGAGGGGGTTAAGTTCAAGTCCCACATCGACGGCTCTTACCACGTGTTTACCCCTGAAAATGTAATGGAAATTCAAAAGACCATCGGGGCTGACATCATCATGGCTTTTGATGAATGCACCCCATATCCCTGTGACTATCACTACGCCAAGCGATCGATGCACATGACCCATCGGTGGCTCGATCGATGCATCAATCACTTGGAAAAGTGCCCAGATTTATACGGATATTCCCAGGCATTTTTCCCCATTGTACAAGGATCTACCTACAAAGACCTCAGACTACAATCTGCGGAATATATCGCCAACAGTGGAGCTGTGGGCAACGCCATAGGCGGGCTCTCCGTGGGAGAGCCCGCTGAAGAGATGTACGCCATGACTGAAGTGGTGTGCAGTGTGCTTCCCGAGGATAAACCGAGATACCTTATGGGGGTGGGAACCCCCATAAATTTATTGGAAAATATAGCCTTAGGTATCGACATGTTTGATTGCGTGATGCCTACACGAAATGCTCGAAATGGCATGTTATTTACAGCCCACGGCACCATCAATATAAAAAATAAAAAGTGGGAGGATGATTTTTCTCCCATAGATCCCATGGCCATGACGTTTGTAGATACGGAGTATTCTAAAGCCTATTTGCGTCATTTGTTTGTCTGTAACGAATATTTAGGCAAGCAAATCGCCACGATCCACAATCTTGGATTTTACCTTTGGCTAGTACGCGAAGCTAGAAAGCATATTCTCGCCGGTGATTTTAGAACATGGAAAAATCAAATGGTGAAACAGATGGATAAGCGCTTGTGATGAAAAAAATCGACCGCTACATATTGCGTCGTTACCTCATCACATTTACGGTGATGCTTTTTCTGTTTATCCCTATTGGAATCATGGCCAATATTGCTGAGCAAATTGGCAAAATGATTGATAATCAAGCACCAACAGGGGAAATTATTCAATACTACATCAATTTCACTCTGTATATTGGGACACTCCTATTTCCTATATTTTTGTTTCTTTCCGTCATTTTTTTCACCTCAAAACTCGCCAACAACACAGAAATCATCGCCATTTTAGGCTCTGGGATTTCTTATGAGCGGTTTCTTCGTCCTTATTTGATTGGAGCGGGAATACTTGCGAGCACCATTTTTCTACTTGCCATGTTTTTAGTTCCCAGGGCGAGTTTAGGCTATAATGAGTTTGTTTTTAAGTATTTAAAAGCAGGTAAACAGGATCGACAGACCGAAAATATTTTCACTCAAATCAACGAACAAGAGGTAATCTATGTAAGCAATTACGACCATAACCGTCAAAGGGGGTATCAGTTTACGTTGGAGCATTTTGACTCGACAGGTACCTTGTCGTTTAAAATTAATGCATCCTCCATTCGGTGGAAAGAACAGGACAGCGTGTATCAAATGATTCCATATACCAAGCGGATCATCAAAAATGACGAGGTGATACGCGTAGAACACCAAACCAGTTTTGATACCATTTTTCCTTTCGCGCTCTCCGACATGACCCCAGTATCTTACGTGGCAGAAACGAAGAATTTGTTTGAGTTAAATAGTTTTATCAAGGACATGAAGAAAAAAGGGGCTTCCAACATCAATGCTTATGTGCTGGTAAAATACAAACGATGGGCGCTGCCCTTTTCTATTTTCGTGCTGACCATTATCGGTGTTTCTGTCTCTGCCAACAAGCGCCGGGGTGGTATGGGAATTAATTTGGCTTTGGGGGTGTTGATCGCTTTTCTCTATATATTTTTTGATCGAGTATTCTCCACGATGGCCCAACAGTCTGGCCTTCCACCACTTTGGGCTGTATTGATCCCCAACGCTATTTTCGGCGCATTGGCCATTTATCTACTTCACGATGCCAAAAAACAACACTAGTCATATACTTCAGTTACACGGAATTGTGTTTATCTGGGGTTTTACCGCCGTTTTAGGTGCCCTAATTTCATTGGGAGCTCTTCCCTTGGTATGGTATCGAATGGGTATTGCGGTTTTTTCCGTCGCCTTATTCATGGCTTTTAAAAAGAAGTCATTTGTACAGCCCTGGCCAGTGATACGTCACATGATGGCTACAGGGGTAGTGATCTCCCTGCATTGGTTGCTGTTTTTTTATGCCATCAAGGTGTCGAATGTTTCCATCACGTTAGCGTGTTTATCTACAGGTGCCTTTTTTACTGCCCTATTAGAGCCACTGATCTATCGAAGAAAATTGCTTTGGTATGAAGTTGGGCTGGGTGTGCTGGTCATTTTGGGATTGCTGCTGATTTTTGGTATGGACATGACCTACGCAAAAGGCATGGTAGCGGGTCTAGGCTCCGCATTATTGGCCGCTATCTTTTCACTGAACAACGGTCGATTGATTCAAAAAACAGAGGCCTCTGTCATTTGCTTTTATGAAATAGGTACTGGCTGGCTTTTTTTAGGTGCGGTATTGCTGTTTTCTGGTATGATGACCCCGGAGGTATTGGCCCTTAGAGGCTGGGATCTTCCTTATTTGTTGATTCTCGCAACAGCCTGCACGGCTTATGCTTTTATAGAGTCAATTCGTCTGATGAAGTTCTTGACACCTTATACGGTGATGCTGACCACCAATATGGAGCCGATCTACGGAATATTACTCGCTTTTTTTATCTTGGGAGATCAAGAACAAATGCATGCTTCCTTTTATGTCGGGGCTCTTTTAATTTTGATTGCTGTTGTGGCAGATTCAGTCATTAAGTATCGTGTGAAATCCAAATTAAAACAGCAATCTACCGTGTAGAGAACATCATATGTTTATATTTGTGGGCTATATTTAAGTGTCAAAGATGGAATATTTGGATTTTGAACTTCCGATTAAAGAACTGGAAGAGCAGTTAGGCAAATGCCGTTTGATCGGACAAGAAAGTGATGTTGACGTAACAGAAACTTGTCAACAAATCGAGCAGAGGCTTAAAGAAACCAGAAAAGAGATATATAAGAATTTGACCCCTTGGCAGCGGGTACAACTTTCCAGGCATCCTAATCGCCCATACACTTTAGATTACATTCAAGCGCTTTGTGGCGATTCTTGGTTGGAACTTCACGGTGACCGCAATGTCAAAGATGACAAAGCCATGATTGGCGGTTTAGGTAAAATTGGTGATCAGAGTTTTATGATTGTGGGACAGCAAAAAGGGGTGAATACCAAAATGCGTCAGTACAGAAACTTTGGTATGGCCAATCCTGAGGGATACCGAAAGGCCCTTCGTTTGATGAAGTCTGCCGAGAAGTTTAACCTACCTGTTTTGTGCATCATCGATACCCCGGGTGCTTATCCGGGTGTGGAAGCAGAGGAACGCGGTCAAGGTGAGGCTATTGCCAGAAATATTTTAGAAATGACTCGTTTAGAAGTGCCGATTATTGTTGTGATTATCGGGGAAGGTGCTTCTGGTGGTGCTTTAGGTATTGGTGTCGGGGATAAGGTATTGATGCTTGAAAACACCTGGTACTCTGTCATCTCTCCTGAGTCTTGTTCTTCTATCCTATGGAGGAGTTGGGAGTTTAAAGAAAAGGCGGCAGAAGCACTTAAACTAACGGCTCCTGACATGAAAAAATTAAACTTGATTGACGAAATCATCAAGGAACCAGAAGGAGGTGCTCATACCAATAGAGAAAAGACCTTTCAGACCGTTAAATCCAAAATACTCAAGTATTACGCATCGTTAAAGGATTTGCCGAAAGACGAATTGGTCAACCAGCGTATGGACAAGTATTTGGCTATGGGCCAATACTCAGATCCCACTGCATAACCACTCATGTGGGGCATTGTTTTTTTGCGTTATACACAATTTATTTAGGTTATCAACAGGCTTAATGTTGATGGGGTGTAGATATTTAGGTGTCTAATTACCCCACCTAGCTGTGTGTAAATATTTACTTTAGCCTTATGGAAAGACCGATGACCCATTTAGATACTGTTCGATCAAGCGCTGCTTCGTTAATTCAATTAGAAAGAGGCAAAATTCCACCACAAGCACTTGATTTAGAAGAGGTAGTATTGGGCGCTATGCTGATCGACAAAAAGGGGGTAGACGAAATCATCGATATTTTGCATCCTGAGGTTTTTTACAGAGAAGCACATCAGCATATTTATCAAGCGATTTTTACGCTTTTTGAATCCTCAGAGCCGATTGATTTATTGACTGTTTCAGCAGAATTAAAAAAATCAGGTAAGCTAGATGCCGTAGGAGGGAATCATTACCTCATCGGATTGACCCAAAAGGTAGCTTCTTCTGCCCATATTGAATTTCATGCCCGCATCATACTTCAGAAATATATCCAAAGAAGTTTGATCAAGATCTCCAATGAAATCATTCAAGAGGCTTATGACGAGTCTACCGATGTATTTGATTTATTGGACGCTGCAGAGTCTAAGTTATATGATGTAACTCAAGGCAATATCAAAAGATCTGCAGAAACCGCCCAAAATCTGGTCATACAAGCCAAAAAGAAGATCGAAGAAATTGCCAACAAAGAAGGTTTGAGCGGTGTGCCCTCTGGGTTTGATCAATTGGACAAGTTAACCTCTGGATGGCAACCCAGTGATTTGGTTATTGTTGCCGCAAGACCAGGTATGGGTAAAACGGCGCTCACCCTTTCTATGGCGCGTAACATTGCGGTAAATGGGCAAATAGGCGTTGCTTTTTTCTCCTTAGAGATGTCCTCAGTTCAGTTGATTACTCGTTTGATTTCTGCTGAAACTGGGTTGTCTTCAGAAAAACTCAGAACAGGAAAATTAGAAAAACACGAGTGGGAGCAACTTAACGTTAAAGTTAAAGCGTTGGAGTCTGCCCCATTGTACATAGATGATACGCCTTCACTTTCCATATTTGACCTCCGGGCCAAGGCGAGACGACTGGCTTCACAACACCAAATTAAGCTAATCATCATCGATTATCTTCAGTTGATGACTGCGGGTTCAAACCAAAAGGGCGGGAATCGGGAACAAGAGATTTCAACTATTTCTAGAAACTTAAAGGCATTGGCCAAGGAACTAAATATCCCTGTAATTGCCCTCTCCCAGTTGTCTCGAGCTGTAGAGACTCGAGGAGGTACCAAGCGACCTATTCTTTCGGACCTCAGGGAATCTGGTGCTATTGAACAAGACGCAGATATCGTATCCTTTATCTACAGGCCTGAGTATTATCAGATCACCGAGTGGGATGACGAGGAGCGAAGTTCAACCACTGGTCAAGCCGAGTTTATCGTCGCCAAACACAGAAATGGTGGCTTGGGCAATATTCGACTTAAGTTTATCGGTAACCTAGGTAAGTTTGACAACTTAGACTCATTTGATACCCCTTTTGAATTTCAGTCTAAGATGAATCAAGGGGCGGAAAATCCCTTCGTAACCCGTAAACTACCTCACCCTAATGAGGCTTTTGATGGTGTTGAAGATGATATGCCGTTTTAAAGACTGCTTCTTATATCCAGGATGATTTTCTCAAGCACCATTTCTACACCAAATTGGTCGTTGCTGGCCGTTTGATATTTGGCCGCTTTCACTACATCCGGGTGTGCATTGCCCATCGAAAAAGAATAATGACTCTGACCCAACATTTCCAGGTCGTTTAGATAGTCTCCTAGGCATAAAGTTTCTGCTGGGCTTATGTTTAATAACGATTGAATTTTGGCCACGGCCGTCCCTTTATGCGCCTCTTGATGCGATAAGTCGACCCAATTAGGTCCCGATATTTTCACTTTTAATTCATTGCTTAATGCCTCCACATGGGGATAGATGTGTTTTTCCGAACCCTCAGGATGGTACAGCGCGATTTTAAGCACCGGTTCTGTACAGTCGCTCAGGCGCTCTATGGTTTCGTAGGCGCTGTAGTATTGAATTACAAATGACTCGAAATCAGGAAATCCTCGTTTAATAAACGCTTTGTCTTTTGTGCAAAGTACAGCGTGAATATCTGGTCTTTTTTCCAACAGGTTTAATGGCCGTTCTAGCAAGTGGCTTGGAAAGTCGGCCTGGTGAATTTCGCGATCCTGGTACAGTGTATAGCCTCCATTTTCAGCAGCGATATAAATTTGGTCAGCAATCCGATACAATTTGTGGTAGATACTGTCGTATTGTCTACCAGAGGCGGCTACAAAGGTCACCCCCAGAGATTTTAGTTCTTCAAAGGCGGTGTAAAATCGTTCGCTGACCAGATGATGGCTGTTTAATAAGGTGCCATCCATGTCGGTGACTACCAGTTTTATGTGGGCTAAGTTTGGAAAATTCATGAGGCAAGGATATAAAAAAAACCTGCGCATAGCACAGGTTTTTTCAAAGTGAGTATAGGTTGAATTTTATTTGTTGATTTGATCCACCACCGCTTTGAAAGCTTCTGGGTGATTCATCGCTAAATCGGCTAGTACTTTTCTGTTTAACTCGATGTTGTGCGCTTTAGCTTTACCCATAAAAACTGAGTAAGACATACCGTGCAAACGAGCTCCAGCATTAATACGAGTGATCCAAAGTCCCCTAAATGTTCTTTTCTTGTTTCTGCGGTCTCTGTATGCGTATAGCATCGCTTTTTCAACCGCGTTTTTAGCAACAGTCCAAACGTTCTTTCTTCTTCCGAAGAAACCTTTGGCTTGTTTCATGAAATTTTTTCTGCGTGCTCTTGAGGCAACGGCGTTTACTGATCTTGGCATAGTTGTTTGTTTTTTTGTAGCAGGCGGCTTTTGCTCTTGTTAGGGCCTGACTCCAGGGTTAGACATTACCGATTTGGATTATTTTAATCCTAGTTGCTCTTTGATGCTGTTCACATCAGACTCGTGTACCAAGCCTGAGTGGGTCAACGCCAATTTGCGTTTTTTTGATTTTTTAGTCAAGATGTGGCTTTTAAAAGCGTGCTTTCTCTTGATCTTTCCAGATCCGGTCACCACGAAACGTTTCTTGGCGCTGGACTTAGTTTTGATTTTAGGCATCTTTTTTATTTAGGGTTAAACTCACTTACTTTTTTACTTTTGGGGCGAGGAACATGGTCATTCTCTTCCCTTCTAATTTGGGCATCTGTTCTACTTTTCCAAGTTCTTCCAATTCAGAAGCCAGCTTGAGCAATAAGATCTCTCCTTGGTCTTTGTAGATGATTGAACGTCCTTTGAAAAACACATAAGCCTTTAATTTGGCGCCTTCTTTTAGAAAGCTTTCCGCGTGTTTCTTTTTAAAGTTGTAATCGTGGTCGTCGGTTTGTGGACCAAATCTAATTTCCTTGATGACAACTTTGGTGGCCTTAGCTTTTAGGGCTTTGTCCCGCTTTTTCTGCTCGTACAAGAATTTCTTGTAGTCTAGGATCTTGCACACTGGAGGTGCTGCATTGGGGGAAATTTCCACCAAATCCAGCTCGAGTTCCTCTGCTTTTTGGAGGGCGTCTCTCAATGTGTATATGCCCACTTCAATGTTATCCCCCACAAGTCGCACGTTTGGTGCGGTGATGCGTTGGTTGATGTTGTGAAGGTCTTTGTTTTCCTTCCTGGGCTGGGGCGTAAAGCGTTTACGTATGGCTATGGCTCAATAAATTTAGTTCAACTTCTATTTAAACGACTTCAAGGTCGATTTTATCTCTTGGTCAATGATAGAAACAAATGTTTCGACATTGATGCTTCCCAGGGACTCTCCTCCGTGTTTGCGCACAGAAACGGTTTGTTCTTGGGTTTCTTGATCCCCGACAATGATCATGAAAGGAACCTTACTCATTTCAGCCTCGCGAATCTTCTTGCCAATTGTCTCGTTTCTAGCGTCAATGAGGCCGCGAATTTCGTGATTTTCTAGGGAATTTAAAACTTTTTCCGCATATTTTTCGTGTTTCTCGCTCACAGGTAAGACCATTACCTGATTTGGCGTGAGCCACAAGGGGAAATTACCTCCGGTATGCTCCAATAAAAGAGCGATGAATCGCTCCATGGAACCAAACGGCGCCCGGTGAATCATCACGGGTCTATGTAACTCATTATCACTTCCCTTGTAAGTTAAATCAAAACGCTCTGGCAAGTTGTAATCTACTTGAATGGTGCCTAACTGCCATTGCCTGCCCAATGCATCGCTGACCATAAAGTCAAGTTTTGGTCCATAAAATGCTGCTTCACCCGGTTCTATGACGTAGTCAAGTCCTTTTTCTTGAGCGGCATTAATAATGGACTGTTCGGCTTTTTCCCAGTTTTCCGGGCTACCGATGTATTTTTCTGGTTGACTGAGGTCTCTGACAGAAACTTGGGCCCTATAATTGTCAAATCCTAGGGAGTTCAACACGTAAAGGGATAAATCAATCACATTTTTAAATTCCTGATCCAATTGCTCTGGAGTACAGAAAATATGTGCATCATCCTGAGTAAAACCGCGTACTCTGGTGAGTCCGTGCAACTCGCCACTTTGCTCATAGCGGTAAACCGTCCCAAACTCCGCATATCTTTTGGGCAGTTCTTTGTAGCTAAAAGGTTTGGTGTTGTAAATCTCGCAATGGTGTGGGCAGTTCATCGGTTTTAGCAAAAACTCTTCATCAAGCTTTGGCGTTTTTATCGGCTGAAAACTATCCGCTCCGTATTTTGCGTAGTGACCCGAGGTGACGTAGAGTTCTTTTTGTCCAATGTGTGGCGTAACCACCATTTCATAACCCGCTTTTTTCTGGGCTTGCTTTAAGAAATCTTCCAATCGAGCGCGCAGTGCGGCACCTTTTGGCAGCCATAGTGGAAGACCAGGTCCTACTTTTTGTGAAAACGTAAATAGTTCAAGTTCTTTTCCCAGTTTTCTGTGGTCTCTTTTTTTCGCTTCCTCTAGAAGAGCGAGGTAATCGGTCAGGTCTTTCTGCTTGGGGAATGAAATTCCATAGATGCGGGTGAGTTGTTTTTTCTGTTCGTCGCCCCGCCAGTAAGCACCGGCTACACTGAGTATTTTAAATGCTTTTACCCAACCTGTATGCGGCAAATGACCTCCGCGACACAAATCGGTAAACACATCGTGGTCACAAAAGGTAATGGTGCCGTCCGCTAAATTCTCGATCAGCTCCACTTTAAACTCGTTGCCTTCTGCGGTATATTTTTTTAATGCATCAGCCTTAGAAACAGCACGCATGGAGAACGGATGTTTTCCTTTGGCTATTTCAAGCGCTTTTTGTTCGATCGTTTCAAAATCTTTATCGGAAATCACTTGGCCTTGTGGAAGGTCGACATCGTAGTAAAAACCTTGGTCAATAGCCGGTCCAATGGTCAGTTTGACCCCGGGGTACAAAGACTCCAGCGCTTGCGCTAAAATGTGTGCCGATGAGTGCCAGAATGCTTTTTTTCCCTCTTTGTCGTTCCAGGTGAACAGCACCAATGATCCAGACGCCGTGAGCGGTGTGCTGCTTTCAATGATTTGACCGTTAAACGATGCGGAGAGCACATTGCGCGCTAGTCCTTCACTGATGCTCGCAGCAACGTCCATAGGTGTAGCACCTGGTGCGTAAGCACGAACACTAGAATCGGGAAGAGTAATTTCAATCATGAATGATGGGATTGGGCGACAAATATACCACCTTGTCCTTATCCCACCAAGTAGCCAAGCGCAAATCCCCCAAGGATTACTGCAAATTTTCGCCAATTAAAACGATGGCCGTCAGAACTTTCAAAAAGTATCACCGTGGCTATGTGCAATAAGATACCCACAGCCAGGGCATTTAGGTAGTTGTTCCAATGTTCAGGCCAAAGGGATTGGCCGGAGAGAAAACTGCCTAAAGGGGTCATCAATGAAAATGCACCTATGGCTCCCAGCGATAGATACTTGGGTGCTTTGGACTCCAAAAGCAAGAGTGAAAGCGCCAGGGCGATGGTAAATTTGTGTACCAAAACTCCCCAAAAAAGTCCGTTTACACTGCTCAGCGGAATGCCTTCCAACAATGCGTGAATACAGAGGCTTCCGATCACCAACCAGGGGACTCTTCCCGAGTGTCCATGATGGTGTGTATGTCCGTGTTCTGCGCCTTGAGACAGATATTCCAGAGAAAGCTGCAGAATGATTCCCAGGGATAAAAAAAGACCTACTGTTTTAGGAGCTTCATCCTGAAAAAGCTCAGGCAACATCTCAAAAATGAGTGTAGAGAGCAAAAATGCCCCACTGAAGGAAAGACCCAATGACATATAGGGGCCTGATTTAGTCGTTCGGGTTTGAACTGCTAGATAACCTAGCCAAACTACTATGATGGGGGAAATAATCAACATAAAGCAACTCAGACATCAAGCAGTACTTCGCTACTTGGTATGCCGGGTAAAATTAATGTATTTTTGCGGGAGTATAATCAGCAGATGAAGCAAGAAAATTACCCCATGGTGGCAAAAACCCTACACGGGTTTGAAGAAATATGCGCCCAAGAACTACGCCAACTCGGCGCATCAAAAGTAGAGATAGGGGTTCGCAGTGTGCGTTTTGAGGGGGATTTAGGTTTTATGTACAAGGCCAACCTCAATCTGAGGACAGCCATTAAGATTGTGAAACCAATCGCGCAATTTACGCTCAAAAACCAAGATGACCTCAGCCGTAAAATGGATGAAATTGACTGGAGTAAATACTTTGATGTAGACCAGAGTTTTGCCATTGACACTACGCTAAATTCAGAAATTTTCACCCACTCGCTCTTTGTTTCTCAAAAGGCCAAAGACGCGATTGTCGATCAGTTTAGAAAAAAAACTGGTAGACGTCCCGATGTGGATCTTCAATTTCCTGATTTGAGGTTAAACATGCATATACAACAAAATCAGTGCACGGTTTCCCTCGACAGTTCTGGAAAATCATTGCATCAAAGGGGATACCGAACAGCTACCAATATCGCACCGATTAATGAGGTTTTGGCGGCTGGCATATTGTTGCTCAGCGGCTGGAAAGGCCAGACCCCCTTTTTAGATCCCATGTGTGGATCGGGTACTTTTTTGGTAGAAGCAGCGATGATCGCTTGCAATATCCCGGCCAATATCAACCGCAAGGAATTTGCCTTTGAAAAATGGGCAGATTTTGACGAAGTACTTTGGGAGAAAATCATCGAGGTCAGTTTAAAGAGAACCCGAGAATACCCGTTTAAACTGGTGGGATACGATAAAGCACCCTCCGCGGTGCGCAAAGCTATGGATAACATAGCCAATGCCCATTTGTCTGAGTTTGTAGAGGTGCGTCAAGCCAATTTTTTTACCTCTGAAAAAGAGGTCACGGGTCCTTTGCATTTGGTGTTTAATCCACCCTATGGAGAACGTTTGGACATTGAAATGGAATCCTTCTATAAGAGCATTGGCGATACGTTGAAAAAAGGATATCCACAAACAGATGCCTGGATGATCACCTCCAATTTAGAGGCATTAAAACACGTGGGTCTTCGCCCTACGGCTAAAATTAAATTGTTTAACAGCCATTTGGAGTCCAGATTAGTACATTACCCGATGTACTCAGGAAGTAAACGAACTAAATTTCAAATCCATGAAGGCCAAAGCACTGATCTTTAATTTTATAGGATTTACTTTTTTATTCCTTGCATTTCGCTATTTGTTGCTCTGGCTGTATCCTGTAGATAATCTTTTTCCGATTGTTTTCGCGGCTATTTTAGCCAATATTTTGTCGCCAAAATTTGGGGTAGTAGACGATAAAGAAGGAAAAAAACTGATGATGAAGTGGTTGTTGATCAAGGGTGTACGCCAAATCAAATGATCAAAATCCACTGTCTCTAAAGCCTGATTGTCCCATGTTTCTGGATCCAGAGAAGGGGTCTTCACCTCCGGACTCCAACTGTGGTTTTTTCTTGCGGTATACTTTCGGGCGTTCAAAAAGTGGGACTAAATAGCTGAGTTGATATTGATAACTACTGCCAAATCTTGCTTCATCGGTTACTGTGTTGAACCCTGGAATCCAATGGTTGGGCGCGTTAATTAATTTTGGGGCTGATACCAAGTAGCCCAGTCGAACGCTTCCACCCAAATACACATTTTTAAATAATTCTGCCTTAATCCCGACAACCGCCTCTACCCAATGAGCTTTTAAACCGCTCACCGGTCCGGGTATTTCTGTGGCTACAGCATATTGATCTGGGTGCCAATATCTATTTGAATCATACCACATCATCGATTCTGTTTTGACTTCATAGTGGGCACGTGCTAGCCTAAATCCGCCAAAAATCATGTTGTTCATTCCGAACCAGTTGTCGTAAAAATTGACATCTAGGCCTGCTTTTAGGTAGGAGCCACTGGGCGTCCATGTGTAGCTGTCCTCCATCAGCGTGATTTTTTCACTTCCGAGCTCAACAGCCAAGTAGCGGAATCCTCCAATGCGAAGATCCGCACTGATTTCATTTCCCGCATACCCTTCTTTGGTTTGTGACCTCAATGTTTTTGCGAGGTCGTAACCGATTCTCAATCCATAGGGTTCCTTGGGTAGAACAGAATCCTTGACAGATGTATTTTGGGCCCATAGACCGGATAGCCCAATTAAAGCTACCCACTTAGTGATAGATGATCGTATGTATGCTTTCATCTTCTGTAATTTGTGTGGTCGTCCAGGTTACGGATTTTATCCAGGATTTGCTTTGCTCTATCCAAGTTCCTTCAACCTGGAAGTATTGAGGTGTAAATCCACAGGCTTTAGATAAAAACTTTGGTTCGGTCGCGTACGAGATAGCCAATTGTTCTACCGATCCGCTTAATTGGTCATTTTCTAGAACACCAAAGGCGATTAAGTTAAACGTGGTTTTTGAGCTTGTCGGGTCGATGGGCAACCAAATTTCAGTAGACTCACTACTGCCAGGAACAGGATTGGTCAATGGTTTGGTTGAGTCTGCGCCGACAATCCATAGAGATTCAGGCGCCTTAGGGAGGTCGGGTTGTGCAGCGTCTCTAAATGAAATATGCCAACGCGGGGCGTCACCTGCAATGCAGATGTCATCCTTTTCGCAGCCTACTTGAATGAAAAAAACGGCCAGTAAAAGCCAATAACCTATACGGCGCATCACGCTATTTTGGTTAAAAGTACAACATTTTCCACGTGGTGGGTTTGAGGAAACATATCCACGGCTTGACTAGAGATTAGTCGATATTTTTTGGTGAGCAGTGCAATATCTCTAGCTTGGGTGGCACTGTTACAGCTGACGTACACAATTTTCTCTGGGGCCATGGACAGGATTTGTTCTACCACATCGGGATGCATTCCAGCCCTTGGGGGATCGGTAATAAGTACATCACAAGCACCGTGTTCCCGGACAAACTCTTCAGTGAGCAACGATTTCATGTCACCTACAAAAAAATGAACATTGTTTATTTGGTTGTGTGATGCATTGGCCTTGGCATCTGCTACCGCATCCGCTACCGACTCTATGCCAATTACTTTTTTGGCAGATTTTGCCACAAACTGGGCAATGGTGCCAGTACCTGTATACAAGTCATAGACTACTTCAGTGCCGGTGAGTCCAGCCATCGTTCGAGCGATTTGATATAAGGTGTACGCCTGAGTTGGATTGGTTTGATAAAAGGATTTTGCCTGAATTTTAAAGCTTAATCCTTCCATGGTTTCCATGATGTAGTCTTGACCGTTGTAGCAGACCAATTCACAATCGTATAAACTGTCGTTAGCTTTTTGGTTGATGGTATACATCATGGATTCGATTTGTGGAAATGCACCGAGTAAATAATCAAGCAATCCTTTGATTTGATCTTGATGGTTTTCAAAAAATTGAAAGAGCACCATCACGGCACCAGCTTGGTTGTTGCGAATCATTAAGCTGCGCAATAATCCAGTTTGCTGCCGCACATGGTAAAATGATAACCCGTGTTTTAGGGCGTATGCTTTAACCGCTAGTCGAATACTGTTAGAGGGTTCTGGTTGTAGGTGACACTCTTTTAGGTCGAGTATTTTATCCCACATTCCAGGAATATGAAAACCTAAGGCTTCGCGATCTGAAATTTCTACAGATTGCTTGATTTCAGCATCAGTGAGCCACCTTTGCGCAGAAAAAGAGAACTCCATCTTATTTCTATACCCATAAGGTGTGGGACATCCTGCAATGGGAATTGTGGTTAAGGCTTGTGTATGTCCTATGCGTTCTATGTTTTGGGCTACTTCTTTTTCTTTGAAATAGAGTTGTCTTTCGTAAGACATGTTTTGCCATTTGCATCCCCCACAGACCCCAAAGTGCACGCATTTTGGTACTGTTCGATAGGGTGAAGGTTCTTTGATTTCCGTAACAACTCCCTCGAAAAAGTTTTTTTTCTTTCTGGTGGTACGCACATTGACTACATCACCCGGCACGGCACCTTCTAAGAAAATAACTTGGCCGTCAGGGGTTTTGGCCACACTTCGGCCTTTGTCTGCAGTGTCCACCACAAGAAGTTCGGTGAAGGTCTGCGGGGTTTTTACTTTTCGCATGCCCCAAAAATAATATCTTTTTTCGCGTGCGCTGTGTAAAGGGTTTTAATTCATGTTCAATATTTGTAGTTTTACCCTGGATGATTTCTCTCCACCACAGAAGTAGGAATGTCTTAAGTTGGATGTAATCGCAAGAAATGACACGTACTACCATCAATAGCTCACAAGAAGCGATAGCGCTTGAATCAAAATACGGAGCTCATAATTATCACCCGCTACCTGTGGTACTTAAGGAAGGATCAGGTGTTTACCTTTGGGATGTAGAAGGCAAAAAGTACTATGATTTTTTGTCCGCGTACTCCGCAGTAAATCAAGGGCATAGCCATCCTAAAATCACTCAAGCACTGATTGACCAAGCGCAAAAACTCGCTTTGACGTCTCGGGCATTCTACAATGATCAGCTGGGGGTCTACGAGCAAAAAATCACCCAAACATTTGGATTTGATAAGGTGTTGCCGATGAATACTGGTGCTGAAGCAGTAGAAACAGCGCTTAAAATTGCCAGAAGATGGGGCTATAGAGTAAAAATGATTCCGGCTAATCAAGCAAAAGTTATCGTCTGTGCCAATAATTTTCACGGTCGAACCACCACCATCATTTCCTTTTCCTCTGATTCAACGGCCCAAAAGGATTTTGGTCCCTACACAGACGGTTTTATTCAAATACCGTATAACGACATCCCCGCTCTAGCTCAAGCACTGGAATCCGATCCACATATCGCTGCATTCTTGGTAGAGCCCATACAAGGGGAGGCTGGTGTTTTTGTGCCAGATCCTTCTTACCTCGCTCAAGCGAGAGCACTATGTACCAAGCACCGAGTGTTGATGATCGCCGATGAGGTACAAACCGGGATTGCCCGTACAGGAAATCTGTTGGCTACTTGCGGTAACTGTACTTGTGTAGAGGCACATTGCAGTGGTACCCCGGAAGTCAAACCAGATTTATTGGTGTTGGGCAAGGCGTTGTCTGGTGGAATGTACCCTGTTTCTGCGGTATTGGCCCAGAATGAGGTGATGGATGTCATTGAGCCAGGCAGTCACGGCAGTACTTTTGGGGGTAATCCTATTGCTGCAGCCGTTGCTGTGGCTGCTTTAGAAGTGGTTGAACAAGAGCAGCTCGCTCTGAAAGCGAGAGTGCTAGGAGAACGTTTTAGGTCTTCGCTGCAGCGATATATAGATGGATCCAAAATTGTCCGTTTGGTGCGCGGCCGCGGTTTGCTTAATGCCATCGTGATCAACGATCACCCAGAAGGGGATACGGCATGGAACATATGTGTAGCACTCAGTCAGGCTGGGCTATTGGCCAAACCCACCCATGGAAATATCATTAGATTTGCCCCACCTTTGGTGATTACTGAAGAGCAACTAGATGAATGTATCGATATCATCACCCGAACACTAAGCGCTTTTGAACCCAAGTCATGAAACAAATTTATTTTGACCACGCAGCCACCACCCCATTGCGAAGTGAGGTGATCGAGGTAATGCATCAAGCGATGAGCCAACATTTTGGCAATCCGTCTTCGACCCATCAATTTGGTCGTCAAGCAAAATCAGGCGTGGAACAAGCTAGAAAAACAATTGCTGCCCAGCTCGGCGCTCACCCCGCGGAAATCATATTCACTTCAGGGGGGACAGAAGCGGATAACATGATTATTTATGGGGCAGTTCGCGATTTAGGGGTGAAAAGAGTAATTACCACGGCGATTGAACACCATGCCGTGCTTCATCCATTGGAAGATTTAAGGGATCAAGGCCTTATAGAGCTCCTGTTTTTATCGATTGACGAGCAAGGTCATCCAGATTTGGATGAACTCAATGAACTTTTAGGGAAAGTTCCCACCAAAACCTTGGTGAGTTTGATGCATGTAAACAATGAGATCGGTAATTTGCTTGATGTAGCCAGAGTAGCTAAGATCTGTCAAGATCACCAAGCGCTATTTCATTCGGATACGGTACAATCCATCGGTCATTTTGCTTGGAATCTCCAAGAAGTTCCGATTGATTTCTTGACTGCAGCAGCGCACAAGTTCCACGGACCGAAAGGAATAGGATTTGCCTTTATCCGAAAAAAACATCCGATTAAGCCACTTATTGCCGGTGGTGCCCAAGAACGGGGTTTTCGTGCAGGGACAGAATCTGTTCACAACATTTTGGGTATGGAAAAAGCCTTTGTGCTTTCCTACGAAAAACTGGAACAAGAGCAGCGTTATGTGCTCCACCTAAAAAAATACTTTATCGATCAGTTGACCAGTCGTATTCCAGGGGTACAATTTAATGGTGCTTGCTCCGATCTGGATAAAAGTACCTACACACTGTTAAACGTCAGTCTTCCTTTGACTCAAGAACAATCTTTGATGTTGTTGTTCCAGCTGGATATGCAAGGAATCGCTTGCTCCAAGGGATCCGCTTGTCAATCGGGTAGTTCTCAGGCGTCTCATGTACTCACTGAATTGTTGTCAGATACCTCAAGAGCCGCCAACGCCATTCGTTTTTCACTAGCGCATACCAATCAAGCGGAAGAGATTGATTACGCAGTGAATCAGCTATGTGCTCTTATAGGCAAATAGGGGGGTTATGGTTATTTTGTTTTGGTTATTTGTGTAGAAAAAACTGTTTTGTTGCCTACTTCATCCATGACTTCGACGGCTATTTCATAAGTACCTGCCGCATCAACTAAATGATCTGCTTTATACGTTAGTTGTGCTTTTTTGGGCTCATATTCCAACAACATCCATTGACCGTTGATAGTGCCTCGATAGGATTGAATGCCACTTCCCATGTCACTGATTTTAAATGTCAGAAAATTAAAATAGGGTAGCTTTTGTTGGCGCACGAAATTTTTTGGTTGAATACTGGGGGCGATGGAATCAAAACCAACTTGATAGGTCCCGAATGTTTTTGTCCATGCGATTAGTTCGTTGTTTTTTTTTGTAGTGGGAATAAAAACACGTCCCCCTTTATCGGTGGTGCGTATGAGTGTGGCAAATCTCTTTTTTTCCTCGGGAATAGAGTCCATTTTTTTGGTGATAGATAGTGATTTTGTCAAGGGTATCTGAGGGTTGCCAATTTGAATACCCGATTTTTTCTCACCGACAAAGAGTTCAGCTTTTTCGTATAGTGCATTTGGAGGAATATTGATTTGCCAGGACCCTGACTGATACTGCCATGGGTGATCTGGATGGATGATCTCGTGTCCTTTTTGCGTGGTTGCATCTACCCATGGAGGTGAAATACCGTGTTCAGCAACGGTGCCTAATACAGGAATTTTACCGTGCGTCATGTTTCCGTTTAGGTCCCAAACCTCGAGGTGAATGGTGTCTCTTTGGTTGATCGCTAGGGTAAACCAACCCTGTTTCTGATCGTTTGGGGCAAATAACCAACGAACCATTGATCTGGTTTTTTGGTATTGGGGGTAGTCAATCAAGTAATTGAATTGAGCGTCATCGCTAAAAGAAAACCTTTGATGAGTTTTTTCATACAGCACTTGGTTTCCCAGTTTCACTCGGTATCCATAAATCCCATTTCTGTTGGCAGCGCCTTCTTGCCTGTCAAATCCAACCAACCCTAATGCAGCTGGACCGCTGATGCGCACTTCCGATGTTGTCCATGAGCCTTGTTGGGGAAGTTGCATAGGAATTTGTTTTTTTTTGATTTTGTCCAGGTTGTTCCATGGTTCATAGAGCCAAAGTTGCTGAATCATGGGAGGAGTGTGATCATTGACTCGAATTCCCAGCTCAGCCGGGTTGAGCGGATCAGCGCTTGGAGTATCTCGAATTTCAAAATGCAAGTGGGGAGCAGCAGAACTTCCCGTATTCCCGCTGAGGCCGATGATCATACCTTGTGTTACAGGCAGCTGTTCCGGAGTGAGGAAGCGTTCAATTTCAAAAGATTCAGCAGTGTATTGTTGCTCGTACACGTATTTTTCAATGGGGCCAGAAAATTTTTGTAAGTGAGCGTATACCGTAGTTGTTTGGTTGGGATGTGTGATGTAAATCACCTTTCCATATCCCCAGGGACTAACCTTTATTCTAGACACATAGCCTCCCAACACGGCTCGAACAGGAATGCCCTCTCTTTGTTGGGTTTTAATATCCAAGCCAGCGTGGAAGTGGTTGTTTCTTAATTCGGCAAAATTACCCGCCAAAACCAAGGGAATATCCATGGGAGGAATGATCGTATCGTATGATGTCTGCGTGGCATGAGCATTTTTTGCTACTAGGAATATTCCTAGCCACAGGATAATTACAGGTAACCGCATATGCTTTAAAATTATAAAAGAAGAATGATACTTTTTTGCCATTAAATGACTAATTTTGTAAATAAGCATGTTGTTTGCGAAATGAGCGAAATGATTGCCATCGTTGCAGGTTTAGAGCAAAAAGTACATCAGTTGTTGGACAGAAACCATCAACTGACAGAAGAAGTAGCTGACTTGAATGCCCAAAGATCTAACCTTCAAGCAGCGCTTGAAGCGTACCAACGACAACAATCACAGCTGGAACATCAAGTTCAAGCACTTCAAATGGCCCGCAGCGTGCTCGGCAGTGATCAAAACACGACCGATGCCAAACAGAAAATGAACACCCTAATAAAAGAGTTGGACCGCTGTATAGGTGCACTCTCTGTGTAGTAATGTCGGAGAAACTAAAAATAAAAATCTCCATAGCTGATCGGGTTTATCCGCTCACCATCGATCCTAGACAGGAAGAAGGTTTGCGCAAAGCCGCCAAGCAAATAGAGCTCATGACAAAAAGCTTTGAACAGAACTACGCCGTGCGAGATAAACAAGATGTATTGGCCATGTGTGCCTTGCATTTCGCTTCTAAAGTTGAGCAAAAAGTGCTTCAAGATTCTACTGAATCAGAGGAACTTTCGCGACGACTAACACGATTGGATGACCTCATTGCTGAAGCTATCGGCTAAAACGTTCTTTATCAAGATTCTGCCCACATTGGTCAATTTTTGACAAACTCAACACGAATGAATTCGAGGGGTGAGTCAGTATCCTAGAGCATGCCTTCACGTCAAGGAAACTCGAATATACTGTTAGCCTTATACCTGTTTTTTTGGAGTTTGTACAAACCCAACCAGTGTGGGTTTTTTTATTTTAATTTAAACAGACAAATAATGGAAATAACCCCATGGATCATCGGAGCACTGATGTCAATTCTTGGTTTTGGCGCCGCTAAAATCATGGAAAAAGGCAAGGCATCGAAAACTATAGCCAGCGCCAGAAAAGAGGCCTTGGACATCATTAAAAACGCTAAAGTAGAAGCAGAAAACATCAAGAAAGACAAAATCTTTCAAGCAAAAGAAAAGTTTCTAGAGCTCAAGGCAGAGCATGAGCAACACATAGTACAAAAAGACAAGAAAATTGCTGAAGCGGAAAAGAGAACCAGAGATAAGGAGTCTCAGGTTAGCGCTGAGCTGGCCCAAAACAAAAAGCTTTCTGATCAGTTAGAGCGTCAGCTTCAAGAAGTGGCTCAAAAATCGGAATTATTAGATAAAAAGCAAACTGAGGTGGATCGTCTTCACAAAAATCAAGTCCAACAACTTGAGGTGATTTCTGGCTTATCCGCCCAGGATGCTAAAGAACAGTTGATGACTACTTTGAAAGAAGAAGCCAAAACAGGCGCTATGGCTTATATGCAAACAGCGATGGAAGAGGCCAAGCTGACAGCTCAACAAGAGGCCAAAAAGATTGTCATCAACACCATTCAACGCATCGGAACGGAGGAGGCAGTTGAAAATTGTGTTTCGGTCTTCAATCTTGAATCTGATGATGTTAAAGGTAGAATCATTGGTAGGGAGGGTAGAAATATCCGTGCCATAGAAGCAGCCACTGGGGTAGAAATTATTGTAGATGATACACCTGATGCCATTATCCTTTCCTGTTTTGATTCAGTGCGCAGAGAGATTGCTCGTCTCTCACTTCACCGATTAGTTACTGATGGAAGGATCCACCCAGCCCGCATTGAAGAGGTGGTTAAAAAGACGGAAAAGCAGATTGAAGAAGAAATTGCTGAAGTGGGAAAGCGAACGGTTATTGATTTGGGTATCCACGGATTGCACCCGGAGTTAATCAAGGCTGTCGGACGCATGAAGTATCGATCTTCTTATGGGCAAAACTTACTACAACACTCTAGAGAAGTAGCTAAGCTTTGCGGGGTCATGGCTGCTGAATTAGGCATTAACGCTAAACTGGCCAAACGAGCTGGGCTTTTACACGATATAGGAAAAGTACCGCACAGCGAGGCTGATGCAGAAACGCCACACGCCATTCTGGGTATGCAGTGGGCTGAAAAATATGGCGAAAAGCCTGACATTTGCAATGCCATTGGTGCCCACCACGATGAGATTGAAATGAAAACACTTATCGCCCCAATAGTTCAGGTTTGTGACGCTATTAGTGGGGCACGTCCAGGAGCGCGACGACAAGTCCTCGATTCATATATCCAAAGACTTAAAGATCTTGAAGATATTGCTTTTGGGTTTAAGGGTGTGCAAAAAGCCTATGCGATCCAGGCCGGTAGAGAATTACGGGTTATCGTTGAAAGCGAAAAAGTCAGCGATGAGCAAGCCATGGAGATGTCTTTCGAAATCTCTCAAAAAATCCAGACAGACATGACTTATCCTGGTCAGGTAAAGGTTACTGTAATTCGAGAGACTCGTGCAGTAAACGTGGCCAAGTAGTCTAAACCAAATTATTAATAAAAAAAGCCTCCAATTGGAGGCTTTTTTTATTCGGCAGTGTCTTCTTGAGCTTCAGTAGATTCATCAGTTTCTTGTGCTGCCCTTTTCTGTTGATGTTCTTGAATATTTATTTGTTTCAGTTGTTCTTTTAACGCGTCAAGCTGTTTGTGTAGTAGATCTATCTTTTTCTGAACGTCTTTGACTACAGGATTATCATCGGGAACATGACTGAAAAATGCCAGGTTATTTTCTAGCTGACGTATCTTGTCCTGCTCTTCTTCAATTTTTTTCCGAATGATAGAACGCTCTGATTGTTGCGCAGGCACTGACTGCGTATGAGTTCTTCGTGTTTGTCTATCTGTAGATTGGGGCTGTTGTGTTTTCTTCTGCGCTTGTAGGCGTTCGAAATACGCATTACACGCTGATTTAAAGTCTTTCCATAGCGCGTCTGAGAATTTTCTTGGTACATGCCCCACCTCTTTCCAAGCTGCCTGAATGCGTTTAAGTTCAGCAGTATTAGCCTCATTAATTTCAGCTTCAACTAAACCCTGGGCAATTTCTAATAGCGCTCTTTTTTGCGTTAGGTGATCGTTTTGATCTTTTTTGATGTTTTTAAAGAAGTTGTTTTTATTCTTGTTGAATGTTCTGCTTAGCTCTTTAAAGCTTTTCCAAACTTTATCACTTTGTTTACTGGGCACCTTACCAATTTCCATAAAGGATTGGCGTAATGACTCCATAGCTTTTATTTGATTTTGGATTTCCTTGTGGGAAGTTGGGACATGGAGTGTGAGCTGTTTAATTTTCTCAAGAATAGCTTCTTTAGCGTGAAGATTAACTTCGAGGTCTTTGTCTAATGAGGCAAAGTAAGCTTGCCTGTTATCGTGAATTGTTTTGGTAGCCTTACTGAAACGATCCCAAATCTCATTTCTGTGTTCTTTATCTACGGGCCCTAAATCTTCTTTCCAGATTTTGTGTAGCACCTGTAGCTCCTGAAATGCTTGATGAATATCAGTTAGTTCAGCCAATTCTTCAGCCCGTACAACTAGCTTTAGTTTTTCCTCTAAATTGTGTTTAAAATCAAGATCCCGTAACTCGCGATTCAGATTTAGAAAATCATAAAAGATCTCCATATGGTGGTGATACGTGCGCCACACATCGTTGTATTTATCGCGTGGAATGGGACCGGCATTTTTCCATTCTGCCAAAATCACTTTAAAATTGTTGTACGTAGTATTGATATCTTCCTCCATGGAGATTAATCCTTTGAGGCGTTCAATCAACTCCCAACGATGCGCTAAGTTGTTTTTCAACTGTATTTCTTGGCGTTGATAGTAGTCAGCTCTCTTTTCGCGATACTCTTTATACACCTCATTAAACTGACGCTTATCTACGCTGCTGAATTTAAAATCCATCTCAACACCGCCTTGCGCGAGATACTCTTCTTTTTTTGAGTCGAATAAAGCTTGATATTGTTGGTCAAATGAATTTTTAATTGCGTCTACGTGTCTTTTGATCAATGAAACAGATTCATTTTTGACCAATCGTTGTAATTCTCCCACTAAATTCTCCAGTGCCATATTGGAATAGTCCAAAAAGGGTATTTGGTGCTTGTCTTGATGCTTGTCAAGCTCTGCATCAGCAGCATTGGAATGGTCGATTTCGTGCAAATGCGCATCAACAGGACTCGTAATCTCTTGGGGAGAGGTCTGTTGTTCTGGCGCTTTCTCTTCTGACATATCAGTGGTGTTTCATGGTTATTACCGGTCAGTAAGATACTAACTACCCAACAAATTCCAAAAAATTGAAGCCTAATTACTTTGTCTATTTTCAGTGCGTTATTTTGACCAAATACGCCAAGCTTCTTCAGCTTGTTCGACCAACATTTGGTAACCGTTGACTGCTTGCGCCCCTTGAAGCATACCAGCTTTCATAAAGGCAGTGATTTCTGGATTGTAGATCAAATCAAACAACAAATGTTGGTCGGTTAGATAGGGGTAGGGAAATTCAGGTTTCTGCTCGATATTGGGGTAGGTGCCCAAAGGACTGCATTGTATCACGAGCTGGTGGCTCCTTACTATTTTTTCATCGATAGCTCGATAGGCTATTTGTCCTAGATCTGGGGTTCGAGACACCCACTGATAAGGGATGTTTAACTGTTCCAATACATAGGCGACTGCTTTTGACGCACCCCCAGTTCCGAGAATAAGTGCTCGTTTGTGGTGGTTTTTTAAGTGAGGAAGTAGCGAGTTTTTAAACCCGACTACATCCGTATTATAACCGATTAAGCGATCACCCTCACGGGCAATAGTGTTTACTGCTTGAATTTCTTCTGCGGCTCCTCTGAGTTCATCGAGTAGGGGGATTACTTCAGTTTTATAGGGTATGGTAACATTCAAGCCCCTAATTGACGCATCGTTGTATACCTGAGTGCGCAATGAGGAAAGATCGGGCCAATCAAAGTTTTCATAGCTATAATCGATTAATCCTGCCAATTGAAATTTTTGGGTGAAATATCCCCTAGAAAACGAATAGGCAATATTTCTGCCTAAAAGGCCATATCTATTTTTTTTGGGCTCCATAGCGTTCTAAAATTACGAGTAATGCAATTCCGGATAAGATAAATACCAGGGCCCATAGGTTTTGAGCGTCGTTTAGTTTTGGTATATATCGAGTGAATTGGATGACTACGGGCTGCAAATAACTGTCGGTGACCACATTTCCAGCAGCATCATAAAGATAATCGGCCTCTTTCCATGGCCAAACAACGCCTAGAGAACCTGTGATAAATCCAATGATGGAAGCCGTTGTTTGATCGTGATAGCGTTTGAGTAAATAGCCAATAAAATGAGAAAGGGTGATCAATCCTACCACTGATCCAAGCGTGAATATACCCAGGGTGAATAAGGCATCTAGCCGAGCGGTATCATGTACAAACCCAAACTCTAATCGCACTATTTCAGTCAATGTGTCAAACAATGCATTGACAGATTCAACAAGTAAAAGCACATAGTTGCCCATCAACATGAGAATAAATGAGCCCGATAGTCCAGGTAATGTCATCCCGGAAACACTGATCATACCACAGAAGAATACAAATAGCCAGTGGTTGTTTTCTTGCGCAGGACTTAAGAAGCTGATACTGATCCCCAAGATAAGTCCCAGCAGTCCAAAACTTCTGTTTCTGCTGTTCCAGCCGCCAAAACTTTTGGATATATAGTACACCGAACCTACGATCATGCCAAAAAATACCGACCAGACGTAAAGCTCTCTAGTTTTTAGAAAGTAATCCAAGATTTTGGAGACGCTGAAATAGCTGAATACCATGCCCATGACCAAATAGCCTAAAAAGACAAAATCAGTATACTGCTTAAATTCCCTGAATTTCCCATGCCTTAAAAGAGTAAAAGCATGTAGATCCATTTTTTTTAACGAAGAGATAAATCGTTCATAAAACCCCCAAACAAACGCAACAATTCCGCCAGAAACACCGGGAACCTTGTTGGCTGCACCCATGGTTAAGCCTTTTAAAAAAGTGAGAAAATGCGATTTTAGCTCAGAAGGTGCTTTCATTTTATGGAGCATCTGGCTTTTGGGCCAAACGCTCTAACCCTAAAATTAAGAAAATACCGAGTAACATCAAGCATAGGGCCATTGGCCATTGACTTTCTAGAGGAAAATTCCAGGGGGCTAGTACATCCACAGCGCGATCTGAAGGATATTTCCAAGGCCAAATTTTGGGTAGTGCCCCTAACATGAAACCGACCAGTACGGCAAGTGTTTGGTGTTGGAATCGAGTTAACATCCATTTGAGCAGCGAAGAAAATGAAAGCAAACCAGACACCGCACCTAGTCCAACGACACCCACAATGGATATGTTTCGTTCATGTACCCCGGTAAGGACCGTAGCATAACTACCTAGGAGGACCAAAATAAAGGCACCGGATATTCCAGGCAAGATCATGGCAACGCTCGCCAAGGCTCCAGAGAGAAATAAATAGAGCATTGAGCTACTAGCAGCTCCTTCAGGCAAAAAATTGATGCTTCCTGCCATGATGGTTCCCAAAAATAGCCATAGGTAGAGGCTTTTTTTCCACAGACCGATAGAGCGGTAAATGTGCCAACAACTAGCCAACATCAAACCGAAAAAGAAGGACCAAACCAATATGGGTTGGTGTTCAAGCAACCAGCTTATGCCTTTCGCTAGCGAAGCAATACTCAAGGCAATACCGCTGAGCAAGGCGAGTAGGAAAGAGGCGTTAGAGGCCTTCCAAAACGCCTTAATCCCCTCATTTTTTAATACGAGCAACAAACTGGGCCTAAGTCTGGCTATGGTTTCGACCAATTCTTGATAGATGCCAGAAATAAAGGCGATCGTGCCTCCCGATACACCAGGTACCACGTCTGCAGCACCCATGGCCATACCTTTAAGGACTATCCATAGGTAATCTATTGGTTTTCTTGTATTTTCCATGATTTAATTTAATGGCCAAGCCAGTGTGTCTGCGTCCATTGACTCGTCCAAAAATAAGGAAAAGCTGTTTGGGCTAGTGCTAGCATACTTGAATCTTTTCCCGCTTTTTCCAGGTAGAAAGAAGCTTGGCTCAGGTTTTGTACTGCGTGTTGTGCCACGGCCATCCTGAGATTTAGTTCTGGATGGTTGTCATACAGCACTAAAGCTTCCTCCAAAACTAAAATACACCCCTGAGGATCTTCAAGCGACCAGACAGTATGTGCCCACAGCAGCCATAATTCAATGCGTTGGCCGCCAAATGCTACGGATTGTTTGCAGGCAAAATCAGCTTCAAAATGCATGTCCATCGAGGCGTAAATCATGGCACATGTTTCCCAATAATGTGGATTTTCATCATCGATTTGAAGCGCTTTTTGGATCCAATCCAAAGCAACTCCCGAAGCGTTTTGGGTGAGGTGATACTGTGCTATTGATAGCCATGCGCGTTCAAGTAGGGGGTCTTCACTGACAGCTAGACCAAAGTATTCCTCCGTTTGCGCATAAAGTCCCAAAGCCTCATGACATTGACCTAGTCTGAGGTATGTTTGCGCACTGGGCTCGCCCAAATCTAAAGTGGTTTGGTAATTTTCTATAGCCTCATTGTAGCGCTTTAGTTTCTCCAAGACCATAGCTTTTTCAAAATAGGCCCCTGTAAAGGTGTCGTCTGATATAATGGCAAAATCAAAGGCAGTTAAGGCCTCTTTATACATTGATTTTTCAACGTATTGCTTGCCTAATTGATGCCAAGCCACTTCGCAATACGGGTTCTGTTCTAGATAGTCGTTGAGAAATTGAATAGCCCCTTCGTAATCTTCGAGGAATTCATAGCAGTAAACTACATTATACAGTGAAGCGTAGTCTTCAGGATCATCTTCAACGCACTGAATAAAGCAATTTTTAGCTTGTTCAAAATCGTCTAGAAACAAATATTCCATACCCATTAGGGCGTAAATATCCATCTGATCAGGAGCAATTTCCAATGCTTTTTTTAGGTATTCAATCGCTTTTGGATGTTCGTCTTTTTTCGAATAGATATTGGCTCTTTGAATGTACACCTCTTCATTAGTACCGTCCACTTCTTCTATCTGATTGAGTTGTCTTACTGCCTCCTCTAGTCGATTTTCAAATACCATGACCTCGACTTCTAACAATTTAAGCGGGGTGGTGTTGGGATGTTGATCTAAGCTGAGTTGAATCGCTTTTTTCGCTAGACGTACTTTACCTTGATTCAAGTAATGGTGGATGATATCCTCAAAGTCCTCGGCGTCAAAAAAATAGACATCGTCTGTCTTGAGCATTGATTCAAACCTGGCGATCGGTTTTCCGGGACGTTCTTCAGGATCTATGGCCATAATACGCTTTTGGATTCCTATTGTTATAAATGTAGCCCAATTAGCGCCCAGGGCAAGGTGTTTTAATAGCTATGTTATCAACAAATTAGTTAACATGGGCGGGGTCATATCTGTCGAGAATGGAACAGATCATTTGGCAGCCCAAGGCGATTTCCTGTTCGGATATCGTGAGTGGTGGAGTGATTCTGACGGCTCTTTTTTCGATGAGCAACCAAAAGAGAATGAGTTGATTTTTGGCCGCTTCAAGTACCAAGTAATTGGCTATTTCTGGCTCTGGCATAATCAATGCCAACATTAAACCAACACCCCTAATTTCTTGAATCAAAGGATGTTTCAGTTTTTGCCTAAAACTCAGTTCTTTTGACTTGACATCACTCATCAATGAGCTGTGAATCAATACGTTTAAGGTAGCCAATGCCGCTGCAGCCACCACCGGATTTCCTCCAAAGGTAGTAATGTGCCCAAGCTTTGGTCGATCACTCAGCAAGTCCATATGACTTTTTGAAGCCACGATGGCTCCACAAGGTAAGCCTGAAGCCATCCCTTTGCCTATGGCCAATACATCAGGGACACAATCATGCTGTTGAAAAGCAAACAGGCTGCCCGTTCTGCCGAATCCAGGTTGAATCTCATCCAAAATAAGGAGTGCCCCTACTTGATGGCATCTGTCTTGTAGCGCCTTAAGGTATCCAGGCAGCGGAACAATAAATCCAGCCCCACCCTGTATAGATTCCACTATGACCCCTGCGGTATGGTCATCAATTTTACTCAGGTCTTCAAATTCGTTAAATCGGATAAAATCAACGTCTGCCAACAAGGGCTCAAAAGGTTTTCTCTGCTCTTGCATCCCCATAAGGCTCATGCTGCCCAGGGTATTGCCGTGATAGGCTTCGTAGGCGCCTATTATTTTTTTTCGCCCAGTAACCCTTCTCGCTAGTTTTATGGAGGCTTCGATGGCTTCAGTGCCGGAATTAACTAAATAAGTGGTTTCAAGAGGTTTGGGGAGTTGTTGGGCCAAAAGCGCACAATACTCCACGGCTGGACCTTGGGCGTATTCGCCATAAACCATCACGTGCATATACTGTTGAACCTGATTTTCAATAGCGGTAACTACCTCTGGCGCACAGTGTCCCAGGGTACAGGCAGACACACCGGCCACAAAATCCAAATGAGGTTTACCATCAGCGTCATAGATGTAGCTTCCTTTGGCTTTGGAAACCACCATGCCTAAAGGGTGGGGGGTAGTTTGGGCTTGATACCTCAGAAAATCCTCTTTCATCCTTTTTTGGTCTTTGGCTGGTCCCATTGTAGATCAGAAATATCAAATATATCCTCCGGTTTTTTCATCTGAAGTGATCCAAACCATTGAAATCCTTCCAGTTTTTTATCCTCTTCTAAAAATTCTTTTTCTGGAGTAACGGTCCCATCAGGTGAGGTGATGAATTTAATATCCTCCAATTCATTGTCTTTAAGATACATCCAAACCTCGGAGCATACTGTTTTGTCAATGCCCAATAGTTCTTGGTCATCGTCGTATACGTAATAAATCACCTCTGTGTTTTGAAGTAACTGTATGCGATCCAAGGTATTGTTGATGAATCTCCCATTCAATTTTTTGCCTTTAGCTTGGTTGTAACCTGTGTTTGAAATAGAGTCTAATGAGGCAACAAATGCATTCCCTATCACCTTGAGCGAATCCAGGTCATTGGTTACCGGATGAGCCTTAATGTGGATACTGTCGCCGGTCAATTGGGTGTTTCCATTCCAAACGATTGGTTGCCGAATGAGTTGCGTGATTCCTGATTTTTGCGAGTAGTGAATAGAATCACTGCGGCCACTTAATCCATTCTTAAAAAATCGCGCGTCTTTAAACGCTCGCATGATTCGTTCGTTTTCAGGTCCTGTCACCATAAGTTGGTCACCGTGTACATAGAGTGAATCTTTTTCAACTAGGGAGATGAAAACGGCCTTTTTTGTGGCAAATACCGAGTCTTTCTCCTTGTATACCTCTGCGTAGTGAGCCTTTATCGTGTTTTTGTTTACGGTGTCGAGTACGGTGATATTTTGGGTAGCTGAAGCAAAACTTTTCGCTTTATCGAAATAGATGCTGTCGCCAAATATTTCTCTTTGGTTATACCATATTTTGGTGTTTTTTGTTCCATGCCCTCGTTCAATAAGGCTGTTGTAATACCCTTTTTCGCAATAAAAATCATAGTCTTTACCTTGAATTCTGGAGGGGCCGTGAAAATACACCTCCTTAGTGCTGGTCCAATAGTCCATTTTTTCAGCATCAACTTGATAGTCAGGGTGCTGGATATGCACTTTTTCAGAAAACTCGTATTGATCGCGATCCATAAAGAGTCTTCCTTTTTTGGAGGTCAGTGTATTTTGAGTATCTTGGATTTCCCCCCCTTGGGTGTAGTAGGCCTGCTGTATAGCTCGGTCCATAAACACCTCTTCGGACACTAAAGTCATGGTGTTGTTTTTCAACAACACAGATCCAGTTGCCTTAGCTAGTTGAATAGCTCCATCATAGTCAATGCGATCTGCTTCCATGCTGATGCTGTCCCCTTGAACAAGCATCACCTGACCGGAGGCTTTAATTTTATTTTCAACAGGGTATAATATGGCAGTGTCACACCATAGGTCAGCTCCTCGGTGTCTAAAGTGCAATCGTTGACTGTCTTTGCGAAACAAGGAAGCCCTTGGGTATAAGGCTTCGTTTTTGGCGTAATTGGCCCCGTAAACGACTTCAATGCGTTTTTCAGTGGTCGATGATTGTGCCCAAAGCAATTGGAATCCTCCAAAGATCCATAAAAGGTGTAGCAACAATCTGTTCATCAGGTTCTATCCTCTGACAATCGTTTGGGTTCGGTCAGGACCTACAGAGACCATGGTGATGGGTACTTCCAACTCTTTTTCTAGATAGTGAACATAGGCCAGCAATTCTTGGGGTAAGTCCCCTTCCTGGGTCATCCCGGTAAGATCTTGATTCCAACCTTTGAAGCTGGTGTATAAGGGCATTACTGCATCATCTTCTAGGGTATAGGGGAAATGGGTGATTTCAGTACCTCTGTATTGATACGCATGACATACCTTAATGGTGTCAAACCCACTCAGCACATCAGCTTTCATCATGATCAGTTCGGTCACTCCATTCACTTGAATGGCATACTTTAGCGCCACTAGATCCAGCCATCCACATCTTCTGGGTCTTCCCGTTGTTGCCCCAAATTCTCTTCCAACACGGCCCATGGTTGCCCCATCTTCATCAAATAATTCAGTAGGGAAAGGACCGCTGCCTACTCGAGTAGTATACGCTTTAAATATACCGAGTACTTTTCCAATTGATTTGGGAGATACTCCTAGACCAGTGCATGCACCAGCCGCCGTAGTATTTGAGGAGGTTACATAGGGATAGGTCCCGAAATCAATATCCAACAAGGAACCTTGTGCTCCTTCAGCCAATATTTTTTTACCTGATTTTTGGGCTTCGTGCATGAATTGCTCACTATCGATAAACGGCAATTTTTTTAGTGCCTCTACGGCTTTAAAAAATTCGTTTTCAAGCTCTTTTAGATCGTATTCAAGCTCCACATTGTAAAACCCGATCATGGCTTGGTGTTTTTCAGCCAACGCCCGGTACTTTTCTTTCCAGTTATCGAACTCTAAATCACCCACACGCATACCGTTTCTACCGGTTTTGTCCATGTAGGTCGGGCCAATCCCTTTAAGCGTCGAACCGATTTTTGCTTTCCCTTTAGCCGCTTCCGAAGCCGCATCCAACAGTCTATGTGTGGGAAGAATTAAGTGAGCTTTTCTGGAGATGAATAGGATTTTGGTTAAGTCTAAATGGAAGGGTGCTAGTTTTTCAATCTCTTTTTGAAATACTACTGGGTCGATCACCACACCATTACCCACAACATTTTGGGCGTTTTTGTGAAAAATACCGGAAGGTATAGTGTGCAAAACGTGTTTGATGCCATCGAATTCTAGAGTGTGTCCCGCATTTGGGCCTCCTTGAAAACGCGCAATTACATCGTACCCTTGTGTGAGTACATCGACAATTTTCCCTTTTCCTTCATCGCCCCATTGGAGCCCGAGCAGTAGATCTACAGCCATTAAGCTTATTTATTCGTGGTTATTGGATTCGTTGTTCTTGGTTCCGTAAAAATAAAGCGAGTGGTTTTGAATACTGATGTTAAATACCTCTTCGATGGTTTTTTTTATCGTTTGTATTCTTGGGTCACAAAATTCAATCACTTCCCCTGTATCCGTCAATATGACGTGGTCGTGCTGTCTATCAAAATACGATTTCTCGTATTGAGCCTGATTTTTTCCAAAAAGGTGACGGCGCACTAATTTGCACTCCAATAATATCTCAATAGTATTGTATAAGGTAGCTCGACTAACGCGATACTTTTTATTTTTCATTTTGAGGTAAAGTGACTCAACATCAAAATGCCCATCATTCTCGTAAATTTCTTGGAGTATAGCGTATCTCTCCGGTGTTTTTCGGTGTCCGTTTTCCTCTAAAAAAGACGTAAAGACTTTTTTGACAATTTCTTGTTGAGGCTCGTTATTGGAGGTTTTCGCTTGCATTTTTACCCGACAAATGTACGCTTAAAATTTAAATTCTAACCACTTTGTCAATACCCTTCAGCTGACCGAGATGTTTCAATAATTTGGCCAATGTGTCGTTGTTATCTACCACCACACGGATACTTCCCTCAAAGGTTCCCCCCTCAGTGGAAAACGATATTTTTTTCATGTTGACGTTCATGGTGTTTGAAATCACATGAGTGATCTGGCTCACTAGTCCTAAATGATCTATCCCGCTTAACTTGATGTCTACGGGGAAATCCTGTTGGGCACTGTCGATCCATTGTGCTTGAATGATTCTATAGGCGTATTGTGCTTGAAGTGCTACAGAATTAGGGCAGTTCTTCTTGTGTACTTTGATTCCGTCTTTGATGGTGATGAATCCAAAAACATCATCGCCAGGGATAGGGTTACAACAGGGGGATAGGGTGTATTCAAGTCGATCACCTTCTTTGCCAAACACCAGGGTATCGTATATCTGAGGCGCTTCATCTTCCAACATCGGCGCGCTGGGTTTTCTGCGAATTTTTTCCTTGAAAAATCGAAGAATGGTATTGTGATATGAAGAGGAAAAATCTTTGAGCTTTTGGTTGTCAATTACTCCAACGCCAACCTGATAAAATAAATCAAGACTGGTTTTTAGTTTGAAATAAACCACCAGTTTGTTGACCATTGATTCATCCAATTTGATCTTTTGGGTTCTGAGCTTTCTGCGGAGTATTTCTTTGCCTTGTTCGGCAATGGTTCTGCGTTCTTCTTTGAGGGCAGATTTGATTCGAGAAATGGCACGAGCAGTCGTAGCGTAGTTGACCCAGTTTGGATTGGGTTTTATGGACTCTGAGGTGATTATTTCAACTTGATCTCCACTCTTTAGGGTGGTGTTTAGGGGGACTAATTTGCCATTCACTTTGGCGCCTCTAGTTTTCATCCCTATTTCGGTGTGCACATGAAAGGCAAAGTCTAGAGGTGTAGCATTTTTAGGGAGTGATTTCAAATCGCCTTTGGGCGTGAAAACAAAAATTTCTTTGGCGTAAAGGTTTAATTTGAATTCTTCAACAAAGTCAATAGCGTTTCCATGGGCATTTTCAAGAGCTTCTTGTAATCGATTAAGCCATAGGTCAATACCCTTTTCCTTTTGATCTCCGTGTTTGTATTTAAAGTGAGCGGCGTATCCTTTTTCTGCAATTTCGTGCATGCGTTCAGAGCGTATTTGCACTTCAACCCATCTATTTTTGGGTCCCATCACGGTGATGTGAAGGGCCTCATATCCGGTAGTTTTAGGGGAAGAAATCCAATCTCTGAGCCTAACAGGGTTAGGCGTGTAGTGGTCGGTGACGACGGAGTAAATCTTCCAAGCCAAAAATTTCTCTTGTTCGGGCTTGGCTTTGTAAATAATTCGAATGGCAAACTTGTCGTAGATTTCTTCATAACGAACTCCTTGACTTTGCATTTTTTTGCGAATCGAAAAAATCGATTTAGGCCTTCCTTTGATTTGGTATTTAATTTTTTCCTTGTCCAATGCTTGGGTTAAAACGCTGGAGAAGTCCTCTATGTATTGATTTTGCTCTGTTTTGCTTTCTTTTATTTTGCTTAGGATTTCATAGTAGATATCCGGTTCAGTGTATTTTAAACTTAAATCTTCTAAGGCAGTTTTGATGTTGTACAGACCAATTCTGTGGGCTAGTGGTGCGTAGATAAACAGTGTTTCCGAGGCAATTTTTAACTGTTTATGCTCCGGCATGGAGTCCATGGTGAGCATATTGTGGTATCGATCAGCAATTTTTATAATGATTACACGCACATCGTCATTGAGTGTGAGTAACATTTTGCGAAAATTTTCTGCTTGATGTGAGATGCCAGCATCGAGACTTAGATGAGCGATTTTGGTCAATCCGTCTACGATTTTGGCTACCGTGGGTCCAAACATACGTTCGAGATCATCCTTGGTATATTTGGTGTCTTCCACAACATCATGCATCAAAGCAGCAGCGATCGAAGTGGCGTCTAATCCAATTTCAGAAGCTACTATTTTTGCCACCGCTATGGGATGAAAGATATAGGCCTCACCTGATTTTCTTCGCTGTCCATTATGCGCATCTACGGCTGTATCAAAAGCTAGGCGTATAAGCTTTTTGTCTTCATCATTAAGCGATTGATAACTTATCCTGAGTAGCTCTTTGTATTCTCGAGCTATGGCTTTGTTTTCTTCAATTTCGTCGATGACATAAGACATATAAGTAGGGTAGGAGGTTACTTCAAAGATACCAAATTTCTTTGACGTTTAGCCTCAAATACGAGTATGGCAGCGGCTACGGATACATTCATGGAGTCCATGGCACCTTGCATGGGTATCAGGATATTTTGTGTGCTATTTTTTCTGAAGAGTTCGCTGACCCCTCGATCTTCTGATCCCACCACAATCGCTGTGGGTCCTGTGGCATCCCATTGACTATACGGAATGGAAGCTTGAAGGGTGGCGCTGTAAATGGCTATATGATTGGTTTGTAAAAAGTCGATGATTTCCTGAGAGGAACCCGTGGCAATTGGTAGAGTAAACACGCATCCCAAACTAGCCCTTATGGTATTCGGGTTGTATAAATCACTGGGCATATCAGGTAGTAAAACGGCGTCAATTCCGGCAGCATCTGCTGTGCGCAGCATCGCGCCAATATTTCCTGGTTTTTCAATTCCTTCAGCGACCAAAATTAAGGGATTCTTCCCTAAAGGGGGCATGTGGGATATGTGGTGTTTTTTTTGTTTACCCAAAGCGATTACACCCTCAGTGGTTGATCGATGTGCCATCTTTTGGTATACTTCCGGTGACACCTGGTAGGTTGTTGCTTTTTGGTTACCGATGATCTGGGTTAGTTCATCCTGTGAGATCAACTCAGGTTGATAGAAAACAGAGGTAAGCTCCATATGTCCCATACACGCCAAAGACACCTCTCTTTTTCCTTCGATAACGGCCAAACCTTGTTTACTCCGTAGTTTGGATTTTTCTTGAAGCGCAATGACCTCTTTGATTCTTGAGTTTGACGTACTCGTAATGTCGTAATGTTCCATGTAATCAATTAAAAAAAGCACCCACTTTGGGGTGCTTTGAAGTATTATCGACTTGTTTTATTGCTGGTATTTGCCAGAATAACGCTGATAAAGTTTAGTTTGGTGAGTATCCAAAGAGATGTGTCTACCATCGATAAATGCGTGCTCAATTTGATTTGTACGCATATCCAAAGCGTCTCCTTGGGATATAAATAAGGTAGCGCTTTTACCCACCTCCAGTGTACCATAAAGGTGGTCAATACCCATGATTTTTGCTGGATTTTGAGTGATCAATCGCAAAGCTTCCTCTGGATTCATCCCTTGACCGATAAGCTGACCAGCGTAAAATGGAAGGTTTCTGTTTTGATGATTGGCTTCATTCATGTTGTGCATCGCTACGACTAATCCACTATCAGCCAAAATTTTTGGAAGCTTAAAGGGCATGTCATAATCAGCATCTGCATCAAAAGGCAATTGGTGTGTGGCCTGAGTAATGACGGAAACTTGATTTTCTAACAGCATAGGGATCACCTTGTAGGCTTCTCTACCCCCCAGGATGGCTATTTTTTGAATGCCCACCGATTTAAGTTTGCTTACGGCATCGATAATTTGACGCTCGCTATCCGCTTCAACATAAGCCACATCAATCCCGGATAATAAATCTTTTAGGGCTTCATATGGTTCATTGCGCGAGCTTGATCCTCCTTGGTGATAGGCTTTCGCTTCTTGAATAAATTGAATCAAGCGATCAACTTGTTGGGGATAGTTTTTATTGGGTTTCATACCTGGATCTTCACCCATCCACCATCTTCCTTGGGCGATAGGATTAGGCCAGCTGATGTGGATGCCTTCATCAGTTTTGACGGCGGCATCCTCCCAGTTCCATGCGTCCAGTTGAACCACAGATGAACTACCTGAAATCATACCACCTTTGGGAGAAACTTGAGACATGAGTACTCCATTGGGCCTCATACTCTCCACTACTTTTGATTCAGCGTCGTAAGCAATTATGCTGCGCACATGGGGAATCATATCACCAATATCACTTTGATCATCTGTAGCTTTTACCGCGTCTACCTCAATCAAACCAAGAGAGGTGCCCATGGTAATGAATCCGGGGTAGATGTGCTTGCCTGAGGCGCTAATTACTTGCCCCTTAGTGGGCGTCTCTGGGCCGCCTAAAGCAATTATTTGACCGTTTTCAAAAACTAGGGTAGCTTGTTGAATCACTTGACCATTGCCTAAGTGTGCTGTGCCACCTACGATGGAAATAGCTTCGGTTTGTTTTGGGGCGGGTGTCTGTTGCGCCATTAGGCTCCAAGACATCGCAGTCAGTGCCCCGATTAGGGCTATTTGATTTATCTTTTTCATGTTATAAGGTATCGCAATGGAATTCTTCTGTTTTTATAGAGGACTTCAGCTGTGTAGGTCTTCCTTGATTTTTTTCATCCAACATTTGTTGGATCAACATCTCTCGTTGATCAGACACTTGTTGACGCAATTTTTTATCCATTTCCCTGTCGAAATAAATAGCGCCTTCAATCATTGTTTTTTCGGCCATGGCATAAACAGCCAACGGATGCGCATTCCAAAGCACTAGGTCAGCGTCTTTACCTACCTTAATGCTTCCAACTCGTTGATCTAAATGGAGTAATTTGGCTGGATTGATAGTCACCATTTTCCAGGCTTCTTCCTCACTCATTCCTCCGTATTTTACTGTTTTGGCGGCCTCCTGATTGAGACGTCGAGACATTTCTGCATCATCCGAATTAATCGCTACAGTGACACCAGCGCGTTGCATGATCGCCGCATTGTGTGGAATAGCATCTTTAACTTCCATTTTATATGCCCACCAATCACCAAAGGTTGATCCGCCAACCCCGTGTTCCGCCATTTTATCGGCCACTTTGTAACCTTCGAGAATGTGTGTAAACGTCTGTACTCTAAATCCAAATCGCTCGGCCACCTTCATCATCATGTTGATTTCACTTTGAACATAAGAGTGACAGCTGATGTATCGCTCACCTCGAAGAATTTCGCCCAATACTTCCATTTCTTCGTCGTATCGGTAGGGTTTTCCTGCTTTTTTGATTTCATCGTATTCTTTCGCTCTCTGGAAATAATTGACAAAAACTTGTTCAACACCCATTCTTGATTGAGGGAATCTGTTGCCACCACTATCCCAGTTTGATTGTTTTACGTTTTCTCCCAAGGCAAATTTTATGTACTTAGGACTATTGCTGTAAATCATTTCCTCAGCAGGCGCACCCCATTTCATTTTAATTATAGCGGATTGGCCTCCAATTGGGTTGGCAGAACCATGTAATAGCTGAGCTGAGGTAACTCCACCGGCTAGATCTCGGTAAATACCCATGTGCTTGCTATCGACAACATCACTCATGCGGACTTCGGCCGTACTGTTTTGTCCCCCTTCATTGACTGATTTAAGCGCAATGTGGCTGTGTTCATCAATAATTCCAGCAGTCAAGTGCTTTCCAGTCGCATCGATTACTTTTCCTTGCGCAGGAATGTTTTTTCCAATTTGAAGAATCTTGCCATTTTTCACCAAAACATCTGTTTCGGTTAAAATCCCATTTGATTCTGAAGTCCAAACAGTAGCATTTTTAAAGAGTACTGTTTCTGCCGTTGGTCTTTGGGTATATCCATACCCTACATTGGGATAAGTAACCGGGACAATCGCTCTGATTTCCTTTTTCTTTTCTTTTTTTTCTTTTTCTTCAAAAGGTGTAGTGCGCATCAAGGCAATCGGTGTGTTGTCTAGGTCGGTACTTAAGGCGATGCGATCGTTGACCAGTGATGCATTTCCGCTGAAACGCAACCATCCACCTTGATCTTGATCGTGGAGTTGGAGTTTCATCCAAGCCCCATCACGCTCTACTTTGCCTGTTAACTTCAGACTGTCTTTAGTCACTTGAATACTCGGTTTTTCGATGCTCCCACCGAAGACTAATTTATAGGTAGCCGATTTAAATTCAAGGGTGTAATCCCCACGCACATCAACGAGGTCTTTGGAATTCACTACATGGGGTTCTCCCATGATCCAAAGTTCATGAATGGTCGTTTTTTCATCAAAGATAGAGCCATTAGTCACCGTAAAGTTGGCATAAAATCCTGGCTTGATTTGCCCTAGTTTGTTGGCTTGACCCAGGATTTGAGCGGGGACAGTAGTCAGTGCCGCCAATGCTTGGGTCTCACTGAGTCCATAATCAATGGCTGTGCGAACGTTTTTGAGCAGGTCTCCTGGATTTTTCAATCCGTGTGTGGTAATGGCAAATGGCACTTTTGCTCGATCCAAGACGGCAAGGTTGCTCGGTGCTTGGTTCCATGATTTCATGTCAGAAAGTGTGATAAAAGAAGCCATAAGGGGGTCTGAAACATCATAAGCCGAGGGGAAATCAACAGGTACGATGAGTGTTGCCCCCGTTTTTTTGACACGCTCTATGTCCTCGTAGGCGTTGTGACCACCGACAATAGCCATTTTTTTACCAAACTGATCGCCAATTTGGTCTGCATTGACCACAGCATCTAGATCACCCGCTTCAAAAATATGCGGCAAGCGACTGTTGTCGTTGTAAGCCTCCAATGATCGATCCTTGGTTTTACTACCTCCGTTGGCATACCACTGGGCATCAGAGAAGAACTGTCTCATCAATGCCATAGATCCCATGGCAGAAGATGGATAGGATTGTTGCGTTTGCTGGCTCCTAGTTAAAGAGAAATATTGGGCGGATTTTGGTGACAAAACCCGAGTCGCGTTAGAACTTTTGTCGCTAAGGGCAATTAGTGCGCCAGTTCCTCTGGCCAATCCATCTGCGAGGTGGGTGTTCACCAACCCAAATCCTGCTGCCCTGAGTTTTTCTGCAGCAGAGGCATCAAAATTAAATGATTCAATTCCGCTCTGTTCTGGTCTGATGTGGTCATTCCAGTAGAAACCTTCTCTTGAAGGTTCGTATTGGGTGGAGCGACCTCTAGTTTGACCCACCGGTTTTTTTATGCCAAAGCTGCTGTGGACATCGATAAATGCGGGATAAACATGCATCCCACGCAAAGAGGTAATCACTGAATTTTTGGGGTAAACTATGTTTTTACCCACGGAAACTATCTGACCATCTTTGACTACAATCGTGGCGTTTTCCAATAGGTCGACGCTGTTTTGATGCACAGTGGCCTCTGTAAAGACTTGGTACAGATCTTTTTTGACCAATACTCCATCATTTTTTGGAAAATACTCTTGAGCTTGGACCCACTGAACCATAAGCAGTAGTATGGCCCAACGCATGGCATTATTTTTCATATGTTTTAATTTAGCATCCTAAATATAGCAATAAATTGACGTCCTGGTGGAAGACCAAAAAAAAACCTCCATTTAGGAGGTTTTGGGTTTATTTTTCGACGCCGGTAATTTCGAGATCAAATACGAGATTGGCACTTGGTGGAATCACATTTCCGGCACCAGCTTCTCCATAGCCTAAATGAGGTGGGACAAAAACCCTTATTTTGTCACCGACTTTCATGCGCAACAAGGCCTCTTTAAAGCCACTGATTAATCGAGCATCCTGAGAGTAGGGCATAGGTATTGGATTGTATCCACCCATTTCTTTTCTCTGAGCATCAAAAGTCCCCAACTTGGTAGCTATCTCCTCCATATTAGTGTCAAACACGCCACCATCTTCAAAATACCCTGCGTATAAAACTTTGGCAAAGCTACCTTCAGCTGGAACGGGTCCTTCACCTTCTTGAAGCACAACAACCCCTAATCCACTGTCTGTGACTAGAGCCGAGGATTTTTGGGATTTAAATTCAGCACTGAGTATTTCTTTGGCTTTTTGTAAAGCAGCTTCTTGCTCTTTGATTCCGTCGAAATAATTTTTTAGTACGGTTACGGCATCAAACGATTTTGCTGCTTTACCATTGCGGTGGATGACGACAGACTTGAGTACCAAAGGGCTGACAGGTTTATCTGAAGGGTCTCTTTTGACTAGGGCCATAGAATCAACAACGGCCAATCCTTCCACGGCTTTTCCAAATACTGTATGACGGCCATCTAAAAAAGCGGTTTCCCCGGCAGTGATAAAAAATTGGCTTCCGTTGGTTCCCGCTCCAGCATTGGCCATAGAGAGGATTCCCTTGTCATTGTGTGAAAGTGTGGCATCAATTTCATCTTTGAATTGGTATCCTGGGCCTCCCATGCCGGTACCCTCAGGGTCACCCCCTTGAATGATGAAGTTGGCACCCAATAAGGCTACTCGGTGGAACGTTAAACCGTCATAAAACTTTTTGTTTTTATAGGTCTCCGAAACATAAGGATTGTCCCCTTCCGCTAGACTGACAAAACTCGCTACAGTCACCGGTGTTTTTTCTTGTTCTAGGGCAAAAATCACGGTACCCATAGAGGTGTTGATCTCGGCAAATAATCCGTCGCCAAGGTCTGGTCGTTTGCTTGAACTACAACTGGTCAATAGACCAATAGCTAATGCCCAGAGGGCCAATGTTTGTTTTTTCATAGACATTTAATCATAATTTCGGATGGTTAATCCCAACAGCGGGTGAAATTAGTAAAATAAACGGTACGTGTATCCGCTCGAGTTTACCTAATAATCAAGGGTTAATTCACTGGATGATCGCACAATGGATTTAAATCGCTCTATGGTTTTCTCTAAGCTATCTGTGCTTTTTCCTCCAGCGGCATTGCGGTGACCACCGCCTTCAAAGTGTTTTCTCGCTAATTCGTTTACCGAAAAATCTCCTTGTGACCTAAACGATATTTT
>OCVQ010000044.1_pt1 | contig 106997 bp, 96 predicted proteins | sample 1539061 | NCBI WGS metagenome assembly OCVQ01 (sample SAMEA3355526, study PRJEB22509) | marine metagenome | biome: marine; feature: river plume; material: water | place: USA | collected 2010-08-08 | depth 0.5 m | reverse complement strand
CCGAACCCCGGCATCGCCCTTAATGGTCTCGATGATCACGCCAGCTGTTCGGGGGGTGATTTGCTCGAGCGCGGCAATTTCGTTGTGCGGCAGAAACCGCACATCAGGTAAAAGCGGGCGAAATGCGATTTTCTTGACTTCATTTGCAGAAACACTCATTGCGCCGTGGGTGCTGCCATGGTAACTACCTTTGAATGCCACGAGTTCTGTTCTACCCGTTACGCGTTTGGCCAACTTGAGTGCTGCTTCAATGGCTTCCGTACCCGAATTCACGACATAAACCCCATTCAAATTTACGGGTAATACCGTGAGTAATTCGCGCACTAACTGCTGTTGTGCATCTTGGATAAACTCGCCATATACCATCACATGCAAGTGCTTATCCAGTTGGGTTTTTAAAGCAGCAATGACTTTCGGGTGGCGATGACCGATATTATTGACTGCAACTCCGGCAATCATATCGAGGTATGCTTTACCTTGCTTGTCGAAAATATAAGCGCCTTCAGCACGGTCTACTTCAATCAAAAAAGGAAACGGGCTGGTTTGCCCCAAATGATCTAAAAAAAATTGGCTTTCGTGGGTCATTTTTTAGGTTGCAACAGCGGAAGTATAGGGGTGCCTGTCATGGAGCCAGGACGTTGAAGATTGAGCATGTGTACCAATGTAGCAGAAATATCGGTAATCTGAATGGGCTCATAAAGCGAGAGCCCCTGGGGTATTCCTTTGCCGTACCACAACAAGGGCACGTGGGTGTCGTAATTAAAAGCCGAACCATGCGAGGTTCCTTGATGTGCTTTGGGCTCGTCGAGGTCTTTGGCTAAGTAACCTGGCTGCAATAGAAAAATGACTTCACCGCTTCTGCTCGGGTCGTAGCCATTTCGCAAAAGCTCTCCCCAATAATCGGTGCTCCCAGAACCCGAATGCAATTGCTCGCGCGTCAGGACGGTTTTTACTTCAGGCCATTTGCGCAACTCCTCTGCTGCAAAGCGCGCAACCTCATCGATATCAAGGCGCAGGGAATCTATTTTTTTGAGGTTCAAGTAAATATTCTGATTCGCTTCGTATTCGAGTAAATCTGCGTTGTATTTCATGATGAAATCATCGCGCAATACCTGCAAGCGATCTTGCATAAAGAAGTAACCACCCGGGAGGTTCATCTTGACCAACATCTCGGGTACGGGCACAACGGCGTGGTCAGCGGTTAAAAAGACGACAAAACCATCTTTGCCGTAACGCGTTTCGAGGCTGGCGAATAAGCGTTGTAGTTCGCGGTCTAGGCGTGCATACATATCTTCGAGTTCTCTTGAATAAGGCCCAAACGCGTGGCCCGCAATATCAGGAGTGGAATAAGAAATACACAAAAAATCGGTGAATTGATCTTGGCCTAGATTTTCTTGCTCTAGGGCCGAGATGGCTAAGTCGGTCAGTAATTCATTGGCTTGAGGCGAAATGGTGAAAAGAGAATTTGCCGAGGAGCCAGCTGCAATCATGGCTGGGAAATCATAGGGGAAGGTAGCCGTTGTTTTGCCTGTAAGTACTACCTCAAAAGGGCTTTCGTCTTTCATTTGATAGGTGCTTTCGGGCAAAAAGAGCTTCCAAGAACGGAGGTCTTTGGCAGGATCAAATTTGGCGTTCATTCGACTTACCCAATCTGGTAATTTTTCTTTGTAAAAAGTACTGGTGACGAAATCTCCGGTAGTGTAATCATACCAATAGGATCCGTTCGACAAATGCCCGCCAGGCAAAATGGCTCCTCGGTCTTTGATAGAAATCGAAATCACTTTCGATTGAGGCGAGGCCAATTTGAGTTGGTCGGTAATGGTGTAAGTGAGTAAGTTCATTGGCGAGGCTTGCCCTCCGGTGGCACTGCCGACTGTTTGGTAACGCTCATCTGAAACGCTTGTGACCATTTTTTTTGTATCGCGTACATACCAATCGTTGCCTACAATGCCATGATTAGATGGGGTGGTACCTGTATAAATAGACGCATGACCCGGAGCGGTATAGGTAGGGACATAATTGTATTGCGCATTGCGGCAATTGGTGCCTTTGGTCAGTAGGCGATTGAAACCACCTGTGGTATATAAATGTTGAAAGCGATAGAGGTAATCATAGCACATTTGATCGATGACAATTCCGACCATGATTTTGGGTTGCGGCTCCATTTTTTGAGAAAAAAAACTTCCCATAAAACATATAGAAGCAAGCGTGCAAATAATTCTATTTTTCATAGTTCAAAAATACGCATTCCGTTTTGGCAGAGCAAAGCAACTTTTTAAACATTTTTACGTCTTAACGGAAACTTATACCTCTTTATGAAACATTTTTTACCCCTCATTTTGCTAACACTGAGCTTTTTTAGCCTCAACAATGCACATTCCCAATTTGTTTTTACCGTCAATGTAGTCGATTGCAGCGGCCCTGCCATTTGCGATGGTTCTGCCTCAATCGATTCTACCAACACACTTAACTTTTCATCGATTACTTGGTACATGAATGGCACCATTATTCAAAATGGCGGTACTTCCATCAACAATTTGTGTCCAGGTAACTACTCAGTAAATGCGATGGGTGGCGGAATGGTACTTACTTCCCCTTTTACAATCGGAACAAGTACGCCAAACCCTTGCGCAAACTTCGGAGTGACACTTTCTTCTACACCAACAAGCACGCAAACAGCTTGTGACGGCTCTATTTCAGCGAGTGTCTATGGAGGTACTGCACCATACACTTATGCCTGGAATATCGGTGGTAGCATGACTACCCAAAACGCTACCAATCTGTGTGTCGGAACCTATTCTGTAACCGTAACCGATGCCAATGGTTGCAGCTGGAATGGCGCTAGCACCGTATTTTACGACACCACAACAACCAATCCTTGCGCAGGTTTTTCACCTGTAGTAACAGTAACCGATTGTAGCGCACCTGGTGCTTGCGATGGAGCCGCTGTTGTTTCTTGTACTACTTGTGCACCTTTCTTTGTATCATGGAGTCAAGGTTCAACTACTTATGGAATCAATAACCTTTGTGAAGGATATTATACGGTAACCATTCAAGACGCCAATAATTGCTCAGTAACCATTACTGAATTTGTAGGTTACAACAGTAACGGCAACATCGATAGCATTAACGTGATTGGAAACCTGGCAACTGGTGCCAACATCACCGGCACACTGATGTCTAATTGGATCTACAATTGCGACATCGATATGTCAATGCTAGATACCGCATATATGGTTTCAGCAACTTTTGGAAATAACCCGACCAACCAAGACAGCTTATATACCGTTTGGTACTTGGCAGATACAACTGGTGCCTTTACTTACATCAATTGCGCCTTTTATGCACCATTTGCTGTAGGTACTTATAATTTAGTACTTCAAGTTTACTGCCCTATCAAATCTACGCCAATCTACTACAATATCATTGCTCAGTTTGACGTCTTAACGGCAGGCATTTCTTCCAACAAGCCAATGTCCCTTGTGTTGTCTCCAAATCCTGTAAAGGACGTTCTGACTATTCACGGAATGAACAGCGGAGCATACGCAATCTATAATCAGGCAGGGCAAGTTCTTCAGGCCGGAAATTTCAATGCACAAATCAATGTAAGCAATTTAGCAAACGGTAGCTATTTCTTACAACTCAACGGGCAAATGCTTCCGTTTATTAAAATGCATCAATAAGCGTTCAGAAACTAGAAACGCTCTCCAACAAAAAGGGCCCGCTGTGCGGGCCCTTTTTTTATGCTCAAATGTCGTTGTTAAGATAAGTTAACCTTTGCCTGACTTAACAGCTGGAATACTTGGTTTTGGTGCAGGCGCTGAGGGTTTTGGAGTTGCCGGATTACTTGGCTTTGGTGATGATGGAACTGTTGGCTTTGAAGTTGGAACTGTTGGCTTTGGAGCCACTGGTGCAGATGGCCTTGGCGAAACTGTTTCTCTAGGCTCTACAGGCTTGGTTATTGAATTATCCTTGTCTTGAGAATTGGGTTTCTCACTATTAGCACCTGGCTTATCTATGGTTTGTGGGCGATTAGACGGGTGTTTTCCTTCTGAAAAGGTATGGGCATTGTTATTGAGCGCTGGGCGCTCTACTTTGTTGAGGACTGTACCTGTTGGATTGGGCACGTTCGGGGTTGGAGGTACGTTAGGCGGGATATTCAAATAACCTTGGTCAAAGATGCAGCCTCCTAGCTCATCTGCCGGAACACCCATTTGCAAACAACGCTGGCGCGCCTGCTCTCGGCTCTGTGCGTTCATTTGTGAGATATTCATATAAACACGCGGAAAGCTTCTGTCGGTGTAAGTTGCAGTGCTCGAACCTGGACGGTAATCAAAAAGGGTATTGAGGTCTGTTACGCGCCAATCTTCGGCGAAATTCTTGGCTAAATAGGCTTGAAATTCTTGCTCTGCTAAGTTGTTCATCTGCGAGGCGTCTCGGGAATCAAAAGCGTAGGCAGATGCAATAGATAAGGCAGCGATGTTATTGGGGCGCGGCATGTTGGTCCGAGAATTGAAGTCGTCATCGGCAAAACCGTTGTTGTTACCAAGAAGCCCTTCGTATAAATTGCGATCGCAATCAAAGACGCCAACAGTGACGTTGACAAATCCTCTTGAACCAGAAGAACGCACATCGATAACGGTAGTTTCACCAGTAGGCCAAGCTATGGTATAATTGCGGCCATCTAAGCGAATGACCCCACCATGAGGAAGGTAAAAAGAGCGGCCTTGAAGTTGAATCGGCTGACCATTGAGGCGCAATGGCGTTTGCTGGATGTCGTCTGGCTTATCTGCAGCATAAAAACACAGGCGATCGCCAGCGATGTTCATGGCAACAGCCGCATTGAGAGAGAAATTGTCATCTTGGGCGCGTTGACGCGTTTGTACTTCAAATAAACCATTGGTATTTTTAGACAATACAAATTCACCAACTGTTTGGAAGGAATAGGTGGCGCGGTCATAAGATTTGAGGTGTGGATCACCATAAGTACGGCCGAAGGTGCGGTTGCAAAAACTGTGTTCAAGCATGGCCGAGAATAAACCGAAATCGGTAAGTGGCGCGCCATTAGATGTAGCCACCCTTTGGTTTTCTATAACCATCTGACGCAGGTCTTGTCGTTCACTAACGGGAATCATGGAAAGCATTTCATACGGAGTGAAATCTTCCGGGAAAGTGCGGTCTGGAACGTTTCGGTTCATAGAAAGTGCTTGAATAGCCGCAGCAAGCCAAGCGCCACGGATGTCATCCCAGCGTTCTAAACGATCTTTAATGGGAGCAAACGCCGCACTAGGAGCCTGGGCAAAATGTTGATTGACAAGTAGACAAAAGCCTACCAATATAAGTAGTGATTTTTTCATAGCTGTTGATTTATAAGCGGCAGTATGCAAGATTCGGGCCAAAATTAAGCGTTGAATTTGTAACCGATGCCTTTGATAGTGGAAATATAGTTGTCACCGATTTTTTCGCGGATTTTGCGGATATGGACATCGATAGTGCGGTCGCCGACGATGATGTCGGTGCCCCAGACTTTCTCGAGGATTTGTTCGCGCTTAAAGACAAAATTAGGGCGAGAAGCGAGCAGCGCAAGTAGCTCAAATTCTTTGCGGGGTAGCTGGAGCTCTGCGCCGTCTTTTTCAATGAGGTATTTTTCGCGATTGATGTGAAAACTATGCTGGGTTGGCGCAACAATTGGTTTATTGAGCTTACTGCGTCGCAACATAGCTTGAATGCGAGACAAGAGTACTTTTGTTTTGATGGGCTTGGCAATGTAGTCGTCGGCGCCAGCGTCTAGGCCAGCTATCTGACTGTAGTCTTCGTTGCGAGCAGTCAAAAAACAAATGATGATGTCTTGAAATTGTTCGTCGGCTTTGATGCGCTCACAGACTTCGATGCCGTCGAGCACTGGCATCATGACATCCAGCAAAATGAGTGTCGGTTTTTGTTTTTGGATGAATTCCATACAGGCCATACCATCTGCTACGGTATCGACTTGATAACCTTCTTTTTGCAGATTGTACTGAAGCAACATACGGATGTCTTCTTCGTCGTCTACAACCAGAATGTGAATCGGATTCATTGAGTAAAGTTAGTTATTCTAAATTTGGCATAAAGTCAGCACAAAATATTTTTATGAAAAAATTAACAATTGTGCGTAACCGTATATAAAAAAAGCGCTTAACTTTGCAGGACTAGTAGTAGGTTTAGGTTAATAGTCAGGAGCTTTGGTTTACCAAGGCTCTTGGCTTTTATAGACGCTCATGAAAATCAAAATCCTTATGGTAGAGGACGATATCAGCCTTGGTATCGTCGTTTCAGATCAGCTAAGAGCCGACGGCTATGCTGTTACGCTTTGTGAAAACGGGGCCGAAGCCCTGCGGCGCTTTCAAGAGGAGCCCTACCACCTCTGTATTTTCGACGTCATGCTTCCAGTTAAAGACGGCTTCACACTTGCCCGAGACATCCGAAAGCAAAACAGCGAGATTCCCATTTTATTTTTATCGGCGCGTTCTCGCACTGAAGACAAAATAGAAGGCTTCAACGCAGGTGCCGACGACTACCTCACCAAACCATTTAGTGCCGAAGAATTACAATTAAGGGTCAAAGCACTACTCAAGCGCGTCAAATTACAACCTGACACCCCAGAGCAAAAGGTGGTCAAAATTGGCCTCTACACTTTCGACACCGAAAACTTTACCCTTCAATCGCCAACGCAACTGATCACGCTCACTAAAAAAGAGGCCATGATCTTAAGGACGCTTTTCAAATTTAAAAATCAACTGATCCCGCGCGATGTCATCCTCAACTCCGTATGGGGTCAAGACGATTATTTTGTCGGGCGCAGCCTAGATGTCTTTATCACGAAGTTGCGCAAATACTTAAAGGAAGACAGCAGTATTCAAATCAATAATGTTCACGGAGTGGGCTTTAAGTTCGAATGCCAAGAATGAGCGCCTACATCCTTCACCTCGAAACGAGCACCAAAATCTGCAGTGTTGCTATTTCACAAAACGGTGTCTTGCTCGCATACCAAGACCAAACCGGAGAAGCTTACATCCATGGAGAGGAGCTCACTTTGATGATACAAGCTTTACTTCGTCAAACAAATCTCAATCTTCAAAATATTTCGGCAATTAGTTACAGTTCCGGGCCAGGATCTTACACCGGTTTGCGCATTGGGCTCTCTACCGCAAAAGGACTCTGTTTTGCACTTTCAATTCCATTAATTGCACTGCCTACGCATCAGATATTACTTGAGCTAGCCCGCGCTAATGACTTCAAAAACGCAAAAAAAGTGATTGCCTTGCTTGATGCCAGAAGAACAGAAGTCTATATGCAAGTATTTGATTGCCAAGGCGGGAGTGAAAATGAGCTGCATTGTGCGCTTTTAGAACAAATGAACATAGACACCTATTTACCTGCGATCGTCGTTGGCGACGCCAATGAGAAAGCAAAAACTTTTTGGACAGACCCATCCATTCAATGGTTAGACCAACCTATTTGCGCAAAATATCAAGCTACTCTGGCCTTCGAGGCTTTTGAACAAAAATCATTTGAAGACCTCGCTTACTGCAGCCCCATTTATTTGAAAGGTGCCAATGGCGTGCTCCTTTGATACACCCGTTCGTTGCCTACAGCATCCTTGAGTCTCAGCTCAATCTTGGTGTCATTTGAGAAAGGAACTTGAAAATTGGCCTTTAATTGCAGATTTTTAGCGTCGTAATAAGCAGGAATCCACTGGCCATTTTGCCAACAGCTATAACTACTTACACCTGAAAAATCATCTTTGAGTAGCCAGGTCCATTTGCCGTTATTGAGGCTGTCTAATTTGTTATTTGCTTGCTCTTGTATTGTAGGTGCCATTTCATCTTTGCGCATTCCCAGCACGCCCAGGGACTTTGATTCAGCAAATAAACTTGACCCCACACGCTTTGTTGGAAGTGCGACGCCATTCATTGTAAGGATATAATTTGCGGCAGCAATACTGTCCTTGAAATCATAACTGATATGAATTGGTCGAGCGATTTGCATGCGACTCGTCCCGATGCTTTTGGCATTGAGGTCAATGCTCTTGCGCACGGGTTCAAAAAAAGTAAGCGAATCAATCTGAACATGCCAAGATCCGGCCGTGTAACTGTAAGCCAAATTGGGCAGCCAATGCGTTTGATCGGTGTAGGTCACTTTAGCGGGCGTGATTGCATAAGGGTTGTGTACCCAAAGTTGGTGTAAACTTTCGTTGCCATTGATGTCGCGCAGCATCAAGGAAAATTGCAAGCTGTCTTTTGCGCCTATCGCAAACGAACCCGTTCCCTCGTAGGGGTAAATTGTGAGGGGATTTATTTTAGACCTGAAGAGCTTTTGAAATTTCTTTTTATTGGTTTGAGCATAGGTAAAATCGTGATGCACATTAATGTAGCGCGCCGCATCAAAAGCAATTTCGTCGAGCTCAAACCCAAAATGGCCTGCGTTGGCCGTCCAAATTTCAGCACTAAAAAGACCTAGGCTCCTGCCCCCATTTGTAAAATAATCATCTACCTGAATCGCCACTCCAATCCGATCGCCCTCTCTTAAGAAACCTTCGGGTAGCGTAGCTTTGTGGTTTTTTTGTTGCAAGGTTACCACAATCGATTTGGATGGCACTTCATAGCCATTTTCATCGAGCGCATAAAGACGAATGCCACTGAGAACGGGCGTTCCGGAATCACTCACAGAAAAACCATGTAAAAAAGGATTGAGCGCATGTTCGGTTTTGGTATCGCGCAATTCGAAATGCAAATGTGGCCCACTCGAGCCACCCGTATTGCCAGAAAAGGCGATTTGCTCTCCTTTTTGAACGAGCAATTTGTTCTTGGGGAGGAGGATGTCGACTTCATTTTGCCGAAGTGAATAAGAGGTATCTAAATACAGTTTTTGAATGCGTTCGGCAAATTGATTGCAATGTGCGTAAACAGTCGTGTAGCCATCTGGATGATCGATATAAAGCACCCAACCATAACCCGCTGAAGAAACCTTTAAGCGAGAGACAAAACCATCTGCAACGGCATAAATTGGCAAGTTCTCTTTTCCCGCTGTGCGGATGTCAATTCCCATGTGGAAATGGTTGGGCCGTAAATCGCCGAATCCCGCACTCAATTCTACTGGAGAGTTCATAGGAAGGGCCCAATTTGCACTGCAAGTCAAGAATTGCGCAGGGCAAAAATGGAAAGAAAACAAAGCAAGATATAGGATGTACTTGTGCATCTTCAAAACTACGGAAGAAAAAATAGAAAATCCTTCCCGATTTTTGCAGGATGTAAACGAATGCTTGTTAACTTTGTACAAAGTCACCGCTTAATATGACTGAGAACCTCAATACGCTCATAGAAGATATCCGCTCTCGCAGTTTGCAAATTGCTACTGACCTGAAAACCGAACGTGCTCAGCACGAGGTGCTTCAAGGTGAATTGCGCCGTATCCAAGAGCTTTACCAAGCCGAAAACGACAAAGTAAAGCAACTAGAGGCAACCATTGAAGAACTCAATGTTTCATTGGCGGAGGCTCAAAACAAAGTCGTAGAGGTTCCTGTTGCTACCACCAGTCGCAACAACGAGGAAATCGACGCACTTGTGAAAGAAATTGAATTCTGTATAGAAAAGCTCAAGCAAGCCTAAATGAGTAAAGTAGCTCTTAAAATCAATATTGCTGGTCGCACTTATCCGCTAAATGTGCCAGAAGCTGAAGCAGACGCCGTTGCGGCAGCTGCAGCAGAGATCAACAAAGCGATTGAATTGCTTCGCAAAAACTATGCAGTAAACGATACTCAAGATTTAATGGCGATGTCAGCCCTACAATTGCTTACCAAAGCAAAAGCTGAAGCCAAACCAACTGTTATTGAGCCCAACTACGCCGACATCGAAGCGGCACTTGAGGCCCTCAGACAAGACTTGAGCAACGCCCAATAACTTTCACAGTGCCCCTCTCCCGACTACTAAAGTCAGAAGAATGGATATCGTATGGTTACTAATAGGATTACTCGGCGGCGGTGTTGCCGGTTTTATCCTTCAAAAAAGCATCCTCAAAAAAGATGCAGAACGCATTATCAAAGAAGCTGAATCTAAGGCAGAAACGATTCAAAAAGAACGTGCACTTCAAGCAAAAGAACGCTTTTTAAAGCAAAAAGAAGAACACGAAGAAGCCATTAAAGAGCGCGAGCGCCGCATGCAATCCGGAGAAGATCGCTTCAGAACCAAAGAAAAAACGCTCAATCAAAAATTAGAAGAAATCGGCCGTAAAGAGAAAGACCTCGAAAAAACACAAACCGATTACCAAACCAAAGCAGCACACCTAGAGTTGCGCAACCAAGAACTGGATAAAATCCACCAAAAGCAAATTGCCGAGCTTTCCAAAATTGCTCAGCTCGCACCCGAAGAAGCCAAGCAGCACCTCATGCAAGCGCTCACAGACGAAGCCCGCACTGCTGCCATGGCTACCATCAAAGAAATTACCGAAGAAGCGAAACTCAATGCCAACAAAGAAGCTCGCAAGATTGTCATTCAAAGTATCCAACGTGTAGCGACAGAGCAAGCGATCGAAAACGCTGTTTCGGTCTTTAATATCGAGTCCGACGAAGTCAAAGGTCGCATCATCGGCCGCGAAGGGCGCAACATCCGCGCATTAGAGGCGGCAACTGGCGTAGAGATCATCGTCGACGACACCCCAGAAGCCATTATCTTATCTTGCTTTGACCCTGTGCGCCGAGAAATCGCACGCCTCAGCTTACACCAACTTGTTTCTGACGGCCGCATTCACCCTGCTCGCATCGAGGAAGTCGTCGCCAAAACGCGCAAACAACTCGATGAAGAAATTGCAGAAACGGGTCGCCGCACCTGCATTGACCTCGGTATCCACGGTTTACATCCAGAACTCATGCGCATGGTTGGCCGCATGAAATTCCGTTCATCTTACGGTCAAAACCTACTCCAACACTCCCGCGAGGTAGCCAATCTCTGCGCCATTATGGCCGCAGAACTTGGTCTCAATGTCAAGCTTGCCAAACGCGCCGGTTTGCTCCACGATATAGGTAAAGTGCCAGACGAAGAACCAGAATTGCCACACGCTATCCTCGGTATGAAAATCGCGGAAAAATTCGGTGAAAAAGGAGATGTACTCAATGCCATCGGAGCCCACCACGACGAAATCGAAATGACTACGCTTATCTCTCCGATTGTTCAGGTATGTGATGCCATTTCAGGTGCACGCCCAGGAGCCCGTCGCGAAATGGTAGAGGCCTACATCAAACGCATCAAAGAACTCGAAAACCTTGCACTTTCTTATGACGGTGTCGGAAGCGCCTACGCCATTCAAGCAGGCCGCGAGTTGCGCGTCATGGTAGAAGCCGAAAAAGTAACAGACCAAAGAGCCGAAGAACTCTCTTTCACGATCTCACAGCGCATCCAAACCGAAATGACCTACCCTGGCCAAGTCAAGGTAACGGTCATCCGCGAAAAACGCGCCGTGAACTACGCTAAATAAAACTAAATGCGTCCGGACCTCTTCACCAGCCTTATTCTAGGGCCCTGCTCGGCCGAAACGCATTCTCAAGTATTACAAACAGCGGAAGGTCTTCAAGGCCTTCCGCTTTCTTATTTTAGAGCGGGTATCTGGAAACCTCGGACTCAACCCGGTGCTTTCGAAGGAATCGGAGATATCGGCCTAGAATGGCTTGTCGATGTCCGCAATACCTACGGCTATAAAATTTGTACCGAAGTGGCCACCGCCGAGCACGTCAAAGCGGTTATCACGCATCAAATTGATATGGTTTGGATTGGTGCGCGCTCAACTGTCAATCCATTTACTGTTCAGGAAATTGCCGAAGCGCTGCAAGGAAGCGGTATTCCAGTAATGGTCAAAAACCCTGTGAATCCCGACCTTAAGCTCTGGATTGGAGCCATTGAAAGATTGGAAAGACACGACATCAAAGTGATTGGAGCCATTCACCGCGGTTTTTCAGTTTACCAAAAAACAAAATACCGCAACAATCCGCATTGGCAAATTGCCATCGACTTCAAACAGGAAAGACCCGATATCCCACTCATCATGGATCCGTCGCATATTGGTGGCCGAGCGGCGCTCATTGCCCCTCTTGCCCAACAAGCTTTGGATCTGCACTATGACGGTCTCATGATCGAAACGCATTGCGATCCATCGGCCGCACTCACCGATGCCAAACAGCAAATTTCGCCAGCCGAACTACACGACCTCTTTACGGCTCTTGAGCCACGCTCTCAAAGCGAACGCATCAAACACGATCTCTCGGAATTGCGCGATAAACTCAGTATCGTAGACGACGCCTTAATAGAATTGCTTCAAGAACGTATGGCGCTCTCTAAGCAAATTGGCATTTTCAAACGCACCCACAATACGCCTATTTTACAAGTGCAGCGTTGGGAAGAAACCCTCAAAACCAGCGTCGAAAAAGGACTGCTCTCAGGGCTTTCACAAGAATTTACAGAGCAATTCATCAAAATGCTCCACGAAGAATCTATTCGGATTCAATTAGCACTCCTCAGTGATCAGCCCGATGCAAATTAAAGCGCAGAGATACTCCGGACAGCTACAAGCACCTGCTTCCAAAAGCCATGGACAACGCTTATTGATCTTAGCTGCGCTCTCCAACAACGCATGTCAAATTCAAAACTTAGGAGCTGATCGCGACACCAAAGCGATGCAGGCAGCCTTGAAGCACTTCACTCAACATCCATCAAATCGTCAAGAGGTGGTGATCGATGTTGGCGAAAGCGGCTTTGCATTGCGCACCCTTGCCTTTGTGGCAAGTCATTTCTGCTCACATTACAGACTCACAGGCCACGGCACCCTCTTGAAACGCACGCATTGGTCAACCATTCACTTGTTAGAGCAACTTGGTCTAAAAGTGACCCATCAGAATGGTCAACTACCTTTAGCAATCGAGGGGGAGGTTTCCCATACCCAAATTAACGTAGACGGATCTGAGGGATCTCAGTATGTTTCTGGGCTATTTTTATTCGCGGCCAAACAACCTGGTTCTTGGCAAATCACCGTTAAAAATCTCAATAGCCACGCTTATTTTCAAATGACGTTGGCAGCATTGAATCAATTTGGTTTTGTTTACCAACAAAACGGAGAAATCTATTCTTTCGAAGGAGCTCAAGAGCTTTCTTGCCCAGAGGTGAGCGTCGAAGGTGATTGGAGCAGCGTGGCGGTACATCTTGTTGGGGCTTCAATACGAGGCGAAATACGTGTTTCGGGTTTAAATCCGGAAAGCTTACAGCCTGATCAAAACCTACTTCATGTACTCGAGCAATTTGGGGCAAAGTACGATTGGAACAACGGAGAACTCTTCCTTTCGGAAAGTAAAAACAAAAACCCTTTTGAGTTCGATTGCACGCAACAACCCGATTTATTCCCTGTTGTAGTGGTTTTGGCCTGTGCGGCACACGGCACAAGCAGCATCAAAGGGATCCATCGCTTGAAGAACAAAGAATCGGATCGCCTACATGCCATGTGCGAGGCACTGGACATTTGGGGTATCCCTTACCACATAGTGCAAGATCAAATTGAAATACATGGATCGGGTAAAATCAAAAGTGGCTGTATCAATACTTACAACGATCACCGGATTGTGATGGCTGCATGTATTGCCAATTTGTTATCTGATCAGCTTCAAATGCCCGAGGATACGAGCGCCGTTCTCAAATCTTATCCGGGGTTTTTAAACGATTTCGAACGCTTGCTGCAAGGTTAATTACCTTGACCGATTAAACCCGAATTTTGATTGAGAATGTAAGCTTCGAAAGTGAGGTCAAGCATTGCCAAACGCGCTTTGATGTCTTTCTTCTTTTCTGCCGGAACTTTTGGTTCTTTTAGTAAAAGGTCGTAGTATTTGCGGACCATGGCAGTGTCTCTTGGCTCGTTGATGTCGTAGGAACTTCCCAAACTTTCGATGACGAGCAGGCGGTTTTTGTAATTGGGAAAGCGCTGTAGTAAGGTGTCGCCATAAGCCCTTGCCTCGCGTGGTGCACGCAAGTGTTCGTAGATCATGTGGGTTTTGAACAAGCAATCAGCAGAGAAAGTGTCTTCGGGAAAAGCCCGGCTGTAAGCAAGCAAACGATTGACCAATTCAATTTGTGCAAGACTCGTGATTTTAGCCGCTTTTTTCGGGTCCTTTTGTAAATTGGCAAGTGAGTCTTCATATGCCGTAATGCCCTCGCGCAAATTTTCTTTTTTGCTTTTGTGTTCGGCCGTTTCACCGCAGGATACGAGGAGAAAGCCAATAAGAAGTGTATAAATAGATCGTGTTTTCATCTTTTAAATCATGCGTGGTTTTCTGCCCCCTGGGAAACTCATTTTATAATCGACTTGAACTACACCCTGCGTAATGTTACCGAGGCGTTTGAGCAGTAATTTTTTCTTGAGTGGACTGAGGTGGTCTGTGAAAAGAATGCCTTCAATGTGGTCGTATTCGTGTTGAATGATGCGCGCAGCATAGCCATCGTAGGTTTCTTCGTGGAAGTTCCAGTTTTCGTCGTAATAGGTAATGAGCACTTGTTCTTTGCGCTGTACATTCTCTCGGATACCGGGTATCGATAAGCATCCTTCTTGAAACGCCCACTGCGGTCCGTTTTCTTCTTCTATGATGGGGTTAATGAATACTTTTTTGAAGTTTTCAATACCTGCTGCTTTCGGATCTGGTTCGTCGTCTTCTTCATCGGCAAAAGGGCTGCCGTCGACGATAAACAAACGAATGCTCTTGCCAATTTGAGGCGCGGCCAAGCCAACGCCCTTTGCGTGGTACATGGTTTCGAACATATCGGCAATGAGCTTTTGCAAATCGGGGTAATTTTCATCGATTTCCTCTGCTTCTTTTTTGAGGACGGCATCTCCGTAGGCGACAATTGGTAAAATCATGGTACAAATTTAACAAGGATTAGCTTTGGCTCAGGTATTCTTGCAAAATCAGGGCGGCAGCAACTTGATCAATTAAACTTTTATCTTGCCTTTTCTTCTTGTGGCCCATTTGTGCGATTGCTGCACTGGCCATTTTGGACGAAAAACGCTCGTCGAATAAAGCAACGGGTATTCCGGGAAATTTCTTTTCGAGAACCGCTTTCAACAAACGAATATTTTCAGTGACATGGGAGTCGGATCCGTCTAGTCGGGTGGGATATCCCAATACAATTTCAACAATTTTGCGTTGAGGTATTTCTTGTTCAAGCCAATTTTCAAGTTCGGTTGACGCGATGGTCTGAAGAGGGCTGGCAATAATTCGATTGGGATCGCTGATTGCCAAGCCAGAGCGCTTGAGGCCAAAATCAATGCAAAGGACGACAGACATACGCCAAAATTAAGGAGTTTAAGCGAAGTATTCGTAATTTCGTGGGGTGATACAAAAAGTACTCTTATTCTTGCTGCCGCTCTTGATCTTTTCTTGCAAAGAAGATCAAAAAGATACCGAGCAACCAAAAGAAACGCGCTTGATTTTCAAGCCTGAATTTGATGGCTTGGATGCATTCATGAATTACCGTCAAAAAGTAGAGGCGCGCAAAGACCTCAAAAGACTTCCTTCGCTTTCTTTTACACACAAAACCGGTTATTCACTGCAATCTGAAGCCTTTCTTGACCCGAAAGGTGAAATCTTGAAAGCGACCCTCGATCAAATTGATACGAATGGGCACAAACTTACCTATACATTTTATTTCCTCAAAGAAGTGCTGAGCATGGCGCAAGTCATCGACGAACAACTGAGACTTTCTAATTTGCAGTACAAAGAGACCTTCTATTTTTATAATGCGAACCAAAGCCCAATCGCTTGCTACACAAGAAAAGTAGTAAACGGAAAGCAGTCGCCTTACCTTTCCAAAGCACCTGATTTAAAAGAGAATCAAACCATTGAAGACTGCTTGCAAATGCTGTCTAATATGCAAAACCAAACAGCGCAGTTCTCGTTGTCCTTTCAAGGTTTCGACGAAGCCTTCAACAAAAAGTTCGTTCAATTTGGCAACGACTACTACTCCACCAACTTGGCCTACGCCCCGACAGACCCTATGATCATTGGGTTTGAAAAAAATCCGGAGGCCTTCAAAAACCAAACTTTCACCATTCAATTCCAAGACGTGCAAGAAGCTTCTGGCTTGCAATATCAAGTCCTGACCGATATTCAAGCGAACTAATGCAACATTTTATTGGTTTCAAACGTCTTATAGAGTTGTACTGACCTCCTTACTTCATGAAAAAATACCTTTTACTCAGTCTTTCTATCCTTTTCTCCTTTCTTTCTTACAGTCAAACTATGAAAGTGAGCGGACGCATCGTAGATACTTCGGGTGTACAACCCATTCACCAAGCTAGCATCATGGCCATTCATTTGCGAGACTCCGTGTTGGTCAAGTTTACGCGCAGTAATGCCAATGGTGAGTTTGTCATCAATGAGCTCCCGATTGACTCCTTTCAGTTGGTGATTGAGCACAGCAACTGGACTCCGCGCAGCATCTATTTAATGGGGTCAAGTAAAAAAACAAATTTCGAATTACCAGATATCCGTCTTTATCCAAAAGTACAAGACGTGCAAGATGTCGTAGTTACGCGCAATCGAAACGCCATGTATTTCAGTGGAGACACCCTCATTTTTGTGGCCGATTCTTTTAAAGTAGCAGAAAATGCCGTTGTGGAGGACCTCCTCAAAAAATTACCAGGCATCAAAGTCGAAGACGACGGAAGCATTACCTCACAAGGTAAAGAAATTAGCCAAGTACTGGTAGACGGCGATGAATTCTTTGGCTCCGACCCTACTATTGCCACCAAAAACTTAGCCGCTAACGGCGTAGAATCCGTACAGGTGTACGAAAAGAAAAACGAAGATGCAGCCGCAGGAGAAGACGATAAAATCCAAGTCCTCGACCTCAAACTCAAAGATGAAGCCAAACGCGGTTATTTCGGGAAAGCAGCCGTGGCTTCAGACTTCAACCAAGGTGCTGCTGATGAAGCCTTTTACGAATCCGAACTGTTGTTCAATAAGTTCAACAAAACGCAAAAGATTTCTGTCTTTATGCTCGCCTCCAACACCCCAAAATCTAGTTTTGGATTTGGAGACATGAACAAATTTGGACTCGATAACGAACGAGATGCGAGCGGCCTCAATTTCTGGGACCGCGACTCCAGAGGCAACAATTCTGGTATCCCGCAAACGCTTAAAACGGGAGTCTATTACAACGATCGCCTTTCTGACAAAGTTAAGCTCGGCGTGAATTATGCCTACTACGATAGCCGTTTGCAAGCCATCTCGAACTCGCAAACGCAGTATTTCTTGGCAGACAGCTCTTATTACACCAAAGACGCAGACACCAATCAAACCACGAGCAGCTCACACCGCTTCAATATGAATTTGCAGATCGATATCGATTCACTCACTAAACTTGAAATCAAGCCGAATGTGCACTTTGACCTCGGGACACAAAACAACACATCGGTCAATGATTTCCTCGACAACGGTTTTGCTTCTTACCTGCTTACGAACGTCAACAATACCTATGATTCAAAAGGCATAAGCAGCAATTCAGAAGCCATCTTAAGAAGAAAATTTGCTAAAAAAGACCGCGAGCTAGAGGCCAAATATATCTTGCGCTACAACGACAATAACTCTGATGGACAATTAACTACCTCCACAAATGCCTTGGCCTTTGATACGGTGGTCAATCAAAGAAAGACCAACAACAACCTTAGCAACACCAACTTTGTGACGCTCTCCTACACGGAGCCACTCTCCAAGAGTTTCTTGTTAACCACTGAATACTTTTTAGAACTCGGCACCTCGAACCAAGCGCGCTACACTTACAACCCGAATTTAGCTGGGCAATTCGATCAGGTAGACAGCCTCTTTACCAATGATTTTGTCAATGAACGCTTCCAGCAGCGCGGTACCGCTATTCTGACTTACCTCTACAAGAGTCACCGCATCTCAGGTGGCCTTGGTTACCGCAACATCCAAATTGACAATATCAATAAATTCAGCGAAGTGGGTATCAATCAAAATATCTCCAACTTCTTGCCCAACTTCTCTTATCAGTTCAAGCCGAGTATGGCCAAGCGCATCAATATCCGCTACAACACTTCTTCGGCTCCGCCAAGCGCCAACGATCTACAACCGGTTCGGGACAACACCAACCCTAACCGCATCCAAGAAGGAAATCCGGATCTAAAACCTAACTACCAGCACCAATTCAACTTCAACGCCAATATTTGGCAAGCCATGACCGGCCGCTATATTTGGTCTGGTGGAAACGCCAACTTCACACAAAATGCTTTTGGTACAAGCACTACTTTTGACCAATTTGGCCGAACCATTTCTAAAACGGTCAACGTAGATGGCAATATGTTTGCAACGATCTATGCAGGTGGCGGCTATCCCATCTTGAACCGAAAACTCACTTTTGAGCCCAGTATGAATGCCTCTTACTTCAGGACCAATAACTACATCAACAACCAACTCAACACGACCAGTACTACTACGCTGAACGGCGCATTCTCCATTGAGGTCAGTTTGGATAGCTTAGAGTTGAATGTCGGTGCAGACTACACCTATGTGAACCCAATCACTACCCTGAGTACTTTTTCTAACCAACCCTACTCTACCCAAAATTATTTCATGACCGGTGACTGGCGTTTCCCTGCACATTTCCGTTTCAAATGGGAACTCAATTATACCATGAACCGTGGGCGCGCCGACGCATTCAACCGAGACCTCTTTATCGTAGACCTCGAGCTTCAGAAAGCTTTCCTGAAGACAGAAAATCTTATTTTAGGTTTGTCTGTCAATGACTTGCTCAATCAGAATATCAACTTACAGCGCACTGTCAGTGGCAACCAAATTACCGACAACTTTACGCGCATCATTACGCGTTATTTCTTAGTGCGCCTGACTTATAAATTTAACAACAACAAAACCCGTGAAGAAGATCTTCGTATGTGGCATTAGCGCCTTGTTGCTCAGTCTACAGACCTGGGCGCAAACCGAGTATATTCATGCCGGCAAAATCACTTTTGAACGCCGAACGAATCTAGAAAAACGCTTTACTGATCAGCGCATGAAGCGTTTTGTCACGGAGGAGAACAAAATCCGTATTGAACCCTTTGCTCTTTATTTCAACGACACCGCTTCTTACTTTGCGGTGGTTCCGAGCAATGAACCCGAAGAAATGGCATGGCTTACGACCAAAAATGCATATTATCAAAATCTGAATAACCAGAGTCAGCTCATGATGCTTGCCGTGTTCGGGCAAAATGTATATGTTCAGGACAGCCTGCCCGAGCGCACCTGGAAAATGACCGACAGCAAACGCACCATTTGCGGCTACGAGTGTAGAAAGGCCATCTATCAAAAAAATGACAGCACCCGCCTTTACGCTTGGTACACGCCTATGCTCACGCCATCTGTAGGCCCAGAAGGATTCTGCGGACTTCCCGGAACCATTTTAGGTCTGGCAACAGAAGATGGTGGCATTGTCTATTTTGCGAAGAAAATTGAATTGACTCCACCAAAAAAAGAAGAGCTCCTGCTCAATCCAGGAAAAAATAAAGTATTCACCATTCTGGAATTACGTCAAAAAATAGAGAAGGATTATGGTTCTACGCCTTGGGGAAAGAGACTCTTCGATGATATTTTTCGTTGGCTCTAATTTGTCCAAGCCAAAAGCTATCCTTAATTTCGAGCAAAAAAAATAAAATGAAAGGAATCATTTTAGCCGGCGGCACTGGTTCGCGCTTGCACCCCCTCACCTTAGCGGTTTCAAAGCAACTGATGCCCATCTACGACAAGCCGATGATTTATTATCCTTTGTCGATTTTAATGAGTGCCGGCATCAAAGAAATACTCATTATTTCTACCCCTCACGATTTACCTCATTTCGAAAAATTACTCGGAGATGGCGCAGACATCGGTTGTCGTTTTGAATACGCCGTTCAAGAGGTTCCTAACGGTTTGGCTCAAGCGTTTGTAATAGGCGCTGACTTTATTGGCAAAGACAAAGTTGCACTCATTCTTGGCGACAACATTTTTTATGGTGTCGGGATGGATGCACTGCTGAAAGAGAACAATGATCCAATTGGAGGAGTTGTTTATGCCTACCACGTGAGCGATCCAGAAAGATACGGAGTTGTTGAATTCGACTCAGACAACCAAGTGGTTTCGATTGAAGAAAAACCGAAGCAACCTAAATCCAACTATGCAGTTCCAGGTCTGTACTTCTATGACAATTCCGTAATAGAAATTGCGCGCAACTTAAAACCTTCGGCGAGAGGTGAATACGAAATTACTGATGTAAACGCAGCCTATCTCGAAAGAGGACAACTCAAAGTTGCCATACTAGACCGAGGTACCGCATGGCTAGACACCGGAACATTTAGCTCACTCATGCAAGCCGGACAATTCGTACAGGTCATCGAGGAAAGACAAGGACTCAAAATTGGCTGCATCGAAGAAGTGGCTTACCGAAACGGTTTTATCGATGCAGCACAACTCAAACATTTAGCTGCCGGACTTGTTAAAAGTGGTTATGGAAACTACTTACTCCAACTGCTCAATAAATAAATGAAAGACCTTGCAAGCTACAGCGCTTATCTAGAAACCGCGCTTCAAACTCACCATATTCCGCAGCAGCCGGCCAATCTCTACGATCCGCTGCGCTATTTTCTTCAACTTGGAGGCAAACGCTTGCGTCCGATGCTGAGCCTAATGGCCTGTAAGCTTGCAGATAGCCCAATGGAAAAGGCGCTCCAAGCCGCATTAGCTGTCGAGTATTTCCATAATTTCTCTTTGATCCACGACGATATCATGGATGCAGCTCCGCTCAGACGTGGACAAGCTACGGTTCATGAAAAGTGGAATCCAAATATTGCGATACTTTCTGGAGATGTGTTGTTAGTTAAGGCATATGAGCAACTTGCTGCTTATGATCCAAGCACTTTTCACGCACTTTTTGTCGTCTTTAATCAGACTGCTATTGAGGTTTGCGAAGGGCAACAACTCGACATGGATTTTGAAATGCGAACTGAGGTTTCCGAGGAAGAATACATGGAGATGATCCGACTCAAAACTTCGGTGCTATTGGGCTGTGCCCTACAAATGGGCGGCATTGTTGGCGGACTAAGCCGACCAAATACAGAATTGCTCTACAATTTTGGCGTGCATCTTGGTCTAGCCTTCCAAATCCAAGACGACATTCTCGATTTATTTGGCGAAAGCGCTCAAGTAGGTAAACAAATTGGAGGCGATGTGCTCGCGAACAAGAAAACGCTATTGTCCATCAGTGCAAAAAAAGCGGCAAATTCCGAACAACTGTTGACGTTACAGGAGTTAGATGGCATGCGAGACCCCACGCTTAAAGTTGAAAAAACAAAAGCATTATTCAATCAATTGGGAGCACGCACTTATTGCGAACAAAAAATGACGGCTCACCATCAAAAAGCATTAGCAGCATTGGATCTCATCGAAACAAATGGTTCTAAATCTGAATTATTAGCTTTGGCTGAATTTTTATTCACTCGGTCCTATTAGATTAGGGCTTTTTTTTGAATTTGATTATATTTGTCTCAACTATCTAAAATATCAACAATGAAAAAACTTTACGTATCTTTTCTTGCCGTTATGGCAGCTGGTACTTTTCACGCACAAGTGAAAAGCATCAATGCGCCACGCTTGGATCAAAGAACTTCTTTTGAAGTGGGGTCTAGCGTCGCACACAAGCCTTTAGCTACGGCTAAGGTGACCACCATTTGGTCAGACAACTTCTCTTCTGCAGCTAACTGGACAATCGGTAGCACAGGCTCTAACCCAGAACAATGGCACATCATCAACACGCCAAGTTCTATTCCGGTTTCTGCCCTCAGCCCATTTGCTTCTCCTACTGCAGCAAACGGTTTCTTATTTGTCAACTCCGATGCCAACAACACGGGTGACTTTGATGGTACTCCAATCATCACTACCGCTACAAACGTCGGTACCATTGACTGTTCAGCACACAGTGTTGTCAAATTGAAATACCACCACAACTTCCGTTGGTGGCACGACACCCGCGGTGTTCGTGTTTCCGGCGACAACGGTGCTACTTGGCATGAATACGAAATGTCAAATGAAACAGACTACTCAACGCCAAATCAAAACTCAGGTAATCCAGAGGTCACTGTCATCGATGTATCACAATGGTGTGCAGGTTCATCTCAAGTAAAAGTTCAATTCTATTACGACGACAACGATTACTGGGGTTGGTATTGGGCCGTAGATGACGTAGAACTTTACGTCCCTGAAGCAAATGATCTTAAATTGAACAGTATCTATTGGGGTTCTACTGGTTTTTGGGCTGAGCGTTTGGCTTACTACCAAGTTCCTGCCTCTCAAGTTACTGAAATTGAATTTTCTGGTTTAGTAGAAAACATTGGTGCCCTTGACCAACAAGATGCCGTTTTCACAGCAACCGCTGGTGCTTTCTCTGGTTCTTCTGCTACTACGCCAGTTTTGGTTGGCAACGTAGATACACTCGCTTGTACAACTACTTTAACACCAGGAACAGCAACTGCTACAATTTCTGTTTCAGGTTCTGTAACCATGGGCAACAACGATGGTGACGCCTCTAACAACACACTCAGCAACTATGCCTCTGTTGCCATCAACCCTTACGTATATGCTCGTGACAACGGAACAGCAACTAACGGTTCTTTCAATGGTGGAATGGGCTTCGAGGTTGGTAACATCTTCGACATCTTCGCCAACACAACAATCGGTGGTGGTTCAGTATATGTGAATGGTGCTGCAGAAATCGGTGCAGAAATCTACTTGAAGTTGTATTCTATCGACCCAGCTACAGGAGATTTCCTTTACGTAGACGAAACAGGTCCTTATGTATTGACTTCAAACGATATCGATGCTGAAGTAACACTTTCTTTCCTTGGTGGCAACTACCCACTCAACGCCGGAGAGTCATACCTTTTGGTAGCTGGTTCTAACGGAGACGGTGGTGCAACCAATGACCTCGTTGTCGGTACTGCTGGTCCTGCACCAGCTCAAACATGTTTCTACTACGACATGACAGACCTTACTTGGTACTACACTACTTCACAGCCAATGGTTCGCATGAACTTTGATCCAGCTTTAGGTATCAAAGAAACTTCAAACTCTTTTGGACTTGAAGTAGCTCCAAACCCAGCTGCAGATGCAACAAGCGTGACTTTCACTATGAAGAACACTTCTGATGCCATCATCAATGTGATCGACATGGCTGGCAAAGTTGTTGCTACTCAATCTTTGTCTGGTGTAAACGGGACACAAGTTGTTGAAATCAATACAAGCGCTTTGAACAGTGGAATGTACACTGTAACTGTTGCTGCTAATGGCACAACAGTAAGCAAAAAACTTGCGATTCGCAAATAATCTTTCGGATTTTGAAATGAAAAGGGAGCCCTCGGGCTCCCTTTTTTATTGCCATAAATTCCGAAATAAGAATTAAACCGAAATAAGAATAAAAATTGGGTAGAAATTTACCTTAAACTAAAAGACAACACAGCATCTAGAAATGCATGAGGAGCTTCGGCATGCACCCAATGCCCGGCTTGTGGAATAGACGAAAACTGAGCATCTGGATAATAACTTTCCAGTTGCGCAATATCTTCATCGAGAATATAATTAGAAAGCAGACCACGTATAAATAGCGCAGGTGTAAAAGACTCAAATTCGGGAAGCGCACTCAATATTTCGTTCATACTCGCTTCAAGAACCGGAAAATTGACGCGCCACGCCAATTTTCCTTTTTCTTCCCAATATAAGTTTTTCAATAAAAACTGCCGAACCCCTTCGGAATCTACAAATGTTTTGAGAATGGCCTCGGCTTCGCTTCTTGCACTTAACTTGCTCAGATCTATGGCGTGAATAGCCGCTAGAATGTGCGCATGATGAGGCGGATAAGCCTTGACGCCCATATCGACCACAATGAGTTTTTCGAGCGAATCAGGGTGTGCTTGATCGTAGTGCATGGCAAGCTTACCGCCCATCGAGTGACCTAATAAAATGGGACGATGGATTTGAAGCTCTAGAAGTAAACCTTGAAGATCTTGCACCATTAGAGGATAAGAAAATTCTGCAGACCATGGAGAATGGCCGTGGTTGCGCAAATCGACAAGCGTGACTTCATAATACTCAGCCAATTTCTTGGCGTGAGTAAGCCAGTTATCAGAAGAACCAAAAAGACCATGTAAAATAACAAGCGGTTTACCTTGTCCGAGTTGTCTGTGGCTTAACTTCATGTGATAAAATTACTCATGTTATTGCGAATGTTCAAGTCTTTACTTAGATTTGTTGAAACTTGAAAAATTATGAAAAAACTATTTTTTATCGGCTTGGCTACTTTGGCAGTGAGCTCAGCAACTTTAACATCTTGTGGCAAATACGAAGAAGGTCCAGGTTTGGCACTTTCCTCTAAAACCGCTCGTTTAACAGGCTCTTGGAAATTAACTGCTCAAACTACCAACGGCGTAAACGACGACTTGACAGGTATTACCCATACCATGGTCATAAGCAAAGACGCCACTTACAACACGGTTATCAACCTCAGCTATTTGGGCTTTAATTACTCCAATGAATACGCTGGTACTTGGGCTTTTTCTGAAGATAAAACACAATTGATTACAACTGTAGACGGTTTATCCGGATCAGATGCGGCAACTATTGTACGTTTGGCTGGAAAGGAACTCAAATTGAAAGCAGTTGACGGTTCTGAAACCGTGATTCAAACCTTCACTGCTCAATAAGTATTGTCAACAAACAATCTGAAGCCGCAACGAATTGCGGCTTTTTTATTGGCCAAAAAGTAGTACATTTGAAAAAAACATAAAAATGAAGGCTGTTCTTTTTTCACTTTCTTTATTGACTCTAGGGCTTGTAGGTTGTTCAAAATACAGCGAAGGCCCGTCTTTTTCAATGCATACAAGAAAAGCACGTTTGTGCAATGACTGGAAACTTTCCGATTACGTGCTCAACGGCAACAACGTCTTTGATGCTGCAATCACCACCAAAATGAGTATCGATAAAGACGGTACCTATTCTATTTCCAATTATTCAAATGAGCTAGGTCAACTTCAAGGTACCTACAGCCATGGTACTTGGGTTTTTGGAGAAGACGAAACGAGTGTGCTCTTCTATGCGGATACCACTACAGTGAATCCTATTCACGAATACAGCATTAAAGAATTGCGCAACAAGCGCATGGTCCTAGAGGAAGAGATTTTTCAGACCGGAGACAAACACCGCCTCACGCTTATTCAGCAATAAGTAGCGGCGTTCAAAAACTCATTTTCGAGACAAATAGCAAGTGGATCCTAAACAAATTTAGGATCCACTTCCATTATATGACCACAAGACTTACAGGTGCGGAGCGCTTCAGAACCGTAAAATTCTTTGAAACGCGGCAAGAAATCTTTTTCAATATTTTCGAGGTGAAAGCGATATGTGTGTAGGTGCTCATTGCAGGCTTCACAAAACCACATCAGGCCATCTTGGAGGTCAGTGCCTTTGCGCACGCGCTCGATAACCAATCCAACTGTATTGGCACCTCTAGCAGGCGAGTGAGGTGTGTGGGCGGGCAACAAGAACATCTCGCCTTCTTTTACAATAATATCTTTTGCCTGACCTTCATGTTGAATCCGAACTGTGATGTCGCCCTCAATTTGATAAAAGAGCTCTTCGCTCTCATTAAAATGGTAGTCTTTGCGTGCGTTGGGGCCCGCAACCACCATGACGATGAAATCTCCGGCTTCTCGGTACAAGTTTTTGTTCGAGACCGGAGGTTTGAGTAGGTCACGGTTTTCGTTGATCCATTGCTGCAAATGAAAAGGAGCAAGCATAAGCTGAGTTTTAAGCGTTGAGGATACCTCTAGAGATCACAATTTTCTGTACTTCAGAGGTGCCTTCGTAGATTTGTGTAATTTTTGCATCGCGCATCAGGCGCTCTACGTGGTATTCTTTCACGAAGCCATAGCCACCATGAATTTGTACCGCCTCGACGGTTTGTTCCATGGCTACTTTGGAGGCGTAAAGCTTGGCCATAGCGCCAGATTGGTCGTAGTTACGGCCAGCATCTTTGTCTTGGGCCGCTTTGTAAACTAATAGGCGTGCAGCTTCGATTTCTGTAGCCATATCAGCTAATTTGAAGGCAATAGCTTGGTGCTTGAAGATTTCTTTTCCGAAAGCTTGGCGTTCTTTGGCGTATGCCAATGACAATTCAAGACCTCCGCCAGCAATACCTAATGCTTGAGCTGCAATTCCGATTCGGCCGCCAGAAAGTGTTTTCATCGCAAACTTGAAACCAAAACCATCTTCGCCGATGCGGTTTGCTTTCGGAACTTTGACATCGTTGAATAGCAAAGTATGCGTGTCGCTGCCGCGGATACCCATTTTGTCTTCTTTGGCACCGACAACGAAACCTTCCATGCCGCGCTCGACAATGAGGGCGTTGATTCCTTTGTGACCAAGTTCTGGATTGGTTTGGGCAATCACGAGATAAATTGAAGCAGAGGACCCGTTGGTGATCCAGTTTTTGGTCCCATTTAAAAGGTAGTAGTCACCCATGTCTACAGCCGTAGTGCGCTGAGAGGTGGCGTCAGACCCTGCCTCTGGCTCAGACAAACAGAAAGCGCCGATTTTTTCGCCTTTGGCAAGTGGCACGAGGTATTTTTGTTTTTGCTCTTCCGAACCAAAGGTTTCTAAACCCCAACAAACCAAAGAATTGTTCACGGACATACAGACCGAAGTAGAGGCATCTACCTTCGATATTTCTTCCATGGCCAAAACATATGATAAAGTATCCATACCGCTTCCGCCGTATTTAGGATCGACCATCATGCCCATAAAACCGAGCTCGCCGAGTTGCTTTACTTCTTCTGCGGGAAACTTTTGTTGGTTGTCGCGTTCAATAACGCCAGGTTTAAGGATATTTTGAGCAAAATCACGGGCTGCTTCTTTGACGGCAAGGTGTTCTTCAGTAAGTTCGAAATTCATGTTGACTGATTTATTTTAATTTTGACAAAAATAAACGAATTCCAATTCTCTTGAAAGCAAATACCTACAATAATGTACAGTTATTAGGTCTCATGTCCGGCACCTCGCTGGATGGTTTGGATATCGCTCGTGTTTCATTTGATTTTTCAAATTCACAACATACTGAATTTCAAATTATTAACTCAAAAACTTTTCCTCTACCTCAGCCTATTTTTGAGCAACTTTTGCATATTTATTCCTGCAGTGCTCCACAAATTTTTGAGCTCGACCAACAAATTGCCAAATTCTATGCCCAATGCGTCAACGATTTTATTACAGAATTTGACATTGATCGACAAGATATTACGGCCATAGCGGCGCACGGACAAACTATTTTTCATCAGCCAGAAAAGGGCTACACGACCCAAATTGGCTGCGGTACCACACTCAACTACCTGACTAAAATTCCGGTTATCAATCAATTTCGGCAGCTCGACGTAAGTGCAGGTGGTCAAGGCGCGCCTCTTGTACCTATCGGAGACCATTACCTCTTCTCCAAATTTGCAGACGGTTTCCTGAATCTTGGTGGTTTTGCCAATATTTCATGCCAACAAAATACTTTGCAAATCGCCTATGATATTGCACCGGCCAATTTACCTATGAACCGCTGGATGCAAAGTATAGGTAAGTCATATGATCAGAACGGGGCTTTAGCACGCTCCGGAAGTGTGGATCTGGCTACGTATCAAAAAGTAATGGATCTTGAATTTTTCAAGCTAACCGGACCTAAATCTTTGGGAACAGAATGGCTCGAGCAAGCGTATTTACCGCTCTTTGAAGCCCTTTCCCTAGCAGATCGTTTGCGCACCCATGTAGAAGTGCTTAAAACATTATGCATCAAGCATTTTGAAGCACTTGGCTTGCAAAAAGTTTACCTTACAGGTGGTGGCGCTCACAATCAATTTTTAATCGAAACAATTCAAAGTGCTTTCGCTGGACAACTCATCGTGCCGGTGCCTGAACTCATTGATTTCAAAGAAGCCATCATTTTTGCATTTTTGGGCGCGCGTTATCTCAGAAACGAAACCACAACCCTCCAAGCAGTTACCGGAGCCCAAGAAGCCTTGCGCACAGGTGTCTTGCATGACTACCAAGGCCTTCTCCGCTAAATAATTGAGTCCGAACCGCGCAAAATTGGTATTTTTGCAACGCTAACATCATAGAAAAATACGCATGAAAGAACTCCTCTCCAAATTTGAAAATAAAAGACCTGAAATCGTTTTTGAATGGAAAGATTCCCAAACAGAAGCAGAGGGTTGGGTGGTCATCAACTCCTTGAGGGGTGGGGCTGCCGGAGGAGGCACCCGCATGCGAGTCGGTCTAGACAAACGCGAAGTAGAGTCCTTGGCCAAAACCATGGAAGTTAAATTCACTGTAGCAGGGCCAGCAATTGGCGGTGCCAAATCTGGCATCAACTTTGACCCCAAAGATCCGCGCAAAAAAGAAGTATTGCAAAGATGGTTTGCCGCGGTCTCTCCGCTTCTCAAATCTTACTATGGTACGGGCGGAGACCTCAACGTGGACGAAATCCATGAAGTAATTCCCATGACTGAAGACTGCGGTGTTTGGCACCCTCAAGAAGGCGTGTTCAACGGGCATTTCAAGCCCAATGATACTCAAAAAATCAACCGTATTGGTCAACTACAGCGAGGCGTAGCCAAAATACTTGAAAACGAGCAATACAGCCCTGAACTCAGTAAAAATTACGTTGTTGCAGACATGATTACTGGCTATGGTGTTGCCGCATCCATCGAACACTACTACAACATTTGGGGAGGTCAATTGGCTGGCAAACGCGTCTTGGTACAAGGCTGGGGCAATGTTGGATCGGCTGCCGCCTACTATCTTGCCCAAAAAGGTGCCATAGTAGTTGGGATCATTGACCGCGTTGGCGGTCTTATTCAGACAGAAGGTTTCACATTTGAGCAAATTCGCGATCTTTTCATTTCAAAAAATGGCAACGAACTCAATGCACCCAACCTACTCAGTTACGACGAAGTAAATAGCTCATTTTGGTCAACTCCTGCTGACATCTTTATTCCATGTGCGGGAAGCCGCATGATCACCGAAGCACAACTCAATCAATTGCTAGCTGCTGGCGTAGAAGTCATTTCTTCTGGGGCAAATGTACCTTTCGCGGATCAAGAAATCTTTTTTGGACCTATTGCCGAAAAAGCAGACGCTTCGCTCGCTCTTATTCCAGATTTTATCGCCAACTGCGGCATGGCTCGCGTTTTTGCTTACCTCATGAGCTCAGATATAGAAAGCTTGGACGATGCGCTTATTTTTGAAGATGCCAGCCAAACCATTTTCAAAGCACTCCAAAACACGCATCAAATGAATCCTAGTACAAGAGGAATCGCCAAAACTGCTTTTGAAATTGCACTCAAGCAACTCGTTTAAATCAACATTGTGGAACTATCGCTCGTACTTATTTTTTGCATCGGCTATGCCGCGATCAGTTTAGAACATCTACTCAGAATCGATAAGCTGATACCGGCTTTGCTCATGATGACCCTTTCTTGGGCCCTCATTGCTTTGAATACCACAGACATACATGCGCTGAGCGACAACTTACTGCATCATTTTGGCAAAATAGCAGAGATCCTGATTTTCTTAATGGGCGCAATGGCCATTGTAGAAATGATCGATTACTTCGATGGTTTCAAAAGTGTACAAGCCCTCATCAAAGTCAAGACCGCATACCAATTACTGCTGGTGGTCTCTATTCTTGCTTTTATCCTTTCTGCCATCATCGACAACCTGACCGCAACCATTGTACTCATCTCTATTTTACGCAAAATAGTAACAGACAAAGAGCTGCGCATGTGGATGGCTGGCTTTGTGATCATTGCTGCCAACGCTGGTGGAGCTTGGTCTCCGATTGGTGATGTCACCACCACCATGCTCTGGATTGCTGGAAAAGTGAGTGCGTTAAAATTAATCGAACACATCTTTCTACCAGCCATTGTTACTTTACTCATTCCGTTGCTCATCGCCAAAAAAATCAAGATTTTCAAGCAAGAACTACCACCCACAAAAAACATTAAAAAAAACAAAGTCTCCGCTTTCATTCTCATCAGCGGGCTTTTGCTCATTATTTTTGTTCCAATTTTCAAAACCATCACGCACCTCCCACCCTACATGGGAATGATGTTTTCATTAGCAATTTTTGCAATTATCGGAGAAATAGCGAGCAAACGCCACCTGAATTTAAGCGCTCTCCACGAGCAAGAACAAAGCGGACACGTGGGCCCAACCCTAAAAGCACTTAGTAAAATTGAAATGCCTTCCATTCTCTTTTTCTTGGGCATCCTGATGACCGTTTCTGGCATGGAGAGCCTAGGAATGATCGAACAACTCGGTGAAAATGTATTGGCCTCGGGTATCTCCAAAGAACTATACATTTCATTTTTAGGCGTAGCTTCGGCCATCATAGACAACGTTCCTTTGGTGGCGGCAAGCATTGGCATGTTCAAAGATGGCATGGATGCCGATGCTTGGCATTTTATTGCCTACACAGCGGGGACGGGCGGCTCCATTCTGATCATTGGCTCGGCGGCTGGTGTGGTAGCCATGGGCATGGAAAACATCGGTTTTGGTTGGTACCTCAAGCGCTTCTCACTGCTGGCTCTTGCTGGTTATCTTGGTGGCGTACTGACTTTCTTAATGTTTTGATCTCATGCAAGAAAATGCCTATCAAGCATGTGTTAGTTGGTTATTTGAGCGCTTTCCTTCCTATCAAAATGTAGGGGCAGAGGCCTACAAACCAGGTCTAGAACGGGTATTTGAATTGCTCGATATCCTACAAATTGATCCGAAAAAAATACCCACTATTCACATCGCAGGAACAAACGGCAAAGGTAGTACCGCCGCCTATTGCGCGAGCCTGCTGCAAGAAAGCGGCCTCAAGGTAGGTTTATTTACCTCACCGCATATTTTCGATTTTTCAGAACGGATTAGGGTGAATGGTTGTCCGATCGCTCAAAGTTATGTGATTGATTTTTGCACGCGTTTTCAAAACTTGAATTCGACAATTGACGCTAGTTTTTTTGAACTCACCTTCGCAATGGCCCTCTCCTATTTTGAGGCTCAACAATGCGACTACATCGTTATAGAAACAGGGCTGGGTGGTAGACTAGACGCTACCAATGTCGTCAGTCCCAAAGTAAGTATCATTACCAATATTGGTTTGGATCACCAAGAATTCCTTGGCAACACGCTTGAGTCAATTTCAGGTGAAAAAGCAGGAATCATCAAAACAAAAATACCTGTCATCATCGGTGAAAAACAAGCGGAAACTAAGTGTATTTTTGAGCACCAAGCTAAGCTGAACAACGCACCTCTCTTTTTTGCCGAAGATTTTCAATCTGTCATTCCAAATAAGCAATTATCTGGGTATCGAGCAAATAACTTCAAAACAGCTTTGCTTGCGCTCAAAGTAATTGGTTTTGAACTTTCATCTGATGTGCAAGGTAAAGCGCTTGAAAACCTTCAAACCAACACTGGTTTTTTTGGTCGCTTAGAGACGTGGCAGCAGTCGCCAAAAATTATGATTGATGTATCACACAACCCCGCTGGAATAGCAGCCACCCTCCCCTTGATTGAAACAGAATGTAAAGGGCAACTTTTTATTTTGTACGGTGCTGCCAAAGACAAAGATGCCAGCGAAATTTTAGCCTTGTTTCCAAGTCAAGCAAAAGTTGCGGCTTGTATATTTAGCAATCCAAGGTCTAAAAATCTTGAAGAATGGCAGGCATTAGGTGTTCAGACGGTTTACGACAACCTTCCGCTAGCCATAGATGACCTTAAAAAGCAAATGCAGCCTACCGACTTAATTTGGATTACAGGCAGTTTTTTCTTAATCTCGGACTTACCCTCCGAGAAAAAGATTTTTTAAAGTATCTTTGCAGTAATGGAAAAGCAAGTCATCCTCAATGCCACCCAGCTCGAACTGACGCTCAAACGCCTTTCCCATGAACTCATTGAGACTCACAACAACTTTGAAAATTCAATTCTTATTGGTCTCCAGCCGCGTGGTATTCACGTCACCACCCGTATCAAAGCGCAGCTTGAAGCGATATTAACACAGCCCATTCAGGCGGGCAATCTCGACATCACCTTTCACCGCGACGATTTTCGCCGAAGAGAAACACCTTTACTCCCAAGTATCACCAATATCGATTTCTCCATAGAAAACAAGCGCATCATCCTCATCGACGATGTCTTATTTACAGGTCGGACCATCCGTGCAGGGCTAGATGCGCTGCTTACATTTGGCCGCCCGTCGCAAGTACAGCTACTCGCCCTCATAGACCGTCGTTTTAGCCGAGATTTACCAATTCAGGCAGATTACATCGGCAAAACCGTAGACACTTTGACCTCTGAAAGGGTTGCTGTTGAATGGAAAGAAATCGAAGGTCAAGATCAAGTATTATTATTCACAAAAGAAGGCAATGAAGCAGCTCAGCGTTGATCACCTCACCGGTATCGTAGACCTCACCCGTCAAGACATCGAACTCATCCTCGAAACCGCTGCTCGTTTCAAAGAAGTCATCAATCGCCCCATTAAGAAAGTTCCTTCACTCCGAGACATCACCATTGCTAATGTCTTTTTTGAAAACTCGACCCGTACGCGTTTGTCCTTTGAACTTGCCCAGAAGCGCTTGTCGGCAGATGTCGTCAATTTCAGTGCAGCAAGTTCTTCGGTCAAAAAAGGGGAAACGCTTGTAGATACCGTCAATAACATCCTCGCCATGAAAGTCGATATGGTGGTGATGAGGCACCCCAATCCCGGCGCTGCCAAATTTTTATCGCAAAAAATCAAAGCCAGAGTGGTCAATGCCGGAGACGGCACACACGAACACCCCACCCAAGCGCTCCTAGACGCCTTCTCTATCCAAGAAAAACTGGGTAGTGTTGAAGGAAAAAAGGTAGTAATTGTCGGTGACATTCTGCATTCAAGAGTGGCCTTAAGCAACATCTATTGCTTGCAAAAACTCGGTGCAGAAGTCATGGTCTGCGGACCCAGCACCCTGATTCCTAAATATATCTCCGAATTGGGTGTCAAAGTTTCAAACAACCTCCGAGAAGCACTCGAATGGTGCGATGTCGCCAATATGCTCCGCATCCAACTCGAACGTCAAGACATCAAATACTTCCCTTCGCTCAGAGAATACGCACAATTATTTGGCCTCAACAAAGCGCTACTTGACAGCCTCTCCAAAGAAATTGTCATCATGCACCCTGGTCCGATTAACCGAGGCGTTGAAATCTCCTCAGATGTAGCGGATTCCCCTCAAAGTATCATTCTAGACCAAGTAGAAAACGGTGTAGCGGTCCGAATGGCTGTTATTTATTTGCTCGCCGCGAAAATCGAAAGATAATTTCGCTATTTTTGAGCAAACCACTGCTATGAATTTTTCAGTAGACCCGCAAGGTCAGATTGTAGTTGTCAGTACCGAAGTTGAAAAACTAGACGCCAGTAATGCCCCAGAGCTCAAAGCTCATTTTCTGCAGCTCAACAAAGTGGGCACGAACTACATCGTACTGGACATGTCAAAAACCAAATACTGTGACTCTTCTGGGCTATCTGCGGTGCTTATTGCCAACCGACTTTGCAAAGACACCAACGGTAAATTTGCGCTTACAGGCCTGCAACCGAGCGTACTCAAACTCATTGAAATCGCACAGCTCGACAAAGTGCTTACCATCGGGAATTCAAAAGACGCCGCGCTCGATTTACTCGCACAGTGAGTTTTGAACTCCACATACTCGGCTCGGGAGCAGCTTTGCCTACAAGTAAAAGACAAGCAACTGCACAATACGTCAATTGCAACGAACGTCATATACTCATCGATTGTGCAGAAGGAACCCAACAACAATTGCGCAAATACGGCCTTAAACTCCAAAAAATTCAATATATCCTCATCTCTCACCTCCATGGTGATCATTTTTTTGGACTTCCAGGGCTCCTTTCTACCATGCATTTATTGGGCCGCAACAAGCGCTTGCAAATTTTTGGACCTCCCGGATTAGAAGACCTCATCAAGGCCATGTTAGCAGCTGGTGGGCATCCGCTTGAATTTGATCTTTCTTTTCATACGATAGCTCCTGGAAAAAACCAGCTCATTTTCGAGGACCGACTCATTGAAATTTATGCATTTGCGCTCAAACACCGAATCCCTACAATTGGATACAGAATCAACGAAAAACCCAAACCCCTCAATCTGGATAAAAAAGCAATTGCCAACGCTGGCCTACTCATTGAAGACTTTGCCAAGCTCAAAGCGGGTAAATCCATTGAACGAGCTGGAAAATTGTACGATTATAAAGATTTCACACTAGGTAGTGTGCCTACCTATAGCTACGCCTATTGCTCGGATACAAAGCCGAGCCCCAATTATTTAGAAGCAATTGAAGGAGCAGACTTAGTATATCATGAGGCCACTTTTACGGAACAGCATTTAGAGCGTGCCAAAAGCACTTTTCACTCTACGGCAAAGCAAGCCGCAGAACAAGCCAAACGCGCCAAGTGCAAGTACCTTCTCTTAGGTCATTTTTCTTCGAGGTACGACGATGCGGTCATACATATTGCAGAAGCAAGCGCCGTGCATCCGGATGTAAAAGCTGCCGAAGACGGCATGCATATTGTGCTCGGGAAATGGTCTGCTACTTTTGGGAACGCTGGTAAAATACAAAAGCCACAATAGCAAAAAGCATATTGGGTAACCAAACCGACCAAAGCGTCGGGAAACCGACCTTTACAGCAGCAACAGTCAGCATTTTCATGGCAAAAATGTAAACAAAAATAAAGGCCAAGCCAATGGCAATGTTCATGCCGATGCCACCGCGCTTTTTTTGCGAGGCCACCGAAACGCCGATAATGGTGAGGATATAAGTGGCAAATGGAAATGCAGTTCGTTGGTGGAGTTCGATTTCAAATTCTGGAACTAACTTAGAACCCTTTAACTTTTCGCGCTCAATGGCGTGTTTGAGCTCGGTAAAGGTGAGCGCTTGGGCTGCGTTGTCGCGTTGGGCCATCTCTTCTATTCGATAGACAAACGCGGTGTCTTTGTGTCGACCATGTATGAGCTTTGACTTCGGGAAATCATAATTTTTTTCGTAGTAGTCCGTGAGTTCCCACTGATTAGTTCCCGGTTTGTTTTTGGCAAAACGCGCGCGTAAAAAATAAATGGGCTCGTTGTTTTTATCCCATTTTTGAATAGTGAGGTCATTGATGCGCTGCTCTTGAGCATCGTAGTTAGAAAAATACACCAGCTCATTGCCAGGATACTCCGCCTGGTAGTTATTGACCGTCAATACATCGCGGTAGTAGCGTTCTTCAAAGGCCAAGCGCACTTTGTTGGTTCTCGGAATGATCAAATGGTTGAGCACAAGGGACATGATGGTGAGAATTGTGGCACCAATGAAATAAGGTCTTAAAAAACGTGTCACGGGCCTTCCGGAAAACCATATCGGGATGATCTCTGTATTTTGAGCCATTTTGCCCGTAAACCAAATCACGGATAAAAAAATGATCATCGAGGAAAATGTGTTTCCGTAATACAGAATAAACGTAACGTAATACTTGAAGAAAATTTCTTGAAGGGGTGCTTTGTTGCTGATGAACTCACTCAATTTTTCGGAGATGTCAAAAACAACAGAAAATAACATAATGAGCCCCAGCATGAAAAAGAACGTGCTCAGGAATTTCTTGATGATATAACGATCGATGCGTTTGAGCATAGTTATAAGCGCTGGCCTAGTTTAGGAACGACTCGGTTTTTCCAGGCGACGAATTCACCGCTGGCAATTTTCTCGCGTGCCACGCGCATGAGTTCGAGGTAAAAGGCGAGGTTATGGATGGTCGCAATTTGAATACCCAAGTACTCACCTGTTTTGATGAGGTGGCGCAAATAAGCTTTGGTATAGACTTGATCAACCCAGACTTTACTTGAAGGATCTAACGAAGTAAAATCCTTGGCCCATTTCTCATTTTTAATATTGATAGTGCCCTCCCAGGTGTAAAGTAAACCATGGCGCGCATTTCTACTCGGCATCACGCAATCGAACATATCGACACCCAAAGCAATAGATTCCAACAAATTAATTGGCGTTCCGACACCCATTAAGTAGCGTGGCTTCTCAGTGGGCAAAATTTTGCACACTAAATCGGTCATTTCATAGAGTTCGTCGTCGGGCTCGCCAACAGAAAGCCCGCCAATAGCGTTACCAACGGCATCAAAAGAAGCAATAGCATGTGCCGATTCTACTCGGAGGTCTTTGTAGGTGCTGCCCTGAACGATTGGAAATAACGCTTGTTCGTAGCCATATTTAGGTTCAGTTTGATCCATGGATGTAAAGCAACGGGCCAGCCAACGGTGCGTGAGGTGCATGGAGCGTTTGGCGTAGGCGTAATCGCAAGGATACGGCGTGCATTCGTCAAAAGCCATGATGATGTCTGCGCCAATACTGCGTTGAATTTCAATGGCGCGTTCTGGCGTAAAAAAATGATAGCTTCCATCGATATGTGATTGAAACTTAACCCCTTCTTCTTGTATTTTACGCGATCCTGAAAGCGAATAAACTTGATAGCCCCCGCTGTCTGTTAGAATTGGCCGCTCCCAACCTATAAACTGATGTAAACCACCTGCTGCTTCTAAAACATCTGTGCCTGGTCTTAGAAACAAATGGTAGGTATTCCCCAAAATAATTTGCGCATTGATGTCGTCTCTGAGCTCTTGTTGGTGCACTCCTTTTACAGAACCAACGGTGCCAACCGGCATAAAAATGGGCGTCTCGATGGTGCCGTGAGCGGTGTGTAACCTTCCGAGGCGTGCTTTAGATTGAGAATCTGTTTTTAAAAGGTCAAAGTGCATAACAATGTTGAAAAATACCTGAAGCAAAGATACGGGTATTTAAATTCCCTAGACATCTTTGTACTCAGAGATGACTTACTTACCTAGCATTCAAAACGACTATTGGGCTTACCTCCTATTCAGTGCACTGTTGTTGAGTGCTATTCAATTGTTCTATGTATTTTATTTCTATGCAAGATTCGCCTACAGACCGAGCAAACCAAGCACTGACAACCCACAATACCCACCTGTTTCTGTGATTATTGCTGCGCGCAATGAATCCGACAACCTCTACGAACACCTACCCAGTATTCTCAGTCAGGACTACCCCAACTACGAAGTGATTGTTGTCAATAACCAAAGTATCGACGACAGCAACTGGATTTTAACGGCTTTTGCCCAGCAATTTCCGCAATTAAAGGTTGTAGAAATCTCGCGCAGCCCTCACCTCAAACCCGGGAAAAAACTACCCATCACGCTCGGTATCAAAGCGGCTACACACGATTTTTTTGTACTGACCGACGCCGATTGTCAGCCACTGAGCAACCAATGGCTCAAGCACATGATCAGCGGCGTATCCGCACAAAGGCAATTTGTGATTGGCTACAGCCCTTTTACCAAATCCAAAGGCTTTTTGAATAAACTCGTTCGTTATGACAACGCCTGGATGGGTGCCAGCTCATTCAGCTATGCACTTGCAGACAAACCATTCAAGGCAAGTGGCCGCAATTTAGCGTATACAAAAGCCTTATTCCAAAAAGTAAACGGTTTCAAATCCCACTACGCAATCAGTCCTGGTGACGACGACTTGCTGCTTCAAGATGCACTCCATTTCACAAAGGCTTGTGTCCAAGACGACCCCGCTTCGTTTGTGCGTTCAGCGGCCCCTAATACCTGGACCGATTGGTTTCGACAAAAAGCCAAATACCATATCAGCTCTGCTCGCTACCCATTTATTAAGAAAGTAATGTTAGGAATCTATCCGCTCAGCCTGATTTTGATGTGGTTTTCTTTTGTTGCTTTGTGCTTGAATTTAACTTACTTGCCCCTAGGCGCAAGTGTATTTATTGGAATTATTGCAATGAAATGGTGGCTTCAAGGCATCTGCTTTAAAAGACTCGGCGAAAAGAAACTCATGTTGTTTTTTCCAGTTTGGGATTTATTTTACAGCGTCCTGATGCCCATCGTTTATTACATCTCCGAAAGGCAAAAATATTACCGATGGTAGAAAACGAGCATTTATCTGAGAAAGCAAAGCACGACCTCAATTTGGTCGCCGCAGCGCGTTCTGGGAGCCAAGCAGCTTACGCTGACCTCATGGATCGCTACCGCGATTCCATTTACTTCATGATGCTCAAAATGGTGAAAAATTCGGACGATGCCGACGACCTCACTATCGAAGCCTTCGGCAAAGCTTTTGCACGCCTTGACCAATACTCGCCGAGCTTTGCCTTCAGTACTTGGTTATTTAAAATCGCGTCCAACAACTGTATCGACTTTATCAGAAAAAAACGCATCGAGGTGACGTCCATAGACAGAGGTATTACGACCAGCGATGGCGAACGCATGCACATCGATGCCAAATCACAAACCCTGAACCCAGAAGAAACGATCATCCAAGGCCAACGCCTCGTGCACATGCGTCTTTTGGTGAGTAAACTCAAACCGAAATACCGCGAACTCGTCGAGAAGCGCTATTTTGAAGAAAAAAGCTACGAAGAAATTGCCGAAGAATTGAACCTACCACTCGGCACTGTCAAGGCTCAATTGTTTCGCGCGAGAGACTTTTTAGCCGCCATGATGCAGCAGACCAAAGACAGCATTTAATGTCACTCCTCGAGCAGTATTTTCCAGATTTAAGCCCTGAGCAAAAACAACAATTTGCAGCCCTAGAAGGACTCTATCAGACTTGGAATGCTCAAATCAATGTCATTTCGCGCAAAGACACTGATCACTTTTATGAACGCCATGTATTGCATTCCTTAGCCATTGCAAAAGTGGTCACCTTTTTACCTGGTGCAGCAATTTTAGATATTGGCACAGGAGGTGGTTTTCCAGGAATTCCACTGGCCATTCTTTATCCCGAAGTTGATTTTCACTTAATTGATTCTATTGGAAAGAAGATCAAAGTAGTGCAGGAAGTAGCCAATAGCCTTGGCCTTACAAATGTCCGGGCAAGTCATGCTAGGGCTGAAACAATCAAAGATCGCTACGATTTTATTGTGAGCAGAGCCGTTACCCAAATGCCGGTGTTCTTAACTTGGGTAAAAGGAAAAAGCGCGACAAAAAACAAGCATTCCTTTAAAAATGGAATTCTATATCTCAAAGGTGGAGACCTCAGCGAAGAACTCGCTGGCATCAAATATCCTTGCAAAGAGTTCCCTATTGCAAATTTCTACAAAGAAGCGTTTTTCGAGACGAAAAAGGTAGTTTACGTTCAGCTTGTGCCTTAACACTTAATGCTTAAAGAGAAGGGCCGAAGCATAGGCTTTGATAGCGCGTTTCTCACCAAAAGAATCTACCTTTTCGTGGGTTGTAGCTTTGATACTCAACTCTTCGGGTAACAGATTTAAGATTGCACCTAAAACTGCCTGCATTTTTTCGATATGCGGATTTACTTTCGGGGTTTCAAGAATTACCGTTGCATCAATATTCACGATGCCATAGCCTTTTTCACTGATCAATTGAAACACTTTTTCAAGTAAGATTTTAGAATCAATGCCTTTGAATTGGGGGTCTTGATCTGAGAAATGAAAACCGATGTCGCGCAAGGCCAAAGCACCTAAAAGTGCATCGCAAATAGCATGAATCAAGACGTCTGCATCAGAGTGCCCTACAGCTCCGAACTCCGACGGGATTTGAATACCGCCAATCCAGAGCGGATACCCCGCTGCGAGTTGATGTACATCTACGCCGTAGCCAATGCGTAAGTTTGGTTTGTGTTGCATTTAGTTACCGCCTAAATTGAGTCTTAATGTAAAGCGCAAGGTATTGGCTAGCGGGCTCTGACGGCCATTCAAGGAAGCCAAGTAAGAAAAGTCGATGGCAAACATATTGTACTTGAGTGAGGCTCCTAAGTTCAGGAATTGGCGGTTACCTTTGTTTTTGTTTTCGTAAAAAACACCTCCGCGCAAGGCCAACACATCGCTGTACCACCATTCTGCACCTGCTGCAATATTGATTTCGGCTAATTCTTCTTTCAAACGGGTTCCTTTCACAATTTGGTAAGTACCGTCTGTGTTTTGAATGTAGTCGCCGTTTTCATCTTCGGCCAGCACGCCCGGAGCATCATAGAAAGATTGCATCATCGAAGTAATGATACCTACATCGCCGTTCATACCGGCTAACATCACGTAGTCGCCGTCGATGAGTTTGTAAATGGCTGGCGTCGGAACCAACAATCGTTGGAGGTCGAGAGAAAACGTAACCTTGTTGTATTCGTCGAATTCAGCTAAAAAGCTATTGCCAATTTTGAGGTTCATCGGGATGAAATCGCGGCGAGATAACTCTGAATACGAAACTTTGTTTCCAATGTTATTGATCGTCATGCCGAAAGTGTAGGTTCCGTCGGTGTTGCCAATCTTTGCATCGTCGTTGAAATAACTAAATGATAGATCTGCGGCACCCACCACTCCAGGTTTGGTATTGACACCCGCAACCGTAAGGCCGCCGGTTAAGTTGGAATAGGCAAATTTACCATTGACGCCGATACTGAAGCGGTCTGCCAATTTGAAGGCGTAGGCGCCTACGAGCTCAAACTCACTTGGTTTGTCGTCGCGGAGGACATCGCCATTGATATCCGTAAATGTAATTTCACCGAGACTAAAGTAGCGCAATGCACCACCAATAGAATGTATTTTATTGAGTTGTTTGTAGCCTGCTAAATACGATAAATGGATATCGTTGGTGAGTTGGCGCAACCAGGGTGTGTATGACAAACTGACTTCAGACTTTTCTTTGGCAAAACTGAGCAAGGAAGTATTCCAGTAAACAGATGTGGAGTTGGCGCTTAGTGCAGTACCGGCATCTCCCATTCCGCCGGCACGAGAATCTGGTGTGATGGCCATAAATGGCAATGAAGTGGTAATGGTATTGAGCTGGAGGTCGTTGTCTGTAACGCCAGAACCACCAGTTGGTTGTGCCAATGCATGCTGGTAAATAAAGAGCGTGCAAATTGCAATTAAAATGTGATCAAATCTTGGACTTTTCATAGAGGAGGTAAAGATAGGGAATTTCTATTTTAGGATGACAAGTTTTTCAGTTTGCTCTGCGTAAGCCCCCTCCGGAGTTTGAACGCGAAGACGATACAAATAGGTACCTCGCGCCAATTCATCGCCAAAATCATCGCGGCCATCCCAAAACAACCCCGAGACGCGAAAACCAGCTGTCGGCACTTCCTGTGCAATGGTTTTGACCAAACGACCCGAAACCGTAAAGATTTGAATTTGCACATCCAATGATGAACAAGACTGGTTGTGTTCAAACATAAATTCAGTACGCGTCGTGAAAGGATTCGGATAATTGAGCACGTGCTGCAATACAGGTGCTTCTTTAGACTGCACCACAAAGTCTATCTGAGCAGTGGAGGAATTGTTATTGACATCCCATACTTTCAATGATAAAGTATGCGGCCCAGGGCTTAAATTTTGGAATTGGTAACGCACCTCACCTGCTTGGTAAGAATCTAAGCTTGCCGCGTAGAAATCATTGAGCACAATGGGCTGAGCAGTTTGCCCGTCGAGTACCGCAACGATATCGTGACCAATGCCATTGCCCACAGTATTGATGCCATTTGCATCGGCAACTTTCGCTAATAATACTGGGTTTTCATCTGTCACCGATCCATTGACAAAACCCTCTTGATTCATGTACAAATCAATTGCCGGACCTTGATCGTCAGCGACTCCATTTGGATCGATACCACCTACATAAAATAAGGTATCAAAACCCTGTGCATCTGTCTGACCGTTATGGCCGTAGTAGGAGATTTTGCCGAAATCAATTTGCAGCGCGATATCTTTTGGAACTACAAATTCAAAATCAAAATACCCGTTATTGATACTGCTCTGTCCACGGTAGATGCGGTTGGTTTGCTGCTCATATGCAATGATCGGGGATGCTTCGTCTTGACCTAGCGTATTTTGCGTTTTGCGCTTGTCGAAGATTGTTGGTGTCAAGACCCCATTCCAATTGCTCAATAATGCACCATTGTAATCTTCGATATGCCCTTTTATCCGCACTTTGCTCAGCGCCTGAAGTGTGTCGGGTTGCTGTTGCGGATCAAGGCCATTGATGCTGTCCGTAACAATGCGGTAGCGAGGCAGGGCCAAACGCAATGCTGGGTCGCCAATGAGTGTAAAACTTCTTTTGTTCGATGAACTTACGGAAGCTGCATTTTTGGTTCTGCGGGCGAGTTCACCAAATTCATAAGCCTCGCCATTCGGGTATCGATTGAAAACTCTTTCGATCAATTTGATCCCGATATTGCTATTGACTCCAAAATACACAGAGCGCGTTGTTGTGAGCATCGCTACTGCACCGCCCGACGGATTCAAAAAGACCCATTCACCTGCTGAAACGCGCTCGGGGTCATCGAAACGGGTGAATTCACAGGTGGCAGATACAAAGAGATGCAAAGCATGGATATTATTCCAACTATTGATCTGATCGATAGAAACCACGCGTTCTTCTGCCAGACCAACCTCACCTCCGTGGCCGATATAATTGGCAACCAAGACGCCCCGTTGAATACTCGCATCAATAGCTGAAACCATCGCAGGAAAACGCTCTCCACCTGCGGTAACAACTTTCGGAAAGGCATCCATATAGAGTTTGTTGTAATTGATTTCCGGATTCAACATTTTAGAGATCGCGTATTGCGGTTCGGCATCTGTATTGATGAAATAACCCCCTTCGCGGTTGTCTGTCATGACTAAATACTGATTGCGCCAATCGCCAAATGTTTTATCGGTTTGTGTACCCATGCAGCATGAACTGGTTACCGGATAAAAATTAGAGCCATTTTTCATATAATGTTCAATTTTGTCGACGACCTGCTTTGCTTGCACAGAGGTGCTCACAATCAAGCGGCCAACACCGATGTCCATCATGTCTGCTGCGCTCATCGACTCAGCGTCGTCGAGTATGCCAAAAAAGTCATCCACGACCATCGCGTCAATTGCGTTCTCACTGCTCATCATTTGGTAAGTCACCACGAAATTATTGTTGTTGGGCTCTCTATTCTTGGGGTCATAAGTGCCATCCCCGAACAAAAGCAAATATTTGGGCTTCTGGGCCGGATCACTTAACAATGCGCGGTCGTAAAACATTTTGGCAAAACGACGTATAGCCCCAGGGTCTTGCATGCCCGAACTGAATTCGTTGTAGATAGCCTGCGGCTGCACGACATGTACTGATAACCCATTTGCCCGATGCAAATCGGCAAGGCGATTGGCTTGACCTAAAAAGTCAGGGTGAGCAACAATTAAATAATCTGCAAGTTCCAGAGCATGTAAATTCTGATAGCCGACGCTTCCAATTTTTTCAGGCGTAAAGTAAGAGCTGCCATTTGCTACTACAAACTCTTTGTAGCCGGCAGTCGATTTAATGGTGCCTGTTCCACCCTGAAGCTCGATGGGAAGGCGGACAGGATTGTGTCGGTCTGTTACATCCCAAACAAATCCATTACTCGTTAAATTTCCAATTTGATACGCAGCAATAGCTGATCCAACCGACCACTTTGCAACTCTAAAGTTAAGTTGGCTGCCCACAAATGTAAGATTGCGCTGTGCATTGATCAAAATGCGATCTAGGTAGGTCACCACACTTGGCGACAAACGATTGATATTGATCGAGAGATTCAGTGTTGAGGAAGGGGTAGAATCTGCACAAGACAAGGTGCCGCGTTGATAGTACGAACCAGAATGTGGCATAACCATCTGACCTATGATTTCGCTGCCATTTTTGAGTGAAATCTGATTGCCAGTGGTTCGCGAATTGGAGGCATAGCTGACCTGGAAACGAACTGGATCTGCCGCTATGTTAGGTATCGTGAAATTGAAATTTTGACTCAAATTGACATCAAACTCTTCGCCGTACCAACGCTGACCGCCCTTGACCAAATTTTCGAGGTCATTTTCGTAGACGTCTCGATAGGCATAGCTTGTAATAGTGGTGTCTGCCGGATTATCAATGGTCTGAGCAGTGCTGATCCGAAGCGGCGCGATGTCTGAACCGATGTAGATGTAATAAAAAGACTGATCGCTGTAAGGGTGGCGCGTTTGATTGAATTGGTTGCCACCAGAGAGCTCCCAACGATGTGCTCCCCAACCATAAAACAAAATGTAATCATTGGCGTCGAAGGTCCCGTCGGCCTCACCAATAATGACAATAGCATTTTGGGCCAAGTCATCTGTTATGGGGCTCGCATTTGCCTCGGGAATGACACCTTCTCCGTTCCCAAATATGTGAACATGTGCAGGATTTAAATTGGTGGTATTGAAACCACACGCTTCTAAAAAGTCCCGATCGATTTTGTAAATACCGTCCTTTGTCACTGCAATCCGGTACCATTTGCCGCTCGTGCTTCCGAGTACAGAACTGGCTACGTAATCTTTTGTTTGAACCGCATATTTGCTCTTTGTTTGGAAATCAAAACGAGTCAAGCGCTCCAAGGTGCCATTATGATTGCGAATGGGTAATACATAACAAGAAAGAAGTGGCTGCCCAGCTTCCGTGAGAACTTTTGCATCGATTTGAATGCTATCTTGGAAGGCAAGGCCAATTTTATCAAAAATGACCTGTTGGTCTTTCGGTATTTTTTCGTACACCAAGGAAAGAATTTCGACTTCTTGGTTCGGATTGCTTTGTTTTTGCTGAAATGCAAAAAATGGTTGGCCGTTATCGAGGCCAAAACCTTTCACAACTTGGACATCATAGGTGTCTTCACCCATTGTAATGCGTTCTGTTCCCGTCCAATCCAAAACAATTGTTTGGACTTGTGCAGAAGACGAAATTGTTGGGAAGAAACACAGAAAAAGAAATAGACGACCAAAATAATTCATGAAACTTGGAGTTTTAAGCGCTAGAAAAACGTCAATTTATTTATTTTATTTGAATAAATATTCGATATTTGTAACCTTTGAAACCTGAATAACGTTAAGATTGTTCGTGCTAAAACCAACTTTCGTGAAAATAGTCAAACCGCTTCTAGCCGTCCAGATAGGCCTCATTACCTTGATAATGAGCAACATATCATGGGCTCAAGACCCTACTTTTACGCAATTCTATGCCAATCCGACCTATCTGAATCCCGCCCTTGCTGGTTCATCCGGATGCCCTAGAGTTTCGTTAAATTACCGTAACGAATGGCCTCAATTAACGGGCAATTACGTTACTTATGCAGCTGCATACGACACCTACGCCAAAAATATCTCCGGTGGTTTTGGATTGCTCGCCATGCACGACCAGCAGGGTCAAGGTACCATCCAAACTTCTATGATTGGAGGTATTTACTCCTATAATGCCAAAGTCACGCGCAAGTTTTCAATCATGTTCGGAGCCCGAGCAGCTTATTTTCAAAAATTCCTCGATTGGGATAAACTCACATTCGGCGACATGATCGATCCACGACGCGGGTTCATTTACCAAACAGGCGACGTTCCTAGAGGTAATGGTCGCAGAGGTTTCTTTGATGTGAGCTTTGGAGCTGTTGGCTTCACCAAAAACTTTTACTTCGGCGTCGCTGGGCACCACCTCAATCGCCCAGACGAATCCATGATCCTCGGCGAGTCTCGCCTTCCTGTCAGAGTAACAGGACATATGGGTGCCAACATCAAAATCGGACAACGAGGCCGCTATTCCAGCACCACTTTCTTATCACCTAACATTATTTACCAGTACCAAAATGGTTTCCAAGAATTAAACATTGGAGCTTACCTTAAATACGAAAACTTCACAATCGGTGCTTGGTACCGCAACCGCGATGCTTTTATCATGACGGTTGGTATCAACACAGACAAATTTAAAGTGGGTTACAGTTATGACCTCACTGTATCTAAATTAGGTAACGGCATTTCAGGTGGTTCTCATGAAATCTCTATGGGTATCAACCTCAAGTGTAAAAAGAAACCAAAGAACTTTAGAAAAACGTCTTGTCCGTCTTTCTAATTGTAACCAAACGACAAAAAGAACTTTACGTTATAAACGCAAAAAATATGAAGCGATTGATTCAAAACATCTTCGGAATTGCACTAACAGGAATGTTGGTGCTTTCTTCGTGTTCTAAAGAGCGCTCTTCAGCTACCGGTTGGGAATTCAACAACTATAAAAACGGTGGTTTTGAAAAATTTGATGCCCGAGAACAAGAAACAGGCCCGGGTCTCGTCATGATCGAAGGGGGTACGTTCACCATGGGTCGTACCGAACAAGACGTCATGTCTGACTGGAACGCCAGCGCCGCAAGGGTAACGGTTTCTTCCTTCTACATGGACCGCACAGAGGTCACTAACTTCCATTGGTTAGAATACATGTACTGGATGCGCCGTGTTTATTACAAAACATACCCTCACGTCTACAAAAAGTGCTTGCCAGATACCCTCGCTTGGAGATCTGCACTCAGCTACAAAGAAAAATACGTCAATTACTATTTACGTCACCCATCTTACCGTGACTACCCTGTTGTCGGTGTTTCTTGGTTACAGGCAAACGACTTCTGTAAATGGCGTACTGACCGTGTCAACGAAGCTATTTTAGTGCGCGAAGGTATTTTAAAATGGCACTTTGCAGACGAAGGTAGTGCAGATGTTGGTGCAGCTAATCGCGCTGAATATGACAAAAAATATGCTTCCGTTCCACAAAACATGTTCTCTACAGAAAATTACCTCAATGGCAACTATACTGTCGAGTCTGAAGGTGGCTATGTCCTAAACAAAGACAGCAAACCCAAAGCACCAACCGATCAAAAAACGAAAAGAGCCGTTCCACGCGACCCATATCAACTCGAAAACTACGACCCAGTCTATGCGGATATGGACAACGGACGTCTTGGAACGCGCCCTGTCAAAATGGAAGACGGAATCTTATTGCCCTCTTACCGTCTACCAACCGAAGCTGAATGGGAATTTGCTGCCCTTGGCCTCATTGGTAACTTAGACCCTAACTCTGAAAACATTAACGATCGTCGTATTTATCCTTGGGATGGCCACTACGTTCGTCAAGAAGAAGAACAATTTGCCGGTGCCATTCAAGCCAACTTTGCGCGCGGCAAAGGAGACATGATGGGTGTTGCAGGTCGTTTGAACGACGGTGCAGACATCTCTGACCGCGTAGATTCTTTCTGGCCAAATGACTACGGTCTTTACCACATGGCAGGTAACGTTTCTGAGTGGGTTATGGATGTTTATCGCCCGCTTACCTCTGAAGTTGCCGATGGCTTTATGCCTTTCCGTGGCAACAAGTTCCAAACACAGCTACTCGTTCCTAACGGTCTCTATGACAAACCTGTCAAAGCCAATGAAAACATCTATGATGTTCACGGTATGAAAGAATTTGTCAACGAATTTGCACGCGTCAAGTATTTAGCCCACGCTAACAAGAAATACACTCAAGATGCTGGCAATAACTACCAATCTAATATGGCTGATAAATCAGCTACTAAAGATACAAGTGCGAAAGGAACAGATACTGCTGGTGCACAAGGCGCTCCTAAAAGCGGTTTTGTAAACAATAATCCTATGAATTCGAGAGTATATGCGAAACAAGATCCTCGCAAATACCAATTCAATGCACCATCGAATTATTACATCTCCAACAACTCTAAATTCACTTCTCAGGAACGCATGCAATTTGAGTTTTTGGATACGCTCAACATGATGCTAGATACCGCTATCGCGCTGCACAATCAAGGCCGCACAATTGCCGCTTCTGCATACATCGAACGCGTTCTTTTCAACAAAGACCTCCCGATCGAAATTCAAGAAGGTGCTAAAAAACAAGACCTCCTAGAACTTATGGCTTTGGCTTTTGACTATCCAGAACCTACTGCCTACCTCGGTATCGACACCGCTTTATTCAGCCGTGAATACTTAGAGCGCAAGTTTTTATCATACAGTACTGACCCTACCATCACTACCTGGATCATGACGCTCCGTAACGGACTCAGCGAATTCATTACCACTACAAAAGGTAGCCAACGATGGAGAGACGTTACTGTAGAAGAAAATGCTGGTCGCCTGAACTACCGCAAAGACGACTACATTGATTACCTCGATGGCGATCTCGAATCTTCTATCTACTACAACAATTCTCAGAGAAAAGAAGAAATCAACAGCGGTATGCGCGATCCAAAATTAGTCATGTACCAAAGTGAACACGAAAACTTCAACCTCGGAAATGAGGGCATCAACGCCGGTAAATCAGGTTGGCCAACTACCCTGGTTTCTGACAAGAGTCGTGTTTATAAAGGTGGCTCATGGGCCGATATGGCTTATTGGTTAGCAGTTGGTAACCGTCGTTTCTTAGACGAAGACAAATCCTCGGCCACAATTGGTTTCCGTTGTGCCATGGACAGAATTGGTAGCTCTCGCAGACCAGATATCAAAGAATAAAATCAAATCGCATAGATTATCCAATTAAAGCCCGAATACTCGGGCTTTTTTTTTGCAAATTTGTGACATGGAAAAATGGCTTGCAATTTTTGATGCCTGCAGTGGGGTCTCTACTGACAGCAGAAATATTCAGAAAGACTGTTTGTACGTCGCGCTCAAAGGTGCCAATTTTGACGGTAACCAATTTGCTACTGCTGCAATTCAAAGCGGTGCCAAATTTGCTATTGTCGACGAAGCGGCATACGCCAACGAAACAACCATTTTCTATGTCCCTAATGGTCTGCATTTTTTACAGCAGCTGGCACATGCCCATCGCATGCGCTTTCAAATTCCTTTATTAGGTATTACGGGTAGTAACGGTAAAACCAGCACTAAAGAACTCGTCAATTGTGTATTGAGCAGTCAATACAAGGTCTTGTGTACTGAAGGAAACCTCAATAATCACATCGGTGTCCCGTTGACCTTACTCAAGCTAAAAACTGAGCATGAAATTGCCATTATAGAAATGGGCGCTAATAAACTCAAAGATATTGATGAACTATGTCAAATCGCCGCTCCTACCCATGGCCTCATCACCAATATTGGAAAGGCGCATCTCGAAGGATTCATCAATTTTGAAGGCGTACTCCGAACAAAATCAGAACTATATGACCATGTAGCACAGAACAAAGGCGTGCTTTTTATCAATGCAGATGACCCTGTCTTGACAAATGCCGCACAAAATAGAGGGTGTCAGCTATTGAACTACGGCGAACAAAACGGCGATATAAGAGGCGAACTCAACTATTTGGATCCGTTTGTACACTTTTCTTGGCGCTTTGAAGCTTATCAATCGGAAATTGTCGATACGAAAATGGTTGGGAAATATAATTTTTATAATTTCCTCGCGGCTCTACGTGTTGGCCTACACTTCGGTATTGTGCCTGCCAAAATGAATGAGGCGTTGGCACAGTACATACCTAACAACAAGCGCTCACAAGTCGAAAAAACAGCGAACAATACCGTAATCATTGACTGCTATAATGCCAATCCTTCCAGCATGCAGAGTGCGCTATCTTCATTTATAGAAATGCAACATCCTCATAAAATAGCCATATTAGGGGACATGTTAGAACTTGGCGCAGAAGGGCCTTCTGAACATCAAAAAGTTCTAGATTTTTTAATTGCAAATGACATCGAGTTCATCACGGTAGGGAAAATCTTTAAGGAATGCAACCAACACGGATTCATAGATGTAGCAGCGCTTTCTGAAACGCTACAATCACGAGCATTAAAAGAACACCTCATCCTACTCAAAGGATCTAGAGGAATCGCACTCGAACAAGTATTAGCGTATCTTTAGTTAAGATCCGTATTGCATTAAGAAGGCCTTCAAGAAGGGATCAAGAGCGCCGTCCATGACTGCGTCGACATCACCGGTTTCTGTACCCGTCCGAACATCTTTGACCAATTTGTAAGGATGCATGACGTAGTTTCTGATTTGACTCCCCCACTCGATTTTCTTTTTTCCTGCCTCGATCTCATTGCGTTTTTCCATGCGCTCGCGCAATTCAAGTTCATATAATTGGGAACGCAATAATTGTAAGGCCTTTTCTTTATTGGCTAATTGGGAACGAGATTCGGAGTTTTCGATGATGATGCCAGACGGCGCGTGGCGCAAGCGTACAGCAGTTTCGACCTTGTTGACGTTTTGGCCACCTGCACCGCCCGATCTGAAGGTTTCCCAGGTGATATCTGCAGGATTGATATGGATTTCAATTTGGTCGTCTACAAGCGGGTAGACATAAACGGAAACAAAACTCGTGTGACGTTTGGCGTTGGAATCGAAGGGTGAAATGCGCACCAAGCGGTGAACACCGTTTTCTCCTTTGAGGTAACCAAACGCAAACTCTCCTTCGAACTCAAGGGTCACTGTCTTGACACCTGCAACATCTCCCTCTTGGAAGTTGAGTTCGGTGATTTTGTACCCGTGTTTTTGTCCCCACATGAGGTACATGCGCATGAGCATACTGGCCCAATCACAACTTTCTGTACCGCCGGCACCGGCAGTAATTTGCAAGACAGCCGAAAGGCCGTCTTCTTCGTTGGAGAGCATATTTTTGAGTTCGAGCTCTTCGATTTCTTCGAGTAATTTGGTGTATTGGCTATTGAGCTCGGCTTCTTCGGCCATTCCTTCGCGCACAAACTCCATCAGGACATCTAGATCGGCAACGGCCGTTGCAGTGCGGTCGAAGGTCTCGACCCAATATTTGAGTCCCCGAATTTGTTTCATTTTGTCTTCGGCCTTTTTAGGGTCATCCCAGAAGGAAGGGTCTTGCGTTTTGAGCTCTTCTTCCTTGAGTTGCATGCGTTTTTCATCAATTTTGAGAAACGACTGAATCGTGGAAAGTCTGTTTTGTAAGGCTTTGTACTGTTCTGTTGTCATGCAGCAAAGTTAAGCATTCTAGGAAGGAAAGAAAAGGGAAGTGCATACGTCATTCGGGCAAAATGTGTACATTTGTCACAAATCAATGAAACATGAATATTCCAGCTGAACTCAAGTACACCAAAGACCACGAATGGGTTAAACTCGAAGGTGACATCGCCACTATTGGCATTACAGAATTTGCACAAAGCGAACTCGGAGACATCGTTTACGTCGAGGTAGAAACTGTCGGTGAAACACTGGCGCAAGAAGAAGTTTTTGGCAGTGTAGAAGCAGTAAAAACAGTCTCTGACTTATTTTTACCAATGAGCGGCGAAATCATCGAACTCAATGAGGCACTAGAAGACAACCCTGAGTTGGTCAACAACGACCCATACGGAGCAGGCTGGATGGTTAAAGTTCGTGTTTCAAATACCAGCGAATTCGACGACCTACTCGATGCAGCTGCTTATGCTCAAGAAATTCACTAAGCACTGATTCGTTCAGAATACTTATGATACCAAACCGCTCATGGAGCGGTTTTTTTATGGCCAATAGTTCAACTGAGCCTCCATTTTCTTTTCAAGTTCATCGTTAACCTGATAAAAAAGGTCTCTGTGCAGTAATTGCTCTATGGCATCTATTGACAATACATATTGAGACAAGGGTTGTTCTGACTTGGCATTGGGCAGCAAAAATGCAATCCCTTTTTGTTGATTCGGTGCAATAAGCGCCTTGTAGTATTGCTTTGGGACACTTATCTGGTTGGGGCCAATTGTTGGCAAACCAGCGGTTAAAATAGGGCCTGTAACGACATAAAGTGTATCGTACTGCAGTGCCCAGTCCCTCACTTTTTCTTCGAGTTTTTTCCAGATACCGCGGTTGAACCCAGGAAGCTGAGGGCTCATATTGCTGTAATAAAAAGATTCTTGCATCACCTGCATGGACCAACTCATATCGGCGGCAGGTGCCAAATGACCGCGGTCATAGCCACTTTTCGCATAGTCTGCATTAGTGGCTGTTCCGGAAGCAACTAACGGATCTTCTAAAAAGCGATTGCTGCGCTCCACGCCAGACCCCAACTTGGAAGAAGTTAGCATGTAAGCAACCCAATTCGCTTGCTCGTGTTCTTCATTGTAGGATAACAAATAAGCCGTATGGGAGATGATTTGTTCCTCTGGTAAAGGAAGAGGACATGCCAATGACAGCTCTTTTTGATCCTCGGATCTGATACCTCGAAATGAGTTTAAACCCAAGAAAAAAGCCGCTATCCAAAAAAGGAGTAACGGCTTTAAAACGTTTATTTGCTTGAGCTTAAGCATCAATTTTTGCGTATTTAGCGTTTTTCTCAATGAATTCTCGGCGTGGCGGAACGTCGTCGCCCATGAGCATAGAGAAGATTTGATCGCACTCTGCAGCGTTCTCAATGGTAACCTGACGCAAGGTGCGGCTTTCTGGGTTCATGGTGGTTTCCCAGAGTTGCTCTGCGTTCATTTCACCAAGACCCTTGTAGCGCTGTACATTGACAGAAGTTTCGCTACCGCCACCTTTCAACTCTTGAATGAGGCGATCGCGCTGGTCTTCGTTCCAAGCGTATTCGGATTTGGTTCCTTTTTTCACTTGATATAAAGGCGGTGTAGCGATATATACGTAGCCTTTTTCAATGAGTTCTTTCATGTAACGGAAAAGGAAGGTAAGGATGAGTGTTTCGATGTGCGAACCGTCGACGTCGGCATCACACATGATGATGATCTTGTGATAACGCAGTTTTTCGAGGTTGAGCGCTTTGGAATCTTCTTCGGTTCCGATGCGCACACCCAAAGCTGTATAGATGTTTTTGATCTCTTCGTTTTCGAAGATTTTGTGCTGCATGGCTTTCTCTACGTTGAGGATCTTACCTCTGAGCGGCATGATGGCTTGGAAATGGCGGTCTCGGCCTTGCTTCGCCGTTCCGCCTGCGGAATCTCCCTCGACGAAGTAAACTTCGCAAGCAGCTGGGTCTTTTTCAGAGCAGTCTGCGAGTTTACCCGGCAAACCTGAGCCAGTGAGAACATTCTTGCGCTGTACCATCTCGAGAGCTTTGCGCGCAGCATGGCGGGCGCGTGCTGCCAAAATAACTTTCTCGACGATGAGTTTTGCTTCCGAAGGGTGTTCTTCTAGGTAAGCTGAAAGCATTTCTGAAACCGCCTGACTAACCTGTGCAGTGACTTCGCGGTTGCCTAATTTGGTTTTGGTCTGACCTTCGAATTGTGGCTCTTGTACTTTGACAGAAACTACTGCAGTAAGACCTTCGCGGAAGTCATCGCCATCAATTTCAATTTTCTCTTTGGCGAGAATTCCTGAATCGGTTGCATATTTTTTGAGGGTGTTGGTGAGGCCACGGCGGAAACCAGATAAGTGGGTACCACCTTCGTGGGTATTGATGTTATTGACGTAGGCTTGGATATTCTCTGTGTAGGAGGTGTTGTATGTTAGAGCAACTTCTACAGGAATGCCTTCGCGTTCGCCTTCAAAATATATGACGTCGGTAATGAGCGCCTCGCGGTTGCGATCAAGGTAAGAGGCGAATTCTCTGAGGCCGCCATCGGAATGATAAGTTGTGCAGGGATTTGAGCCGTCGTCCTCGGTTTGGCGTTTGTCAGTGAGCGTAATGGTGATGCCTTTATTGAGGAAGGCGAGTTCGCGCATGCGCGCTGCAAGGGTGTCGAAGTTGTATTCGGTAGACTCAAAAATGGTGGCGTCTGGCGTAAAGGTAACTTCTGTTCCGGTTTGGTCTGACTCACCCACAACCTTGACGTCGTACATCGGCTTACCGATGTTGTATTCTTGTTGGAAAATTTTGCCTTCGCGGCGCACCGTTGCCTTGAGATGTGTAGACAAGGCGTTTACACAAGAAACCCCCACACCGTGCAAACCACCAGAAACTTTGTAGGTGTCTTTGTCGAACTTTCCTCCCGCGTGCAAGACGGTCATGACAACCTCTAGTGCAGATTTCTTTTCTTTGGTGTGCATCGCAGTTGGGATACCGCGACCGTTGTCTGTGACGGTAATGGAATTGTCTTCGTTGATGAAGACATTGATATGGTTACAATAACCGGCGAGCGCCTCATCGATGGAGTTATCTACAACTTCGTATACGAGGTGGTGAAGGCCTTTGACGCCTACGTCACCGATGTACATTGCAGGGCGTTTTCTTACTGCTTCTAAACCTTCTAATACCTGGATATTATCTGCCGAATAATTGTCTCTCTTTTCGTCTTCAGCCATGTTGCTTTAGTTTGTTGATGGTGTTAAATTTCGTGTAAACAAAAATAAAAAAAAGCACCTCTTGTAAGGTGCTTCTTCGGGCTTTGAAAGCCTTAACTTATCAACAAAATTTCAACGATTTGAACTATTTTTCTATCCAGGCAATGATACTCGGATCATCGGGTAAAACACGCGGTGAAATGACCTTTGCCAGGTGGCCGTTTTCGTCAATGAGGTATTTCTGAAAATTCCACTCCACTTTGCTGTCTTCTAAGCCATTTTTCGCTTTTTGGGTGAGGAATTGATAGACTGGATGCATGTCTTTTCCTTTGACACTGATTTTGGACATCATCAGAAAACTCACGCCGTAATTCAATTTGCAGAACTGTGCGATTTCTTGATCTGAACCTGGCTCTTGCGACATGAAGTCGTTGGCAGGGAAACCGACAATTACAAAATTCTTGGCTTTATATTTGGTATATAGCGCCTCGAGTTGCTCGTATTGTGGGGTGAGTCCGCATTTTGATGCCGTATTGACAATCATTATTTTTTTGCCTTTTAAAGTGGCGAAATCGAAAGTTTTACCGTTGATGTCTTTGACTTTAAATTGGTAAATACTTGCCGTATCGGAAGGTAAAAAGCTCATAAGTAATATGCTTAAAGAAAATAATAGCGTTTTCATGGTGGTTTTTGCTTAAAACAATACCCAACAAAGATAGTTCGACTTGGAACAAAATTTACTTTTTTACGAATAAGAAACGCATGCGATACATACTCTTGTATTTACTCTTTTTGGCATCTCTTTCTTGGGGGCAAAAAATGACGGGCTTTTGGCAAGGAATGCTCTTTTCGAGTAGTGATGAAGAAGTAATGATACCTGTTTACCTCGAAATTTTTGTGACTAACGGCCTTGTCGATGGCAAAATCAGAATTGAGAACAATCAAGGCGCTAGTGTTTATCCTGTTGTAGGGAAGTATGCCGATCATGAAATGCAACTGATCACCTTAAAAGCAATGTGGCATTACTTGCCCGAATACGCGCTTACGCCATATACTTATTCGCTCAAATACAATTCGCAAAATGGCTATCTCGAAGGCAGTACAGACAACCAAACTTATCGTTTGATAGCTTATCAAAGCAGCGGAGAAATTTCAACTAATCAAACGCCATACTTACCTAAAGATTGGTTGTTGCGCTTCCGTCAAGAGCTCAAAGAAGGCATTTCGGCACCGCAAATTCGCAAACAAGAGTTGCTGAATTTCAGTTTTCAACCAATTTATTTCGATTACAACCAAGCAACAATTAGAACTGAATACCAAAGCTACCTAAAGGAATTGATCAGAATGGTCAAGAGCCATTCAGATTTGCGCATTGAAATCACAGGACACACCGATGCAGATGGTTCAGATGCCTACAATTTAGCCTTGTCAAAAAAACGCAGCGAAGCGCTCTTGAGTTTTTTCAGCGCGCATGGATTGCCCAAAGACAGAGTTGTGATACAGTACAAAGGCGAAAAAGAACCCGTCGATCAGAACCAAACTGATGAAGGTAAGCAGCGCAATAGGCGCGTTGATTTTCGTTTCATTTAGAAAAAGAAAAGCCCAATCATTGATTTGGCGCTATTACATTCCTTTTAATTTCTCCTCGAGAAGGGCAATTTTTTGTAAAGCATCGGCTTCTTTATTGCGCTCATTAGTTACTACTGCTTCAGGTGCACCTGCCATGAATTTTTCATTTTGCAACTTTCCTTGTACGCTTTTCAGGAAACCTTTGGTGTAGTTTAACTCTTCTTCTATTTTTTTCTTTTCGGCTTCGAAATCAATTTGCTCGCCGAAAGGCACAAAAAACTCGATGCCGTCCACAATAAAGCTATTGGACTGCGCTACTTTTTCTTGAACGTATTGCAATACAGACAAATTGCCCATTTTAACTATAATGCTATCTGCATCGCTTGCGCGGCTTGCATCGGCTTTGATGAAGAGCTCTAGCTTCACTTTTGTCGCGATGTTATTTTGCTTGCGGATATTGCGGATCTGTGTAATTACTTTTTCATTGAAAGCAAACTGCTGCATTGGCGCGTCATTGACTTCTTGGCTTACAGGCCATTGGGCAATAACGATGTCATCGCCTGCTTGGCGATCGCGCAGTGCATGATACAGCTCTTCGGCGACAAAAGGCGTAAATGGATGCATGATCTTTAAGATGCGCTCAAAGAAATCGAGCGTATGTTCAAGGGTCTGGCGATCAATAGGCTGTTGATATCCTGGCTTGATCATTTCTAAGTACCAAGAGCAGAAGTCGTCCCAGACGAGTTTGTAGGTAGACATCAGTGCGTCTGAAATACGGAATTTGTCAAAGTTATCGTTGATTTCCTTGAGGACCAGAGCAAAGCGGTTGTCGAACCATTCAATAGCTACTTTACTCGAGAGCGGTTGTTCTATTTCACGGACCTCCCATGAAGCTACCAAGCGATAAGCATTCCAAATTTTGTTGGTGAAATTACGACCTTGTTCACATTGAGCGCTATCAAATGGGAGGTCATTGCCTGCAGGCGAGGAGATGAGTACGCCGACGCGAACGCCGTCGGCACCATATTGATTGATGAGGTCAATTGGATCGGGAGAATTGCCCAAAGATTTAGACATCTTACGACCGAGTTTGTCGCGGACAATACCAGTGTAGTAGACGTTTTTAAAGGGCTGTTGGCCCATGTATTCGTAGCCGGCAATGGCCATGCGGGCAACCCAAAAAAACATGATTTCGGGTGCGGTAACGAGGTCATTGGTGGGGTAATAATAGTTGATTTCGGGATTATTGGGCTGTGTCAGGCCATTGAAAACAGAAATGGGCCACAACCAACTCGAAAACCAAGTATCGAGAACGTCTTCGTCTTGGCGAAGCTCGGACGCAGCAACTTCACGACCCGCTTTTTGAGTCGCCAAAACAATGGCTTCTTCTTGGGTTTTAGCCACAACAAAATCGGCTGGTCGATCGCTGTAGTACCAAGCAGGGATGCGATGTCCCCACCAAAGTTGGCGAGAAATACACCAATCTTTGACGTTCTCCATCCAGTGGCGATAGGTGTTTTTGAATTTTTCGGGGTGGAATTGAATGTTGCCATTCATGACGTTCTCAAGAGCCGGAGCCGAGAGTTCTTTCATGGAAACAAACCACTGCAGAGAGAGCTTAGGTTCAATGACCGCATTGGTGCGCTCTGAAAAACCAACTTTATTGATGATGTCTTCGGTTTTGACTAAAAAACCTTTGTCGTGGAGTTCTTTTTCTATTTCGCGACGCACCTCAAAACGATCTTTACCTTGATAATGAGCGCCATGCGCGTTGAGTGTACCGTTGTCGTTGAATAAATCGATGCTTGGCAAGTTGTGTTTTTGACCAAGCTCGTAGTCATTGGGGTCATGAGCTGGCGTCACTTTCAAACAGCCTGTTCCAAATTCAGGGTCGACATAGGTGTCGGCAATGACGGGAATCTCGCGATTGATCAGCGGGACCAAAACGGTTTTACCAATGAGTTTTTGGTAGCGTGCGTCGTCGGGATGCACGCAAATAGCGGTGTCGCCGAGGATGGTTTCGGGTCTTGTGGTGGCAATGGTGAGCCATTGGTCGGATTCACCTAAGACTTGATAGCGAACATAAAAAAGTTTCGAATTGACTTCTTTGTAATTGACTTCTTCGTCGGAGAGTGCCGTAAGTGCTTCAGGATCCCAGTTGACCATACGCACACCGCGGTAAATTTTACCTTTTTGAAAAAGATCGATAAAGACATTGATGACGGACTCAGAATATTCAGGGTCCATGGTGAAGTGTGTGCGCTCCCAGTCGCAAGAAGCGCCTAAACGCTTGAGTTGCTCGAGGATAATGCCGCCGTGTTTGTCTTTCCATTCGAAGGCATGGGCGAGGAATTGCTCGCGGGTGAGGTCTGATTTAGAGATGCCTTCAGCCTTGAGCTTCTGGACTACTTTCGCTTCTGTTGCAATAGAGGCGTGGTCTGTGCCCGGCACCCAACAAGCATTTTTACCTAACATACGCGCTCTGCGCACCAACACGTCTTGGATGGTGTTGTTGAGCATGTGACCCATGTGCAAAACGCCAGTGACGTTCGGCGGAGGAATGACAATAGTATAGGGCTCTCGGTGATCGGGAGTAGAATGAAAATATCCCTTATCTAGCCAATGTTGGTACCATTTTTCTTGTGCAAGTTGCGGCTCGTATGTTTTTGCAATCTCCATGACTTCGTCTTAAAGTTGCAAAGATAGCAAATATCTGAGCGCGCGCCGCGACTTCCTAGTTGGTAACAGGAGAATCTGAGGGGGTCAAGACTGTACCTTTAATGGTGAGTACAATGGGGTCCCCAACATTTGAAAAAACAGTAATTGTTTTGGTGAAGGCACCGACGCGCTTGGTATCGTAGTGTACTTTGATGACGCCTTTTTTACCCTTTCTGATGGGTGTCTCTGGGCGCTCAGCTGCGGTACAACCACAACTCGTTTGCACATTGGTAATGACGGCCGCTTTCTTTGAAGTGTTTTTAAACTCAAAAACAAAGAGGTCTTCGGAACCATATGGAATGTTTTGACGCTCGATTTCAAGCACTGTGAAACGCAATGCCGGCTGAGCTGCTTTTTTACCTTTTTCAGGAGTTTGAGCAAACAACAATTGAGAGAGGCACAAGAACAAAGAGAGTTGAAGTAATTTCATGGGGTGGTGTTATTTAGAATTGTTACAATAATTGGTATGCTGAGGACAAGTATAATTCATTCCGTACAGTTCGAAATAAAATTAACACATTTTTAGCAAGATGACGCTAATAATTCTCTCAAACCAGGGTAGGTTTCGGTTAAGCGATGGCGCCATTCTCGATCTGAAAGCCAAAAAACCGCTTCAATTCCCTCTTCTGTTTGGGGTTTCAGTGCTGAAATACCTCTAAAGCGTAAGCGAAACCAATGATTTTGTTTGAAAAACGAACGGCCTTTCATTTCATAAACATGGTAAGTACTAGGCAGGGAATCAAGAAGTTCGAATTGGCCATCAAGTCCGGTTTCTTCCTCAATTTCACGGATAGCTGCTTGCACCTTCCCTTCTCCCTTTTCTATTTTACCTTTTGGCAAATCGAGGTGCGCAAAGCGATAAATCCACAAATAGGCATCTTCATTTTCGCATTGCACCAAGCCACCGGCCGTTTGTAGCATCTTCAAATTTGAAAAAAAAGAAAACATAGCTTGCTCGGGGTTGGGTGAAACCACCTGATGGTTTGCATTTAGGAGCGAACTGACCAATTCTTGATAAGAATGTGGGTAGGCATGAGGCCAATTTGGTAAAAATTGATCGACATCTGTAAAAATGATGTAAGTCGAATCTATGAAAACTTTGTATTTTTGCGGCATGAATGTGAACAAAGATTTGAGCCTAAAGGTAGCAGAATTGCTCCTTAAAACAAAAGCAGTGCGTCTTCAGCCCGACAAACCCTTCACTTGGGCCTCTGGCTGGAAGTCTCCAATTTACTGCGACAACCGAATTACGCTTAGTTTCCCGGAGGTTCGTACGCACATTCGCCAAGGGTATGCCCAAACTATTCTAGATAATTTCGGGAAACCGGATGTCATTGCGGGCGTTGCAACCGGCGGTATTGCTCAGGGTGCGCTCATCGCCCAAGAACTTGGCCTGCCATTTATTTACGTACGCAGTGCTGCCAAAGGCCACGGCATGGAAAACCTCATCGAGGGTGCCTACCAAGAAGGTCAGCGCGTTGTGGTCATCGAGGACCTCATTTCTACCGGTGGAAGCAGTCTCAAAGCTGTTCAAGCGCTGCGCGCAGGTGGTTTAGAAGTCAAGGGGCTCATCGCCACTTTCACCTATGGTTTTTCTCTTGCCGAACAACAATTTACCGAAGCAAACTGCCCTTATGTTTGCCTTACCGACTACGGTACGCTCATCGACGTCGCAACCAAAACCAACTACGTTACCGAGGCCGATGAAGAAACCCTTCGCGCTTGGCGCAACAACCCCAGCACCTGGATGCAAGACAACGATTAACAGCACAACATGCTCACCCTCAAAAGCCAAGAATTTCAGCTTCCCTCAGCCATAGAACAAGTAAGCGATTTCTTAGCGAATACCGCCAACTACGCGTTTTTGCTACCCGAAAACCAAACCACTGATTTTCAATGTACGCCAACACAATTTAGTTTCAAAGCGGCAGGCCAAATCCACTTAACGCTTGAAAAGCAAACCGTCGAGACCACCCTACTCCATTTCAAAGGGGCTCCTACAAATCCGTTTGCATTCGATTTATTTGTTCACCTCAGTGCAGAAACGCAAGGAACAAAAGGCTTTATAGAAATCAATGCCGATCTCAATATGATGCTCAAAATGCTCATCGAAAAACCCTTGCAGAAACTTTTAATAGAAATGGCAAGCAATCTTGCCGCTCAATTAAGTTCGGGGGAGTAAGAAACGAATTTCTTGATTGCCATAACTTTGCATCGTGCCGTTTACTTCTACTTGCAGTTGGCCTTGTTCATTTACCCCTCGTATGATTCCTTCAAAAGATAGACCCTGTTTCTTTTCGAATTGAAGCAGCTGATTTCGCCATTCCATGCCTTCTTCAAATGAACGTTTTAATTTGAAGAAATCTCCGAAAAGTAGGTTTTGCTGACCATTGAGTAAATCGAGGTATTCCGTGAGTACGGTAAGCGGTTTGAATCTTTGGCCCGTCTCTTGGTAAATACTTGTAGCTTGAACGAGGTCAGGAGTTTCATTGACATTGATGCCACAGCCGAGAATGGACCAATCTAGAGTCGTACCGTTTAATTGTTGTTCGATGAGGATACCTCCGATTTTGCGACCACGGACATAGAGGTCGTTGGGCCATTTGATTTGCGCATCGATGCCAAACCGCAACAGACACTGCTGCCAAATAATGGCACTATACCACGAGATTCGGATTTGCTGATCAATGGAAAGCCTGGATTTGAAGGCAATACTAAACATGAGGTTCTCCCCACTGACAGACTGCCATGAATTACCACGCTGCCCCCTCCCCATCGTTTGATAATCTGCCATAATTACCGAACCATCTTGACAACTTCCTTGTTGAATCAAATTGGCAGCATAATTGTTAGTAGAATCGACAGTTGCTAACTGAATAAGAACAGAACCGAATTTGGTCATCTATAAAATCAAGTGGATTCAAATTTATCAGTTAGTTTTGTAATAGAATCAAATCAATGGCAAAAAAGAAAAAATTAGACCCTTCGGAGCTACTCGTAGACGCAATCATCGAAGGGATGCAAAATAACAAAGCGCAAGATATTACCATTCTCGACCTCCGTGAACTCGACAGTGCCGTTTGCGATTACTTCGTCATTTGCAGTGGAGAATCCAGTACGCAAGTAGACGGTATCGCTAGTGCAATTCAGCGCAATACCCGAAAAGAACTCAAAGAAAAACCATGGCATACCGAAGGTAAATCGAATTCTGAATGGATTTTGCTCGACTATATCGATGTTGTTTGCCATATTTTTTACAAAGATGCGCGCTCATTCTACGACATCGAAGACCTTTGGGCCGATGCCAAAAGAACTGACCTTCCCAACTTATAATCTCCGTCAACATGTCTGAAGAAAAAAGAAAAAATCCGCTTTCGGTCTACTGGATATACATCGCTTTTGTGATTGTATTGGTGAGTACACACCTCTACATCAACAGCGAAACCACCTCCACGATCAAATACAAAGAAACACTCCTCGATTTAGTGGAGGAAAAAGCCGTGAAGCAAGTCAAGATTGTCAATCAAAGTACGGCAAGATTCCAACTACGCAAAAATGCGAGCAACTACATCAATAGCCGCAAAGACCTCGACTTTCCAAAAATGCGCAAGTTGCTCGCCAACAAAAATGCAAAACCTTCTCAAATCGTTTTTGAGTTAGAGAACATCGGCAACCATGCCAACTTCGAAAAAGCCTTAGACGAACGCGGTTATCACGACTACGAGAACATCATCGAAACCAATTGGTTGGCTCAAATTTTGGGTTACTTACTGCCTTTTGGTATCATCGTACTGATCTGGCTATTTGTTATGCGTCGCATGTCTGGCGGCGGCGGCGGTGGCGGCGGCGGTGGCCAAATTTTTAATATTGGTAAGTCGCGTGCACAAGTCTATGAAAAAGGTAAAAGTACCAATATCACCTTCAAAGACGTCGCTGGCCTCGAAGGCGCCAAGGAAGAAATCGTAGAAATTGTAGAGTTCCTTAAAAATCCTAAAAAATACACGGAACTTGGCGCCAAAATTCCGAAAGGCGCCTTGCTTGTTGGTCCTCCAGGAACAGGTAAAACCTTACTTGCTAAAGCCGTTGCTGGCGAAGCCAAGGTTCCGTTTTTCTCTTTATCCGGATCTGACTTCGTCGAGATGTTTGTCGGGGTTGGAGCCTCTCGTGTCCGAGACCTATTCCGCCAAGCCAAAGAAAAAGCGCCTGCCATCATTTTCATCGACGAAATTGATGCCATCGGACGCGCCCGCGGTAAAAACAACGGGTTCAATACCAACGACGAACGCGAAAACACCCTCAATCAGCTTTTGACAGAAATGGACGGCTTTGGCACCAACTCCGGTGTCATCATATTGGCAGCTACCAACCGTGCCGATGTACTGGACAGCGCCCTCATGCGCGCCGGCCGCTTTGACCGTCAAATCTATGTCGATATGCCAGACCTCAACGAGCGAAAGGCCATCTTTGGTGTGCACCTCAAGCCGCTCAAACTTTCTACCGAAATCGATGTCGATTTCTTGGCCAAGCAAACGCCAGGTTTTTCTGGAGCCGATATCGCCAATCTTTGTAACGAAGCGGCCCTGATTGCTGCCCGTCACAACAAAACACAAGTAGAAAAACAAGACTTTTTAGATGCCGTAGACCGCATTATTGGTGGGCTTGAAAAGAAAAACAAAATCATTACTCCAGAAGAAAAGAAAACGATAGCCTACCACGAAGCAGGGCATGCCTCTGTTTCATGGCTCTTGCAATATGCCAATCCGCTCGTGAAAGTCACAATAGTACCACGTGGGCAATCTTTGGGCGCTGCATGGTACCTGCCAGAAGAGCGCAGCATTACCACCACCGAACAACTCCTCGACGACATGTGTGCAACGCTGGGTGGCCGAGCGGCTGAACAACTCACGTTTCAGCGCATCTCTACCGGAGCACTTTCCGATTTAGAGCGCGTCACCAAACAAGCCTACGCCATGACCTCCATTTACGGGCTCAATGAACGCGTGGGCAACATTTCTTTCTACGATTCACAAGGCCGAGATGCCTTTACCAAACCTTATTCAGAAGATACCGCTAAAGTCATTGACGAAGAAGTGAGTAAACTCATTGAAGGGCAATACCAGCGTGCGCTTCAATTACTCGGTGAAAACCAAGATAAACTTGCTCAGTTAGCCGAGAAATTGCTCGCCTCTGAAGTGATTTTCAAAGAAGATCTTGAAGAAATTTTTGGAAAACGTCCTTGGGATCCAATTGAAGAAGCTCAACTTGTAGAAGAACCAACTCAGCAAATAGAAGCTGTCTCTGAACTTGAGCCAGAAAGCGAAGATGCTTCTTCTCAAGAAAGTGCTGAAGAACAAGGCCCTGAAGAACCAACACCGAACGCATGATTGGGAATCTAGGGCAACGCATGATAACAGGTGCTGTTTTCGGCACCCTAGTCATCGGCTCTATGCTCTGGAATCCCTATGCTTTTGCACTCGTTTTTTCTTTTTTTATGGTGGTTGGTTTGTGGGAGTTTTATAACTTCTTCAAACAACACCAAGTTGTCGAAGTCTCGAACGAAATCGGTATATTCATCGGTATATTCATCTATGTCTTGCTCGTTGGGATCAGCTTAGAGTGGTTCTCAGTCATTTCTCTAAGCCTTATCTTTCCCTTATTTTTTACGCTCATTCTCAACGAACTCTGGGCCAAACACGCACATCCTTTACTCAATATCTCCGTATTGGTATTTGGCATTATTTACGTGGTGGGGCCTTTTTATTTGAGCATCGACTTACACGTCAGAGACACTTCCCCACTCCCAAAAGTACTGGGCATGTTTCTACTGATCTGGACCAACGACACATTTGCTTACTTTTCAGGCCGCACTTTCGGCAAACGCAAACTTTTTGAGCGCATTTCACCAAAAAAAACCTGGGAAGGAACCATTGGTGGCATCTTATTTACCCTGCTACTCGGTTTCATTATTGGGGCGTATATCAACAAAGGCGAAGTATTATTCTGGATGGTTTCGGCGCTTATAATTGCACCAGGTGCAATTTTCGGCGATTTACTTGAATCCTTGTTCAAAAGAAGTTTGAACATCAAAGACAGCGGTAAAATATTACCAGGACACGGCGGTGTCTTAGATCGCTTTGATGCTGCTCTTTTTACCATTCCATTTTTCTATTGTTGGTCAATAATTTATCTTTACTGGAAATGATGACTTTTCACCGCGAAGGACGCTCTATTATGCTCGGCAGCATTGTTATTTTTCTTGGCCTGAGTGCCTTGAATTACTATTTATTAGCCTGCTCTATTTTCGGTCTTTTTCTTTTTCTTGAAGTTGGATTTATCGTCTTGCTTTACCTGATCATTCAGTTTTTTAGAATCCCTCAAAGAACTTGCATTGGTGGTCTAGAAGATATCATCTGCCCTGCCGATGGCAAAGTCGTGGTCATTGAAGAAGTCGAAGAAACAGAATATTTTAAAGACAAGCGCATACAAGTTTCAATTTTTATGTCACCGCTGAATGTGCACGCCAATTACTATCCAATGAGCGGAGAAGTGACTTACACCAAATACCACCCGGGTTTGTTTTTAGTTGCTTGGCACCCGAAAAGCAGCACCGACAATGAACGCAGTACTTGTGTCGTGAAACACAATAACGGAACAGAGGTCTTATTCAGACAAATTGCTGGTGCATTGGCGCGTAGAATTTGTTATTATGCCCAAGTTGGCGACAAAGCAAAAACAGGAGCAGAATTTGGCTTCATAAAATTTGGTTCGCGCGTTGATTTGTTCTTACCTTTAGGCACGAAAATTGATGTGCAAATCGGACAAAAAGTTCAAGCTAAAATCACGAAGCTTGGCACATTAAATTAATTTGTAACTTTATAAAAAAAAACGCCATGAAAAAAGTATTTGTAGCAATTGCCCTTACCACATTCGTAGGTTCTATGGCAACAACAGCTTATGCAGCTGTAAACGGAACGCAAATCGTTAAGAAAGACGACGACAAGCGCAAAAAGAAAAAGAAAAGCGGTAGCTGCTGCTCTTCTAGCTCACAACAAAAATCTTGCTCTTCTAGCAACACGACTCAAAAGTCTTGCTCTGGAGGTCAGCACTAATTCGTTGCCTTTGTGTAACAAAAAAAGCCGGCTCACGCCGGCTTTTTTTATTCATTGAACTTACTTGCGTATCAAGCGCTGTAGATCGCTTGGTATTGCGCTTGGTATTTCTCCAATATTTTTTTGCGCTTGAATTTGAGCGTAGGTGTTAATTCACCTCCTTCAATGGTAAATTCTTGAGGCAATAATTTGACTTTCTTGAGTTGCTCCCAAGATCCATATTCAAGATTAATCTCGGAAATTTCCTCATTGATGCGATCTATCAAGCTTTGATTGGCAATTATTTCATCATTCGAAAGCTGACTAAAATCGAGGTTGTGGCGCAGCGCCCATTCTTTGACAAAAGCAAAATTGGGCACAATAAATACCGCCGGAAACTTCTCGCCCTCTCCAATCACCATTGCTTGTTCAATAAAACGCGATTGCTTGAGTCGGTTTTCCATGGCTTGTGGCACGATATACTTTCCGCCTGAGGTCTTGAAAATTTCTTTTTTGCGATCGGTAATTTTCAAGAACTTGTCTTCTTGGAAAGTTCCGATATCGCCAGTGCAAAACCAACCGTCGGCATCAAAAACTTCATTGGTCGCTTCTTCATTTTTATAATAGCCCATCATCACATTGGGACCTTTGACTAAAATTTCGCCATCGGGAGCGATTTTTACTTGAACGTTGTCGACGAGCGGGCCCACAGAACCGATTCGAATACCCGTTACAAAATTATTGACCGACACAACTGGCGAAGTTTCGGTGAGCCCGTAACCCTCTAAAATAGGAATGTCTGCCGCCAAGAAAATTCGGGCCAAACGCGGTTGCAAGGCAGCCGAACCTGAAGCAATGGCCTTGACGTTACCGCCAAGTGCTTCTTGCCATTTTGAAAAAATGAGTTTGCGGGCAATGGCTAATTTCATCTTGTAGAATGCCGATTTGCCAACGACGTCGTATTCCTCTGAAAGCCCGACCGCCCAGAAGAAAAGGGCGCGCTTGACACCCGTAAGGTCTTCGCCTTTAGCCATGATTTTGTCAAAGACTTTTTCAATAAGGCGTGGCACGGCAGAGAAGACATCTGGTTGAACTTCGCGGATGTTGTCTCCGATGGTATCCATGGACTCTGCAAAGTGGATCGAGCACCCGATATACATGTAGAGGTAATGCAACATGCGCTCGTAAATATGACAGACCGGGAGAAAACTCAAGACCTTTGAGTTTTTATCGGCAGGAATGGGCACTATACAAGACGAAACGGTCGATAATATATTCGAATGTGATAGCATTACGCCTTTCGGATTTCCGGTGGTTCCGGAAGTGTAAATGATGGTGACGAGATCGGTCGTTTTGACCTCGCGCATGCGCTGCTCAACTGTCTCAATTTCAATCTGTCCTTTATTAGCTTCAATTTCTGACCAATGGGGGCAATTTGGAATTTGATCAAAAGAAAACAAATGTTTCAGACTGGGGACATCTTTGCGAACCGAACTGATTTTGTCTACGAGTTCTTGATTGGACACCACACATATCTCTACCCCAGCGTCGTTGAGGATGAAGCGGTAATCAGACTCTGAAATATTTGGGTACAACGGCACTAAAATAGCCCCAGCTTGCTGTACGGCGATATCGAGTATGTTCCATTCATAGCGATTGGAACTGGCCACTGCAACGCGGTCTCCGGCCTGAACACCCATAGCGATCAAGCCACGTGAAACATTCATGGCAGCCTCTAAGAAATCTGCGGTTGAAAGCGGCACCCATATCCCTTTTGTCTTGGTGACAAACATGTTGGGGTTGGGGTAATTCTTTAGCTGATGTCTAGGGACATCGAATAAACGATCTATGGTTAGCATACAATAGGTTTAGGGACGAAAAATAGCAATATTGTTTCAATTAAAGAAACAAAATCACAAAAAGACTAATCAAGGCCAAGCTGATCAAATTGAGGATAAAGCCATAGCGCATCATGTCTTTGATGCGGAGGAAACCTGAACCAAAAACGATGGCATTCGGTGGCGTGCCGACAGGCATCATGAAGGCCAAACTAGCGCCCAGCGTGAGTGCCATAGCCATAGGAACAAGGGGCAAGCCCGTTTGGGCGGCAAAAATGCCCACAACAGGAATAAAAAGGGTCACCATCGCTAAATTGGATAAAACTTCGGAAATAAAAATAGCTAGTGTAGTTAACATCAGCACCGCAGCTACAAGCCCAATTCCATCAAAAGATTCAAAGGATTGCGCCAAAAATTGAAGCACGCCGTTTTTCTCCAGCACAGCGGCTAAAGCAAGTCCGCCTCCGAAAAGCAATAAAATACCCCAAGGTAATTTTTCGGTATCGGACCAACGCAAGATTTTTTCTTTTTGTCCGTCACCGCTAGGCATCAAAAACATAGCGAGTGCACCTAAAATTGCGGCGTTCTCATCGCGATAATTGATCCCCCACCCAACAAAAACCTCCCGGAAAATCCACAAAAAAGCGACCATTGAAAAGATCCAAAGCACCCTTTTTTGCGCTTTGGTCCAAGGCAAGGTATGAAAATGTAGATCGTGAACATCTTTGCGTTCGGCACCTAAGAGCATATTAAAAATCAGGAACATCAAAAGCAATAATAAGATTGCTAATGGCATCCCTATCTTCATCCAGTCAAAAAAGCTAATTTCTACTTGAAAACTCTCAGACAAAATACTGGCCATTTGTGTATTGGGCGGAGAGCCAATGAGTGTGCCTACTCCGCCAATGTTCGAGGCGTAGGCAATCGAAAGCATTAAAAAGATACTGAAGCGCGAATGCCGGTGTGAAGGAGGCATGGCTTCGATCACTGCAATTGCCATCGGGAGCATCATAAGGGCTGTTGCGGTATTGGAAATCCACATAGAAATCATACCAGTGCTCAGGATGAAACCCAAAAGAATATTAGATTTTTTGTCGCCAACAACAGCGATGATACGCCTAGCGATTTGCTCGTGAACACCCCATTTCTCTAGACCTAATGCCAATACAAAGCCCCCGAAAAACAAAAAGATGTTGGCGTCACCATAACACTGCGCTAAATCTTTTGGCGTGAGCAGGCCCATTGGAACTGCAAACAACAAGGGAAAAAGGGCAGTGAGGTAGACTGGAATCCATTCGGAAATCCAGAGTACTACCATGAGCCCAGCAAGCAACAAGGAAAGTGTAAAACCGTCAAAAACCCACATTGGGCTGAGCAATTATTTGTTGAGTGCGTTGAGTGAATCTACAAAATAGATCGCTTTGGCCTCTACTTCTTGGGCAATGGCACGGAAAGCGGCTTTGCCTTTGGCTTGATTCATTTTAGAGAGCATTTGATCTTGAAAATCGGCAGCTTCGTCTATAAGTTTGGCCGAACGACCCGCTTTGTCTGGGGCTGTCATTTCAAAAAAGAAGCATTCTTCTACGACATCAAAAACCATTTCATTGATGTTTCTTTTGAGGATTCGTTTGTTGGCCATAACTCTTATTTTTTGACAAATGTACGCTTTTTCGGGCTATTTTTGCACATGTCTTATCCCCTCCTGACCATAGCCAAAGGCAAAGAGCATTCAATCCAGCGCAAACACCCTTGGGTATTCTCGGGAGCCATTGCAACAGATAGCTCCGAACTCCAAGACGGCGACCTCGTATGCCTCACCACTAAAAAACAACAAATTCTCGGCATCGGTCATTTTCAGCACGCCACCATTGCAGTGCGCATGCTGAGTTTTGATTACGAAAGCATCGACCTCCACTTTTATGAAAAACGCTTGGCGAATGCTTACCAGTTGCGTTTGCGCATTGGTTTACTCAACCCCGAAATCAATATCTTTCGTTTGTGTCATGGCGAAGGCGATTTATTGCCCGGGCTCATCATCGACTTCTACAATGGTGTAGCCGTGATTCAATGCCATTCTTACGGTATGTTCAGACAAGTTGAGCTCATTGCCGAAGCGCTCAAAAGTGTCATTGGTAATGAATTGAAAGCAATCTACCACAAATCGAGTGAAACCTTACCCAAAAGAGAATTAGTTTCAGATGGGTACTTATACGGTGAAGTTTCGATACCACATCTCGCACTTGAAAACGGCGTCAAATACCATATTGATTGGGTCAACGGACAAAAAACGGGCTTTTTCATCGACCAACGCGAAAACCGTGCGCTGCTCGGCAAATATGCTCAAGGTAAAAAAGTCTTGAACACATTTTGCTATTCGGGTGGCTTTAGCTTGCAAGCACTCCAGCATGGCGCACTTCTTGTGCATTCGCTAGATAGCTCAAAAAAAGCAATCGCCCTGACCGATGCGAACGTGACGCTCAATGGATTTGAAGATCGACACGGCTCTATCGTTGATGACGCCATGGACTACATGAAAAACTTACCCGAGGACTACGACATTATCGTATTGGATCCGCCGGCGTTCGCCAAACACCGCGACAAACGCCACCAAGCGATACAAGGGTACAAAAGACTCAATGCCCACGCCATCAGACAAATCAAACCTGGTGGCCTCATTTTTACTTTTTCTTGTTCTCAGGTGGTAGATACCCTACTCTTCACCAATACAATCATTGCTGCGGCCATTGAAGCAGGTCGTTCTTGTCGCATACTTGAGCAGTTGCACCAGCCCGCAGATCACCCCATTCAAGCTTTTCATCCCGAAGGTGCTTACCTCAAAGGCTTAGTCATTCAAATTGATTAAATGCTCGCACTCAACTACAAGACAATTTTAGGGGTTGCGCTCCCCATGATGGTCACTGGATTTATTCAGTCTATTGTGTTGCTCACCGATGCGTCGTTGATCGCAAGGTATTCAACAGCAGCCTTTGATGCCGTTGGCAATGCTGGCTTGCTGTATGTCACGCTCTTTATGTGTTTAGCTGGAATGGCCGACGGCGCTCAGATCATTATTGCACGCCGCATTGGTCAAGATAAGCCCGATCTCATAGGTCAAGTTTTTGGTAGCACCGTCTGGGTACTTTGCATTTTAGCGCTTGCACTTTTTGGACTGCTTTACTTTGTCATGCCCAATTTAGTTCTTGCCTACTCGGAGCAAAGCGACATAGCTCGGCTTCAGGGAATCTACATTGAACAAAGAAGCTTTTCCCTGTTTTTTGCCATGATTACGCTTTCAATCCAGGCGTTTTTCTTGGCAGAGGGCAAATCTTGGGTAGTACTCGTTACATCCCTACTGACTGCTAGTTCCAATGCCGTATTGGCCTACGCATTGATTTTTGGACATTTTGGGTTGCCCGAAATGGGCATCAGGGGCGCAGCCCTTGCATCCACTATTGCTGATGCAATCGGAATGGTCAGTATGCTCTCCTTTCTATTCTTCTCCAGCGAGCAAAAAAAATACCAACTACTCGCTTATTTTAAAGTAGATTTCTCCTCGATCAAAGAACTCCTTAAGGTGGGGAGTCCCCTAATGCTTCAGGGTTTTTCAGCCTTGGCAACCTGGACACTTTTCTTTACCTGGCTCGAACAAAAAGGCACCTTTGACCTCACGGTTTCTCAAAACATTCGCTCCATTTATTTCTTGGCATTTGTCCCGATTTGGGGCTTCGCAGGCACTACCAAAACCTATATCTCACAGTATCTAGGCGCCCAAAAATTAGAGCAAATTCCGATCATTCAGCGAAAAATCCAATTACTCACGGTAGGCTTTATGTTGTGTACTTTTCATGGTGCCCTGCTCTACCCTGAAGCGATGATCAGAATGGTCAACCCCGCTGAAGCTTATGTGGCAAAAAGTGCTGAAATCTTAAGGCTTATTGCAGTTTCTATCCTGCTGTTCGGTTTTATTTCGGTTTATTTTCAGACCATTCATGGCAGTGGCAATACCCTCCATTCTATGTTGATCGAATTTTTTACGGTGGGAGTATACAGCATTTTTTGCTATTTGTTCATCAAGGTTTGGGCACTCGATGTCTATTGGATTTGGACCGTCGAATACATTTATTTTGGTATATTGGGCTTGGTATCTATCACCTATCTAAGGAAGTATAACTGGCAAAGCAAACAAGTATGAGTGCAGCACTGCGTATTGTTTTTATGGGAACACCCTCTTTTGCGGTTCGTATTTTAGATGAACTACATCGAAGCCATCACCAAGTTGTGGGCGTTGTAACCGTGGCCGACAAACCTGCGGGCCGAGGCCAACAAATGCACCAAAGTGCGGTCAAACAGTATGCGCTTGCCCATTCTCTTGCACTTTTACAGCCCGAAAAATTACGCGACGAAGCTTTCCTAAAAGCCCTTGACGCATTACAAGCAGACCTCTTTGTTGTGGTCGCCTTCCGCATGTTGCCAGACGTCGTTTGGAAGCTACCTAGACTTGGCACATTCAACTTGCACGCCTCTTTGCTTCCGGCTTACCGCGGCGCAGCACCCATCAATTGGACCTTGATCAACGGAGATACGCAAACGGGAGTTACTACTTTTCTCATCAATGAAGAAATAGATGCAGGCAGCATCTTGATGCAAGCAAAAGTAGAGATCTCACCCAACATGACAGCAGGTGAATTACACGATTCACTCCAAGAAATTGGTGCTTCATTGACACTTCAAACCTGCGACGCCTTGGCCTATGGAACGCTAGTTCCACAAGCTCAAAATGCACTTACTGGAAAACGTGCTTTAGCGCCGAAACTTTTCAAGGAAAACACAAAAATTGATTGGTCGCAGACTGCTCATGAAATACACAATCTTGTAAGGGGCTTAGACCCATACCCAGCCGCATGGTGCCAACTTTGGTCAGAACAAAAACAAGCGCTGGTTCAGTTTAAAATTTTTAGTTCTGAAATTAGTGCGACTGATTGCGAAAGAACGGAAGGCCCTAAGGCAAGTAAAGAAGGCATATTGTTTCCTTGTGGCCAACAAACCACTTTACTCGTGAAAGAAATTCAGATGGAGGGTAAAAAGCGCATGGATGCTCGGTCTTTTGTGGCAGGAAACAACCAGCACGATTTTTACTTGAATAACCCTTCTCTATAATAAGCTGATTTGCAAATGATTGAAAATTTGATTAGCTTGGTAGGAGCTAATTCAATTTTATGATCAGATTCCTACTCTTACTGGTGGTCTTGGCATCGGTTCGCGTCTACGCCCAAGAACAGGCTAGCCGCACTTGGGAATTCGTTGCGCCCATTGCGTCGGAACGCTCCATTGATTCCGCTGATTTAAAAAAGACAAGCACCTGGTTGGAGCACAAAGAAGAGCGCACCTATTTTTCCAAATTCTTTGCGGACGAAAATGGTCAAACCCGACATATTTTTAGCTCGGTGCCGCTGCACTACGCAGGGCCAAACGGCGAGTTATTGCCCTACGATTTAAGCTTTCGCCAAAGCGCCAACTACTCTATTTTTGAAAACCAAGAATATCCCATCTGCCTTTACAACGACGCAAGCTTTGCTCTAAATTTCAGCCAAGAAGAGCAACTACGAATCGGAAGGAATACGCGAATAAATGGTGATTACGTCACAAAAGAAATGGGTCCAGTTGGGCCCTATGTATCGATTCGTTTTGAAGAACAACCCGTCATACAACAATTGGAGGTCGGTAACGGTAAGATCGGATTTCATTACCGTATCACTGAACCGCTCGCTACAAACGGGCCACTATTTTGCATCGAAGAACTACTCGAATTACCAGTCAACTGGACGCTGAGCGTACCAACTAGTCCACAAAGTGGTCAACGCTATATCCGAGATGCAAAGGGAGCAAACCGGGCTGTTTTAAGCGAGATCTTGTGTTATGACGCAAACGGAAGCACCTATGCCACTGTTTTTGAAGTCGTAGACCAAGCGTTGCGCATTCAAATTCCCACCGCTTGGATCAACGATCCGCAACGTGTTTTTCCGATTACAATTGATCCACTCCTTGCCGGGATTCCGAGCATCTGGAGCGGTGGCCAAATGCCGTCGTGCTTTATGCCCGCTTACAATGAGGACAGCATTCAGGTGACCATTCCCGCTGGCATCACGCCGACAGGTGTCTATGTCGATGCCAGCTTTTATGCCAATCCGTTTACATTTGCCACGATGTCACAGGGATCCATGTATTTTAGTTCCGCTTGCGGCGCTTCGCAAACATTTACCGTAACAGGCCCCACTGCAAATTCAGCAGGAACAGCTTACCTCGACAGCTTCAACTTGATGAACCCTTTAGTTTGCTGTCTACAAAAATCTTGTAATCCGATTCAATTTTGGGTGAGCATGCACCTCGGCAGAAATGCCAATGGACCCGGCTGTAATACCAACTACATCCGCTATGACCCGCTCACCACAAGTTGGCCCTTTCAAGTAATTGTCTATGGGCGTTCACCCGAATCATATGGCAATGAATGGTATACTTCTCAAACCCCCATCTGTTCGAATCAATGCGAAGTTTCCGCCACCGCCTATGCAAGGTATGGTGTTCCACCTTACACCTTTTCACATCCCTGGACTGCTACCGTGGGTACAGCTGGTCAAAATATGGGTTGTAATTCAGGCGCAAGTAATTACGTTTTTACTTTGGATGTGCCCAATTGCCCGGTATACTGCGATTCAAGTTATACCTCATTGAGTATACCGCCCCCCGTGATTGTCGATGCCTGTGGCACGTATATTACCGGTCTTCAAAATGCCAACAAACCACTGACTGCCGCCATAGAACCACAGCTCATTTACGATAGCATCATTTGCAATGGCGCAGCTATAGTCATTCAAAATGAACCGTGTATCAGCGATGGTGTAACCATGTTCATCGATCAAAATAACACAGGTTTTGGTTCAATCAATACGCTGATTCTAAACAATACGGACAGCACTATTACCCAAGTTTATCAATTCGTGGCAGAGCGATTAGGGTGCCTATCCGATACCGTACAGGCAGCAGTTCAGATTGTGCCATTGCCCAATGCTAATATCACCATGAATCCTAATCCGGTGGTGGTTTCCAATCCGGTCATCATTTCAAATGCATCAGTGAGTTTATCCGGAACAAATTTATCGGGATATTGGTCTTTTGCAGATACGCTTATTTATCAAGATACGCTCGTCAACCTATATGACGTGCCAGGAAATATCAGCTTTTGTTTGTACGTATCAGATGGCTTTGGGTGTACCGATAGCACTTGTGCGGTTTTAACAGTAGTTCCGGCAGACATTGAAAACATCAATATTATTACGCCAAATACCGACGGAATCAATGATGCTTTGTATTTTCAATACCTAGACTTTTATCCAAATGCGCATTTAGTCGTGCTGAATCGTTGGGGACAAACCGTGTACGAGTCTTTGGACTATAAAAATGATTGGAAAGGCGGTGACCTAGTGGAAGGAACTTATTTCTATAAGCTCATTATTCCCGATTTAAACAAAACGCTACAAAGCTTTTTTAAACTCGAGCGCTAGCTACTGAGGAATATTAAAAGAAATACCAAAGCGCATTGGATAAACGCCAACTGTCGTACCCTCCTTGAACATACTTAAAAGTGCGTAATTAGCAAAAACTCCGAAATGGCCATAGCCCACACGGACTGTGGCATCGAGCATCCAGGTATTTAGATTGAATTTCGATTTGGTGATGTTTTCAAATTCGTTGCCATTCTCGTAGGTGCCCGTAAAGCGCTGATGGCTATACAAGCGCACCCCGCCTACTACACCTGCATCCAAATAAAAGATCTTTTTATAAGGCTGATCTGAACCAGCTGTGAGTTCCAACAGCAAAGGAACGGTCAGGTAAGCCGAATAGAGGGTATTGCGCTTATAAACTTGATTATTATTAATGACGGCAAAAACAGTATCTGCATTGTGTTCAAGGACATATGAAGAAGTAAGTTCTGTGGCGCCAAATTGAAAACCATAGCCCGTAGTGAGGCCCAAAACATCGCTGATTAAGTTGAACTTGTATTGGAATGTATTGAGGTTAAACAGCAAACTTTTGGTAATGTTGTTTTCCCAATATGGAGTCGTAGTAAAGGTGGTTGACGGGTCGAGAAACCCAATGGTGTTGGCTTGAAAACCCAATTCAAAACCGGCCCAATGGCCTTTTTCACGCATAGAGCCTTCGTCAAATGTGAAATCACCATCAATGTCTAGGTCTAGGTCAAAGAGGATTTGCAAACGGTAGGTCGAGACTATTGGAACTCCGGCTTCGTTCTTGGCTGGAATCCAGAGAGGCATATTGCGCACTATTTCTAATGCTGCGCTGTCAAGGGACGCATTGTAGCCCATCTCGATGAGTGGATTGACAACCTTGCCATCTGCCGCAATTTCAAATGCAACATAAACGGACTCTCCCCACGGAAAAGAATCACTTGTATCGGCGTAAATGAATTGTTCAACAGCATTTTTGAGGTATAGATCAAGGGAGTCCTGGCCACCGGGAAATTGAGGTGAGTTGGGGTTTTCATTGATAACTGATGCATCGAAAGTTTCAATAACTTCTACGGGAGCAGCTACTTCAACATCGCCAGAAAAAGTGGTGACATGAATACTTGTATCAATTTTTTCGACTAATTGTGGCTTTTCAAGGACCTGAGCATAAGAAAAAACGGAACCAAAAAATGTAAGGGCGACAAGGAACTTTTTCATGTGGAGAATTTCTCCAAAGATAGAAAATTAAAACAGGATGTTCATTTTCAACAAGAAATGTCTGCCTGCTTGCGGATAATAGAAATTTTCCGTGGTGGTTTGACCACCATACTGATAGCTGAAGGTATAGCCATTATTGGCATAAAGTGCGTTCAGTAGGTTATTGACCATCAAGCCAATTTCCATCTCTTGGGCAAAATTTTGCTTGATTTTATAATTGCAGATAAAATTGGTAAAAGTGAAGGGATCCAAGCTTCGGGCGACATTCGAGGTATTATCTAGAAATTGGCGCGAAACATATTTTGTTTGTACACCTAGAGCGAGCTGCTTCACCGGACCAAATTGCAAACCAATGGTTTGAATAAAATTGGGCGAAAAGGCAAGGTCGGTGGTGCCATGTTGAATCTGAACCTGTGTATAGTAAGGCGCTTCGTCGAGATAAACATCTATAAATTCCACGAAATTCAGGATTTTGTTTTGACTCAGGGTGGTAGCGCTCTGAATTCGGAACTTATCGTTCAGTTTATAAGCCATTTCGAGTTCAAGCCCAGCGCGATAACTGCGGTCCACGTTGGTACGGGTGTACCCTCCGACGTCGTTAATTTGACCCGTTAATACCAATTGATCGTGGTAGTACATCCAAAAAAGATTGGCCTGTGCATTGATTTTTTTGAATTGCAAACGATAGGCTAATTCTGTATCGAACATGCGTTCCGGAGTAGGTCTGTTTTCGGGTGTGCTTTCACGGAAGTCTCTGCGCACGGGCTCCCGATTGGCAATCCCGAAAGAACCAAAAAGTTGGTGAGGTCCTAATAACTTCGCAAAAGCCACTTTTGGATTAAAGAAATGGTAAGTGACCTGCTGGGTCACATCTGCCAAATTACCACTCACTTGATCAACGCCTAAAAACTGATAAGCGATACCTCTGTATTGAAGATCGAGGACGAGGTCCAGACCATTTCGGTTGTAACTGGTTTTGAGGTAAGAACTGAGCTCCGATTTTGAGGCATCGTTTTCATAATAACGGTCGTAAATCTCGCTGTTTGATGCAAACTCAGCCCAAATGATTTCGCCAAAATGCAAGCCTGTATATTGATTGGCCGCACCACCAAATGCGAATTTTAAATAGGGTTTCCATTGGTAATTGAGGCCGTAAACCAATCCGACGAAATGGTTGTCGAGCCATCTTCTTCTGATCAAGTCAGTGGAAAGGATGGAATCTGAACCCACTACCACTGGTTCGAGTCCGTATTCGGCAAGGTCATCTTGATTTCTAAATTCTTCGTAGTAACCTCGACCATAGGTGTAATGACCCGCCAAATTGAGCTCGAGTTTTGGAGAAAATCGATGGATGAAATGCAATTGGTAGTTATCTTGCTTGTAGTTATCTACTTGATTGGCATAGGTGTAATAGTTATATGTGCGGCCCGATTCCAATAAATTTTGGGTTTCAGCAGCGCTCAGACCATTGCGCGCTGCATAATCGAGCATACCAAGAGAGTCACCGCGGTAACGACTTTCTGGCGTACCATACCACGCTTGGTAGGTGCGCTCTGCACCAGTTAACACAACGGCCTTCCAGACAGATTTATTGGCGAAATAGCTTGCCGTAAGGCCCATTGAACGCAAATCGGAGCTAGCGCGATCTAGGTATCCGTCTGAGCGAATCTCAGAAAGCCGAGCCTCAAGTGAAAACCGATCTTTCAACAAGCCCGTTCCGGCCAAGAGGGTTCCGCGAAGCGTTCCAAATGAACCGCCCGATAAATCCATGCGGGCAAAAGGTTGCAACTTAAGGTCATTTGTTTTGATATTGACGCTTGCCCCAAAAGCTGCTGCTCCGTTGGTAGAAGACCCGACTCCGCGCTGGATTTGAATGCTTTCAATAGACCCGACGAGGTCTGGCATATTGACCCAATAGACGTCGTGAGACTCTGGATCATTGACGGGTACACCATTGATGGTGACGTTGATGCGACTGGCATCGACACCTCGGATGCGCAAACCGCTGTAGCCAATTCCCGCGCCTGCGTCGCTGGTGGTGACCACCGAAGGGGTGAACTCCAAAAGCGTTGGCATGTCTTGGCCAAAATTCTTGACCTGCAGGTCTTTTTTGGTGACCGTAAGGTTGTTCGGCGCGTCTTTTGCACGCAAGCCAGAAACGATGATTCCTTCGATACTTTGAATCCGCTTACTGGTATCTATTGCTGAAAAATAGGTGTTTTGAGCTGCAACACTTGTTGCAAGAAGCAAACTTGGTAAAAATAATAGTCTTGTTTTCATTTTCTAAAAAATTAAACAAGAATAAGGGGCTCTTCTTGACAGTTTTGTAAGTTAAGCGCGTCATCTTCCCTTCGCTGGCATTATCCAAATCAGGTTCAATGGGTATGTTCTCAGCCTTTCGGCACCCCTTAGAGACGCTGCAAAAGTAATCGAATTTGCTTCTATCTGAATCAACTTCAAATAAAATTATTTGTCGAGAAGATAAAAAATATTGATACCGTTACCGCGCTGCAATGATTTTGGCAATCTGAACCGCATTGGTGGCGGCACCCTTGCGGAGATTATCGGCAACAATCCATAAATTGAGTGTATTCGCCTGGCTTTCGTCTCGGCGAATTCTACCCACAAAAACATCATCTTTACCTGCTGCCATTCTAGGCATTGGGTACGCGTAGTTAGCTGGGTCATCTTGAAGCGTAATGCCAGGTGTTTGAGAAAGCAACGCACGGACCTCCTGTAAAACGAAGTCGTTTTCAAATGAAATATTGACTGCCTCTGAATGCCCGCCAACTACCGGAACGCGCACTGCTGTTGCAGTGACGTTGATGTTTGGATCTAAGATTTTTTTAGTTTCATTGGTGAGCTTCATCTCTTCTTTGGTGTAGCCGTTCTCGAGGAAGACATCGCATTGCGGGATGCAGTTCTTGTCTATCGGGTATTTATAGGCCATGTCTCCTTGAATACCAGCGCGTTCGTTTTCTAATTGCTGAACGGCTTTGACGCCTGTACCTGTGATGGACTGATAGGTAGATACCACCACACGCTTGACACCGTATTTGCGGTGCAGGGGGGCCAATACCATGACCAACTGGATGGTGCTACAGTTTGGATTGGCAATAATGAGGTCGTCTTTGGTGAGGAGTTGTCCGTTGATTTCCGGAACGATGAGCTTTTTTGTGGGATCCATGCGCCAAGCCGAACTGTTGTCAATAACAACTGTTCCCTTCTCTGCAAAACGAGGCGACCACTCCAATGAGGTGTCACCTCCCGCCGAAAAAATAGCAATATCTGGAGCGGCTTCAACTGCAGCAGCCAATCCGATGACTGCATATTCCTTTCCTTGATACGTTAATTTTTTACCCACGCTGTTTTCGGAGGCAACCAATAACAATTCAGTGTAAGGAAATTGTTGTTCTGCCAATACTTCTAACATCACTGAACCAACCATGCCGGTGGCTCCTACTACAGCAACTTTCATTTGTCAATTTTTTTACAAAAATAATCTTTGTTTGTCATGCGAAACTTACTCCTTTTAATTTTCCTGATTTCGGCCTGCACACCCCGACCCGTCATTGCCCAAGTATTCGACGATTTCCACGACCAGAGTCTTTTTCAGGGCTTGCTTTGGGGCGGAGATATTGGTGCATTTCAGACCAATTCTAGCCGGCAGCTTCAGCTCAATGCCAGCAACCCTGGCGAGGCCAGTATTCATTTCCAATACGAGCTCAATAATTTGAGTCAATGGGAGGTTCGGTTTTGGCTAAGGCTCAACTTTAGCCCCTCGAGCCTAAACTTTTGTCGCTACTATTTACGCGCCGATCAAAGCGATTTATTAACTGCTGACAACGCGTTGTATTTAGAATTTGGAGAAGCAGGAAGCCAAGATGCGCCCAAATTATTTTGTCGCCAAAACGGTATTGACAGTTTGATCGCCGTGGGGCCCGCTGGCAGCATTGCGGCCGCATTTCAGCTATTCTTGACGTGCAAGTACGACAATGGCTTGTTTACACTTCATACGCGAACAAGTCCTTCGGCCGCAAGCAACCTTTGGTTGTCAGGGCAGTTGCCCTGGCTGCCAGCTGGCCCCTATGCTGGCCTTGCTTGTATTTTTACAACGAGTAATATGCAAGGATTTTTTATGGATGATCTTTATTTTGGGCCACCAGTGAGTCCGGAACAGAGCACGGTTGTTTTCACCGAAATCATGGCTGATCCAGAACCTCAGCAAGGCCTGCCAAACACAGAATTCTTGGAAATTTACAATGCCGGAACAACTGCGCAGCAACTCAATGGCTTCCAACTTTCAGATGCCACAGGTTCTTGTACACTCCCCTCCTATTGGCTGCAGCCTGGTGCATTTGCAACCTTAGTAGGAACGGGGCAAAGTAGTGGTTTCAACCCGACAAAGACCATAGAAGTCAGTGCTTTTACAAGTTTGAACAACACAGGCGAACTACTGATGCTCAAAAACCCACAAGGCCTGATCCTTGATCAAGTTGCCTACCATTCAAATTGGTACAAAGATTCGAGTAAGATGGAGGGCGGCTTTAGTTTGGAGCGTTGTTCGCTTCTCGACCCTTGCTCTGCCGCAGACAATTGGCGTGCGACACAAGCGCAGCTTGGCGGCACCCCCGGGATACAAAATTCCGTATTTGAAGCCGCTCCAGACACATTGGCCCCATTCATTAGTTTTGCAGAAGTCCGCGATTCCAACCAAGTTGCATTTGTCTTTTCCGAACCAATGGACAGTGCCAGTTTAGCGCTGTGCGCCATCTCGTTTGATCAAAATTTGGGGGCTTACACACGAATTGCGCTCCATTACTCACAAATCCAAAATGGCGCTCAATTGATTTTGCAATTTGAGCAAACCATTCCCAAAAGTGTTCCGATAGTGGTTACAATTGTTGACTCAAAGGATTGTTGGGCCAATGCGAGTAACCTACAAACGAGTTTCATTCGCTGCGAAGAACCCAAGATGAATGACCTACTGATCAATGAGATTTTATTTGACCCCCCGAACACTGGTTCTGACTTCATCGAGCTCTACAACAACACCAACAAATACCTCAGCCTTGCCAATTGTTCAATCGGCAATGGGTCTATGAATTACCTGCTCCAAAAAAGTGTAATTGGGCCAAAACAGTACCTCGCGCTATCGCCTGACACTGCTTTTTTATGGTCTTACTACCCCAGCACGCAGCTCACTCAAATTACCACGCAAGAGTTGCCTTACTTTTATAACGACAGCGGTACGTGTATCCTGAATTGTAATGACTCCGTTTTGGATGAACTCAAATACCACAAAGATTGGCATGCAACAGGCCTATTGGACAGCGAAGGCGTGAGTTTAGAACGCTTAGATCCAAATGCACCCACACAAAACCCAAATAATTGGTTCTCAGCTGCTCAGAGTGCCGGTTTTGCGACCCCCGGCAGGAGCAATTCCCAACAAATTGCTGCCATAGAAAATGGACAATTATACTTGAGTTATCCTGAATTGAGCCCCGATCAGGATGGCTATCATGATTTTTTAGAAATTCACTACGAATTGCCCGCACCCAACATGTTGGTTCAAGCAGCCATCTTTACCCTCGGGGGGCAGCTCGTTAAACAGCTCAATTACAATGAACTATTCGGGACAAAAGGTGTTCTGATTTGGGATGGAAGCACAGAATATGGCACAATTGCCTCGAGCGGAATTTATATTCTTGACTTCTCCGCCTTTTCAACAGGGTCAAGTGTATTTTTTAATCGCAGGCTGAGTTTTGCGCGCTGTATTAAACGTTAAATTTGATGAAAATTCAATGTCATGAAAACGCCGCTTCTTCTGCTCATTTGTTTGGTCACCTTTTCGCTTTCTGCTCAGCGCTATACCAGTGCGCTCGGATTAAGAGGGGGCAGCCCAGGTGTGACCTATCTCAATGCAAAATACAGGATCAGCCAACAAGCCTATGAAATTGGTCTCGGTGGCAATACCGGAGCACTTTGGGTGCACGGCAATGCCTATTACCAAAATGAACTCAACGACATCTTAGATTATTACTACGGCTTTGGCGCCAATGTTGGCATCGGTAAAATGAATCAGTTTGAGGCCAACTTCAGCGGATTAGGTTTGGGCGTCAATGCCGCAATCGGCATTGAGCACACGCTAACAGATTTTCCTCTGAATGTTTCGCTTGATGTCGGGCCGGGTTTATACGTCCTTCCTCGTTTTCAATTAGGCTTTGCATGGGCCTTAAGCGTGCGCTATGTCCTCAACTAAATTTGACTTTTCTCCCGGATCCAAAAATTGGATTGCCAAATTCTTTGAGCTACTCGATCAAGGTGCGCTAAGTATTGACGAAGACCTCATCCATCAAAAGGAAGCAAATCTTACCCACTTCATTTCTCACCAAACAGGCCTGATCTACGGCACGGTAAAATCATTTATTTTCTCCAATGCACTAGAAAAACGCCGATTCAATACAGACGAACAACTCCAATTACTGCTTTTCGAGACCTTGCTTTTTACGTACATGAGAAAGCAACAAAAACCTGTAAAAGCGTCTGATTTCACTGCTGTCTTACTCGATTTTTATAAAGGTTTTGAGGGTGCTGGCTTACTCGATCAAATTAAGTTCAAAACAACGGCGCAAGCAAATAGAAAATTAGAAATTCTGCTGGCCTCTCGGGTTGGAATCAAGAGCTCTTTTCTAGGTGCCAATTATTGGCTCAAGCACCTTTCCAACGCATTCATTTTTTTAGACGTCATCTTGTTTCGGGCTTACCTCGAAGGAGATCATTCTCCTTTTCTTGAAAAATACCAGCGCTATACATCGTCTGTTCTCAATGGCTTGATTTACGTAGCGCACATCAACGGAAAGGTAGACGAAAAGGAAAAAAAGATACTCCAATTATTCATTGCCTCAGCCGCGTTGCCTCATTCACTCCAAAAATCCTATAAAGAACGCAGTAAGATTGGCATAACCCTCAAATTACTGCAACAAGAATGGGTTGCGGATCACTTGCTTGCGCAAATTACCTACGAATTCGGACACCTCTTGCTGCAAAGCACGCACGTCATACAAGCAGAAGAGCGTCAAAAACTCGTCGCGCTTGGCGAGGCACTTCAGATGAATGCAGCTCAGATGGAGTTATCCGAAGAAATGTGTCTGGCCTTTATTGCGCAAAGTGGCCCAAATGAACTATTGGTTTACAAGCAGTCGACAGAGGCGAGTTTTGCATTCAAAGAGACCAGTAAGCGTTGGTTGCGCATTATCGGACGCAACCGGGAACGCTTGCTCACAGAAATGAGAGAGAGCAAAGAATTAATGGCGCTATTGCAGAAATCTACCAAAGAAGAACTGAGTCTCGAAGAAAAAGAACAAGTCAAAGATCAATTCTACGATATTCTCAAATCCATGCCTTCTTTGGCTCTATTTCTTTTGCCAGGCGGCACCCTCCTGCTTCCCATCGTCATGAAACTCGTGCCGGAACTCATCCCCTCTGCTTTTAAAGTCAATGAAGTAGAGAAAAAACAACCCGAAGATGAACTGTAAAATACACATCCACCTGCTCAATGAGCTCTTTTCGCAAGAATTAGCGGACGCACAACACAATGGCAAAGAAACAGCCGATAACTTGCGTTATGAGTGGGAAGACGAATTAGAAATCACTTCTGAAGTAACTTCGGTAGTAGAACACCAAGCGGCCACTTACACGCTAGCGGGTTACGACGAAAACAATACACTTTTTTCCTACGAAATTGCAGACATGCATTTATTTGAAATACATTCTGTCCAAGACCCGATTGCCTATGTAGGGGCATCTCAAAGCATCGTAGACCATTGTACGCATAGCACCGATAGCAACGGCCACACCATCCGTATTTTCCTCAAAGACTACGAACCAATGGCCAATCCAGTACCCGGTATTTTTATCGCTTCAAAAGCTTTTCCTAAAGCCCTCATCCGATGATCGAACTCAAAGGCATCCAACTCACTTATCAAAAACCTGTTCTGAAATCCCTGAACTTACAGGTCAAACGCGGAGAAATTCTCGGACTTGTCGGCAAAAGCGGAGCGGGCAAATCATCTTTACTCAAAATATGCGCCGGACTTCAAGATCCAGACCAGGGTCAAATTGTGATTGATGGTCAAACACAAACGCCCGTGCGTCATTTATTGGTGCCGGGATTTGAAGGGCTTGCCATCGTCAACCAAGATTTCAAACTCGATCCCTACCACACCGTCGAAGAAAACCTCCGAGAATCCATTTTGCATTGGCCTTATGACAAACGCGATAAACGCGTGCAAAAACTCTTGCGAATTTTCGGACTCAAAGACATCAGCGCTACAAAAGCGCACCTAATTTCTGGCGGCGAGCAACAACGCGTAGCCATTGCGCGCGCCATTGCAGATCAGCCTTCCTACCTCTTGCTCGACGAGCCATTCGGACATCTCGATGCCCATTTGCGTCAAAAGTTGAGCGCGCACCTTATGGATCTCCGAGACGAAGAAGATACCGGAATTATTTTGGTCTCTCACGAAGGACAAGATGTGCTGGGTCTCTGCGATCACATCTGCATTTTACAAAATGGAAAGCTTTCGAAAAAATACAAGCCACAAGAAGTCTACTACCACTATAAAGCGCCAGAACGAGCGCGTTTATTTGGGCCCTTGAATACGCTAAAAATCAATGATGAACTCGTTCATTTCAGACCAGATGAATACAGAATTACGCAAAATGGGATTGAAGTTCAATTTGAAAAAGCGCTTTTCGTAGGCGGCCTTTATTTGAACTACATGAGGAGTGCACATCAAGAACGAATTTTGTTATATGCCTTCGATCCATTAACTGAAATCAAAGCGATTGAAATCTTCAAAAAATAAATCGGGAAAAATTCGCCTGACCCTTCAAGCGTTTTGGACGGCACTCAAAGCTTATGTGCAAGAAGGTGCTTTTCATCATGGTGCCGCGCTTGCTTACTATACCTTATTTGCCTTCATTCCGATCATTTACCTAACAACCAGTATTTACGGCAGAATTATCGGTCAGCAAAACATGCGCGACATCATTTCGTCGCTGCTCCAATCCGGACTTGGACTACAAGACAGCGGCTCTATTCTACAACTCGTAGACACCATGTCCATCGAAAAACCCAATTTCTTTTTAGAGCTTGCGAGTATCGGCATCTTACTTTACACATGTTCGGCCTTCATGATTTCGCTCAAACGAAGCCTCAATGAGTTTTTCCATGTGGGCAAAAAAAGCAGACAAGAATCCAATCTATTTATGGAAATTATCGGATTCCGCTTTGTGGGTGTGCTGCTGCTCGCTGTTTTTGCACTTGTGATTATCCTATTTTACTTTCTTCAAGTTTTCATCTTTTCCGCACTCACGAGTTGGCTACATTGGAACAATGGTTTTGTCAACTTCTCGCTGCATGTACTTCAAATCATCTTGACTTTGCTTTCAAACGCATTGATCTTTACGCTCATTTTTAAATACATGCACAATGCAAAAGTCAGTTGGCGTATCGCCCGAAACGGCGCCATTGTAACTGCTATTCTACTCTATGTGAGTCAGTTGCTTATTGGCTACTATTTACAGCATTTCTTTGTGATGGGACAACTAGGTATTGCCAATTCCATTTTCATCATGTTAGCTTGGGTCCACTACTCGGCGCAAATTGTCTTTTTCGGGGCACAATTTACCTATCAAATTGGTAAGGTTTTCAATGAGCGCATCCAGACTGACATTAAAGAAACGACGGGGGCTTCCTGAATTCAAATTTGGCGTCTCTGAAAATACTAGAGGTATTGCGGATCGTCAGTAAAAAACTTTTGTTTCCTCCGATTGGCACGTAGTAAAAAGATAGTGCCCAGCAGTGCATATTGCGGTTCAATGAAAAATAAGCGTTGGTGAGGCGACCTTCTTGCAAATTGAAATTGAGGTTGCCAGACAAGTTCCAGCGCTTTGTAAAACTCAAATCTCCACTCAGAACTAAAGTCTGAACAAATAACCAAGAATCGGGGTTGCTCGTGCTGATTTCTTGATTGGCTCTTATGCCGTACACATGCGATAAATTCAACTTCCAAGGAATATCGTAGTAAATGGCGCGCTCTGGATGCAATGCGTAGTAATTGAAGTCGGCGTTCCAATCTTGTTCGTTAAACAAGGTACTGTGGTTTTGGATTTTTTTGCGATCCTTTTTGGGTGCCAATACGACACTCGTTGTCAGGTTGGTCGTGGTTAAGCGGCCTAATTGTTGGTTATTTTTCCAAGCGTAAGTCCCGACTGTCGCTCCAGTTGCATCCCAACCGTAAGGACTCCATTGTGCATTGGACACAAAATTGATCCAGTTCGCCGGACTAATGCGTAAATTCAGAGAAAGGTCGGAAAGCTGCATGCTGTCTTTGGTAAAATCGTAGTAGCCCGTGATGGAAAATTGGTCAATCAAGCGCACTTTTTTATAACCCGTGAGGGTATCTTGCTCCGATTTGAACTTGAGTTCAGCTGTATTGTTGATACCGAAAGTGAGCAAAGATGCTTCTTTGACCGACCCTACCGAATAAATACTGCGCTCAAAGGGAGAATAGGTAATTGGTGCTTGGTTTGGACCTACATTGGCCGTAACCAAAGGATTCCAACCAGGAGTGTAGCGGTAACCGATATTCGGTGTCATTAAGTGACGCAATCTGGCTTGTTTGGGGCCCACAAAACGATAATACGCGTACAAAACAGTTGTGGCAGTCAGGTTAAAATTGAGTTCGTGGCGCATGGCCATTTGCCTTAGGGTGTCGATTTGCGTCTGATTTGCCACCGGATCATAAGATTTAACAATCTGCTGAAAATTGATTTTATTCCCGTAATTGAGACTAGGATTGATTTTTACAGCATTTTTAAATAAACCTGTATTCGTTTGAATACTGATACCCTGACTGACACCATTCATGAGGCGCTGACCAATTGCATTGAAATCGCCATTCGTGAGCAAAGAATCTGCAAACTGCGAGCGGTTCTGAGCTTCTAGATTGTAGGTAATGCCGATGCGCTGTATCGTTTTCTTCCAATTTTTGTCTGCGGTTTCAAAAAGATCTTTGAACGGGAAAACACGCGTTACGTTTACATTGAGTACTGGACTCGTGAAAGAAATATTCTTGGCTAGTGAGTTTTGGCGCAAAGACATTTTGAGACCAGTGTTGATCGGTTTTCCAGGAAAATTGCGCGCCAAATTGATATCTGAATTGAAGGAATTCGAAAAGTACTCGGGGTTAATCGGGTCGAGTGAATTTTTAGATTGGTTGTCAGAAATGAAGTTGACATTCGATGAAAAATCCCAAAACGGATTCGATTTGGGCGCTTTGCGGTGGTTCCAAGAAACAGTGACTTTATTGCGCTTGATATTTGTCGGAAAGCCACTATTGAATTGCTGAAAGCCCAGTGATAAACGGCCGCTGTAACCATAGCGCTTGGCGTAGTCAAGGTCATTGCGCAAGCCCCACGAACCGCGGCTGTATAAATTGGCGTAAACCGATGTTTGATAGCGGTCATTGATTGGAAAATACCATCCCAGATTTTGAAATCCAAAACCGTAGGCAGACAAGGGGATGAACTCCGGGAACAACAAGCCTGACGTGCGTTCTTTTTGGTTGGTCGGGATAAACGCAAATGGCAAACCAAGCGGAGTCGGGATGCCCGAAACCCATAAGTTCATGGGGCCCGTTACTATTCTTTCATTTGGCACAAGAACGCCTTTGCTCAACTGAAAATGGTAATGAGGCTCTTCTAGATCACAAGTGGTTAAAACGCCCTGGCGCAAATGCAATTCTTCGTTGGCTTGGCGTTTGGCTGTACCCATCCGAAAATAAAACTCATCTTGCTTGATTGCCAATGCTTGAATGTAAGCTTTTTGGGTCTTGTAGTTCATTTTGAGCGTCTCGCAACGAATGGTTTCAGTGCCTTCGGTGAGTTCTGGGAATTCGACCTTTGTGCCCGTGCTATCGATACGGTAACTCGCCTCGACCTGATTGGAATCGATGTCAATCAAGATATATCCCGCCTTTAAAGAAAACCCTTCGCTCTGGACTTCGGCGTTGCCATATAAATGAATTCTTTTGTTTTGGACGTCGTGTCTGATTTTTTGGCTCGCTTTGTAAGTCACTATTTGATTGAGACTCTCTCCGTTGACATATAGGGTGTCTTGCGCTGTAACAAAAGCCGTGGCACACATTATTAACAATGTGGCGAAGAAAAGTTGTAAAAAGCGCTGGCGCTGACTCAAGATGCTTACTTAGATTTGTAATATGCAGGAAAAACGTACAAAGCTACCAATTTTCAATGGCTTGCAAAAAAACGCAATTGGCGTCTTTTTATTGGCAGCGTTGTTTTTATTTTCGACCAACAACTATTGGGCTCAAAACAATAAGATCAAAACAATTGTGATTGATGCCGGCCATGGCGGTCACGACCCGGGTTGTCATGGCGCTCAGAACAACGAAAAAGAAGTTTGTTTGTCAATGGCCTTGAAGCTTGGCGCACTCATCAAAGAACGCTATCCAGACATCAAAATCATCTACACCCGGAGCACCGATGTATTTGTCGAGTTGGCCGAACGCGCCAATATTGCCAATCGCAATAATGCCGACCTTTTTATTTGTATCCATGCCAATGCAGGTAGCACCACTGCTTATGGTTCGGAAACTTATGTACTCGGTTTGCACCGCACCGACGCCCAACAAAAAGTAGCTGAGCGCGAAAACGCGAGTATCGCACTCGAAGACGACAAAGGCGCTAAATACCGTTCTTACGACCTCACCCCTGATGGCATTATCGCACTGCAGTTTCAGTTAGCCGTTTTTCACCGACAATCTATTCTTTTTGCAGAAATGATTCAAAAAGAGTTCAAAAGGATTGGCCGCTACGACCGCGGGGTCAAGCAAGCCGGATTCTTGGTGTTATACAAAACAACCATGCCGAGTGTGTTGATCGAAACCGCCTTTTTACCCAACCCAACCGAAGAAAAATTAATCGGGACAGCAGAAGGACAGCAAAAAATGGCACTAGCCATGTTTCAGGCTTTCGTGAATTACAAAAACGCTACCGAAGGTAAAACGGTGGTGGGTGGCACAACTACTCAACAAAATACAACTGAACTCAAATCTGATGAGGGCAATCAGAGCAAACCCGTAGAAACACCGACGGAGATCGCAAAAGAGCAAGGCTTGATTTTCAGGGTGCAAATCGAGACTTCTAATAAGGCTATTTCCACAAAATCGAGCCATTTCAAAGGGTTAGATATATTTGAATATCAAGACAATACGTTATTTAAATACTGTGCTGGAAAATTCCCTAACGATCTACAGGGCGCCAAAAATTATAAAAATGAGCTGATTCAAAAAGGCTTTTCGAATGCTTTTGTGGTAGCTTTCCTCGACGGAGAACGCATCAGTATTGAAAAAGCCATTAAATTAGCAGAAAAAAACTAGCTTGAAATTCTCCAAAGAAATCAAAGCCGCTTTAATTGCGCTGGTGGCCATCGTGGTGCTCATTGCCGGGATCAACTTCCTGAAGGGCAATAGCTTTTTTGGTGGCGACGACGTCTACACCGCCTATTTTCCAAACTCAGGTCAATTAATGGTGTCATCAAACGTTACCCTCGATGGTGTTGAAATTGGAAAAGTGCTCAGCATTCAATCCAATCCAAACGGAGATTCACTGCACAAAGTGAAGATGACCTTCAACATTCACAATTCCGATATCAGACTCCCTAAAGGTTCCTATGTCGAAATTGGCTCCTTAGATTTCTTCACCAAAGCGTTGGTGGTCCAATTGCCCACTGCAGGCAATGGCTCATTTTATAAAGTTGGTGCCACCATTCCAGGGCGCGTCTCTGTAGATATGGTCACGCAAGTCAAAGCATATGCTGATCCCATTTCTCAAAAACTTCAGACCATGATGTTGTCTGTCGATAAAATGGTGACTTCGCTTTCTTCTTTCTGGGATACCACAGCCACATCTGAGTTGGAAGGTAGCCTCAAGCAAGTTAAGCTCACGATTAAAAAATTGGGCAATGTTGCCGACGAACTGCAAGGGTTTGTCGCTTCAGAGCGTGCTCAGTTCTCCAAAATAATGGCGAATGTAGAAGGCATCACCCTGAATCTGCGCAAAAGCAACGACGAAATCACTGCTATCGTTGGCAATACGCGCAAAATAACAGACGAGCTCGTCACGGCCGATTTCAAAGGCACCATTCTCGAGGCACAAACAACGCTCAAAAAAGTCAATATGGTCCTTTCCGAAGTAGAAAAAGGACAAGGTACACTCGGCAAACTCATTCACGACGACAAACTATATGCTGAGCTCGTGGCCACCAACAACGACCTCCAAAGTTTGGTCACTGATCTCCAAGCGCATCCCGAGCGCTACGTTCATCTTTCTGTAATCGGAGGAAAGACTAAAGGGCTGCAACTCACTAAGAAAAACGAAGACAAGCTACTTAAAATGCTGGACAGCTTGCCTGAATAAACCTCGCTCATGCAACAACTCATTTTTGTCGTACTTTCGCTCCTCAGTTTTGGCTTATTTGCATACAACTTGCGCAAAATTGCCCAAAACATCCATATGGGCCTGCCCTTAGACCGCTCAGACCGTAAAGCAGAACGCTGGCGCACTATGTTACTTGTGGCACTTGGACAAAAGAAAATGTTCACGCGGCCCGTCCCCGCGCTTTTACACCTGGCTTTGTATGCCTCGTTTGTGATTACCCAAATTGAGCTCATCGAAATTTTAGTAGATGGCATGAGCGGTTCACACCGTTTCTTTCAAAATGGCCTAGGTGGTTTTTATACCTTCATGATCAGCTTTATTGAAGTGCTGTCTGTCTTGGCTTTTATTGGCACCGTTGCCTTTCTAGCGCGCCGCAACATGCTCAAATTGCCGCGCCTCAACATGAAAGAACTCGCGGGCTGGCCAACGCAAGATGCCAACCTCATTCTTGTTTTTGAATTGATCTTGATCTCCTTTATTTTCACCATGAATGGTGCCGATGAAGTATTGCAGAATTATGCAGGAAATTCAAATGGGTTTGCCATTAGTTCTTGGTTAGGTCCTATCTTATTTGAAGGAAAAAGTACGCATACATTGCACGTTTTAGAGCAAATTGGTTGGTGGGGTCATATCATTATGGTGTATACCTTCATGAACTACCTACCCTACTCCAAGCACCTGCATATTTTTATGGCTTTTCCAAATACTTATTTTTCCAAATTGGAACCAAAAGGACAATTTACGAACATGCAGAGTGTCACCAATGAAGTCAAACTCATGCTCGATCCCAATGCAGATCCATACGCGGCTCCGGCGGCTGACGCTGCACCTTCGCGTTTTGGGGCCAAGGATGTCAATGACCTCACCTGGAAAAATCTAATGGATGCATACAGCTGCACCGAATGTGGACGCTGTACCTCTGCTTGCCCAGCAAATACGACAGGCAAATTGCTCTCGCCGCGCAAAATCATGATGGACACCCGCGACCGCATGGTCGAACTCGGCGATTTCAAGCGCAAAAATGGCCAAGATGCAGAAGACGGTAAAAGCCTCCTCGGCTCTTACATTACAGAAGAAGAACTTTGGGCCTGCACAAGCTGTAATGCTTGTGTGCAAGAATGCCCTGTCAATATTGATCCGTTGTCTATTATCATGGATTTGCGTCGCTTTTTGGTCATGGAAGAGTCCAAAGTACCGACCGAACTGACTGGCATGCTTACCAATATTGAAAACAACGGAGCGCCTTGGCAATTTGCACCCACAGAACGCATGAATTGGGCCAACGAAGAATAGTCAAAAAGACCTAGCAATGAGTATACAAGTACGCACAATGGCCGACATGATGGCCTCAGGAGAAAGCCCAGACATCTTATTTTGGGTGGGTTGCGCCGGATCTTTCGATGACCGCGCCAAAAAAATCACCAAAGCATTGGTCAAGATATTAAACCATTGCAAGGTCAACTTTGCAGTATTGGGCACCGAAGAAAGCTGTACCGGCGACCCTGCCAAGCGCGCCGGAAATGAGTTCACCTTCCAGATGCAAGCACTCATGAACATCGAGTTGCTCAATGGCTATGAAGTCAAAAAAATCGTAACCGCTTGTCCGCATTGTTTCAATACACTAAAAAATGAATATCCTGGTTTGGGCGGCACCTATGAAGTCATTCATCACACACAGCTCATTCAAGACCTCATCAATACTGGTAAACTCACCCTCGCCGACAACGGTACTTTCAAAGGCAAGAAAATCACCTTTCACGACCCTTGCTACCTCGGGCGCGCCAACGACGTCTATGAGGCGCCACGCGAACTCATCGAAAAACTAGATGCCGCATTAGTAGAAATGAAACGTTGCAAAACCAATGGTTTGTGCTGTGGAGCGGGCGGTGCTCAAATGTTCAAGGAGGCCGAAAAAGGCAACAAAGAAATCAACGTGGAACGCACCGAAGATGCACTTCAAACCAGTGCCAATATTATTGCAACTGGCTGCCCTTTTTGCAACACCATGATGACCGATGGCGTCAAGCACTTCGAAAAAGAAGAAGACGTCAAAGTAATGGACATCGCCGAACTCATTGCCAATGCTGCAGACCTATAACATCCCTGCTCATTTCGGGCCTAACTGCCGCGTGTGGGTTTTCATTGGCGCTAGAGCCCTAGACGCCACAGAAGCCACTTGGGTCAACGAGCAACTCCTTGCCTTCACAAATACATGGCAAACACACGGAAAAGCTATGAATGCAACAGGTTTCGTATTTGAAAAGTATGCACTCGTCATGGTCGCCAATGAAGAAGGTGTTCAAGCCTCTGGCTGCTCCATGGATAAAATCAATCATTTAGTACGCCAAATGGGGGCCGAGTTAGGTATTGATTTTTTTGCACGCATGAATACGTTGGTAAAAGAAAATGACCAATGGGTCCTCTCTACATTTAACCCCTCTGAATCGAGACATTATATTTCGGCTGCGACGCAGTTATTGGGGGAGTTGATTTAAGCTCTATTTCTAGGAAATTAGCTGGTCTACAGACCTAATACCCACCAGCGCCACCTGAAATTTGCTCTATGGGGTGCCAAGTGGTTTTGATCTCTTGAAAGTCTGAGATATAGGACAACCCTTGGGCCGTTGTGTGCGAAAAATCGATACTATAACTCATGACGCGCTTGAGGTTTTCTACAGCCTCGGTTTGCGCCTTTTCTAAGATAGCTGAATCTAGTTGAGCAAGGCTCAATGCATTGACATCCATGTGGCCACTGAGCGTTGGAAGCATTTCTTCGACACTACCCGTTAGGATATTGACAACACCGCCTGGCACATCTGAGGTGGCTAAAACTTCTGCAAAAGTAATTGCACATAAAGGCAATTTTTGGTTGGCGATAACGACCACAGAATTTCCTCCGATGAGGGCAGGTAATACTTGTGAAATGAATCCGAGTAGTGCCGTTTGCTGACAAGCAACCACCCCTACTACACCCATGGCTTCAGGAACCGAAAAATTAAAGTGTGAAGAAGCAACAGGATTCACAGTCCCGAGTAAGGCTTGGTATTTATCGGCCCAACCAGCATAATAAACGCAGCGGTCAATACTGGTTTCAACTTCTTGCGTTGCACTTTTGAGATCGGAACCAAGGGCTTGAAGCTCTTCCAGAAACTGACCTTTTCTTGCCTCCAACATTTCAGCAATGCGGTAAATAACCTGACTGCGGTTAAAAGCGGTCTTCGCAGCCCAGGAGGCTTGGGCTTTTCGGGCAGCTTGCACTGCATTGCGCACGTCTTTTTTGGAGCCCTGGCAAGCATTGGCAATATGCTGACCACTTTGCGAAAGCACAGCGTAAGAACGACCACTCTCCGTGCGCGGAAATTGGCCGCCAATATATAGTTTGTATGTTTTAAGTACTTCCATTAGTTCGGGAATTTGAGATAAGCACGAAGGCCGTGTAGGCCTCCCTCGCGGCCAAAGCCACTTTCTTTGTAGCCGCCAAAAGGAGAGGCAGGATCAAATTTGTTGTAGGTATTGGCCCAAACCACTCCGGCCTGCAGTTGCTGGCTTACTCCAAATATGCGCGCGCCTTTGTCTGTCCAGATACCAGCAGCCAAACCATAAGGTGTATTGTTGGCCTTTTGCACCACTTCTTCTATGGTCCGAAAAGTTTGAATGGTCAAAACTGGCCCAAAAATCTCTTCCTGCGCAATGCGCGCGCTTTGCGCAACATCCGTGAAGAGTGTGGGTTTACAATAATAGCCAGCACTTGGAAGCTCACAAGTTGGTTGATAGATTTCGGCTCCTTCTTCTAAACCAAGTTGAATATAACGTTCAATGGTCTGGAGTTGTTTTTTAGAGTTGATGGCGCCAATATCTGTGTTTTTGTCGAGTGGGTTGCCGACATAAATACTTTGCAAACGAAATTTCAATTTGTCCAGTACTTGAGTGGCGATTGATTCTTGTACAAAAAGACGAGAACCCGCACAGCAAACATGACCTTGATTGAAGAAGATGGCGTTGATGACACCCTCAACTGCCTGATCGATAGGCGCGTCTTCAAGGATGATATTTGCTGATTTGCCACCAAGTTCAAGCGTAAGTTTTTTAGTGGTTCCGATGCAAGCTTTTTGAATTTGTTTACCCACGGCGGTACTTCCTGTGAAAGCAATTTTATCGAGGTCTGGGTGCGCAACAAGGGCGGCACCTGTATCGCCGTAGCCAGTTACAATATTGACAACCCCCGGAGGCAAACCAGCTTCTTGGCAAATTTCGGCAAACTTAAGAGCTGTCAAGGATGTCGTTTCAGCTGGCTTGAGTACCACAGTATTGCCGCAAGCAAGCGCTGGAGCAATTTTCCAGGCGAGCATGAGTAGCGGAAAATTCCAAGGAGTGATTTGACCAGCCACACCGAGCGCAACAGGATTTTGACCAGGAAAAGCTTCTAGAAGTTTGTCGGCCCAACCCGCGTAATAAAAGAAATGATTGCAAGCGAGTGGTACATCTACATCTCTTGCTTCTCTAATTGGCTTTCCGCCGTCTAAAGTTTCTAAAACAGCGAGTTCTCTGGCTTTTTCTTGCATGAGGCGCGCAATGCGAAAGAGGTATTTACCGCGCTCCGCACCACTGAGTTGAGACCAGACATTGGTATAGGCTGTACGTGCGGCACGCACCGCTAAATCGACATCGGCTTGGTTGGCCCAAGCAATTTTGGCAAGATGGGTTTCATCTGCAGGATTGATGGAGTCAAAATAGGTCTTTGACAAGGGAGCTTGCCACTTTCCATCGATAAAGAGCTCGTATTGCGGCTTGATTTGAACAAGTGCAGTAGACTCCAGTGAAGGATCGAGATTCCAGGTTGTATTACTCATTATTAATCGATTGAAAAATAAGCTGCTGACTGGTACTTACCCGTCAGATGTTTTTGATATTGGAGCAGTAAATCGTTGGCGAGGCTGCTAGCGCCAAAGCGGTACCATTCGTTTGTCAGCCAGGCTTCACCGAGTACTTCCTTGACCAATAACAAGTGTTGTAGTGCCAATTTTGCGGATGAAATGCCGCCCGCTGGCTTCATGCCAATCATTTGACCTGTTTTGTCGAAATGATCTTTAATCGCACCCAACATAGTGAGCACTACAGGAAAAGTGGCTGCTGGTTGTATTTTACCTGTAGAAGTTTTGATGAAATCGGCCCCTGCCGCAATGGCGAGATCGGATATTTTACGAACTTGATCAAGTGAATCTAGCTCACCTGTTTCAAAAATAACTTTGAGCCTTGCGCTTGTGCACAATTCTTTAATGGCGGCAATTTCGTCAAAAACAAATTGGTAATCACCTGCCAAAAAACGACCTCTGGAAATCACCATATCGATTTCATCCGCACCATTTTCTAGGGCAAAAAGGGTGTCGTCTTTCTTCACTGAAAAAGGCGCCTGACCCGAAGGAAAAGCGGTGGAGACACTCGCCACTTTAATCCCGGAGTCGCCAAGTGCTTTTTTGGCAATACCTACCATGGAGGGATAAACGCAAACGGCTGCTACTTTGGGTAAATCCGAGGTTTGATCGTGTAAATGCTGCGCCTTAAAACAAAGTTGCCGCACTTTTCCCGGGGTATCTTTTCCTTCTAAGGTGGTGAGGTCAATCATGGAAAGGGCCATGCGTAAACCTCGTAGTTTCGCAGCGCCCTTTAGACTCCTCGTTTGAATGCGCGCAACGCGTTCAATTGAGCCAGTTTGATCAATTGCTGGTGATTTGGCAAGTAAGGATAATAAATCTGGATTGTTGCGAGGCGATAGCATGACCCAAAGTTAAAAAAAACTTGGGCACTCAGGATTTAATCCTCGTCTTCGTCGTCAGCGGGCTCGTCGTCAGCGGGCTCGTCGTCGGCAAAATCGTCGTCGTCTGATTGGTCGTCGTCGTCGTCGAGGTCGTCGTCTTTGAGATCGTCTGGTTTGTCAAAGTCGTCGTCAAAGTCGTCGTCTTCGACCACAGGCTTAGCTTTAGGCTGTACTTTGGTGATTTTAACCAAGTAAATCACTTCGTCGGTTTCCCAAACAAGGGCATCAAGCACCTCGCCAGTTGGCGTTTTGATGGTGGTCAGGTGGTTGATATAGCCATCTGGAAAATCGCGGAGGATTTGCTTCTTCTGCTCGATGGTTAGCTTGTCGTAACTGATGATTGCTCTTCTTTTTGACATAGGATTGACAACTGTTTACACGGCAAAATTATATTTTTTGATATTGTGGCAAACAACTCACCTCAAATTCTTGAAAAAAATATTTTTCTTTTCCGTAATCTTCCGGATTAAGTACTTAAAAGCCAGCATCAGACACACTTTTTTAAATACCTTTGTCAAAACCCAAAGATTCCATGTCAAAAGCAAAAAGTGCCTTTTTTTGTCAAAACTGCGGCCATGAAACTCCAAAGTGGCTTGGCAAATGCCCTAGCTGCAAAGAGTGGAATACTTTTGTGGAAGAGCGCACAGAAAAAACACCCAAACATGTAGTTAGTTTTTCTAGATCCTCGCAGGCCCAACAGGCGGTTCTGATTCAAGAAGTTCAAAAAAGTGAGGAAAGTCGCATTGCGCTGCATGACTTTGAGCTCAATCGCGTACTCGGTGGTGGCATTGTTCCGGGCTCCATCAACCTCCTAGGCGGCGACCCAGGCATCGGTAAATCGACGCTTCTGCTCCAGTTAGCAATCAAAGAACAACTCAAAGTGCTTTACGTTTCAGGAGAAGAAAGCGAACAACAAATCCGTATGCGCGCCGAAAGACTCGGTCTTGACAACCCCAATTGCTACCTACTTACCGAAACCAACCTGCAGCAGGTACTGCTACAAGCTGAAGAAGTCAGGCCCCAGCTATTGATCATCGACTCCATCCAAACCCTCTATACCGATAGTGTGGAGAGTTCGCCAGGGTCTGTTGTACAGGTCCGAGAATGCACGGCTAATTTATTGCGCTTTGCCAAACAAACCGATATCCCTATTTTCTTAATTGGCCACATCACCAAAGACGGTACCATTGCAGGGCCAAAAGTGCTCGAACACATGGTAGACTCCGTCTTGCAATTCGAAGGAGACCGCCACCATATTTACCGCTTGCTGCGCAGCATCAAAAACCGTTTTGGTTCTACCAACGAACTCGGAATTTACAGCATGCAAGGCAATGGCCTCTTGCCAGTGGCCAACCCTTCAGAAGTACTTGTTTCTATCGGTTCAGAAGCCCTCAGTGGCGTTGCAGTCGCCTCTATGGTAGATGGTATTCGGCCGCTGTTAATCGAAGTGCAGGCGCTGGTTTCTTCAGCGGCATACGGCACCCCACAGCGCTCATCTACTGGTTTTGACGTCAAGCGGCTCAATATGTTATTAGCAGTACTAGAAAAACGCTGCGGTTTTCGCTTGGCTGCCAAAGACGTTTTCTTGAATATTGCTGGGGGCATCAAAGTAGACGACCCAGCTATTGACCTCGCTGTAGCCATGGCCATTTTATCATCCAACGCCGACCTCGCCATCGACAAAACCATTTCTTTTGCTGCCGAAATTGGCCTGAGCGGCGAACTCCGTCCGGTGAACCGCTTAGAGCAACGCCTAGGTGAACTCGAAAAACTCGGTTACAAAAAAATCATTGTATCCAAATACTCCAAAGGCATCAAAGGACACAAACACCAAATAGAAATCATCCCCTGCACCAAAATCGAAGAAGTGGTGCGCGCGGTTTTTGCTTAGACTATGCCCAGACTGATCCTCGTCCCGACCCCAATTGGCAACTTAGAAGACATCACGCTTCGGTCCTTGCGCATCTTACAAGAAACGCCCCTCATCTTTGCCGAAGACACCCGCGTGACCAACAAACTTTTGAATCATTTTGAAATCAAAAAGAAGGTCTTGGCCTTTCACGCCCACAACGAACATCGCTTTTTAGAAAAGACCATTGAACTCATCGTTCAAAACGAATTTTGTGTGTTGGTATCCGACGCCGGCACTCCAGGTATTTCAGACCCAGGTTTCTTATTAGTGCGTGCGTGCATTCAGGCAGGGATTGAGGTTGAATGTCTGCCTGGCCCAACAGCATTTGTGCCCGCTTTAGTTGCCTCCGGATTTCCTTGCGATAAATTTGTTTTCGAAGGTTTTCTTCCACACAAAAAAGGACGCCAAACCCGCATCCAGGCATTGGCACTTGAGAACAGAACGGTTGTCTTGTATGAATCTCCTCATCGCATCGCTAAAACACTTAGTCAAATGTGCGAATGGCTAGACCCACAGCGCGAAGCCTGTGTGGTGCGGGAAATCAGCAAAAAATTTGAAACATATCACCGCGGTACATTAGCCGAACTTCAGGCTTATTTCTCACAGAATGAGGCAAAAGGCGAAATCGTCTTGCTCTTGAAGGGAAACACCGAATAATTGCGGCTTTTTCGCTATTTTTGAAGGTGCAATTTCAGCAAATCATCGGCCAAACCCAGCTCAAGCAAGAACTCATCCGCGCCATCAATTCGGACAAAATTGCGCATGCCCAATTACTGCAGGGACCTGCTGGCTACGGTGGTCTGCCCTTGGCGCTCGCCTTTAGTCAATACCTTTTTTGTACAGCGCGCCAACCCGAAGATAGCTGTGGTCGTTGTGCGGCTTGTCTCAAAGTACAACAACTTCAGCACCCCGATCTCCACTTTGTTTATCCCGTAGTTCAGAGTATTGGCAAAACTTCCGATCTCTTTTTAGCTGATTGGCGTACACAAATCGAACAAGCACCTTATTTTGACCTTTTTCAATGGACCGAGCGCATCGACAACAAATTGCGCAAACCAATCATCGGGACCGAAGAAAGCAAGGATATCATTCGCAAACTGAGCCTTAAAGGCTATGAAGGCGGCTATAAAGTAATGATCATTTGGCAGCCAGAAGAAATGAATACAGACTGCGCCAATAAACTGCTCAAAATCTTAGAAGAACCACCCGCACGTACCCTTTTTTTACTCGTGAGCGAAGATGCCAGCAAGCTCATGATCACCATTCAATCCAGAACTCAGCTCATTCGAGTTCCTAAAATCAAGACCGAAGACCTCAGCGCCTACCTACAACAAGCCAAAAGCCAAAGCCGCACCAACGCAGATGCCGTGGCTGCTTTTGCAGACGGCTCTGTTCTTGCCGCTATGGCTTATCTCGAAACCTCCGAAGACCAAGACCAACAGCGCGAGCAATTCATTCAGCTGATGCGCGTCTGTTACAAAAAAGAGGTCCTCGCCATGATGAATTGGGCCGACGACATATCGGGTATCGGTAAGGAGCGCCAGAAACTTTTTATTCAATACGCACTGCACATAATGCGCCAAAGCCTCTTGACGAACTACATGGGCGATGTACTGACCAAAGTTTCAGATGAAGAAGCCGCATTTTTAGAAAAATTCGCCCCATTCATATCGGGCAATAACATCCGAGAATTCATCAGTACCTTCGATGCTGCCTATTATCAAATAGACCGCAATGCCAATGCCCGCATCTTATTTACGCAACTTTGTTTTCAAACGATGCGCTACATCCACCAGGCGTAGTTCAAACAACTTTATTTATTAACTTTACAACAAAAAAATCAAATGGGTTGTGCGTCATGTAGTAGCGGTGGAGGAACACCAAAAGGTTGTAAAAACAACGGCACATGCAGCAGCGGCGGATGCAATAAATTAGAGGTTTTTGATTGGCTTGCCAATATCACTTTACCTGAAGGACAAAGTACTTTCGAACTCGTGGAAGTCAGGTTCAAAAATGCCCGAAAAGCATTTTATCGCAACGCCGATCACCTTTCTTTACAAACCGGTGACGTTGTTGCCGTAGACACCAGCCCAGGTTGGGACATCGGTGTGGTATCCGCCTTGGGCGAACTCGCCAGAATCCAAGTCAAGAAAAAAGCACCCAATCTCAAAACAATGGAGTGCAAAAAGATTTTGCACATCGCCAATCAAGAAGAAATCGATAAATGGATCAAAGGACGTTCACTTGAACGCGATTTGCTCACCCAATCGCGCACTTTTGCCCAAAACTTGCGCCTCGACATGAAAATCTCAGATGTCGAATATCAAGCCGACCTCAGCAAAGCGACTTTTTATTACACTGCCGAGGGGCGCATTGATTTTCGCCAACTCATCAAAGACATGGCAGATCGCTTCAAAGTACGTGTAGAAATGCGTCAAATTGGCTCGCGTCAAGAAGCTTCTCGTTTAGGTGGCATTGGCTCTTGCGGCAGAGAACTTTGCTGCAGCACCTGGCTCACTGACTTCAGATCTGTTTCTACCTCAGCAGCCCGCTACCAACAACTTTCCCTGAACCCACAAAAATTGGCTGGTCAATGTGGCAAACTCAAATGCTGTCTCAATTACGAGCTCGACATGTATTTAGATGCCATTAAATCGATGCCAAAGGCCGACGGCAAACTCCATACCGAAAAAGGCGATGCCATTCACATGAAAACGGATGTCTTCAAGCGCATTATTTGGTATGCTTACAAAGGCGAAACCGGCATGGTAGCCCTCTCACCCGAGCGCGTGGCCGAAATCAAAAAACTCAACAAAGAAGGTGTCAAGCCCAAAGACCTCGCAGATTTTGCACAAGTCAAAGAAAAGGTAGAGGAAATTGGCTACCAAAATGTAGTGGGTCAAGACAGCCTCACGCGCTTTGAGAAGTCTTTCAGCAACAACAATAAAAAAAGAAGACCCAATCGCAAACCACGCAAACCGAACCCCGGAGGGCCAAAAAATGAAAAAGCTAATTAGTGTACTTTTCTTAGTGGGCTTTCTTTTGGTGAGTTGCACCAAAAACGCCATCTACACCAAAGCCTATCGTTTTAAAAATGAACAATGGACACAAGCCGTTAAGCCCAAATTCAGTGTAGACATCCAAGACACCACGAAGCTTTACGACTTCATATTTACACTCCGCACCACCACCGATTACCCTTTCAACAACCTCTGGATTTTCTTGCGCACCACACCGCCCTTTGGCAAGAGTGCGCGCGAACCATATGAAATCAAAATGGCAGATCCAAACGGCAACTGGATCGGTAAAAAGTCGGGTACAGTGGTAGAGCACCAACTCATTTTCAAGCGGCGCAAGGTTCCCTTCAAAGGCAAATATCAATTTGAGCTCGAACAAGCCATCACGGAAAAAAGCGTCACAGAAGTGCTCGATATCAGTCTCGAAGTTCAGTTCAGCGAAGCAGAATAATGCTCAAATTCAGGTCACTTACTGCTCAAGAACTTGCCGAACTCGAAACCGAGTTCAAGCAATTTCTTATTCTCAACGAACTTTACGACGCCGAATGGCGCTCGCTCGCGAGTCAAGACCCTGCTAAGGCTCAGGGCTTTATCGACCTATTTTCAAATATCGTTTTGGAAAAAGCCTACAGTCATATGCCAGGGCTACTTCAAATTGGCGACAACTTTGTGAGTGTATTTGACCTCCGACAAAACCCATGGCAACTATATCATTTCCAACTGACAAAACAAGCAGAAATCGGGCAAGTCACAGCGCAAAATTTCGTCAAATTACTTCATGATAATTGGCAAAATTTAACCCTTCACAGCGGATCAAAAAAAAGTTCTGAACACAAGTCGAGTGAGGTATTTACGCTCATTTCCAAAGGCGCGATGCCACTTCATCAAAGCGCACTTCAGGAATTCCTGCAGTATTTGAATGCAAAATGATGTTTATTTTTTCATCGAGAAAGCATCTTTTTTTGGACAATTGCGTTTATAGAACTAAATTTGAGACATTATCACCTAAACACAAACGCATGAAACTGACGCGCTTTGCCTTTCTAGCTACCCTACTTCTACTGATTTCTTCAGCTTGTATCGAACACGAAGTGATTCCACCACCAAGCAATAAAGTGGACCTCAACGCAAGTTTTGTGGGCTATATCAATGGTACCCAAGTTGAACTCACGCAAAATGTCAATAACTACCTCGGTTTCGCATTGGATACTCAAATCGTCAATGTAGCTCCGGTGATGTCTAAGGTCATCTATTCCTTCGGAATGGCATCTACAGCAAATCCTCAAAATATTTCATTGTCTTTTGGCTCTCTGGAATGGGACGCAACGGGAAGCGCAACCCCAACCCTTCCTATGTTCAACGACTTCCACATGACCAACTCGGGCAATCCAGTTCCGTTCAAAGATGTCGCTACCCTAGCCACTAACTCTATCAATGGTGTGCAAGTTTCTTACACAGACAATACGGGTAAATTTTGGATTTCTCGCGAAACAGACCCAGGTCAAACTGCAAACTTTACCATCCTAAAACAAGCCTCTGACGGTAACGGCGACTACTCTTTATTTGAAGTAACCTTCAGCTGTAAAGTGTGGTACGTAGATCCTCAAACCAGTGCCGAGGAGTCTATTCAGATCAACAACGCTAAGCTGCGCGGTTGGTTCAAACGCTAACCCAAGTTGAACCAAAACGCCTGAATGAGTGAAGCACTCAAAATAGCAATCATAGGCGACTACAACTTCACCTACAACTCGCACCACGCGACAAACCTTTCCTTGGACCACGCTGCCGAGTTCCTCGATCTTGAAATCAATTACTACTGGATCAAGATCAACGAGGCCCTACAATTCAAGAAACCAACCCTCGAACAATACGACGGCATTTGGGTTGCACCGGGGCCCTACCTCAATCCTTTCTTTTTGAATGGTGTTTTTCGCAATCTCGTCGACCTACAAACACCTGTTTTTGCTACGGGAGAATGCTTTCGTATATTTATTGATTACCTCATTACGGCCAATAACATGAATCCGTACGGGGAGAAACTCATCTCAGAAAATTTGGTCAATAGTGCGCACTTCGAGCGCATAGAAGTACTGCCGCGCACGCTCACAATGGAACGGCTTTATGAAAACTGTTCTTCCGTGGAGCTAAGCGCAACGCGCTACAGCATGTATCCACAACTCTTGGAACAATTAATTGGGCAATTTATAGACATCGAAGCCGTAAACCAATTCGACGACCCCGAGATCATTACGCTTAAATCACATCCTTTCTTTTTAGCCACAAGTTTTTGTCCGCAAATCTCATCTACCCGAGACCTGCCGCATCCGTTAGTTTATACTTTTCTCAAACTAGCCGCAGAAACAGCCGGCCTTGACTCACAGCTCCAAGAATAAATCGAGTTGGGTATAATAGAGAAAAGGTCGCACGGGTAAACTAAAAATGTTTTCAAGCAGCGTTGCATAAGCAATGATTTGCTTCATGTGGGTGTCTTGTCTGAGTCCCGTTTTGAAATCAATGACAATAACTTCATTGGCTTTGAGCCAAACTTTGTCGGGTTGCTTGATTTGATTGACCTCGGCGATGATGCGCTGCTCGTTGTATTCTTCTATAATATCCAAATGAAGGTTTTGAGCACTGACATGCGTCCAAAAATGCTCAGCAGCCTTTTTGAGCTCAGGCAATTCGTCTAGGGCAATTACACCATCTTGTAAGGCAGTTGCTATGGCCGCCTGTAGTTGTTCAGGAGCAGCACAGAGTGCCATGAGTCTGTGAAATGAAATACCGAATAATTGATCTGGTGCCATCTCGGTATCGGGAGTTCTGAATACTAAAGATGGGTACCACAATTGATCTGGTGAGGCATAGGGATGATAAAATGAAGTGTGCGCATTTAGACGCTTTTGTTTTTCTGCCTCGGTCAGTTCATCTGCTAGCGCTGCACCAGCGACAAAAACATGCTCTTCTTGAAAGGTCAGGTGCGGTATTTGACTCAGTTGGCTATGAAATTGAGCTCCAAAACCCTTTGCTTTATGGTGATTCCAGATATAGAGCCTGCGCTCTGGTCGGGTGAGCGCAACATAGAGCAGGTTGAGTTTATCTAAGAAAATGGCAGCAAGTTCTCGATTTTTGAAGGCCTTGAACTCAGGGATGATATCCGATGGAAAAGAATAGGCCAAACCAGCGCCCGCAGGCATTAAAAATTTGGAATGGCCAAAAATAATGATGTTGAAGTCAAGGCTCGGCATGAGGACTACCGGAAACTCTAGGCCTTTGGCCTTGTGGATGGTCATGATGCGAATAGCCTCAGTAGATTCTGGCATCTGCAAGGCCAACTTCTCTTTATTCTGCTCGATAAACTCTAGAAAGGGCAATAGCTCTGCATTTCGATTGAGTTGGTACTGAAATGCGATGTCAAAAAAATGATGTACGTAGGGTTCTTGTGTATCGTTGATGTCAAAGCATGTAGCGACTTTTTGCAGCAAATCAAATAAGTGTTCGTAGGGCATGAAGAGCGCTTCTGCCGAGCCAAATTCGGCAATGTAAAAAGCTTGTTCATCAAAATATCGGATTTGACGGCCTTCTTTTTCGTAGGTTTTGAAGTAAGAAAGATAAGTGGCTACATCGAATTTTCCTTTCACCCTCAAATAAGCCTCTGCGAGGCGTTTGCCGAGTGTTGGATTGGATGGTTTTGCTCGTTTTTTCAGATAAAGCAAGAACAATTGAACGAGTGGATGCGCGTGAATCAAGAGTGAATCTTGGGATACCACCTGCATGCCCGCTTGGGTCAAAGCAAGCGCGATTGCATTTCCTTTTTTATTGGTCTCGGTTAAAATACAGATGTCACAAGGCCTGAAATGATCTTGTAAAACTTCGCGAATGGTGTCGATGAGTTTCTCGAAAAGAAGGTCGTCGGGCAGGTCATTGACCAAACTCTCGATGCGCACATAGCCAGTTTTCGCGGATTTCGGAGACTGCCTTAATGAGGCGTAAAAGTCTTGGTGCTGAGGCGGTAATGATTGGGCAAATTGCTCGAAAAGCGAGTTGTTAAAGGCAATGATTTCAGGAGCCGAACGGTAGTTGTCGAGCAAACTCTGCTTGAAACCGCTGGCCTCGAAGCGCGCACTCGTGCGTGCCATTTGGGGGTCGTTTTCCGGGTTGTACAAGCTCGGGAGCGCGACGAATTGTTCGGCCAAGCCGTTGTTGAAACGGTAAATACTTTGCTTGGCATCGCCCACGATGAGATTCGGACGCTCGTAGGCAATTGCCTCCAGTAGGAGTGGAATCATGTTGACCCACTGCAAACGAGAGGTATCTTGGAATTCATCGAGAAGGAAATGTTCGTAACGGATGCCCAACCTTTCGTAGATATAGGGAGCTTGCTCCCCTTGAACAAGCTGACTAATCAATTGGTTGAATTCCGATATGCGGATTTGCTGCTGAGCAGTCATGAGCACTTTTATTTGTTGCGCGACGTACTGCAACAAGGCCATATTGTAGAAGTTCTTTCTTTGTGTTTCGATGAGTTTATGAGCGCCCAAAGCAGCTTCGTAGGCCTCTTCTAAGCTCAAAAGTGCGGCTGAAACTTGGCTCGGAAGATCAAATTGGCCTTGTTCGAGTTTTTCTTTGAAGGTGGGGGCATAAAACGATCCCTCTTTTTTACCCAAGCCCCAATTTGGATCTTCGATAAAGGCATCGATGCGTTTTTGGTCGGTGGCGGTTTTGAAGACAGTGCCTTTGAAGGGAGCAGCCAACGCATGAACCCCGGCGCAACGCGTCAAAAAGTCATCTTTGATTTGTTTTGCTTGGTCTTGGTAAGCCTGGTAGGCATCTGGGGTGTAGGTGCTCTCGAGAAGAAGGGCCACTTCTTTGGCATTGCGCTCTTTGCCCAATACTTCTGAAAATTGGAGCAAGGACCTTTTGAAATCCCAGGATTCGCCTTCCGCAACTTTGGTTCGGGCATAGGCGAGCATCCAACTGGTCAGTTCTTCGGCGTCGGGCTGACCTAAGCGGGCAATCAAGAGGTCGAGGACTTCGTCTAGGACGAGTTTTTCGTTGAGTACCACCTCAAAGTCTGAGGGCAAATCCAAATCTCGGCTAAAAGAGCGAATCAGGCGCAAATTGAATTTGTCTATGGTAGAAATATTGAAATCTTCGTAGTGATGCAAGATGCCTTGTAAGGCACCTGCCGCGCGCTGCTGAAGCTGAACTGCTGTCAGGGTGGTTTCTTTGAGCAAATCTGCTTGAAGCGCCTGTGTTTTTGGGCTAGCACTTGCTGGATAGGCCAAACCACTCAATGTTTGAAGGATGCGCTCCTTCATTTCATTGGCCGCCTTATTGGTGAAGGTCATGGCGACGATATGACGGAACTTTTGGCGGTAATTGGCGTCTGAGAGCAGGATCTTAAGATACTCTAAAACAAGCCGATGAGTCTTGCCGCTGCCCGCAGATGCGGCATAAACGCGGAGGGCTTGAGAGGTGGTTTGGGGCATTCGTTGAATTTGGGCTGAACTTTTCCTAAAATTAAGAACAATTTGAGCGTTTTGACGTATTTTTGTTAGATGAGAAC
>OCVQ010000043.1_pt1 | contig 109113 bp, 80 predicted proteins | sample 1539061 | NCBI WGS metagenome assembly OCVQ01 (sample SAMEA3355526, study PRJEB22509) | marine metagenome | biome: marine; feature: river plume; material: water | place: USA | collected 2010-08-08 | depth 0.5 m | reverse complement strand
CCGCCAGTTCCTGTAACTGTATAGGTGATGGTAGCTGTGCCTGCTGCCACTCCAGTTACCAATCCTGTTGAGGAGTTTACTGTGGCGATTGCACCATTACTCGTTGTCCATGTGCCTCCAGTGTTTCCATTTGTGGTAAACGTTGTAGTGCCTCCAGCACATATAGCTTGTGTACCACTTAAAGTACCCGCGTTTGGCGGTGTGGTTACGGTTACTGTTGTTGAGGCAGACGTTGCACAACCATTTGGATAAGTAACCGTAAGATTATAGCTACCTGAAGCAGCTATTGAAGCTGATGAAATCGCAGGATCGTTGGCACTTGAACTAAATGAGTTTGGCCCTGACCATAACAATACTGGATTGCCACTGAAATTAAGCGTTATATTTTGAAAAGTTCCTACATCCCCCCCAGTATCATCAAAAATCCGTAAAACCCAAAGACCATCGGCCGGACCAGTAAAGTTTGAAAATGGCTGTTCAGGTGTAAATGTACCTGTAAATGGTCCGGTTCCAGTAGTAATTGATGGGCCGGTAGTACTAAATGTAGTGTTAGTATAGTTATCGGAACTGCCTCCATTATCAGTGCTTAACTCAATTGTAACACCACTTGGCGATGTCAAATAGATATCTACATCAGCATTCCATGTATGCGTTAAATTAAGATTAACGCTTGTTAATTGATTTGCATTAAATCCAGTGCCACTTGCTACTAAACTTCTCGTTAACCAGGTATTGTCATTTATTGCACCGGTAACAGAGTTACTCACAGAAAAAGAGGTTAATGGATCATTGTTGGTAAGATTTATAGTATTTCCTTCGCAAACCGGGGAATTACTTGAAAGAATAGGATTCGAAAGTGATACACATTTCTCTCTGACCGTCAACATAAAACTTCCCTGAAAAGAAGAATTATTCCCTTCACTAAAAATTCGAATATAATACGTCTGGCCAATGGTTAAACCGCTTAACCATGTTGATTCTATCAATCCCTGAATATTGTTACAACTTAATTGAGTTAAACCGCCACAGGAACCGGAGAATACCTGTAAAACAGCATTGAAAGCTCCTTGCCCTTCAATTTCAACTATATGTTCCGTCTCGGAGGCAACAAATGAATACCAAACATCATCATCCGCAGTACCAGAACAAACTGCGGGCATGCCGGCAGATGCCGTTGCACAACCTGTACTTCCGCTCGTTGCAACACCAACAGTAAGAGGAATAGTAGTTACACATTCGTCATTTCCGGGAGTGGTTGGGAATGATGTAGTGATAATGGAAGTTGAAGTTGCTGTACTGGCTGAAACGCATGTTAGTGTTGTGGTCATAACACAATACACCAAATCAGCATTTTGAGGTGAATTGACCGCATAGGTTGCAGATGTGCCTGACTGAACCAAAACATCATTCAGATACCATTGGTAGGTAGGAGTTGCGCCTCCATTTGTTGGAGTTGCATTATAAGTTATAGGACTTGGAGCTACACCGCAAAAAATTGTGTTTGTAGAAGATAACGCAACTGAAGGTGTTACTTGAGGTGTTATTGTCACCACCACACTTCCTTGCGGACCCCAACAACCAGATGCTGATCTTGACCTAAAATAATAAGTTCCGGAAGCAGAGATCGTCTCTGAAGAAGAAGCAGTTGCAGTTGATACACCTCCAGATGTTGTTCCTTGAAAATAAATTGTTCCACCAGTTCCAACGCTTGCCGTGATGGTTGTACTTCCACAAAAAGTTCCAGCACCAGAAACTGAAACAGCTGTTGGTGGTGAACAAATATTCACTGAATAATCTAACGCTTGACCATATGTACTGTTGGTTGCGCCGCATGCTTGCGTATTGGTTATAGCAGCATCATCACCTCCACGAACGCGCATTCGTGTTAGGCCAGTTGTGGCACCAATCGGAATGTTAATCGTTATAACAGAAGTTCCACTAGAACCCGCACTTGTGCCTAAAGAAAATGACTCTGTTGCTTCAAATGTTCCGTTTTGATTAAAATCAATCCACACCCTTGAATACTGGTTAGGGTCAGTGCCCATCGTAACTGATACAACTTCAGAACCACCGGCTCCAAGGGTTGGGATAGCATTTTGAACACCGGTTCTATCGAAATAATAGGGTGAAGCATTAGCCGGAGGTGTATCACTTAAAGTAATTAATGATACGTTTGTAATGTTGTCAGTCCCCCCACCGTTTGTATAAGTAGGCGTACAATACGAAATTGCTGTGGTTATACACGATTGATTTCCTGAATTGGAACTCGTACCACATGTATTTAATGCTCTTACACGATAATAGTAAGTAGTGGAAGGCGATAAACCTGTCACTGGATAAGTGATCACGCTTCCAACATTCAGTGCTTGAAATCCAACTACAAAAGTTGAAAAAGTTGCTGATGTTGAGACATCTAACTCATATGAAGTTGCTCCCGCACTTGCCGCCCAGTTAGCTGTAAAGCCAGAAAAACCAATTACTGATGCTGCTGCTGAGACAGGTGCGGTAGGAATGTTATTAATCGTCACCGTTGCACTTCCCTCAGTACCCCAGCATCCCGCAGCACTTAGTGATCTAAAATAATAAGTACCAGATGTAGAAATAGTTTGACTTGTTGAAGCAGTTGTAGTGGATGTTCCACCGGAGTTAATACCTTGCCAGTAAATCGTTCCACCAGTTCCACCTGAAGCTGTAATTGTTGTGCTACCACAGAATGTTCCAGCACCTGCAACTGTTACAGCCGTTGGAACAGCATTCACCGTCATTGTAGTGTTCGCAGACGTAGCAGAAGTTGAAGTTACACAGCCTGCAGAAGTGGTAATGATACAAGAAACCTGTTGACCATTGGTCAAGGTAGTTGTCGTGTAGGTATTGGATGCACCAGATTGTACAGAGACTGCGTTTACACGAAAGTTGTAGTTGGTGATAGTGGTACCATTCAAATTGGCTCCTGTTGCAGTGAAAGTAACGCTGGTTCCGGCACAAATTGTGGTAGATGGAGAAGTAGCAATCGAAACTGTTGGAGTTGTAGCTGCAGCTACAGTAACAGTTATAACGTTTGAATTTGCAGCAGTACAAACTCCGCTCGTAACCACCGCGCGATAATACCTTGTTGCTGTAAGACTACCCATCTGTGCAGATGTCAAAGTACTAGCAGTTGCACCTGATATATTATTTGGTGTCGTGAATGATGCATCTGTTGCCCACTGCCATTGAATTGTTCCTGTATTGCCTGCCAAGGTAATATTTGCTGGCGAGGTACCTGTACAGATTGTCTGATTAGAACTGGCTGTGCCACCAATAGAAACGGGATTGACAGTCAACGTTCCAGAACTTGTTGCTGTTCCATTAGGAGCAGTTACACTAATTGTTCCCGTTGTTCCCGCACCCACAACAGCAGTAATCTGCGTTGCACTATTTACTGTAAAGGACTGAGCAGCGGTTCCTCCAAAACTTACGGCTGTGGCTCCTGTAAAATTGGTACCGGTTATGGTAACTGTAGCGTTTGATGATGCGCAGACTGTATTGGGAGTGAAGGAGGTGATGATGGGGGGCGTAGGTGCAGTAACCGTAACACAATAATCTTCAACTTCACCGTAGGTGAAAGTTGCACATGGATCTGTTTGATAGGCACTATAAAGAAGTACTACGCGCATTCTTGTACTACCAACAACTGCGTTGGCTGGTACGTTTATAGTAGCACTCACTAAACAACCATTAGCACTGCAAGTACCTATGTTGGTTAATTCTCCAGCATCAAATACACCATTCTGATTCCAGTCTGCCCAAACAGAAACGTATTCGGCAAAAGCTCCAGTCTGACTGACAGTGGCGGAGAACGTATATCCTGTGCCTTGCAGAACACTGGCAGATGTTCCTCCGGTAAAATCTGAATAAAATGTTGAGGCACTGGTATTATTGATCCCCGCAAACGTTACATTTGAAATCCATTCGTCCGTTGTATTGGTAGAGGCTGATGCACAATACGAAGCACATTGGCAATTACCTCCTGAAACCGCATAACTAACCGTATTGGTGTTATTTGACAAACCACTATTTGCACAAGTAGTGACAAGTCTGTAAAAAGTTGTAGATGCTGGTGAATTAATGTTTAATGTTGCGTTGGTAGCCCCACTGATATTTGTCCAAGGGCCACCTGCTGCAGGTGCGCTTTGCCATTGGTAGGAAATTCCTGTGCCTGTAGATAAGCCTGTTGCCTGAAGTGTAATAGGCAGACTTGGACAGCCGGATGAAGAGGAAATGGTGGCTGTGCCGGCTGAAGGTGTGCCTGAGCAGGGTGGAGAAACACAGGTTCTTGAAATTGTAAAATTACCGGAGGTAGAGCCTGTAGTAAAATAGGCTATCCACACATAATATACAGTGCCATTGACTTCATTAAATGTATATGTTTCTGTACCACCTGAGCCAGCGGCATCACTTGTCGCTACAGTTGACCAACCGGAACAAGATCCTGAAGCGGTTAAAATGGTCATCTCATGATCCCACCCAGATGCTGTTGAAGATATTGTAGTATTCTGACCATTACCTGTAAACTTGTACCATACCCCATTGTTAGAAGTTGCATTGGTTGGTGGGGAGACCTTGGCACTTGCGCCAATGGTAGTTCCTGCTAAATTTGACGTTCCACAGGGCAAATTTGTAGCGTTTGCACATTTATCATTTCCTAGGAGGTAGATGTTCGTAATTTGAATTCTTCCATTGCCTGATGTTTCCCGCACTATTCTAACATAAGGTTTTGCTGGATCAAGATCAACTGATACTGTGGTATTTATATTGTTAAAAAGAGCTGTAATTGAAATAGGTGTACCCCAATTGCTCGTGGAATTTGAATTGTAAACAACTAAATCACCAGCAGGTGTTGTATTTGGATTTTCTGCAAGATTGAATACAATTCGGTCAGCTCCAGTTGTGAAAATTTCAATTCTGTCACTAAGTCCATCCATTACGGCAAAATTCGTCCCTGAGGAGGATCTTAATCCGCTCCAACTCCAACCTCCAGAAGAACCGGATGTAGAGAAAGGGACCGCCAAAGAATTAGCAGGAAGTGCTTCCTGCCCCCAAGCCTTTCCTCCACCAAACAAAACAACCACCACACCCAAGTACACAACCAAACCCCTCAAGGCGTTTCGCCATGAAGTTGTTTGTTGCTTGCTGCTATGTTGTGATGATCGGATCATTAATTGGGAAATTCTATTGTTTATTTGAGATTTACCTTAATATGGGAAAGCACGTACGCGAGTGTTCAAAAATAAAGCCAAAAACAATAAAAGCCTGTATTATAGTTGTTTACAAATAATAGGGGGCTCAATAATTCCAAAAATGGGAATGATTATTTTGTGATCAGAATCAAGAAAATTATCTTCTGACAACTTTCTATAAGCTTTTGTCGGTATATATTGAAGTTCGACCAAGTCTACTATCCCGAAACTTATAACCTGAGTAAGATTTTACAAGAAACCTCCAATGAGTTAAGTGGACTTTATCTTGTATAAAATATTATCTACAGACTCACCTAGCAGGAAAAACCCTAAAACCAACATTAAAAAAGCAATTATTGTAAAAAATAAACGAAGTTGTTTCCTCCTTTTAAAATGATTCAATTGCTTGAATATCCGCGAAAGATCCTTTGATTTAGGCTCAAAGGAATCATGAAATCTCGACTCCCTATTTAATGAATTTTCGGAACATTCACTGGAACTGATCAAGACTATTTTTACACTTGGCCATTTTTTTTTTAAGATCCGAGAAGTCTGGAAACCATCCATATTATCCATTTGAATATCGATGAAAATCAAATCCGGCTCTTGATCAAGCCTATCCAAGATCTGAATTCCAGAAGAAAAACACCTTACATTGTATTTTTTATTCATCAATGACCTGGCCATAAAAGCATTGAAGAATGGATCATCATCAACCAAACATATGTTCATTTTTAATATTGACATAAGCTATGCTTAGCAGAAAGAAGGCCAAAATAAAAATAATACACATATTATTGATTACCAGATTTTTACGCTGTCTCAAAAATATCCAAAATCTCAATTATGGAATAAATTTCTAAAATTTGGAATACAGATCCCGTAAAACAGCATCCAGAATATTTTTCATTTGATTAAAGGAACTCGCTATCAAATCCTTATCAAAACTAGATCTGTTCGCTTCCTCTTCGATAATACGAACAAGTCTAGAACCTTCTGTTATGCATAATATATCGAGTGAAGGTTTTAGTTGATGTGCATTCTTTTTTATCAGTTCAAGATCGTTCTTGGCAATTCCGATAGTTATTTCATTCAAATATTTAGGTGTGTTGGTTCTGAATGTTTCTATGGTCGATTGCACAAAAGATCCATCACCGCCAGAAATATCCTCTATTTCCTTTAAAGAATACAAAGCATTAATGTGAACCGACTCTCTCTCATTACTTTGAACCTTAATCTGCCCACTGCCTTCAACCAACATTTCAATCAATTGAAAAAGAGTCTCTTTTTTAAATGGTTTTGCTAAATAAGCATTCATTCCAACAGAACGGTATAATGCTTCATCTTCCTTAGATGCATTTGCCGTCAGAGCAATGATAGGTATATTCATTCCAAGTGTATGCCTTATGTGCTTCGCTGCTGAAACGCCATCCATTAAAGGCATCTGAATGTCCATAAGAATTAAGTCATACTTTTTCTGAGTTAATTGAACGATAACCTCTTCCCCGTTCTCGACAAGATCATAATTGACTTTATGCTTAGCAAAGATCGAGGATATAAGTATTTGGTTCATTGGATTATCTTCTGCTAAAAGGATATGCAAATGACCGAGCTCAGCCATATTGATCTCCATAGAAGAATTTTCCTTTTTCTTCTTAACACCCTTCCGAAGTGTTAGCTCAAATGAAAAGGTAGATCCTTTTCCTTTTTCACTTTGGAGTTCAATTTCTCCCCCCAAACGCGAAACGATCTCTTTTGAAATAGAAAGTCCAAGACCCGTTCCGCCATATTTTCTTGAGACAGAAGAATCTTCCTGCATAAAGGTTTGAAATATCGTGTTAAAATTTTCATTGGCGATACCAATCCCTGTGTCAGATACAGCGAATTTTATGCGTTGATGATTTTCATTATCTTCAATTAGTTGGCACTGGAATCTTACAAACCCGTTTGCGGTGAATTTTAACGCATTATTGATAAGATTCACTATAACCTGATTCAGCTTTGTATTATCAGAAATGAGTTCTTTACTGATTTTTTGATCCACTTCAGACAATAGCTGGATTCCTTTATTTTTAGCAGTCTCGGAAAAACTAAAATCAAGATATTGGAAGAGTTCAAATAAATTGACGTTTGTCTCTTCGATTTGTAATTCGCCTGCCTCAATTTTTGAAAAATCCAAGAGATCATTGATCAGTTCAAGCAATGCATTTGCTGATCGTTTAATTGTTTGCATGTATTTCTTTCGTTCAGGATCAAGCCCCTCATCTCCAATCAAATCCAACATTCCAATAATCACGTTCATCGGTGTACGGATCTCATGACTCATGTTTGCAACAAACATATCTTTTATCTTCACAGATGAAAGGGCTTTTTCATTTGCATTAATAAGTTCTTCTTCTAATTTTTTTCTTTCAGAAATATCCACATGTACACCTAAAGAGCCAACTACATCATTGTTCATGTCATAAATTGGAGCACCACTAATGATTAAATATTTGACACTTCCGTCTTTTGCCCGAATCTTTGTTTCATAAACACTGGACAAGCCTTGTTTTCTCAACTCATTTTGCTGATGGAGCTGAACGTGATCTTCAGCTAAAGCAAGAAGATCGGTTGCTTTCTTGCCTAAAAGCTCCTGGTCTGAGTATCCAGTCATATTAGAAAACGCGGGGTAAACTTTGGTAATTCTCTCCTCTAAATCCACTTCAATAAGACCTAGTTCAAGATTTTCGATGATCCGGCTATATTTATCTTCAACCTTTTTTAGACTTTCCTTTGAATTGATCAGCTGTGTCACATCCTGGTATTTCCAAATGTGTCCGATGTAGTCACCTTTTTCGTAAATCGGAAGAAAATCACGTTCAAGTATGCTACCATCCTTCATCTTCAATAATTCACCATCAATCCTTTTTCTATCCATGAGTATGTTGTCAATTCTCTCAACAAATCCAGCTTCATCTTCAAACAAATGCTTTGAGTTTTGAGCTGCATCGGAACAATCCATTCCTTTCATGCTATCTGGATCCAACGGAATTTTGAAAATGTCACAAAAGATCTGATTCGTAAGTATGATCTGCCTATTTGTATTTTCTGCTAATATCCCGGAATGCATTGAACTGATCAAGGTTTGTAAACGCGAAGACGTATTTACTAATTCTTGTTGAAATCTAACCATTTCAGTTGTTTCTTTCAGGTATGCATTAAAGTAATTACGGTTCTTTACAGGAACTAATGTTGCATGATAGATGCTTTGATCAAGCGAAAAATCACTTTCAAAATTTTGAAAACCATTACTTTCAAATCGCAAACAAACAGTTTCCCAAAAAGGTAGTTTAAGCAAAGACCTTTCTTTGATTAACCGGGAAGCTAGCACATTGGTATACAATACATTACCTTCAAAATCTAAACGCAGGATTGGCAGTGGATTTTGGTCAGGGAATCGAGCTAATTCGATTATAGTTTCATTTTTTTCGATAAGTTCGTTACGCTGAATGATCAATTCATTCGCAATCTTCTTCATATCCTCATTAACGATCTGCTTGGACTGTAAAAGCTGTAGATTATCAGTGATTGTATCGTGAAGAGCAAAGTCTGAAACCAACAAATTATGAAATCTCAGATCGTCTGAATCTTTTACCCATGGTGAGTTCAAATAAATTATCTCATTCTCTGTTTCACGAAAAATATACTGCCCACGAAATCTAATCTTTATTGGAAATTCGACAGATTCCAATATAATAATTATATCCTGGTGTCGTTTCATTGACTGGAAATCATATTCGATAGACATAGAAGGACGAACAAACTTGAATATCTCTTCAAAAGACCTCCCATCCACATTTCCAATAATTTTTCTGATCGACTTTCCTGCAGAAATTATACGCAGATCCTTTCCTATCCTAACATAAAAGGGAAAGAGCTTTTCGAGTTCAGAATGATTCAAAGAAATCATAATACAAGCAACTTTTAATTAATAATTCTTACATGAAATACATCATGCCAAACGTCTGTGTATTCACTTTTTAGAAGTTTTATTTCTATAGATTCTGAAAACATTTTGGCTAATCCATTTATTAGCCCTACAACAAACTCTGTAAGACCCTTCCGTGTTGAGTAATAGTGTAAAACGAGCTCTCTTTCACCCAATCGTTCGACCATGAACTCAGGAGGATTCAAGTTAGGATAGATCAACATGATCCTCCCGTGAAAATTTGGCAGATTACACATGAATTCAAAGAGATTCTCACCTCCAGCCTTCATTAAATCCCCGTATTTTTCATAACCGGTCTTAACAATCCAATATTCACCGAATGCTCTTAAAATTTCCTCAGATGAAATTTCAAGTACTTCTGAAGCTGCGGCCACCAATTCAAAAGTAATGTCGTCGTCATACGACTCGTCACTTATAAAATAGTCATTATTCACACCCGATAGCTTCTTGATCAACTCCCACTTATTTTGCCCGAAATTATCAACTACTAAACCTTGAATAGTCTGATTTACTATACCATACATACCTTATTTTTTTTAAATTTTTCCTTCCTTAATCATTCTGTAGATTGTAGATTTACCAACATCTAGCTTGTCTGCAACCTGAAGTACGTTATTGTTGTACTTATTGAGATACCATTTTATAATTCTATGTGTGTATTCATCAAGTGTAAGATCCTCCTGAATAAAATCTTCCACTTCATTTCTTCTGTTAAATTGAATATCGTCCGCTGATATAATCTGCTCGTCACTCATAACGACTGCAATTTCCAAAATTGCCTTCAACTCCCTTACATTTCCTGGAAAATTATATTTTGACAATTTATCTATCGCTTCCATTGAAAGATTCTTCTTTGGGAATCCGTTCGCTTTACAAAATTCAGTGATGAATGTTTTTGCCAAAAGAACAATGTCATTCCCCCTTTCTTTTAAAGGAGGCATTTCAACACTAATTCCCAAAAGGCGATAGTATAGATCTTCTCTAAATTGTCCTTTTTTCACTTCATCCAAAAGATCTTTGTGTGTCGCGACGATGATCCGAACATCAAACGGTATCATTTTACTAGAACCCAAACGACAAATTTCTCTTTCTTGCAGTGCTCTTAGCAATTTAGATTGCATGTTCAGATCCATTTCCCCAATCTCATCCAAAAAGATTGTTCCTTTATTTGCTTCTTCAAATTTACCGGCACGTGATTGATCAGCTCCAGTAAAAGCCCCTTTTTCATAGCCAAACAACTCACTTTCAATTAATTCTTTCGGGATGGCAGCAACATTAATTGCAACAAAGGGCTTTTTCATTCGATTCGAATTAAAATGGATCGCCTTCGCTGCCAATTCCTTTCCTGTTCCCGTTTCACCAGTAATTGATACAGTAATATTCGCCTTAGCTGATTTATGCAAAAGTGAGAAAACTCGTTGCATTGGAGCGCTAGAACCTTTAATGTATTCTTGAAAATTATATTTAACTGCTATTTCATTTGTAAGTAATTCAACCTCCTCTAGTAAGTTTCGCTTTTCATTAGCGTGATGAACCAATTGCCAAATTTTATCAAAAGACCCCACATCTTTGATGATGTAATCATATGCACCTTGTTTAAGCATTTCGACTGCTATACTAACATCTTCTTGTGCAGAGAGTACCACAACATTGACATTTGGATAATCTCTTTTGATTTTTTTCAAAAGTTCCAATCCTGAAATATCCGGCAAACTATGGTCAAGAGTAACAACACTTGGGTTTACATGGAGTCTTTTCAAAAAACTTTCACCATCGCTGAAAACTTCAACTTCGAACTCTGGATCCATAGAAAGTTTGTGTCTCAGCATTTTGGAATACAACATATCATCCTCAACAATAAAGATCTTTGATTTTCCCATATTGATATTTTTTCTCAATATAGGAAAACTTACTCAAAGTGAGAACAAGAATTGATTGCAACTTTTCAAAATAAGCGTTTCAATTATAAAACACATTGATTCATGAATAATTCAACCTGCCCAACCTTCTCTATCTAGCCTTCTAAATTGAATTGCTTCAGCTAGGCGATTTGATCCAATTACCTCCGAGTGATCCATATCAGTAATGTTAATTGCAACTTTAATAATGCGATTATATACTCTTGTTGACAAACCCATTCTCTCCATTGTATTCTTTAAAATACCTCGCCTATTGTCATTGATCTTGAAAAATTATCCAATTCATTTTGGATATTTGCGCATTGCAATGAAACCACTACTTGTAACATCCCTTTTTACTGTAATTGTTTCGTTTCTTCGACGCTTTTTAAATTTCTTTATACATTCTGGTTCATGACATCTTTCTGCTCCACAGAAAGATGCCATGATCCGCTAATTCTCGTTTTGTGCAAAGTGTTACAATGAAAAATAAAAAAGCACCTACAATACTGTAAGTGCTTAATTATCAATGTGGTCCCACCTGGGCTCGAACCAGGGACCACCTGATTATGAGTCAGGTGCTCTAACCAACTGAGCTATAGGACCGTTGAATTCATTAAAAATTCAGGTGTGCAAATATAGCATTCATAAACCGAATGTCAACAATGAAATGATTTTTTTTATGGATTAATCGCGAACTCAATTGCAATTCCAACCGCTACGACAATTAATAAAATGCTAAACACTTTTCGTAGAAACTTTCCAGACAGAAACTTTTGAAGATATGTTCCAATAAAAACGCCAATGATTGTTATTAAAGTTAAAATGATTAGCAAAGTCCAATTAATTCCGTTTCCTTCAAATACTTCAGGGTTAAAAAAGTCACCAATTAATGCTACAAAAGATTGTATCGAAATAATCAACATTGAAGTACCAACTGCCTTCCTCATAGTTGAACCAAGACGCAACAATATCGGAACAATAATAAAACCACCTCCAGCTCCAATAAACCCACTTAACAAACCTGTTAGAACTCCAAAAAGAACTATAGTGACATATGATACAGAAGCAGTTTCAATAATTTTTTTACCACCAAATAATGTCTTAAATGCAGTATAAAACATTACAATTACAAGTAAAATAGAGATTACAAAATCCCTTGATAACTCAAAATCATTAATTGCAAATGTGAGAGGAAATTGTGGCATAACCAATAACCGAATTGAAAACGCCGTCAGCATACTTGGAATTGCGAAAATGATTCCATTTTTAAAGTCAATCGAATCCGACTTTAATCGCTGAAGCACCCCAAAACCAGAACTAACTGCAACAATAAACAAGGAATAAGTAGTAGCCAACAACATGGACTCTCCGAATACATAATGAACCAGTGGAACAGTTAGAATTGATCCACCTCCACCGACAAGGCCTAAAACAGCACCAATAAATAATGAAAGAAAAAGTCCAACTATATACATTACGATACAAATGTACGTTTCCTTTTATACTTTCAAAGTAACATGAGTTGCAGTTCGACTTCGGAAAATAAGCATTGTTAGAATCCCAAAAAGAATAGTTGCAAAAATCAAATGACTTGTTTGAACCAAACCAGGCATATCTGCATATGCCAATAATACTCCTGATAATAATTCCAGGGATAATATGACAAAGGCAGCTCGAATCGGAATCAACCTTTGGGTTTGCTCATTTTTCCATGTAATAAATACAATTAACACGAGTACCAACCATGAAAAACTTCTATGAATATAAAACGGCATACCCAATTTATCCGTCCAGGCTTCGCGACCATAACCCATTTTTGTTAATTCATCTATAGATTCACGGACTTGCGTACCTAAGAACATTTGATAGAATGTAATTATGAAACAAATCCATATTAACACAAGCATCCATTTTGGCTGTAAAATCTTAACCGAATGAACTGGGCTAATTAAACGAATAAAATAAATTTGAATTGCAATAATTACTAAGGCAAGAAGCATATGAACCGTAATAGTCCATGGAACTAAATTTGAGGCTACTACAATTGACCCGAACCAAGCTTCAATAGCCATTAATACCAAGTTAAGCCCAGCTAGAATAATTAGTTTTCGTTTTCGATATTTTAAGATCAACCAAACAAATGACAACAGCATTGCATTTCCAGCCAAAAAACCAAAAAGTCGATTCACGTATTCGGTCCATGTTTTGCCAGTATTAAAATCTTCCTCTATTCGCAAAAGCGGATCTTTTAATAATTTTTCAGCCGTTTCTTGCATTCCCAAAGAAGTTAGAAACTTTGCGAATTTCTCAATTTTCTTAGTTCTCTTTTCTGAATACAATTCTTTGTAATTTTCCGGTAATTGAGAAGCTTCAGTTGGCGGCACCCATTGTCCAAAACATTTAGGCCAATCTGGACACCCCATGCCACTTCCAGTTATTCTTACAAAACTTCCAGCTACAACAATTAAATAAATTAATATAAGTGTAATCCAATTGAACCGAATAAATGCTTTTGAAAATATCATGTCTCAAAAATAATCATTCGTATCTTTAACTTTTTAGAATTTAACAAATGAATTGGACAATTATTGGATGCGGATGGCTTGGAACAAGTTTGGCACAATCTCTATTGCAAAATGGAGATGTGGTCTATGGCACTACAACATCGAGGGAAAGACAATTCTCCCTGTTGCAACAAGGAATAAAAGCAACGATTTTCAATGTTAATTCGCAAATTTCAACTGAATTAATAGATATATCTGAGGTTGTCGTCCTTTCGATTCCTCCTTTCGATAAAAACAATCCACTTACATATGGCGAATCTCTTGTACATTTAGTACAACAGTTTAAATCAACTACTCAATTTATTTTTTTAGGATCTACTGGTGTCTACCCTCAAAAAAATGCTGTATTTTCTGAGGAGTACGAATTTGAAAAAGAGGAACAGGCTACATCTCTTTTTCAAGCTGAAAAACTGTTAAATGAATTCCTTAAAAAAAGATTAACCATACTAAGACTAGGTGGTTTGTTTGGTGATGATCGCCATCCTATTTATCATTTGGAGGGAAAAACTGGTATCAAAAATCCAAATGGGAAAATAAATTTTGTTGGTAAAAAAGACATCATTTTCGTTGTCCAAGAATTGGCAGCTCAAAAGAAATTAGGTGGCATTTATAATCTAGTTTACCCCGAACACCCGACACGAGAAAAGTATTATTTAAAAAAAGCAAAAGAGCTTAACCTAGTTGCTCCCAAATTTGATTACACAACTAATATAATTCGTGAAATAGATTCCAATAAAATTCAATCAACCTTGAACTTCAAATTTATGCACGAAATTTGATTCGACACGTTACTATTGAATTCCCATCTTTAAATCAATGTTTGAACATTTACAAATATGAGACAACATTTAAGTTAACTTTACGTCTAAGAATTAATGCGTTATCTAATTGCCATATTAATTGTGTTGAATCTATTCAGCGGTCGCTCTTCTCACATCGTGGGGGGTGAAATTTATTATGATTATTTGGGCAATAATAATTACAAATTTTATATCTCTGTATACCGTGACTGTTTGTCATCGGGAGCTTCATTTGACAATCCTTTAAGCCTTGGATTATTTAATTCAAATAATCAATTGATTCAAAATGTACAAATTCCATTTTCTGGAAGTACCAACGTACCTGTTGTTTTTAATAATCCTTGCGTAACCCCACCGACGAACATATGTACTGAAAACTCCGTTTATACCGTAACTTTAAATCTTCCACCAACTGCGGGAGGATATACTCTCGCATACCAAAGATGTTGCAGAGGTCCAAATATTAATAACCTAAATGATCCGAGCGATACAGGGTTTACACTCTGGTGTCAGATACCAGGTACCACGGATAATAATTTTATCAATAGCAGTCCACGTTTTAATGGCTACCCACCACTTTTGTTGTGCAATAATGAAGATTTGGTTTTTGATCACAGCGCAACCGACCCTGATGGGGATCAATTAGTTTATTCACTAGTTACTCCATATTCTGGTGCAAGCAGTTTAAATCCACAACCTAACCCACCTCCTCCACCCCCATATGGCAACGTCATTTGGTCTGGGGGGAACAATGCAACTAGTCCTTTAGGTCCGGGCGCAACCATTTCAATCGATCCTGTTACTGGATTATTGACGGCATCCCCTAATATTACGGGCTTATATGTTGTTGGAATACGCGTCCAAGAAATTAGAAATGGGGTTGTTATTAACCAGATAACTCGTGACTTTTTATTTAAAGTTTTCAATTGTAATTTGCAAATCAATGCTGTTTTACCTCTACAAACTCAACTAGCAACCTTTACAGGATACTGCAATGGACTAGAAGTTCAATTTGAAAATCAATCCACAAGTCAAGTTCCTCCAACCTATTTATGGGACTTCGGAGTACCTGGCATCACATCAGACGTAAGTTCTGCTTTTGCACCATCATACACCTATCCTGCGCCTGGACAATACACCGTTACGTTGGTTGTCAACCCCGGTGTTCCATGCACAGATACTGCATTTATGGAAGTAATTGTTGGGCCTCCATTTGACATTACCTTCTCTTCGGAAGATTCCCTTTGTTTTAGTGGAAACGATTTCAATTTTGTTTCCGACACAGATGCACCTGCAGGAACAACAATTGACTGGGATTTTGGTCCAAATGCAAGCGTTCAAAACACAAGTGGCCCTATTGTAAATAACGTTCAATTTAGCACTTCAGGGTATGTTCCTGTTACAGTAGAAGCTAACTTTTTTCTTTGTAACGCGAGCTACACTGATTCAGTATTCATATATCCTAATGCAATAGCTGGAATGATTTATCCAGACACCGTAGAATGTAAAGGACTAGAAATTGACTTCATCAATAATTCCCAAAACAGTTTAAATTATAGTTGGGATTTTGGGGTTCCAGGCACTTCTACGGATGTAAGTACTGACATTGACCCTACATTTACATTTCCTTCCCCTGGAACTTATACAATAGAGCTAATCGCTAGTTCGTCTCCTGAATGTGCCGATACGATTCAAGAAGTTATCGTAATTAACTATAAATTGGAGGTTGAATTCACCTCAGAAGACTCTCTTTGTAACGAAGGAAATAGCTTTAATTTTATTGGCGACGTTTTTGGACCTGCCGGCGCTTCATTTGAATGGAATTTTGGACCAAATGGTTCAATTCAAACTTCCAACAACATCATAGAAAACAACGTGAGTTTTGATACGACTGGTTCAATACTCGTTAGCTTAACTGGTGAATTTAACCTTTGCAGAGAAACGGCTTACAAACGAATATATATTTTTAAAAGCCCAGAAATCAATTTTATTTTGGAACCTGGATTACAGTGTGTACCGTTTAACGCTCAATTCACAGATTTTAGTTCCGCAGAAACACCCATTTCCTATTTATGGGATTTCGGCGACGGAACAACTTCAAATCTTCAAAATCCAACTCACTTATTTGATAATGTTGGTAATTATCCAATTACTCTTACAATATGGACAGATGTTGGATGTATCGATACCTTGATCCAATTTGAACCAGATATTGTTAACGTTAGACCAATCCCAGAAGCAAAGTTCTCGGTGAATCCGAAACAAACAGATATCTGTGATTCAGAAATTCAATTTACTAACTTATCATCTTTAGGGCAAGAATATCTATATATTTTTGATGATGGAACAACAAGCAATGATGAAAATCCTGCACATGTTTATTTGGAAGCTGGAACATTGAATCCAACTCTATTAGTGACAAGTGAATATGGATGTCAAGACACAACTAGAGAAACCCTTTTCATTGAACCATTTACTGTATACTCGCCTAATGCCTTTACACCAGATGGAGATGAAGCCAACAATATTTTTAAACCAATAGTTTATTTAGATATTGTAGAATGGAACCTGCAAATCTATAACCGATGGGGAGAAATCGTTTTTGAATCAAATGATCAAGGCACTGGTTGGGACGGAACAAATGGGACAGGTAAAATAGCACAAGATGGACTTTACATGTGGAAGTTGAGATATACCTCATGTGAACCGACAAATCCTGAACATCTAATAACAGGTCATATTTCTCTACTTCGATAAGAATAATGTAAATTAGCTAAATTAAAATAAAAGCTATTTCAAAATTTCAAGACAATATCAATATCATTCGTCACCTTACATTTTATAGGGCTTGGAATCTATTGCGGTTAAGAACGAGTTACATAATATCGAAATCAACTAAAAAAGCTAATCACAAAGGACTTCCATTTTCGCTAAGTATTGAACCCACAACGGCATGCAATCTTGGATGTCCAGAATGTCCAAGCGGATTAAAGCAATTTACCCGACCAACTGGAAAATTGAATTTGGAGTTGCATCAAGTGATGATTGAACAATTAAAAAAATCAGTCTTTTATATTAATTATTACTTTCAAGGGGAACCCTTTTTACACCCAAAATTCTTGGATTTAATTGTTGAAGCAAAACGAAATAAAATCTATACCGCAACTTCTACAAATGCACATTTTATAGATGAGAAAAAGGCTGAAGAGATCGTTGAATCTGGCCTGGATCGTTTGATTATTTCCATTGACGGTTTAACTCAGGCGACTTATGAAAACTATCGTGTTCATGGTAAATTGAGTAAAGTAATTGAGGGAACAAAACACCTACTCGCAGCGAAAAAGAAACTGAACTCTTCCACACCTCACCTCATCTTTCAATTTTTGGCAGTAAAACCCAATGAGCATGAAATTCCTGAAGTTTTTAAGCTTGGCAAGGAAATGAAAATCGATGAAGTTCGCATTAAATCCGCTCAATTGTACGATTACGAAAACGGGAATCCTCTAATGCCTGAAAATGAAAAGTATTCGCGTTACAAGCTGCAATCCGACGGAACGTATAAACTCAAATACAAAACAGGAAATCACTGCTGGAGAATGTGGTCATCGAGCGTATTTACCTGGGATGGAAAGGTTGTTCCATGCTGCTTCGATAAAGATGCTAAACACGTTTTGGGTTCGCTTGAAAATCGTTCATTCAATGAAATTTGGAACGACAAACAATATATTGCTTTTCGTCAAGCCGTGCTAACAGGTAGAAATCAAATTGACATTTGTAAAAATTGTTCAGAAGGAGCTAAGGTTTGGGTGTAACCAGTTCAACTATCAACAGTTCAATAAGCTCAAAGTAATGGTCTCTACCTTATATTTCTTATGGACTTTTAAATATGACCCTTTTAATTTTAAACTTCTATAAAGGTAAACCCATTTTCAAACTAATCTTTGGAACAATGTTTTTCAATTCATTTGTGTTCGCATAAAAACCATATCGGTAAAATGCCCCGACCCCTATACTTATCATGTTCTGTGTCAACATACCATTCAAAATTAATCCCGCTTCAAACATACCGTTGTCCATTGAGCCGAAAGTTTGAGAGTGCTCCAATTTATTTTTAAAATCACCCACTCCAATTCCATGATGCAAAATAAATTGAGGTTCATTCCATTTTGCTTTCGTCTTAATTGTTGGAAAACCATAGCGCAAAAACAAAGCTGCCTGACGGTCATGGTAAAACTCACCAGGATAAACGGTTTCAAATGTATTTGCAGTAGAAATATTCCAGTCCTGACGCGTACCAACCGCATTTTGTTTTAGAGACAAAGGAACTTCACCGAATGACTGCGAAGCTAAAAGTGTCCAGTTCAATTCTCCAAAGCGTAATGACCTTACATCTTGGCTAATTTTCAAATTCAAGCGAATATAATCCATTTGAGAATCTGCTATTCCTTTCCAACCTTTTGTTATTTTAAGTGCAATTTTTGGATAACCAGATGGCTCAGGCATTCTCATATCACCAATTAGCATAACTCTTTCACGAATATTCCATTGCATTTCAAGTGATGTTTCAGCTAAATCTACTTTTGTTCCAAAAAAGTACGCCGTATCTGCAGGTAAAAATTGATATCCTTTTGTGAATTCGACGCGCTGATAATTACCGGAAACAAATAGTTTCAAATTCCCTAAAGGCTCATATCCAACTTTCAATTCTGCTATTCGTTGGCGATCCATAAAGGTTCTATACAATCTTGCATACGCCTCCGTATTTCCCAAGTTGAAACCTTTTTTAGTGAATACATTCCCTCCTCTATGCAGCAGATCTTGTTGGTAGCTTAGTGTGACTTGAAGCCCATTTCGCTTATTAATATCAAAAATGGAATAGCCTCCGTATTTCCATTCCTTATCACGAGTTGCCCAACCAAAGTAACCTCCGATCGTTATATTTTTCATTAACCTATCAGATGTTTCTAACCCCGCACCAAGTCGAACTCCCTCGTATATATTGTAATCGACAATCCGGTCCAATACTAAGCTGATCTTGTTCAATCTTATTTTACCCGTTGTCAAGGCCATCAACGCTGCCAGCTTTCGGTCAAAATTCCCTTCTTTAGCTACACTATCCACTACGTGATATGTACGTTTTTCTTTATCTGTCAACGGATCCACTCTGTATTCCTCCCAAACTTTGTCATTTGTAATTCCAGCATCTTCGTCAGTCGCAATTGAAATATTACCAAATCCACGCTTTTTCAAATCCTCCGGATTAATTACAATATCCTTGATATAAGTATGACCTATTCCTGTAACATACCCCCCACTTGAATTTAAAGAAAGACCTTTTAATTCAACCTGTGTACTTAAGTTTGTTGGAAACCATTTTTTTCCATCTATGAATTGATACTCTTGCACAATTTTAGCCGTAAAAGAAGAAGTTGTGTCTCTTGAATACGGAGACGCAATTACTTTTTCAATGGCATAACCGTTTGTATTTATATACATCGTGCCTTCCATTCCTTTAAAATTCTTATTGATACGTGGACGGTATGAAATAGTGAATGTTGTATCATTACCTACAACAGTAGTATCCTGTAGAATAAATAAATATCTCTCAGTGCCGCCTGAAGCAATCGGATTGATGTATGTGCTTCCTACCAATTCAAATTCATTATCATAAAAATTAAATGATTGTAAACTCTGGGCAAAAGTTGAAAATATTGGCAGTGTTAACCCTGAAATTTTATAGGCAGTAATGTCTTCTCTGTCCTTAGCTGGTGGAATAAATTTTCGTTCAGTCGCACTTTCTAACATAAACAAATGTTGCTTATTCAAAAACTGCAAATCATTTAGCGAAGAGTCCCCTTCTGGGGCTTTCACTAAACGATCTTTTAAGCCATCGTCAGCATCAAAAATGAACTTACTGTAGCTTTTGTATGTAAAAGCGTCATTGGCAAGCGGGTGATTGTCTTTTCTGTTTTTAATCACTAGATTCATGATACGATGTGCAGGATTTTCTCCAGCTACAGCGGTCACTTCAGAAACATCCTGAACCGCACTCCACATAAAAATTGTATCACTCGTTAAAGCACTTAAGATATATAAGCTGTCCTTATAACCCATAAAACGCAACTTGAACTCAGTGGCGTCTTGAGGAATAAGAAATCGCCCGTCAATGTCCGTAAATCCAGGATTACCGCCATTTGGAATAACTTTTACGAACGGCATTGCCTCCAAAGAAACACCTTCTTGTATTGTGATTTTTGTCTGCGCTGAAACTTGAAAACTAAGTATTGCAAGCAAGGCTAAAAGGAAATATTTCGACATTGATTATTTTTCTTTAAAATTAAGAAAGATTCATCAATTTCATTCCAAATAGAATTTTGCTTCGTGATATGATGAATATTCTAATTCATCCACTATTCGACACTTAAACTTCACTTCAGTGCCTGAAGGAAATTCATCAATCACTGAATAAGCATAATCATCAAATTTACCATCCTTCCCAAAAACCTCCTTACCACCAATTTCCATCATCCAAAATTCGACTTCGAAAAATAAATTAATTGGTGCCTCTGTATGATTTCTTGCTTCAAATTTCACTGGTCTTTTAGAACATTTTCCACCTTCCTTAATCCCGTCAAGAAAAATAACTTCATCTGGTGGATTTACAATATCAAACGAAATAACACCCAGCTCCTCTCCCATATTTGAACGATTGAAAAGTTGAAAGTGAATACTATCTGTCCGAAGTGTCCATGGTATTTTAATAATAAAATTATTTGGAGCCAAGCGATTTTCAGCTTTGTCATAGAGTAGAACTTCACAAGAGTCATTTACTAAAATGTAATCATTATAATCGTCCTTAGCGAGGTTCAGCTGCACCAAGTTAGGGTAGAATCGATACAAAACGAGCACTGGTGGTTCACTTACAATTGGAAGCTTTTGAGCTAAAGAACAATAAGAAACGAGAAGCAGAATAAGGAGAAATGGCTTTTTCATAATACGAATGATAACGCGAAGACTTAAAAAAGTAACATCAATTACAACGATACTCGTAATCTAGTATTATGACATTATCATTTTAAAGGTAACGTGATTTTATATCATTCCATTATTTGCAACCAAAACGAACCACCGTGTTTCTCAACACCAGAAAGGTTTTCGTGTTGCCACATTGGAGCAATAGTTGAACTCAATTCCTTGTCTTCGGAAATGAAATAGTTCGGTAAGATTGTCTTATACTTTGCTGGATTTGCAAGCATAAACATTGCCAAACCATATTGTTCAGTATAAGCCCGATCGCACATAAATTGTGGATAATCAAAAGGCACGTAAATATCGTGAATGTGAACAATAACTCCCTTTTTCAATTTTGGTAATATCTCCATGTAAAACACCATCGAATCAGAATTTGGTAAAATCCGATGTGAGTTGTCAATAAACAGAATATCGTTTGCTTCTAGGTTTAGGATAACATCATAATCTATTTCTTCAAATGGTTTACGAATAACGGTAGTCGCTAATTGATCTATTTCCGCTCTGGGCATTGGGTCAATTGATATTATTTCCGTCGTCAAGTTGTTCTCAGATTTGGATTTAAACGCCACCTTAGTTGAATTACCAGAACCAACTTCTACGTACTTTTTAGGTTGATAGACTGCCAACATTGCATAAATGGCAACAATATCTAATCCAGGTAAAAATCCGTTGTTCCATACAGGAAGATTTGCATTGGTTTCATCTCCTTGTTTCTTAACCTGTTGAATTTGATCTTTAAACGTTAAAGCTTTCGATAAAAAATCAGCATACTCCGATCGATGCGCTTCAACAATTTTCAAAAGCCCTTCATGCGCTGGCTTACCGTGTCCATAACGCGGTTTCATCTCTACCTTATAATCTAAAAATAGTGTTTGAAACTTTGGCGATAAGAAACGATAAATCTTTTTGAACATCAATTTGTTTTTGAGGGTACAAAATTACTAAATAAGTCTAAATTGACCCTAAGTTGCTAACTTTAAAAACCTACAATGGATTAAACCGATTGATCTAACTTTTTAACCATTGTTAAAATAGTTGCTAAAGCCACTGTTTCTCCTGTTTCATCGTAGACATCAACTAAAAATTTCACAATCCCTTTTGCAATATCGTTTTCGTCTTTTTTCTCTTGATCAATTTTCTCCTTCACCGTAAATCGAACTCCAATTGTTGCTCCTGGATAAACTGGTTTTGTAAAACGCGCTTCTTCTACACCATAATTCAATAAAACAGGTCCTTTTTTCGGGTCAACAAACAATCCGGCCGCTTTTGACAATAAAAAATAACCATGTGCTACTCGTTGTTCGAATATCGTTCCATCCAAAGATGTCTCATCCATATGAGCATAGAAATTATCTCCCGATACATTTGCAAAGTTGACGATATCTGCAACGGTTACAGTGTGCTTGTGAGTAAAAACAGTATCTCCAATTACTAATTCTTCAAAATGTTGTCTAAACACATGTGGATTCGCTTCTGGCATGGCTGCTCCAACTTGGAATTGCTCTGTAATTTTTGTAATTGTAGTTGGGTGACCTTGAATCGCAGTTCGTTGCATATAATGCAAGACACCACGTTTTCCACCCATTTCTTCTCCGCCACCAGCACGACCCGGTCCGCCATGGGTTAACAAGGGCATTGGAGATCCGTGACCCGTACTTTCTTTGGCACAATCTTTATTTAATACCAAAATACGCCCGTGCATACTAGCCGCACCAATAATGTATTCTTTCGCTTCTTCGTCGTTTGGAGTGACAATAGACGATACCAATGAACCTTTTCCCATGCGAGCTAATTCGATTGCATCATCCATCGATTTATAAGGCATTATTGTAGAAACTGGTCCAAAGGCTTCAATATTATGAACATCTGTTTTTGTAAAAGGATCATCGTTTCTGAATAAAATAGGTGAGAAAAATGCTCCTTTATTTTTATCCGCTCCAACAACATCAAACTCATCTAGATCTCCAAAAACAATGTTTTGTGATTTAGCTAAAAGTTCTACATTTTCACGAACTCGTTCTACTTGCAATCGAGTTGCCAAAGCACCCATTCTAACTCCTTCTTGACTTGGGTCTCCCATTACAGTTGATTTCAAGCGAGCCGAAATTCCTTCTTGTACATCTCCAATTAAATTTTCGGGAACTATAATGCGTCGAACTGCCGTACATTTTTGTCCCGCTTTAATTGTAATTTCTTTTACCGTTTCTTTAATGAACAAATCAAATTCAACTGTACCAGGAACTGCATGTTGTCCCAAAATAGTAGCGTTTAATGAATCTGCCTCCAAATTAAATGGCACACTTTCCTGAACAATTCGAGGAAGACTTTTTAGAATCTTACCCGTGTGGGCTGAACCTGTAAATGTCACCACATCTTCAGAAGTCACATGATCGATAATTCCACGTCCCAAACCACAAATCAATTGCAACGACCCTTCTGGTAATATTTTCGAATCAATGATATCTCTTACCATTACTTCAGTTAAGTAGCACGTATATTCCGACGGTTTAACAACCGCTGGAACTCCTGCCATAAAATTCACCGCTATTTTTTCAAGCATTCCCCAAATCGGGAAATTAAAGGCATTAATATGTACTGCAACTCCTCGTTTCGGCACCATAATATGATGTCCTATGAACGAACCTTCTTTAGAAAGTGGTGCAGCAACTCCATCTACATTGTATGGTAAATCAGGGAATTGGCGACGCAATGATGCGTTAGCAAACAAGTTTCCAATCCCACCTTCAATATCAATCCATGAGTCAACCTTGGTCGCCCCAGATAGTGCACTAACTTGATAATATTTATTCTTTTTTTCAAGAAGATGAAATGCCAAGGCTTTTAACATTCTCCCACGTTCTTGAAAAGTCATTTTTCGCAACTTCTCTCCACCAGTAATCCGTCCATAACGAAGTACAGCCTCATAATCAATTCCCGCACTTGATGTTTCTCCGAAGTGTTCTCCAGTAATTGCGTTGTACAAATTGGTTTCAACTCCTTGACCGTCAAACCATTTTCCTTGAATATAACTTTGATATCGTTGCATTTTTTGTAATTTTATGAATGCTAATATAGCCATTATTCTATGACCAACGAAAAGGTTTCATTGCACAATTTTGATTCACAATTAATTGCTGAACGTGTTGAACATGGCGTTTCTTTTCGACTTTATAAAAACCGATTATTTCACGTCGCGATCCCGAAGGATATGAAAATTGGGAAATCTGTGATTGAAAGTGGCTATCAATTTTTAGATGAGAATGGTGGAGGAAAATTCTACAACATTTATGAGTTTGATTCTTTTTCAGACGTAGAACCAGAAGTGCGAGAATGGGCTGCAGATACAAGCGGAAATCATTATACCTATTGCGATGCAATTGTAATTCGAAATTTTGCGCAAAAAATTATCACCGATTTTTACACCAGAGTGAATAAACCAAAAATGCCGACTAAAATATTTTTTTCAGCAGAAAAGGCTATTGACTGGATAATAGAATTTCAATCAGAAATCAAACCATAATACTTCTGGCTTTCAAACTTTTAATAAACGGTTCCATTTTTTCAAGCGAAACATGGTCCATCACAACGATTTTAACCCAGTTAGGACATTCATGATTGTCAGGAACTAAGCCATACATTTCAACTAAATCAGCAGGGATTTGACTACTATCGATTGTAACTATGTTACTAAATTTATTACGATAATATTGAACATTCAATTCGTCCAATTGAGAACATAACCATTCTGTACGTTTTTGAAGAATGAAAATCTTTTCCATCCATCCATTTGGTCCGTACTTAGATAAAATCATCCATATTGAAATTGCATTTGCGCCTGATCGACTACCTATCAAGGTGCTATCCTCTCCAGCGACATAACTCGCTTCTTTAGTTGTGGCATAACCAATCAAGCCTTTCCTAATAATAAAAATACCTGTTCCATATGGAGCTTGAGCCATTTTATGTGCATCTAACGTAACAGAAGAAACGAATTCATTTGAAAAATTCAGTTTATTGTCTTGATTTGAAAAAGGATAATAAAAACCACCATACGCGCCATCAATGTGAACTTTAAACTCGACCCCTTCATCTATCAACGCACTCGTGTATAGATCTATATCATCTACAGAACCAAACATAGTAGTCATCATATTAGCAACCACAATGAAATATTTTATTCTATTTTCCTTGGCCTCTACAATCTGTGATTGAAGTGAATTTTGATCTAACGCTCTCGTTTTTTTATCAACGTCAATTTTGTACAATGGTATATTCAATAAATTTGCAGCTTTATCCATTGAATAATGACTGTCAACGCTACAAATCAAGGCAATTTCAGAATTTTTAGCGTTAAACTCTTGATTGAAATAATTACGATAGATCCAAATGGCTTGAATATTAGCCTCAGTTCCTCCTGACGCTACATATCCATCAAAGGACTCTGGTTTTCCTTTCAAAATATCCTCAGCACAGATACGAATTACCTTTCGCTCAATTTCATGAGTGCCAGAAAAAAAACTTTCGGAACTACCAACAGTATGACAACCAATATGGTTTGGATTGTTTACCAAGGCCGACAAAAAAGGTGCGTTTTGTAAGGTAGAATCGTCCTGTGAAAAGACTTTTGAATCTAGGTAGGATGCTGGTACTCCCAATACATTCTCCTTTGTATAACTTTTGTTTTTTTGAATCGCTGCAAAAACTTCCTCTTGAATTTCTGATTGTTCCTTTTTATCCCAACTCATTTTGTCCTAATTTAAGCACAAAGAAAGGGGCAATCATTGAGACTGAAAATGACGGTTGTCAGTTATTTAAATTTGATAGCAATTAAACAAAATACATTTCCTCTGAATTGTCCTTAATCCAATTCAGTGTGTCTTTTATTTCATTCAAGTCAAATGAAGTAACAAGTTTCATACGGTGTTCCTTGAAATTTGCAATTCCTTTGAAATAATTTGTGTAATGACGTTTCATTTCTGCAATGCCCAAACCTTCACCTTTCCATTTTACACTCATGTCCAGATGCTGAATTGCAGCTTCTACTCTGTTTTCGATAGTTGGTAATGGCAAGTGCTCTCCAGTTTTTACAAAATGTTTAATCTCATTAAAAATCCATGGATATCCTATACTTGCTCGACCGATCATTATCCCATCAACTCCGTATTTTGCCTTGTACTCAACGGCTTTTTCCGGTGTATCTATATCGCCATTACCAAAAACAGGAATACGCATTCGTGGATTATTCTTTATCTCAGCAATTAAAGACCAATCTGCAACGCCTTTATACATTTGTTTACGAGTTCGTCCGTGTATTGAAATACCTTCGATTCCAACATCTTGTAATCGTTCAGCAACTTCAACAACGTATTTTGTGTCGTCGTCCCATCCCAACCGTGTTTTTACAGTAACAGGTAAACTTGTTGAATTGACAATCTCTCGAGTCATCTCAACCATTTTGGGAATATCTTGAAGGATTCCAGCTCCAGCACCTTTGCACGCCACTTTCTTAACCGGACAACCAAAATTAATATCAATAATATCTGGATTTGCTCTGGCTGTTACTTCAGTAGCAATTTTCATGCTTTCAATATCAGAACCGAAAATTTGTATTCCAATCGGACGCTCGTACTCAAAAATGTCAAGTTTTTGAACACTTTTGGCAGCATCACGAATTAATCCTTCAGATGAAATAAACTCTGTATACATCAAATCTGCTCCATGTTGCTTGCATAAAGCACGAAATGGAGGATCGCTTACGTCCTCCATTGGTGCTAACAACAACGGGAAATCTCCCAATTCAATGTCGCGAATTTTTGCCATCTATTATTTTAATGTTGATGGACAAACATAGTTTGTCTTTTCAATACTTGTATTTTTAATCGCTCCATAACCTCCGGCAATATCAACTAAGCTGTTAAATCCATTTTGCATCATTAAAGAAATGGCAATAACGGATCGATAACCACCAGCACAATGTACGTGATATGTCTTACTCTTATCTAATTCTGCCAAATGATCATTCAAAAAGTCCAATGGATAATTTGGCGCATCAACGATATGTTCGGAAGCAAATTCTCCAGGCTTACGCACATCCAAAATATTGCACGTACTTGCTGTTTCAGCAAATTCGTCTGCTGAAATTGAAGTGATTGTGCTCAATTGCCCACCATTTGCCTTGTACGTTTCAATACCACCTTTTAAATAACCAACAGCATTGTCATATCCAACACGAGAAAGTCTCGTTACCGCTTCTTCTTCTTGACCTTTAGGAACAATCAAAACAATTTTTTGATTAATATCTTCTATTAATGCTCCAACCCACATCGCAAACGTTCCATTTAATCCAATAAATAATGAGTTTGGAATAAATCCTTTAATAAAATCGGCCTGCGTTCTAACATCCAGTATTAAAGCTCCATCATTCACAGCAGCATTAAATTCATCCATGTTCAAAGCACTATTTCCTTGTAACAATACTTCTTCAAATGAATTGTAACCCATTTTATTCATCATCGCATTTTTTGGGAAATATTGCGGTGGTGGTAAAATATCTGATGTCAATTCTTTAATGAATTCATCTTTGGTCATATCCGTTCTTAACGCATAATTCGTCTGCTTTTGCTCCCCTAATGTACCGACAGTTTCTGAACTCATGTTTTTACCACAAGAAGAACCTGCACCATGCCCTGGATAAATTGTAATATCATCAGAAAGGGGCATAATTCGTGTTCTCAATGAATCAAAAAGCATCCCTGCCAAATCTTCCCTAGTTAAGTCTGATTTTACTGCCAAATCTGGACGACCAACATCTCCTAAAAACAAGGTGTCACCAGTGAATATCGCCGTTTCCTTTCCGTTTTCATCAATTAATAGATAGGTTGAAGATTCTGGCGTATGACCAGGTGTATGCAATACTTTTAATATTACATCTCCAATTTTAAATTCCTGATTGTCAGATGCAATTGTAGCATCAAATCCTGTTTTTGCAGTTGGACCATATACGATTGAAGCCCCAGTTTTTTTTGCCAAATCAATATGCCCAGAGACAAAATCAGCATGAAAATGAGTTTCAAATATATATTTTATCTCTGCTCCGTTGTTTTTCGCAATATCAATATACTGCTGAGTCTCACGCATCGGATCAATAACAACCGCTTCTCCTTTGCTCTCTATGTAATATGCCGCCTCAGCTAAACATTTCGTATATAATTGTTCTACTATCATTTCTCTATCTCTTTAAATTCTATTGCAAATATCGTGAATATGAATCTTTTAATATGTGACTAAAATTACTTTTGGGTATTATTAACAGCTTCATTTATTCTTTCGATGTAATTTAAAATTTTCTCCCGGCCAAATTTTGACTCTGCAGAAGTAGTAAATACCGGAGGAAGCTCATCCCAATATTTCAACATTTCCTTTTTGTACTTTGCTAAATTCTTTTGCAAAACTGTACTCGATACCTTATCAATTTTTGTAAAAACCATCGAAAATGGAATCTCCTTTTCTCCACACCAATTCATAAATTCCAAATCAATTTGTTGTGGTTCTAGGCGACAATCTAACAAAACAAAAACATTCAATAGTTCCTCTCTTTGAGTTAGATATTCAGATATGAATTTCTCCCATTTCGCACGAGAAGTTTTCGATGCTTTTGCATAACCATAACCTGGCAAATCCACTAAATACCATTCATCATTGATAATGAAATGATTAATTAACTGAGTCTTCCCTGGTCTTCCAGAAGTTTTTGCCAACTTGTTACGCTCTGTAATCATATTGATTAATGAAGATTTTCCAACATTTGATCGACCTATAAAAGCATATTCTGGCTTACCGTCTTTTGGACATAATTTTATATCCGTGTTGGAAATTACAAATTGAGCTGATTTAATAATCATGAGACTTATTTTGTGCAAAGATAGAGATTTAACATTTTTTTTACGCATTTAATATGCGTTTCCCTTACATTTGTTTTGAGATGATAATTCCTCAACCATGAAAAAAATAGTTTTTGTACTTACAACTGGTATTCTATTAAGCGCTTGTTCAAGCGAACAAGAGAAAGTGAACACCGAAACAATTGAGGCTAAAACCACAGATGTCGTTGTGAATCCAAATCAATTATTGACCATGGAAATTGATGGAATGGTTTGTCAAATGGGTTGTGGTGGTGCGATTCGAAAAGGACTAAAAGATACTAAAGGCGTTGCAAGTGTCGAATTTGATTTTGAAGAAGAACGTAAAACGAATGTTGCAAAAATCGCCTACGATAAATCAATAGTTTCAAGTGAAGAATTAATTACAGTGGTCTCCAAATTAAATGAAGGTCAATTTTTAGTTGGTACCGTTTCTTTTGAAGATATGACGATTCCTTCAAAAGCAACTAATTCTTCAACATCAAAATCAACTGAACAGCCAAAGGTTGAAGTTTCTTCTTCTTATGTAAAGCTTCCAAATCTTTTTGATTTATTTTCAGGATTGCTACGTTAACTTTTCTTACTATTCATTTTGGATGATTAATTTTGTCATCAAACTCCATTAGATGAAATTGCATTATAGAGAATTAGGTGAAGGTAAACCAATGGTTATTTTACATGGTTTATTTGGCTATTCGGATAATTGGCAAACTCATGCAAAGAAATTAGCAGAATACTATCGCGTTATTCTAGTCGATTTAAGAAATCACGGTCATTCTGATTGGGCAGACGACACAAGTTACGAACTGATGGCAGAAGATGTTTTTGAACTTTGTCGAGAGCTTCAACTTAACAATTTCATCCTTTTAGGACATTCCATGGGAGGTAAAGTTGCCATGCACTTTGCTCAACAACATGAAGATTTGTTATATAAATTAGTTGTAGTTGATATTGGAATGAAGGAATATCCAATGCATCACGAACATATTTTGGCTGGTATTCATTCCGTCGATTTAATGAACAATTCAGCCAGAAGCCAAGCGGAAGCTCAAATGAGTGCGTTTATCGAGTCAGAGGGAGTGAAACAATTTCTTTTGAAGAATTTGTATTGGAAGGAAAAAGGAAAGTTAGCATGGAGAATGAACGTAGAAGCACTAGAGCGAGATATGCCTAATATTTTAGCGGAAGTGCCAAAAATTCAAGTAAGTATTCCAACTCTTTTTATCCGAGGTGCTTTATCAAATTATATTTTAGACGACGATATTTCCGACATTGAGGATGTTTTCGTTGATAGCGAAGTTGTAACGATTGAAAATGCAGGGCATTGGGTACATGCCGAAGCTCCAGCAGAATTTTTAGATACACTTTTATCCTTTTGTTTACGTTAAACAATTAAAGAACCCACTTCGGCTCACTTTTTGCTAAACCAACTGTATGCGAAATTTGTTTCTCTTCATATCCTTGTTTTTTGTAATTCACTCGAGTGTTGCGCAAGTGTCATTTGATAAAACAAAATATGATTTTGGTAATTTAGAAGCTTATTCGAATCGATTTGTTGATATTATTCTGAAGAACAATAGCGATAAACAACACTGGTTGTTGAGTGTCAAAAAGCCCTTTGACGTAGTTTATATAACCTCAAAGCAAATCATGGAAAAGGACAGCACCATAATTGTGCGCTTGCAAGTGAACCCAAAAGAAAAAGGTAAATTTAGTTACGATGTGCAGATTTTCACCAGCGACAAAGACGAAGCGACAATTGTGAAATTGACTGGAAGTTTAAATGAAATTGATCAATCATCCACAAGTGCCTTTACTTCATGTCCCGATTTTTCAGAACGTCCAGGAGGAAGAAATCCAAATAATTTTGACTTAACTGTTGTGACAATTGACAGACAAACGCGCGAAGAATTAAGCCGATCTGACGTTACATTACTACAAAACGGACAAGCAATTTGGGCGAAGAAAACAGATTCCAAGGGAAAAATAAAAGCAGAAGCGACTTTAGGACTGAGCTATTTTTATGCAACGCATGAAGGTTATAAACCTGAAGAATTAGGCGCTTATATCAACTTTAAACGGAATTATATTGTATTGGAATTGGACAAAGATCCGCGTTATTGCCCACCGGTGCCAGTTGCGATAATTGCAGATACTATTATTGCGGAAATTGTACCCGAAAAAGTACCAGAATATGAAATTGAAATTGAAATTGAAGAAACGTGGGAAACGGATTTAGCATCGCAAGTGGAAACTTCTACTTCAACAGAAATGCCTCCAGCATTTACCGATTTGGATAAAGATAATTTTGAAGACAAGTATTTCAATCCTGTCAATATAGTATTTGTTCTTGATATATCTGGTTCGATGCGTGATGCTGATAAAATTGAGCTGATGAAGTATTCTTTATTTCAATTAACAGAAATGTTACGCCCACAAGATAAAATGGGAATTGTGACGTATGCAACAAATTCAAGAGTTTTACTGCCTCCAACATTCGGCAACCAAAAAGACGCCATTAAAAGTGAAATTAGTGCGTTAAGTGCTTCTGGTGCGACTGCTGGCGGAGAAGGTATTAAACTCGGGTTCAGGGAAGCTCAAAAAGCATTCATTACTAACGGAACAAATCACGTAATTATAATCACCGATGGAGCATTCAACAGAGCCTCAACCGATTATGAAAAGTACATTAAAAAATATGCGAAGAAGGATATTCATATGTCTGTTGTGGGAATAAAGAACAAAGACGTTGATAAGGAAAAAATGATTACAGCTGCCGAATTAGGCGGTGGACATTATGTTCCGATTTTTAAGTTGGCTGATGCGCAAAATAATTTACGTCAAGAGATTCGACAGTTGAGTTATATAGGACAGTAATTAGCCTTTTTCAACAACGCATTCTAGCAATCGAAACGTACCTTCGTCCGCATTCATTTCAACTTTAGCACCAATTGGAATGGTGAATTTATTCATTGTATGTCCAATTTGAGCACCATAAAACACTGGAAATTTAGCATCTTTAAAATGTTGTTCAAAAACTTCTTCCAATGTGAAAGAATAATTTGGTTCTTCGGCTATGCATTTGCGAAACGTTCCTAGAATCAATCCCGCTAATTGATCAAAAACCCCCGATAATTTCAAATGCGTTAACATTCTATCTATGCGATATGGTTCTTCGGCAACATCTTCCAAAAAGAGAATTTTTCCCTTCCAATCAGGTAAATAATCAGAACCAATCATAGTTGAAAGAACACTTAAATTCCCACCAAATAATTCACCTTGCACTGTTCCCTTCTGGTATGTTACAATTGGTAAATCGGATTTTTGATTGTGATAATTCACCACTTTTCCTTCCACTAACAATTGGTTAATGTAGTTCAAGCTGTAATCGTTCCATGTTGAGTTTCCACCTGGGCCATGAAATGTTATTAGGCCAGTTTTAACACTAATTGCGTTTAACAAAGCTGTTGGATCGCTAAATCCCATGATAATCTTTGGATTCATTCGAATAAGTTGAAAATCAAGGTGCTCCAATATTCGAGCACATCCCCAACCACCGCGAATAAAGAAAATTGCTTTTACGTTTTCAAGCTGGATCAAGTCCATGAAATCTTCTGCTCTTTCTTGATCTGTTCCAGAGAAGTAGCCCGTATTCTTATCGATGTTTTTTGAAAAGACAACTGAATAACCTAGGTCATTCAACACCTTTTTAAAGTCAGCTATTTCTGCATTTGATTTGATTCCACCAGCAGGCGCACATACACCGATGGTATCACCCTTTTTTAGTGAAGAAGGAAAAAGAATTTCTTGATCGGAAAGTTCTTTAGTTATAGAAAAAGACAAAGTGGAAGCTCCAGCCACCGCTGTGCCTAATAATGGTATAAAACTTCTTCGGCTAATTTTATTCATAGCCAAAAGATAAGGATAATTGTTTATTCAAAACTTTATAGTCAAATGCTATCGTGAGGAGAATAAAGTAAAATGTGGGAAATCGTGAATAATAAAACGCTCCTATTAAACCATTTTATGTGAAAAGAAGACTCTTTCTGGATCCATTTGTGCTTCCAAAATTTTGTAAAACTCAGAGCGGTGTTCTTCTTGAATGCAATCTGTCGGGAAATCCATTTGTAACCCTTTGATATAGTCAAAATAGATACTTTGTTGTTGTTGTGACACCTTTCTTAAGCCATTAAAGTAGAGCACAATGACTTCACGGTCGGCTATCACTAATGCTTTAGAAGATAAACCAACACGGTAACTGTTTTTAGAAACACCAACTAATGCAAAAACACAATTATCTAGTGCGCCAAATAAAAATCCAATTGCAGGCATCCACGCTTGTGGAGAAACGACATAAAGAGCAACAGCAACGAAAGTCATAACGGCAATCTCTAAAATTAAATAAGTGAAAACTCGTTTTCTTCGTGTTGTACTTACAGGTTGATTCCATTTGAATTTTTTCACTTTAGAAACCATTGAAATACCAACCCATCTTCGAATCGAACGGCGCAAATTAATCATGAAAATCACCAAACCAAATCCTAAAAATATTTCCTCGCGATAAGGCATTTCTGAACCCGAAGTTTTAAGGAAAGTTAAGGGTAAGTCAAATCCAACAATAATTGTAATCAACATTGTAGGAATCAATAGAAAAATAAGTAAAACGTTAATGGATCTATTCATTAGGGATCATTTTTAATTTTGCTCGGATTTCTAAAATCTTCGCTTTTGCGGCATCCACTTTACGCTCCACGTCCTTCTTTAAAGCATCTGCTCCTTTGCTATTCGCAAAGAAACCAAGATTGTTCTCTAATTGAATAATCTCTTTATTGTGTACATCTATTTCTTTTCTAAGGTCAGCTTTTAAATCTGAAAAGGAACGATTTGAACTTGGACTTGCTTTCAACGCGTCAATTTTTGCTTCAAAAAGTATTGCTTCTTTCTCCGCACCTTCCATTTTCAAATCACCATAATGTTTATCCAATGCTGCTTTGAATGATTTGTAAACTCCGTCCTTCGCTTTCATTGGAACCATTCCAATTGCGTTGAATTTATTTGCAAATTCTTTCAAGTCCGCAAGCGCTTGTTTCTTGTCAGCTGCTACTTTGTATGCTATAATTTCAGCAATCAATTCTTCTTTCAACTTCAAGTTCCCTTCAAATTGTGCGTCCTTCGCATCAAAATGTGCTTGCCGATTATTGAAAAAAGCATCACAAGCGCTTCTAAACTCTTTCCACAACTTTTGCTCGTGCTTTATACCAGCGTGACCGATTTGCTTCCATTGTTGTTGTAATTGCTTTAATTTATTCGCAGTATCTTGCCATTCAGTCGAGTCTTTTAACTCAAGTGCTTTTTCAATTAACACTTTTTTCTTCTTCGCTAATCCGTCGTATTCTTCGTGAATTGAAGCAAAAAACTCCTTCTTAGCAGCAAAAAACTCATCGCAAACAGTTCTAAATTCCTTCCAAATTTGTTCGTTTTCTTTCTTCGGCCCAAAACCAATTGTTTTCCATTTTGCTTGAATTTCCAATATCTCTTTCGACATATCTTCCCAAGCCTTTGAAGAATCATTTTTGTCTTTTTCCGCTATTAACGCTTTTGTCGCTTCAACTAATTCGGCTTTTGCTGCAAGATTTCCTTGTTGTTCAGCTCTTCTATCGTCGTAAAAACGATTGATTTTATTGTAAACAGAACGAACTTCTGTCCAATATGCTTCTTTGATATTTTCCCATTCTTCATTTGGAACCGGTCCAATATCTTCCCAATCGTTTTGAAGTTTCTTTAATTGATTTTCAGCTTCACGAATAGAATCCAGTTGATTTATTTTTTTCAATTCAGCAATTAATGCCGTTTTCAATTGAAAATTACGGTGAAAATCATGGTTTTTTAATTCTTTGTAAATGTTAATGTTGTAAAAGAAATCTTCCAATAAACGCGAATATTCTCCCTGAATATCATTGCGTTTATCTCTTGGAATATCGCCAACTTCTTTCCATTTGTCTTGAATTTCATTCAACGCTGAAAAAGCCGAACCGATATTTTCTTCTGTAGAAATAACTTCTTTCAATCGTTTAATCAAGGCATTTTTCTCAGCCAAGTTTTTTGCTTCAGAAGCTTTTTTATCTTCAACAACTGTCTTGCGCTTATCTTTGTAAGCGTTGTAAACTTCATAAAATTGCTCTTTTAATTGAACAATTTCTTCTTGTTTTGTTTCAACTGAAACATCAACAGATTCATTATTATCCTCAGCAGCAATTTGGGCCACTTGAATTTTTCGTTCTTGTTCTAAGATATAATCTTCTAACTTACTTCTAAGTTCATTTACATCTCTACTAACAGACAACACATCTTCATTTGCTGTCAGCGTATTCAATTCTTTTAAAAAATTCAAGTCTTCCATTTCACTTAATTAATAACTTGTACGATATCGAAATTCGTCAACGCAACAAATTTTTCAATTCTATTCTCTAAATCTTCTTTTGTAATTGTCATCAATCGCTCTGTTCCAAATTTTTCAACACAGAATGAAGCTAAAGCAGAACCATTGATTATTGCTCTCTTCATATTATCGAAAGAAATATCATCTGTACTCGCCAAATATCCCATAAATCCACCAGCAAATGTATCTCCAGCTCCAGTTGGATCAAAAACTTCTTCTAAAGGCAAAGCTGGCGCGAAGAATACATTCTCACCGTGAAACAATAATGCCCCATGCTCTCCTTTCTTAATAATCAAATATTTTGGTCCCATCGCACGAATTACTTTCGATGCTTTAACCAAAGAATATTCTCCTGATAATTGACGTGCTTCTTCATCGTTAATGATTAAAATGTCAACCATTGAAATCGTTTTCTGTAAATCATCCATTGCGATGTCCATCCAGAAATTCATTGTATCCATAGCAATAAGCTTAGGACGAACTGTCAATCTTTCAATTACTTGCGCTTGAACTTGAGGACTTAAGTTTCCTAACAAAAGGTAATCTGCACCTTGGTAACTTGCTGGAATAATTGGGTCAAAATGCTCCAAAACATTCAATTCCGTTACCAACGTATCTCTTGAGTTCATATCGTTGTGGTATTTTCCAGACCAAAAAAAAGTTTTTTCACCCTTTTTAATCTGTAAACCTTCGATATTTACATTTCTATTTTTCAATTGATTCAGCATGTCTTGTGGAAAATCCTCCCCAACTACTGAAACAATGTTTTGCTCGTTATTATAAAATGCTGCTGCAAGTGCGATGTACGTTCCTGCTCCGCCAATAATTTTATCCGTTTTTCCGAATGGTGTTTCAATTGCGTCAAAAGCAACTGATCCTACTGTAAGTAAACTCATTTTTTTGTTTTAAATCTGAACGCAAAGATAATAGAATGTGGCTTAACATCTGAAAAACAAAGATTTCTTTTTTCCACGGATAAGTAACAAATCCCAACACAACTGCGTTAATAAGTAAACTGTTAATCCTTCATTCTCTCTCCATTATCAAATACCTTTGTTTCCATGACTAAAAAACGCCTTATACGAATAGCAAAATGGTTCACAGGAATTATCCTTGGATTTGTGCTTTTAGTGACGGTGGTTTTGTACGTTTTCAAAGATGATATTTGCGGTCTCGTCATAAGTGAAGTGAACAAAAGTCTTAAAGTTCCCGTTTCAGTTTCCGATGTTGACTTAGCTTTTTGGGGATCTTTCCCAAAATTATCTGTCGATTTTAAAGATGTATTTATTCAAGATTCATACGAGGGTTCAACTAAATTAGACACATTACTTTACTCGAAGCGCATTCGGATGAAGTTCAACCCCATGGATTTATGGAGGGAAAATTACACGCTAAAATCCATTGAAATTTCTCCAGGAACATTGAAGTTAAAGGTCAACAATCAAGGCGAAACCAATTTTGATATTCTCGCAGAAAAAAAAGATACTCTTGAGACCACTGAACTTGCTTTAAAACTGGAAGAGGTTGAATTTGAAGACTTTCGATTTTCTTATTCAAACCGTGTAATCGACCAAAAATATGCTGTAAACATTAATTCAATGTCACTTGCAGGTGAGTTTAGTGCATCCAAATTTACTACCTCAGCAACGAGTGACTTGCAAATCATCACTGCAAAAAGTGGCAAAATTAATCTAGTTTCAAACAAACCGGCAAAATTGAATATTGCTGTGAACGTGGATAAAGAATCTGGAACAATCGAAATTCCGCAATCTACTATTTACGTCTCTAATTTACCTTTTACATTTAAAGGGAATATTGCTGAAAAAGATTTTCAATTCAGTTTAAAAGGAAAAAACATTAAAATTGAAGATGCTGCAAATCGTCTAGCGATGAAAGAAACGGAGCATGTAAGAAATTTTGCAGGAACAGGAACTTTATTGTTTGATTTGGAAATAAATGGTGACGACACGGCCAAACAACCTGTTACTGTCGATTGTAATTTCGGAATCAACAACGGAAGCATCAAAGAACCAGCAACTGGAATCGCAGTTACTGGTCTACATCTAGAAGGAATTTATTCAAACCGAGGAGGATCTGAAAAGGAAAAACTAGAGTTAAAAAACATTGGATTTAAAACTTCTGGTGGTCCATTCAAAGGAAATTTAAAATTGACGCAATTTGCACACCCTATTTTCGAAGGAAATGCAGATGGAACTATCAATTTAGAAGTGCTTCATGCACTATTTCAAATTCCAACGGTTCAGACGTTAACAGGAGAAATCGACATGCATTCTGACTTCTTAATTAAAGGAAATACAGATCAAAATAATATCGTTCAGTATGACATTAAAAAGTTGGACGGTCAATTAATCTTGAAAGATGTTGATTTACAACTCATTGATGATAAACGAGAATTTGAAAATATTGCAGGTCGTGTGTATCTCAATGGAGATGAAGCTGGAATTGACAATGTTAAACTGAGAGTTAAGCATTCAGATTTTGCGTTAAATGGTGTTTTTAGCAATCTCGCTGAATATATCTCTTCACAAGGAAAATTAGTGGCTGACGTATCGATAAATAGTAATTTAATTGTGCTTGAAGATTTAGGAACAGAGGCAAAAGAAGAAATTGTCTTGCGTGAACGTGCTTATATTTTACCCAATGATATTGCAGGAAATATGTACGTGGAAATTGGGAATTTGAAATACGACACGCATACTTTTAAGGATATCTCGGGAAATATGTCGGTAAACGAACGTAAGGTTCACTTTTCAAAAATTGCAATTAAAACAGGCGGTGCAGACGTCTATGGTTCATTGACAATTGATGAAAAAACACCAGAAATTTTCCATATTTCAAGTCAAGTAGTTTCGGACAACATCAACTTTACAAAACTTTTTAAAGAATGGGACGATTTCAAACAGACAGTTATTAAAAGTTCAAATATTGAAGGTGAAGCGAAAGCAAATGTGAGTTTTGAAGCACCATTCGATTTGCGCTCTGGCGTTATATCAAACGCAATTGTTGCCAATATTGGAATTCAAATCGATAATGGTCGCTTGAAAAATGTAGAAACTTTTAATTCGATCATTTCAAGTTTAAAATCGTCTAGTTTAAAAGCTGTACTTGGAAAAGACAATATTGATGCTTTTGGAAACAAATTGAAAGATTTAAAGTTCGATCAATTAAAAAACACCTTAATTATCAAAAATAGTGTATTAACGATTCCACAAATGTCAATTACTTCTTCAGCATTGGATGTAGAACTTTCTGGAAAACATGCATTCGACAATAAGGTTGATTACCGTTTTGGTTTCCGATTCAGAGATTTGAAAAAAGAAAAAACAAGTGAATTTGGTGAAATCATAGATGATGGAACTGGATTTAGGGTTTACATGAGAATGTACGGCAATATTGATAACCCGACAATTGAATGGGATAAACAATCGCGCAAGGAAACGACCAAAGAAAATATGGCGAAGGAAAAAGAGGATGTAAAATCGCTTTTGAAGTCAGAATTCGGATTGTTTAAAAACGATACTACTGTAAAGAGCTATGTCAAAGAAAAAAATCCACCAAAAGAAGAAATGATTATTGAATTTGATCCAGACAATTCAGTTGACCCAATAATAGAAGAGAAAAAACCGAAAAAGGATTCAAAAATCAATCGAATGCTAGAAAAAATGAAGCAAGATTCCGACGCTGAAAAAAAGGAAAAAATAGAATTCGAATTTTAATGAAAGTCGCAGTCATTGGCGGTGGCGCCGCAGGATTTTTTTCAGCTATTTCAGCAAAACAACATCATCCAGATGCAGAGGTAACGATTCTTGAAAAATCGAATAAACTTTTAGCAAAGGTTAAAGTTTCTGGTGGTGGAAGATGCAACGTAACCAACGGCTGTAGAAATATAAATCAACTTGCTGCCGCTTATCCTAGAGGCGAAATGTTCTTAAAAAAAGCGTTTGGTACGTTCAATACTCGTCACACTGAAGAATGGTTTGAATCTCGAGGAGTACCGCTAACGACCCAAGATGACAACTGCGTTTTCCCGGTATCACAAAATTCTCAAAGTATCATTGACTGTTTGATGAATGAGTGCAAAAAATTAGGCGTTAAAATTGAAATCAATTCTGGAGTCACTTCAATAGAACCTAAAAATGACCAAATTCATTTGACCTTTACCACGGGGGAAACTATCGTCTACGACAAAGTAATTGTTGCAACAGGCGGTTCACCAAAACGAAGCGGCCTTGAGTGGCTCGAAAATTTAGGACATAAAATCGTTGATCCAGTTCCTTCCTTATTTACATTCAACATGCCCAATGAAAAAGTAAAGGAACTGATGGGAATTGTGGTGGAAAAGACCAAAACCAACGTTCAAGGAACAAAATTAAAATCAGATGGCCCTTTGTTAATCACACATTGGGGAATGAGCGGACCATCCATACTAAAACTGTCTGCCTTTGGAGCGCGAATATTGAGCGAACGTGATTACACTTTTAACATTCAAGTCAATTGGGTGAACGAACAAAACGCAGAAATTGTTCAAACAGAAATTCGTTCTATTGTGGAAGAACATGGTCAGAAAAAACTTTCCAATTATCGCCCATTTCTTCTTCCAGATCGTTTATGGCAATTTATCATTGAAAAAACTGAATTTCCTACAGATCAACTTTGGGGAAATATCGGTAAAAAAGGTGTGAATAAAATTGTAGAAGTCCTGACAAACGACGTCTACGCTGTAAGCGGGAAAACTACTTTTAAAGAAGAGTTTGTGACGTGTGGAGGAGTGAGTTTAGACGATATAGATGTGAAGTCGATGGAAAGCAAGATTGTCAAAAATTTGTATTTCACAGGAGAAGTAATGGACATTGACGGAATTACTGGAGGATATAATTTTCAAGCAGCTTGGACGACGGGATTTGTAGCGGGGAAATTAATTGGCAATTGATAATGAAGAAAAAATCCATAGCAGTAATTGGGGGAGGACCAGCAGCCTTGATGTTTGCTGCGCAAGTAGATACCACGCTTTTTGACGTCACCATTTACGAGAAGAACAAACAATTTGGTCGCAAGTTTTTGGTTGCTGGGAAAGGAGGGTTTAACTTGACGCATTCCGAAGACATAGAAGCATTCATTCAACGTTACACGCCTTCAGAATTTTTAGCGCCTGCGCTTCGTTCATTTACAAATGATGATTTACGCGATTGGTTCGAATCCATTGGAATACCAACCATAATTGGAAGCAGTAAACGCGTTTATCCTGAAAAAGGCATAAAGCCAATAGAAGTATTGGACGCGATTCTAAATCAATTGAAAAATAAAGGCATTCACTTCCAATTCGAACACGAATGGTTTGGTTGGAATGAAAAGGAGGAACTAACTTTTAATCTTGATACAGTCGTCAAGGCGGATAAAGTTGTATTTGCGCTTGGCGGTGGAAGTTGGTCTGTAACTGGTTCAACAGGAAGTTGGCTGGAACTATTTGAAAAGAAAGGCATTGAAACGATTCCTTTTCAACCTTCAAATTGTGCATTTCAGATCAATTGGAACAAAACGTTCATAGAGCAACACGAAGGACAACCGTTGAAAAACTGTAGCATTTCCTGTGGAAATAATACACAAAAAGGCGAAGGTGTTTTTACCAAATTTGGACTAGAAGGAAATGTTATTTACGCTTTGAGTCCTCAAATTAGAGGTCAACTCAATAAAAATGGCAAAGCTGCTATTTTCATCGACTTCAAACCAACACTATTAGAAAATGAAGTGCTGAAAAAACTCGAATCTTCCTCTCAAAAAAAGATTACAGAAACACTCAAAAAAGAGTTAAAATTGAGCTCAGCGCAGATTTCTTTGTTGAAAGCCGTCACCTCCAAAGAGGAATACACGGATTCAAAAATCATTGCGAAATATATCAAACAATTTCCATTGGATGTTATCGGAAACGCACCAATTGACGATGCAATTTCAACTGTGGGAGGTATTTCGCGAAATGCCTTGACGTCCAATTACGAAATAGAAAAATTACCGAATCATTTTTGCATAGGCGAAATGGTTGATTGGGATGCACCTACCGGTGGATACTTGCTGCAAGCTTGTTTTAGCATGGGGAGATATTTAGCATATAAAATGATTTCAGATTAAGCCTCAAAATCTTGAATCATTAAGTCTTGCCTCTTTATTAATTCATTATCTTTGCGCCATGCAAAAAGAAGACAATCTTAAAGAAATTATTTCCCACGCAAAGGAGTACGGATTTGTATTCCCTTCATCAGAAATCTACGACGGTTTATCCGCAACGTATGACTATGGTCAATTGGGAGCTGAATTGAAAAATAACATCAAAGCATATTGGTGGAAGTCAATGGTTCAAATGCACGACAATATCGTTGGTATTGATTCTGCAATTTTCATGCATCCAACAACTTGGAAAGCTTCAGGTCACGTTGATGCATTTAACGATCCGTTAATTGATAATAAAGACTCCAAAAAGCGTTACCGCGCAGATGTTTTGATTGAAGATCACATCGAAAAAATTCGTCAGAAAATAGATAAGGAAGTTGAAAAAGGATTGAAAAAATTCGGTGATGCTTTTAACGAAGAGGAATTTAGAAAAACCAATCCAAATGTATTGCGTAATGCGACTAAAATCAAAGAGATTGAAGATCGTATGCGTGAAACCTTAGAGAACAACGATTTGGAAGGTGTTTACAATTTAATTATTGATTTAGAAATTTCTTGTCCATTGTCGGGTTCTAAAAACTGGACCGAAGTACGTCAATTCAACTTAATGTTTTCAACTGAATTAGGTTCAGTTTCAGGTGAATCTGCAAAGATTTATTTACGCCCAGAAACAGCGCAGGGTATTTTTGTCAACTTCTTGAATGTTCAGAAAACAGGAAGAATGAAAGTTCCATTTGGAATTGCCCAAATTGGAAAAGCTTTCCGTAACGAGATTGTTGCGCGTCAATTCATCTTTAGAATGCGTGAATTCGAACAAATGGAAATGCAATTTTTTGTGCGTCCAGGGGAAGAGTTGAAATGGTACGAATACTGGAAAGATGTGCGTATCAACTGGCATAAAAAATTGAACTTAGGAGATCAAAACTATCGTTTTCACGACCATATTAAGTTAGCACATTACGCTAACGCTGCTAGCGATATTGAGTTTGATTTCCCAATGGGATTCAAAGAATTAGAAGGAATTCACTCGAGAACTGATTTTGATTTAAAACAACACGAAGAATTTTCTGGTAAAAAATTACAATACTTCGATCCAGAGCTGAATCAAAGTTATGTTCCATATGTAATTGAAACATCAATTGGTTTAGATAGAATGTTCTTAGCTGTTTTGAGCAGTTCGTTTAAAACCGAAAAATTGGAAAACGATTCTGAAAGAGTTGTCCTTTCAATTCCTCATGCTTTAGCTCCTTACAAAGCTGCGATTATGCCATTGACGAAGAAAGATGGTTTACCAGAGAAAGCGAGAGAGATTTTGGACATGTTGAAATTTGATTTCAATTGCCAATATGATGAGAAAGATTCTCCAGGGAAGCGTTACAGACGTCAAGATGCAATTGGAACACCTTTTTGTATTATGGTCGATCACCAAACAATGGAAGACAATACGGTCACTATTCGAGATAGAGATACCATGGAACAAGATCGTGTGGCTATAACTGATTTATATCGTATTATCAATGAAAAAGTCTCAATGACTTCTTTGTTGAAATAATAGAGAGAGAAAATGAAAAAGCCATGTACACAATGTACATGGCTTTTTCATTTATCTAACTTAAATTAATCTACGTACTTCAACATTTTAGTATAAGGACCGCCATTGTACGCTTCAATTCCCGCCGCTGCTAGTTGTGCTTTAGCCGCTCCAGATCTCATTCCAGAAGCACAAACACATATTATAGGAGTATTCAAACTCTTAATTTGTTTTATTCGTCCAGGAATGTTACCAACCGGTATGTTTTCAGAACCTGGTACAGATCCACTTTTAAACTCGCCTTGTGAACGTACATCAATAATTACTGCGCCATTGTCAAGTAATTGCTTATAATCTGTTTTTTTGAATAATTTTCCGAACATATTTTTTAATTTTTATTCAAATTTAGAACAACCTGAACCAATTAAATGTAACTAAAGTTGCCTAATCCTTTTTTGTCGATTTCAGATGCATCCTGTACGCAAGCAATCCAGGGAATCCAAGAATGAAAACGAAGGCCATGGCTATACCTTTTGTTGTTAGGTAAAAATCTTTAACGCCAATCATATCTTCAGCATCATATCCCAACCCAATAAAATAGGATAAGCTCAATGGTGTTTCCAATAAAAAATCACTTTGATAATCTTCATAAACAATTACTCCATCAAAAACATTAATCGGAAAAAGAAAAAATACACACGTCAATATAAACGCTAAAACACTAAACAAGACTAACGGTTTTTTTAACATGTTCTGATAAGTATTATTCGACAAATTTGTTCGCCACAAAGTTAGTTTTAATTTTACAAGTTATGAAAGCAAAGCTTGGATATCTATGTAGTTCAGAAAGTTGGGGTGGATTGGAAATGAACCACGTAAGAAATGCAGAATGGATGCGATTAAGAGGTCATTCTGTCGTTTTAATTTGTGTGAAGGATTCTCCAATAGAAAAATTTGCGGCAACTAAAAACATCGAGACTCTAACTATCGAAAAGCACAAGAAGTACTACGATTTCAAAAAGGCAAAAGCTTTAACCTCACTGATATTAGAAGAGAAAATCACTCATTTGATTGTACGTTCTACTTACGACATCAGTATCGCTTCAAATGTAAAACGTAAGCTCAAAGAAAAAATTCACACCTCCTACTTCATGGAAATGCAATTGGGCGTGAAGAAAACAAATTTACTTCATACAATTCGATATAAATACATTGATTTATGGTCCTGCCCTCTCAATTGGTTGAAAGTACAGGTAGATGAATGGACCAATTTTAAAAATGAATTAGTTGTCATCCCTTCTGGACTAGATTTAAGTCAATTTTCCATTTTAAATTCAGCCGAAAACGATCGGAAAATCATGAAAATGGACGAAAATAAGCTGATTGTTGGTCTTATTGGTCGATTTGACGTTCAAAAAGGGCAATTATTACTTTTAAATGCAATGACCAAATGTGAACATGTCGATTTTCATGTGGCACTGCTTGGAGAACCTACAAAAAATGAAGGAAATCTCTATTTCGAAGAAATGCAGTCTTTTATAGAACAACATCAACTTAAAGCCCGTGTTTCAATTCACCCTTTTCAAGATAACCCATCTTCCTTTTACAATGCAATTGATTGGCTTGTTATGGCGACAAAAGCAGAAACATTTGGAATGGTCACTATAGAGTCATTAGCATGTGGAACACCTGTATTGGGAAGTAATGCCGGTGGGACACCCGAGATTCTTGAGAACGAAAAAGGCGGAATGTTATTTCAATCACTTGACGTGAATGACCTTGCGAATAAAATAGATTTGATTTGTGAAAGGCGAGAAACAATTGAACCTTTTGCGCTAAAGACTATGGCAAAAAAATATGACCATCATATCGTGTGCGAAATGGTTGAAAGGGCATTCAATATTTAACATACAATCAATTCGATATTTTCTCGTTAAATTAGTCGTTCATGAATCTATATTCAAATAAACAAAAATGGAAAATCACCTTGTTGATTTTTGCCCTACTTGCGGTGGGGGCTTCTCTATTTGTTTCGAATACAATTGTTGCTAAGGTCGGTGAACGAGAGCGCGAGCGAGCTAAACAATGGGCAGATGCTATTAAAAAGAAAATTGAATTAGTTCGTTTAACCAATCGCACATTTACACAATTACGTGATAAAGAACGCGAGAAAATGACGCTTTGGATTGATGCAACGAAGGAAGTATCAAAGCCCACACCTTTGAATGAAATTCCGGACTATAGTTTCCCTTTAAAGATCATAAACGGCAACAAAGATATTCCCGTTATCTTGTTGGATGATGAAAAAAATGTCTCTGGCAACATTAATCTAGATTTTGACACCTCTAACCTAAGAAAGCTTTATCCTAATTACACGGACAATGAACTCTTGAAGGCATTTGACGATTCGCTAGTTTCACTTGCAAATATTTGGGAACAACTTAACCCTTCCTTTACAATTGAAGTTTATGAAGGTCTTTTTATGACCTATTATTATAATGACTCTAAAGAAATTGAAAAGCTAGAAACAGAGCGAGATTCTTTGATTAAGACGTTCAACGAAGACCTCATCAACAATGTTGGCTTGGTGCCTGTACTTCTAATTGACACAGATACCAAGGAAATTATCGGTACTAATATGGAAGAAGTCACAAAAAATCCAGAAAATATCGATGAACTTATCACAAACTTAAAACGACAAAACGAACCGATTGTAATTGATTTCAAAAACGGAAGCACAAACACTGTATACTTCGACGCAAGTCCAGAATTGAAGAAATTGCAATACTTCCCTTATATACAATTTCTAGTAATTGGATTATTTGCCTTCATCGGATACCTCATTTTTAGCACATTTAGAAAAGCCGAGCAGAATCAAGTTTGGGCAGGAATGGCAAAAGAAACTGCTCATCAATTGGGTACGCCACTTTCATCTTTAATGGCCTGGGTGCAATTGCTAGAATCACAGGGCGTAGATCCAATGATAACAACTGAAATGCAGAAAGACGTTGATCGATTGGAGAAAGTTACAGAGCGATTCTCAAAAATTGGTTCTGGAGCAAAACTCGAATTAATTGATGTAAGCGAAACTGTAAAAAATGTTATTGCGTATTTACGTCCACGCATTTCAGACCAGGTAAGTGTAACTGTCGACGCAAAGGAGGAAGTTCTCGTGATGCATAATCCACCATTAATAGAATGGGTCGTTGAAAACATCAGCAAAAATGCCGTTGATGCAATGGAAGGAAAAGGTGAACTTTCAGTTCACGTCCACAAGACTAACGATTGGGTTTTTATTGATATTAAGGATACTGGAAAAGGAATTCCAGCAAAACAATTGAAGACCATTTTTGAACCTGGTTTTTCAACAAAAACACGTGGCTGGGGACTTGGCCTTTCTCTTGTTAAACGAATTGTAAAAGAATACCATAAAGGAACAGTTGTGGTATTAGAATCACAACTAAATATAGGTACAACGTTCAGAATAAGTTTACCATTAAATGTTCTGTAAATCGACCTGTCTCATTGCTATATAGGCTTTGATTACTCTTTCTCCAACGTCTGGAACTTCAACATGTATCAAATAAACACCAGAGGCAATTGCAATTCCCGCATGATTGGTTAATTGCCAATCTTGGTAGGTTTCTGGTGAATCCTTTTCGAATGATTTAATTAGCTTGCCATGTGTTGTATAAATTTTAATGGAACACCTTTCTGGTAAGTTCGTAATCTTAACACGACTGTCAATTCGATTTGTTTCATACTCAGAAAATGCTCTATACGGATTAGGCACAACATTGATAATCTCTAACACTTCTGACATTTTATCACGACTTCCGTATTGCGTTTCTACTTCGTCCATGCTCCACCCATACATTGGTTTTCCATTGTTCGGGCCACCCACTATTGCTGATGGATTTGAAAAGTTCTTAAACTCTTTATTTACTCGCAATTTTAACGTGACATCCGTAGCCAAAAACTGCTGTCCCGGTTTTAATAATGGATATCCAATCCAACTAATCGAACCATACGTATTTCGCTTTTGAGCATTATTTCCTGCTTCAATTAGCAACATTTCCTGATACAACACATTAGTGGCCAAGTTTTCAGCATCCGATGGCTTGTATGCAGGATAATCATATCCTAAAGTGTAATTGTTCTTCGACTTATTTTGAAAACTAAAAACGTATACGGGTTGAACTCCTCCAAAAATTGGGTTTCCATTCGAATCAACCAACCTCGAGCTTGGATTCCATAACATATCTGCTCCTTTATCCGAAACTAAAAATGAATTTTCACCAAAAGCCATGTACAATCGAGCTCCTGATTCTACATCAATTGCGTAGCCTGGGAACCATCCCATTCCTGTGGTGCCAGAACCATCTGGATTTCCATTTTTGTCTACGCTTGAACTTTTTCGCATTGCACCTGCTGGGCAGTTTCCAACGTTTAAAGCCGGTTCTCGACCCATTTCAAATACTGGGCATCTAGTCCATTTTGATTTATCTGCAGTAATCACAATATCAACACTGGGCAAAAAGCTAATAGCCGAATTTTTTCGAGCTGCTGAAGGTCCAGGATAATTAAAATACGCCAGCGGCATAAAACTCGATTGATATCCAACCAAACGATGCGGGGCAAAACCTATATTTAATAATCCTGCCCATTTTTCTACTTCAGCTTCATCCGGAAAGTTACATGGATTTATATAAGGAATCGAGTTATCACATAAGGCCCCATCAATTGTGAAATTAACCCCGTTACGAATCCAATTGGTAGGGAAATTGGCAGTATTATCCTCTACATAAGATAGCCAACCTTTAGTGCTATCCTGATAAGTAATTGTTTGAGATAATAAATCCGTTCCCTTTATTTCAATTCCACCAGTAAGTCCTTCTATATCATAATAATTACTCTGATGAATTTGCACAGACACACCCCATTGAGGAATGACTTGCTCATTATCTCGTTCAATTGTCATATCGGAAGTGACAAAATCCAATATATTTCCATTTGGTGCATCATAACGGTAGATTGTCCATTTAGCTGTATCAGCACCGTTTGAATTTGACGTAGAATAATCACTAAATTTACATTCAAAATAACCACCAACAACGTTCAAGGGATCAACGACCTTAACGCCAATTGGCCCTTTTCCATAATCATAAACAGGATTTTCAACGTAACCATTGCCAATAATTGTATTTAATGAGCTTGTTGTTAATTCCAAAATTCTACCACCATTTCCATAACCATCCAATCTTGTAATTTGTGGACCTGAACCATATGGTAAACTTTGAATTAGTCCATTCGTTTCAGGAGAAGGGTTATGGGGTATACATTCCAGTACCTTTATCTCACCTGTTGGGGCCTTTCTGCTAGAAATATATCTCTTCTTCTGACCATCTAGAGCTGTCGGATCGTTAGGGTCATAATTCTCATAATTATTATAGGCATAAGCGATTGCAACATAATAATAGCGCTTGAAGTTCACCAAAGTCCTATTCCCTTGAGCAAATTGATCTTCAGTAACCTGGAAAGTATGCTGAATCCCAGCATCAGCACCTTCCACCTTTAAAGTTGGAGTACTAGCACCAATATCTGCGTCATATTCAAAATTGATTATTCTAGAAATTCCATCCTTTATATCGCATTGTGCAACCAATCGGGCCTTAGTCGCATCTTCAACATCTGAAAATGAAATATCATTTGATTTCAACTGATAAATTTGATACCCTTGAAATTTATAGAACTTATCGGCACCAGGATCTGTCGCAACAATAAACGGATCAAACTCGGTGTAGTTTTCATTGTAATTATTTGAGTTCAATGGGTTTGAAAGTGATAAAATCACTTCATTTTCCAATTCCTGTGCTTGCATTATCGGCGCATGAGGCGCATCCAATACTTTAAAACAATTTTCAAACAAGGCCTGCGCTTTATCATCCGCACGACGCAATGCTACAACAGATTGAAACGGGTCAATACTCACTGCCCGAGCCCAAACAACACCAACAGTAATATTATTTACAGCTCCTGGTTTTAATATAAATGGCCCGGCAGATTGAACAAACCTTCTGTCATTTGGAACATTGCCTGCTGTTTGCTCTGTCCATTCTGGTTGTGGAACCCCATTTGTTCCCCAGCCTAAAGGATCTGTATCTCCAGGAAACATGAAGTCACATTTCACACTTGTATTTGCAGCTGGATCCGAACCATGGCCAGAACCTCCATAGTAAAAATAGCTTCCGTCTTTCCATTTTCCTTGAAGATAATTGTAATAATCCGGAGCGTTAATTGGATCTGTTTGACTTGGCAGTGCTCCGTTTGTTAGGTTGCTATAATAGGTAAATCGTCGCATTCCATATCGCTCATTATCAATAATTCCATCACCATAACCTATTCCATTTAATGCCTCACCAGGACCAATACCAAATGCATTGTCAATTCCATCATCATCTTGAAAAGGACCCTCGAAAAAATCGACTCCAACGGCCGGTGGATTATCTTTGTAACCATAAAACCCATTATTGTCGTCATCGAAATTATCCCCGTTATAATAATACGCCAAACCACGATTCACATCACATCCAACAAAATCATCAAATGGATCTCCCAGTGCGCCATCCGTAAAATTTCCAAAATATGTATTGAACAAAGTCTGAGTTCCACGATTAATTAACTCATAATTGTAAAATGTCATATTATTTATCTCATCATTCGATGCAAAAGCAAAAGCTTGAGCCCGAATCTCCATACCTATTGGGTCTGCTCCTGATTCTGTATGAATATTTCCTTTATCATTCATTACCCACCAATAATTTACATCACCATATAGCGAGACTCTTCTATCCGTTTTGCAGTCTTTCGTCTTAGTAATATCGTGCCATGGATAATCGCCATCTTCATAATTATATTCACCATCATTATTTCTATCGTAAAACGGAGCCAAATAATAATCTTGACCTTGTGAAAGGTCACCATGTGCCGGCCAGTTTTTAATAATTTCAGGCACCACATAATTTGGAAACTGACTGGATTGATTTGACGTACCATTAGCTATATCGTCGAGGCCAGTTTCAAACCACGCTGCAAATTCCCGAATTGCATCTTGAGTTGTCACAAAATGTTTATCGTATTTCTGACAATTTTCTACAGTAGTTTCAGCAGCACCTTGCGATAGAGGACCAGTCCAATAATCTTGACCATCTCTATAGCGCAGAGCTGCCAATTTTAACTGACCATTAACATCTACACCTCCAAGCCATAATGCAGAGGTAAATAAAGCCATTATACCCGAGTTTTTAGGGATTTCATATTGCGCAATATTTAGGCCTGGTACTTGCCATAAATTACCCGCTGTATGTATTAATGCTTTTACATTATTTATATTTAAATATGTCGATGTTGTTGGAGGTGCACAAGACGCACCCTTCGGTATAACATATTCTACTTTTTCAGTTCCCGCGTAATTTTGAGAAAACACAAACGTGCTAAAAACAAAAAAAATTAGAGTAAGTAGTATTCTCATGACGCTGAAATTATTGAACCAAGTTAATGAATTTTATTTTTTGAGCAAATGGTTTTAATCCTCAACCTTCTCCAATGAAAACCAGACTATTGGACGCAATGGACTTTCCATGGTTAATTCTGGGTAGCATAACTTCAATCGTGTTTTATTGTCCGTTCGCTGAATTTGTGTTTCTGACAGTAATTCTCCAGATATAAAATCATACCATCTAACTTCATACGTTGTTTTTTCCTCTAAACCCGTAACATATAAATAACGATTGTAAAAACTGTTCACACTGCCTAATTTGTAAGTAAAAGGTGAAAACTCATTGAAAGGCGACTTAAAACTTGGTTCTAAGACTTCTAACAAGGAACATTTTTCATCTTTACGAGCAGTAAAAACATTATAGGAGCGATTTCTTACATAGCCTGTCGAAAGTTCGCCGTTTTGTGAAATGTAATATTGAAGTTCTTTTATACAATCAACATCAGAATTTTTCGTTTTTTCAATCTGTCTGCCTTGAATCCATTTTCCATCCAAATTATTTAATACACTTTTTATATTTTTTGAATTCATAAATTTTTCTGCGGCAATAGTCCCTTGCCAAAGAAGGCGTTCGTCATAGTGATTTTTATCTCCATACTTATATCCTTCCCATGGATGAATTCCGGCAAATCCAAGAAAGCCTAGGGTCATTGCATCAATATTATTACCCGAATTTCCCATGCAACTCAATGGTATTCCAGTAGAACCATGCCCGGATTCAGAAAATATCATAGGCTTCTGCAGAACTGAAAACTTATTATAAAACAATTTATAGATGGATGTTTCGTCCTGCCCTATATCAGTATTATTTTTTCCATTTTCATCGTTTTTATTAAGAATTAGTTTATTTGGCCAAGCAGAATAATAGTTGTAACCAACAATATCAATTGAAGGATTAAAGGCACTTTGATATGGGTAAATTGCATCGTCATCATAAATTATGGACTGATCTATTGTAATTAAATGATCCAAATCTTGCAATTCATTTTTTATATAATTACTCAATTCGTCGTGATATCGGTTAATTCCTTCAATTGCTATTTTATGACCTGGATGATCTATGTTAGTTGCTGGTTCATCATTAATCAATTCTCCAGTTATTGGGTGAGGAATTGTTCCATGGTTAAACTGGTCCATATGAAATGGTTCACTCATTAATTCCCAAGTATAGATTTGAGGTGAATAACCATATCGAGCCACATAATAACGTGTTCTTTGTTTGTGATAATTCATTAACACGGTATCCAAAAACTGATGACTAGGCAAAGTTCCTGGAGTGAAATAACAATAAGTTGGGTAGTAATCTGCTTTAAATCGAACAGGCCCGTTTTGTCCATAATTGCCATAATCCCAAGGATCGCCGTATGTTCCGTCCCCATTTTGGCCATAACCCATTATCACATCTTGGAAAAGTAAATTGAAATTGATTAGCACCCCCTGTTTTTCACATAAATCTATTATTTTATCCTGCTCCCAAGCATAATGCATTCTTTTAATGTAATTTCCCCTTTCTTCAAATTCTAGCAAGTTACCGTAAGCAGTTTGAACTAATTTAAACGATTTTCCACCTTGATTGATATAACTCTTAATATCATCCAAAAATTGATTCCAATCACCAACAGTGGTATTTGCCTGTGGTCCATTCGGAATTTCTCCCCATGGAGTTTGGCCACCTTGCACTCTATTATAGGGACCAGGGAATACATGTCCTATTGGTAAAACAATTTCCCCACCCAATTCTAAGTTGCGCTTGTTTGGGTGTATCTTCACAAAACCTGGATGATTATTATCAACGACTTCAAAAGTAAATTCTTGAAAATCAACTGACTCACCTTCAATTGTTAGGGTAACATTCGCCTGCCATTTCCCAGCTAAAGGTGGTGCAAAACGCACACGCATGGGAAAATTATTCGATTTATTTATTTTATCACTCCAACCCTTCCAACCATTTCCGACTTGTTCATATTGATGATAATAAAAGAAATCACGCTCCTTGGTTGTCTCTGTGTTCAGGTGAATGAAAGTAGCATGCAGCGCCAATTCAGAAGTATTCGGATCTAGGTCATCCGAAATAAATGGATTAAGCGGGTAACTAGAACCTTTATCGCCAGCCAAAAACAACTGAATTCTTTCGTTAATTTCTTCTCCCAAATCTATTCCAAATTCTACTTTTTTACATTTTTGAATATTGACTAAATCCGAGTAATTTAGAATCGAAATGTCATACAAGGGTTTATTATTGATTGGCTTAACTCCCGAATTATATTCTCCGGAATTTGTTGGATAAACACTCAGTTGAGCAAACGACAAAAATAGGACGAATGAGAAGCTAATCGAGATTAATATTTTCATAATGCTTCGTTTTTAAGTGATTCAACGATCTAATTCAAGCGTTTTACAAATTCAATCAATAGGGTTGTAATATCATTATATTCAGCAAAACTGAGAGCTTCGTAGGTGTCAAAAATATCGTGATAATGTTTATTGGTTCCCATCGTATACATGAAAAACGCAGGCACTCCTTTTTCTGTAAACCAATAATGGTCTGAGTTTGCAGCAGGGCCTCTAGATTTAACTTGATTTAAAAGCGACTTTTCAGTGTTAATGTCTTGTAGCAACTGGAACTCTTTTTCAAATAAAGTGGCATTAACAATTGTAACTCCATCTTCGCCGCTTCCCATAATATCCAGATTGAATAAAAACTTAATTTTCTTCAATTTGAGAGGTGGGTTATTTACAAAATATTCTGACCCAACCAATCCAGCTTCTTCTCCGGCAAAAGCAACAAATAATAAGTTAAAATCAGGTGGATTATTTTTAAAGTAATTGGCCATTGTGAATAGCATTGCCGTTCCAGAAGCATTGTCATTTCCACCAGGAAAGTAGGTATCTACTCCCATTCGACCTAGATGATCGTAATGCGCTGTGAACATAACAGTTTTAGCACATTTTTTTTTCGCTGGAATATAAGCCATCACATTTTGACTCTGGTAATTCTTAACCAATTGAGCTTCAATATCTATAGTTAAAGGTGCCGTTTTATCAATAACTTCTTTCTGAACTTCTAAGTACGGAAAATACGATTGCTCACGACCTACTGACCAAGTGAATTTTGTGTCAATCACCTCAACAACCGGGAGAACAGTAGCTAATTCTTGAGCTATTCCTCTGACTTTTTTTAACGTATCCCCAGCTAACAAAGTAAAATCAATTAACAAAGCCGTGTTCTGAATTGTATTTGATTTTTCCATCTGAACGATACTGCGAATTTTTGCTAAATCAAGAATATCATCAACGGTAATTTCGCGCAATTGGTAAGTTGTTTTATCCCCAGTTGCACTCGGATTAATCACAAATTCCTTTCCTGGAATCAGTTGCTTTCCATTTTGAGAAACACTCATTTTGCCTGGAAAGGTATTAACATCGAGCGAAAACGACTGAAAATAATTTCCGTTAAATGGAGCTATTCCATACTTTTTAAATTCATCGGCTAGAAAAGCAGCGGCAATTGAATCTCCCTTTTTTACGTATCCACGTCCATGAAATTCAGCCGAACAAAGTTGTTCTGTAATTCTACGAACTTCTTTTATTTGTGCAGAACTCAAAAACGAGAAAAATAATACGAAAAAAGAGATCTTCGTTTTATGCATATCGACGATTTACCATCATAAGAAAATCTACAACAGACTCTTCTTCTGCATTCCATCCATGCTTTAATGCTAATTCAGATGATTTTATTTTTGCTGAGTCTAAATTCGCTTGAGTGTCCAAAACCTTGATGGCTTCACTAAAACTTTCACTTGATCCATCAAACAAATCATTGATAAAACGAAGTTTTTCATTCAAGCCAAATGCCCCAACTAAAGTGTCAATTTTTGCTCCTTCAAATTGCGTGCTTATAGAATTACCATTCATATTCAATTGCTCCCAAAACGATTGCCCCTGAACAGAGCTTTGGTTTTCAATTATAGGTGCTTCGACATTCGTCTCCTTTTGCCTTGTTACTTCAGGAACAACCTCTTCAACTGCATTAGAAATCTTATTTTCAATTAATTCCTCCTCAATTTCTTCCTCAATTTCTATTTGCACTTCAGCTGCAGGTTCTTCAATTATTTCTGGAGAATCAAAAATTGAAAAGTCAATAGTGGGCTCACTCTCCTCAATTTCATTTTCTCCAATATTCTCTACAAAATCGAGTTCATCCTCTAAATTCAATGGACTTTCAACAATTCGATTCACCTTATTTTCAAACGCTTTATACTTTAGTATTACAGTTCGTTCGTACAACTCACGCGTCAATGTTTCCAATTGTACTAATTCGTCTATTGACAATTCACCACTTTCTAAACGACCTGAGAATTCCTCAATTGCTTTTATACGCTTTTTATAACTTTCTAAATTTTCCATTTCACTCTTTCGATTATCGACTTTTCAACATATTCATCAAGTTGCTAACGAATACTTTTAACTCTGCAACTAAATAACGAATTTTAGAATTCAAAGTTACCGAAGAAATTGAAGGATTTCTGTTGAATTTTTATTTTTTCTCTTCGGTGAAGTGTTGATAACCTTAAATTTAAACTCTAGAGTATGTTTTTAGAACAATTTCCCGAAAATGGCGTCCAACATGGATGGATCGAAGTCGTTTGTGGCTCAATGTTTTCAGGTAAAACAGAAGAGTTAATTCGAAGATTAAAACGCGCGGAGTTTGCAAGCCAGAAAATACTATTAGTAAAACCACAAATTGATGACCGGTATCATAAAAAAAACGTGGTAAGTCATCAAGGAACTAGTTTTGAAGCGGTAACTGTAAAGTCTTCGGCTGAGATTCTAGACATTTGGAAAAAAGAAAAAATTGTTGCCATTGATGAGGCTCAATTTTTTGATGATGGACTAGTGAGCATATGTAATCAATTAGCGAAAAAGGGAGTACGTGTTATTATTGCAGGATTAGATATGGATTTTAAAGGTGTGCCTTTCGGACCAATGCCTCAACTTCTTTCCATAGCGGAATATGTTACAAAAGTTCATGCAATCTGCGTTTCTTGTGGTAACTTAGCTCAGTTTTCGCATAGAACTGTTGAAGACAAGGAACAAGTTTTGGTCGGAGCAGTGGAGGAATATAAGCCATTGTGTCGAGCATGCTACAACAAAATTGCACATTGAATTTAAATTACCATTTTAATGAAATTGCACTGATTTTTGGTCAAGAATCGAAAGATGAAACCAAAATCAACTCAGTTGCTTTTGATTCGCGTAAAATAGTTTCTGGAGAAAACATCTTGTTTTTTGCACTCGAAGGAGTTTTTAGAAACGGGCATGATTTCATTCAAGATGCCTACAACAAAGGCGTTCGATTTTTTGTTGTATCTGATGAAAATGCTATTCTCCCCAATGATGATGCAAATTTTTTAGTTGTTGAAAACACACTAGAAACCTTGCAAAATTTCGCTAAACACCATAGAAGTAAATTTTCCTGCAAGGTTATTGCCATAACGGGTAGTAACGGGAAAACAACTGTAAAGGAATGGCTTTCCCATATGCTGAATAAGCAATTTGTGGTCGCCAAAAGTCCAAAAAGCTATAACTCTCGATTAGGAGTTGCACTTTCACTTTTGGAAATAACACCGAGAACTGAAATTGCCATCATTGAAGTTGGAATTTCTGCAAAAGGAGAAATGGAAAAATTAATTCCTATCATTCAGCCAACTCAAGGGATATTAACTTCTTTTGGAACTGGTCATCGTGAACTTTTTGATAACGAATGGGAACATTTCGGTGAAAAAATTGCTCTTTTTAAAAACTTACCCAATTATATTCATCCTGCAAATGTCGTTGGGTTTGACACGAAAAATGGTGTTGGAATTGCAATGACTGAATATGCTAGTGAACTTAATCACTTTGCTCATGATGATAAGATAAGCATTCAAAATGCTCAACTCGCTATCCGAGCGGCCAAAGATTTAGGATTAAATGACACTTACATCATTGAATCACTTTCTGAATTAAATTCACTAGCATTGCGCATGGAAACCTATGATGGGATAAATGAAAATCTTATCATAAATGACACATATAATTTAGACCTAGAATCACTTCAACAATCGTTGGAATATCAGTTAAAGCACTCCTATGGGAAAGAGCGAATTGTAATTATCGGTCTCACTGAAAATGAACGTATAAAGGAAAATACAATTAGAACGATAATTTCCAATTATAAACCCGAACAACTTATTTTCTTATATCCAAATGATAAATTCGACTTTGTGTTCGAAGGTAAATCCATTCTGATAAAAGGAACTCGTCTTGCAAAAATGGAACGAATTGCGAGAGAGTTGAAAAAAATAAATCACCAAACATATTTAGAAATTGATTTAAAGTGCATCCGTCACAACATCAATTTTACAAAATCATTATTAAATGATTCCACCAAATTGCTTTGTATGATTAAAGCTCATTCCTACGGTTCAGACGCAAAAGCGATGGGAGTTTTTCTAGAAGGAATGGGAGTTGATTATTTTGGTGTTGCGTATCCTGATGAAGGAATTTTATTGCGCGAAAGCGGAATAAAAACGCCGATTTTAGTGATGAATTGCGAAGAAAGTACTTTTTCAAGTATCATTGAGTATAATTTAGAACCTGCTATTTTTTCAGTTTCACAATTGGATAAATTTATTACTGAGCTTATTTACTGTTCAATCGAAAATTACCCAATTCACATCAAAATTGAAACGGGCATGAATCGACTTGGTTTTGCCGAAAAAGACATTCCTGTGCTTATTGATTTAGTAAAAAGTCAGCCTGAAATTTATATCAAAAGCATTTATTCACACCTGGCGGAAGCCGATGTTGTTAATTCCATCTACACAGAACAACAAATCAACTTGTTTAATGCTATTTCAACAGAAATACAATCGAATTTCAACAACAAAATTATACGTCACTTATTAAATTCCGAAGGAATTCATAATTATACCTATGCTCAATTTGATATGGTGCGCCTCGGAATTGGAATGTATGGCGTTCTTGGAAAAGACACATTGAGAAGCGCAATAAAATGGTTTAGCACTGTCTCACAGGTAAAAACTGTTGCAGAAGGAAATTCTGTGGGTTACGGTCGAACTTTTATCACTGATAAAGACATGAAAATTGCTGTAATTCCATTGGGATATGCTGATGGATATAGAAGAGCGTTGGGGCAAGGTGTTGGTGGAGTTCAAATTGGAGATCAGTATTGTCCTACAGTGGGAAATGTATGTATGGACATGATAATGGTTGATGTAAGCGATATCAATGTAAAACCTGGTGATCAGGTAGAAATAATTGGAAATACTATTTCGATGTTAGATATGGCGGAAAAATTGGGCACCATTCCATACGAAATTATGACCTCTTTTTCGGCACGAATGCATCGTATTTTTGTCGACCAATAACTAGCGCAATCTCAAATTTGAACCGTCGATGGTTGTAGTTTCGTTAACGTCAAATTTCTTTGAGAAAATAAAAACTCCGCCTTTTACTTTACCCTTAAATGTTAATTGAAGTTTACCTTTAGTGACAAACTTCAACAACTTAAAAAGAGCACCGTCATTTAGTGTAGCAGTGAAAGGTGCATCGACAAACAATTCTTGTTTCTTCTTCAATTTGAGCGTTTTTTCAAGGTGAATCACACCCATAAAATCATCCTCAATGTACACCTCAAGATCGGAAGGCTTTATTTTTATAGTGTAATTGTTGGGATTCAAAATTTTTGCTCCCACAGTAAACTTTAGCGATTTTCCTTCGAGTTTATCAAACTTAAATTTTTCTCCTCCTTTATAAGTAGGCTCTATAAAAGTACACGATGATAGTAAGATAACCGTGCTTAAAATCGCTATAGCTTTTATCATATTACGACTTAGAAAGTTCCGTATAGAATTTATAAAAGTATGGGATTGTTTCTATTCCTTTGAAATAGTTGAATACGCCGTAATGCTCATTTGGAGAATGAATAGCATCACTATCTAAACCAAAGCCCATTAAGACTGTTTTTAATCCCAATTCTTTTTCAAACATCGCAACAATTGGAATTGAGCCTCCACTTCTAACTGGTATAGGTTTTTTATTGAATGTTTTTTCATACGCTAAGCTCGCCGCTTGATATCCAATCGAATCAATTGGAGTTACGGCAGGCTCACCACCGTGATGCGGAGTTACTTTTACAGTTGTCCCTGCTGGTGCAATAGACTCGAAATGGTCAACAAATAATTTCGTTATTTCATGAGGATCTTGGTCTGGAACAAGTCGCATAGATATTTTTGCATATGCTTTCGATGCAATTACAGTTTTTGCTCCATCTCCAGTGTATCCGCCCCAAATTCCATTTACATCAAGAGTCGGACGAATTGAACCACGCTCCATCGTTGAGTATCCAGCCTCACCCATTACATCATTGATATCCAAAGCTCTACAATATGCTTCCTTACTGAATGGTGCTTTCGCCATTTCAACACGTTCTTCATTTGTTAGGTTAACAACTTTATCATAGAAGCCTGGGATAGTTATATGATTGTTTTCGTCATGCAACGATGCAATCATCTTCGCTAAGCTATTTATTGGATTAGCCACGCAACCTCCATAAAGTCCAGAGTGTAAATCTCTATTTGGACCTGTAACTTCAACTTCCACATAGCTTAACCCTCTCAATCCTGTCGTTATTGAAGGCACATCATTTGCCAACATTCCAGTATCAGATACCAAAATAACATCGGCAGTTAAGCGTTCATGATTATTCTTCACGAAAACACCTAAATTCTCGCTTCCAACCTCCTCTTCACCTTCTATCATGAATTTCACGTTACACGGCAAAGAGTTATTTTTATTCATTGCTTCGAAAGCTTTCACATGCATAAACATTTGACCTTTATCATCACATGCTCCACGTGCAAAAATTGCTCCTTCAGGGTGAATGTCAGTTTTTTTAATCACAGGTTCAAAGGCAGGACTGGTCCATAGATCAATTGGATCAGCTGGTTGCACATCATAATGTCCGTAGACCAAGATTGTTGGTAAAGACTTATCTATAATTTTGTCTCCGTAAACAATTGGGTATCCTGCAGTTTTGCAAATTTCAATATTTTCTGCTCCAGCCAAACGAAGATTTTCCGCTACTAATTCAGCTGTTTTTTTAACGTCAGATGCGAACTTAGGATCAGCAGAAACTGAAGGAATTCGCAATAATTCCATTAATTCATTTAAAAATCTTTCCTTGTTTTGAGAAATATAACCTTGAACCTCTTCCATCTTATTACTTTGTTTTCCTCAAAAATCGTAATTTTATTAAAAAAATAGGCGCAAATGGAGATAAACTTTTTTTCCACGCAACCTTTTCTTATAAAAGGAGGTCTATATTTGTAACGAAAAAAAATGAACATGAATATTTTCAAGACAATTCTCTCAATTTCTTTGCTGTTGCTAGGTAGCTACGGCCTAAATGCACAAATTGCTGTCAATGCTGCTCCAACTGCAGCCCAACTAGTTACTAACACGTTAATTGGTAACGGAGTTAGTGTTTCTAATATTACGTTTGTTGGACAAGCTTCTCAAAAGGGAAGTTTCACTGCAGGAACTTCCAATATTGGAATGCCTAATGGTATCGTTCTTTCATCAGGTAATGTTGTTGATTGTGTTCCACCATCGCAACCAAGTGTTGGTCAATTCAATGGAGTAGGTGATGCTGATTTATTGGCAACAGCGCAATCAGTGACGACGAATCCATCTGCGTCTCAAATAAATTCGACATTTGATGCCGCAGTATTAGAGTTCGACTTTATTCCAGACGGTAATACGGTAACATTTAACTTTGTATTTGCATCAGAAGAATATTTAACATACGTAAATACACAATTCAATGATGCTTTCGGTTTCTATCTAACAGGAACTAATCCGGCTGGTGGTAATTATGTCAATGAAAATTTGGCATTAGTTCCTGGAACAAATATTCCAATTACAATTTCTACAATTCACCCTGGATTAAATAATCAATATTATGTTGGAACACCTGTTGGACACAGCTTTAACGGGTTTACGGTTCCAATTGAAATATCATTTGACGTGGTTTGTGGTGAAACGTATCATTTTAAATTCGCTGTAGCGGATTGCCAAGATGATTTTCTTGATACTGGAGTGTTTTTAGAAGGAGGAAGTTTTACTTCAGTTCCTGTTGAAATTTCGTTTAACACGACTATTCAAGGTGGTAACATTCAGAATGACTCTACAGTTTACGAAGGGTGTAACCAAACTACAGATATTACTTTTACACGTCCTGGTTGTCAATCTTTCGATTCACTTACAGTAGATCTTGACATAACAGGAACTTCTATTAACGGCGTTGACTTTGGTTTATTAGCTGATACTATCTTTTTCCCTCCAGGTGTTAATAATATCACTTGGTCACTTGATGTTTTTGCGGATGGAATAGTTGAAGGTGCTGAATCTATTATATTTACAATTACGGCATTGAATCCAGCGGGAGACACCGTGACCGCCACAGGTACCTTATGGATTGATGAACCATCACCATTAATTGTTTCCGGGCCCGATGTGAACTATTATTGTATCACCGATTCATCTGATTTATCAGGATTAGCGAGTGGAGGTTTTTCCCCCTATACCTACCTATGGGATACTGGTGATACTACTACTACCATTTCAGTCTCAATACCTGGAAACGGAGTTTTTGATTACTACTTAACAGCAACAGATGCATGCGGTTATACTGATATTGATACCATATCAATTATTATGAATCAAACACTGGCAATTGATACAATGATGATGTGGCCGTCTAATGCATGTGATCCAACTGGAGCTGTATCTGGAATTGCTACGGGACTTACTGTTGCTGTAGGTCAACCTTTTTACAATTGGACTGGTCCAAATGCAAATCCAGGTCCGTATGACATTGATGCGTCGGTATTAGAGAACATTCCAGCTGGTTGGTACTATTTCACTGTGACAGATGATGTTTGTACAGTTGAAGATAGTGTTTATGTTGAGCCATTGGACCCTCCAGTTGCACAATTCACTCCTTCACCATCATCTGGTTGTACCCCACTGACAGTTACATTTACAAATAGTAGCCAAAACACAAATAACTACTATTGGGACTTTGGAAATGGACAAACTACTAGTGTGTCAAATTCAGGTAGTCAAACACAAGTTTTCACTTCAAATGCAACTGTAATGTTGATCGCATTTTCTGATCCAACTTGTGCTGATACTGCATATGCTAATATTTCAATTACAACTTGTGGTTGTACGGATCCAAACGCAATGAATTACGATCCAACTGCCGCTAATGAGGATGGAAGCTGTTTATATCCAGAACCAGAGGTAATTGCTCCAAATGTATTTACACCTAACAATGACGGAAGTAACACATTCTTTATCTTGGACACGAAAAATGTTGTTCAATTAGAATTATCTATACTAAACCGTTGGGGTAACATTATGTATTCTGCAGATGAAGACATTACAATCCTAGGGGCATTTGTAGGTTGGAATGGAAAAACGCCTAGCGGTGCTGATGCGGAAGAAGGAACATACTTCTACAAATACGTTGCAACAGGAATTGATGGAAAACAAGCCGAAGGGCATGGATTCCTAGAATTAATTAGAGATTAACGCTTACCACTATCATGACTAGTCCTAAATAAACGATACAGATTATTTAGGACTAGTCATTTTTTTGTTTCAATATAGGAAGTTATGATAAGGATATCGTTCTTGAAAAATAGCCTTTACTTCTTTATACAATAGTGTTTTAAAATCCTCCAGGTTCTCTTTCTCAATGGCAGAAATAAAAATACATTTTGTATTATTCAGCTTAGCCATCCATGTTTTCTTTAAGTCTTCTAAGGTGTAATTCTCGGGAGTGATTTCGCTTAAATCATCTGCATCCTTTTCAACATGTGAATAGGCATCTATTTTATTAAAAACGACTATGACAGGTTTATCAGTTCCATCAATTTCCATTAGTGTTTGATTCACAACATCATATTGATCTTCAAAATTTGGATGTGAAATATCTAAAATATGAACTAACAAATCCGCCTCTCTAACCTCATCCAATGTAGATTTAAAAGATTGCACCAATTGATGAGGTAATTTTCGAATAAAACCAACAGTATCGGTGAGTAAAAATGGCAAATTTTCAATCACTACCTTTCGAACAGTTGTATCTAGAGTCGCAAACAGTTTATCCTCGGCAAAAACTTCTGATTTACTCAACATGTTCATAATTGTACTTTTACCAACATTCGTATATCCAACCAATGCTACACGCACCAATTGCCCACGATTTCCGCGTTGAGTAGCAGATTGCTTATCTATACTTTTCAGTTTTTGCTTAAGTAATGTGATTTTATCTTGAATGATTCTTCTATCCGTTTCAATTTGAGATTCACCAGGTCCACGAAGTCCAATTCCACCCTTTTGCCTTTCCAAGTGAGTCCATAAGCGTGTTAAACGTGGTAATAAATATTGTAACTGAGCTAATTCAACTTGTGTCTTTGCATTCGAAGTTCTTGCACGGCTTGCGAAAATATCTAAAATTAAATTATTTCGATCTAAGACTTTCAATTCCAAGTCCTTTTCAATATTTCTCAATTGAGATGGGGAAAGTTCGTCATCAAAAATGACTAACTCTATATCATTGGCCTTGACATACTCATTAATCTCCTCCAATTTACCCTTTCCAACATACGTTCGGTTGTCAGGCTTAGGCAATTTTTGAAAAAATTTCTTTTCTGTAATCGCTCCTGCAGTTAAAGCTAAAAACTCCAACTCATCAACATATTCGATAGCTTGTTCTTCAGTTACTTTACCTGAAATAACACTGACCAATACGCATCTTTCTTCCGTTGCATCTACTAAAACATGTCCTTCATCCATCTACTCTCTCAACGATTTTATATGCTCAACTAATTCTATTAATGTACTATCTGATTCAATTGCATACCCCAACGGCGGCATTGAACCCTGGCCGCGTTTTATTATTTTTTCGATTTGTTTATCGGTAATTGTACTTATAGATAAATCCTTTGCCTCCGAAACACCTAATTTACCATCTGGACCGTGACAAACATCACATCTCTGTTGGTAAAACTTAACACCACTTAGGTGCTTTCGCGTTTTTTCCTCTGTTAATTTTTCAGTCGATTCCGAACAAGCTAAAAGGCCAAAAAAAAGCACAATTCCAATTAATCTTACATCCATTTTCCGCCCAATGCTTCTCTAAATGGCCAAGGAATTGAAGCGAGAATTAGAACCAATCCAATGAAATAGTAAACCATAATTTTTCTGTGTTTATCTCTACTTCCCGTCAATTTCTCTGCTTTTTTACGACCGATAGTAACAATCGTGATTGCCAATATCATTCCCAAAATATGCTCTAATCCAAAGAATCGGAACATTGGAATTTTCATCCAACCTTCACTAAAACTAACTTTTGAAACGTCATTCATAAAAAACAACCCAAGTCCAATCAATAATTGAATGTGTAAAAAGACCATTGCAAAAAGATTGATCATTTTATCCTTCTTTTCATAACGACCCGAAGTTTGATTTTTTATCGAATTAAAAATTGCAAATAAAAGTAATCCCAATGCAACCCAACGAAGACCAGAATGTGCGTGAACTAAAGCGTTATACATATCTATAAATTTTTCTTATGCAAAAGTACAAAAAAGCCTCGTCAATATTCAATTGAGTAAGTTTTTATGCTATGTCAATTCAAATATTTAAATTCACAGAATTATCAAACAATTTCTATGAAGCTGTACTCATTTATATTAGCACTTGTTTTTTTAACGCATGCTTTAGGGCAAGTTAACCCATTAAATGGTGTTAAGGAATCAAAACCGATTTATTATGCATTAAAAAACGCCACCATTTACATTTCTCCAGATAAGGTGATCAAAAATGGCACGCTTTTGATTAAAGGTGATAAAATTGAAAAGTATGGAGCACTTGTCTCTATACCTAAAGACGCCGTAGAAATTGATTGTTCAGGTAAGGTAATCTTGCCCTCATTTATCGAATTAAATACGGATATCGGTCTTCCAAAACTCGAGAATAAATCACGCGGTGAACAACCTCAAATCGATTCAGAAAAAAATGGCGCTGGCTATTGGAACGAAGCAATCCACCCCGAAGTTGATGCTAGTGAACTTTACAAAGCCGATGCAAAAGCGAATAAGGAGTTAATTGAAAAAGGATTTGGATTTGCGCTTACACGTCAAAAAGATGGAATTGCCCAAGGAACCGGAACTTTCGTTTCATTGGGAGCAATTCAATTTCCTGCTCTAAAAATGAGTACACCGTTAAGTTTTTATTCCTTTTCAAAAGGGGTTTCACGACAATCTTACCCATCTTCTCAAATGGGTTCAATTGCACTTTTGCGACAAGCGTTTTATGATGCTACCTATTACGCGACTCATGCACAACGCGAGAATAACGCTTTAAAAGCTTTAAACGATCAAAAATCTGGTGTGCAATTCTTCGATACACGAGATAAACTTGAAATTCAACGAGCACAAAAAATTGCAGAAGAATTCAATCTTCAATTTGTCTACATCGGTTCTGGAAATGAATCTGACATTGTAAATGACCTAAAAATCAAAAAACCTACAGTCATTTTACCAATTAATTTCCCAGAAGCTTATGACGTTAAAAACCCATACGTTTCTCGTCAAATTCCTTTAAGTCAATTAAAGCAATGGGAACTTGCACCGATGAACCCTGCTATCCTTGCGCAACATAAAATACCATTCAGTATTTCATCTCATGGCACCAAAACTAGCTCTGATTTTTGGTCAAACCTTAGAAAGGCAATTGAGCTTGGTCTATCTGAAAGTGATGCCCTTAAAGCACTGACTATTAATCCAGCAACTATTGCAGGGTTTTCAAATAAACTAGGAACATTGGAAGAAAATAAGTTTGCTAGTTTCGTCATTTACTCAAAAAATCCACTCAAAGAAAAGGCAGAATTACTTGAATCCTGGTCAATGGGTGAACAAACAGTCATTAAGGAATCGGCACCAGAAACAATTGCAGGGAAATACAATCTATTAATTGACAACCGTAAATTTAAGATTGATGTTACTGGTGATTCAGATAAATACAAAGGAAAATTAACCTACTTGACTACTGCTGCAGAAATCGTTAAAGATTCTACAACTAACTTATTTGTTGAACAAGTTGGCAATGACGTTACTTTTCAATTTAATATTATTGATTCCAGTTGGAATGGAAGCGTCACGCTTCAAGGTAAAGCTAATTCCAAAGTTGGAATTTTTGAAGGAGATGGACTTTTACCAACAGGAAAATGGGTGAAATGGTCTGCAATTAAATTAGAAAAAGCTAAAACAGAAAATGATGATATCAAAACTGTTCAGGCTGACACTACAAAACATATTTGGTTTCCGAACATGGCATTTGGCTTGGACTCCATTGCTAAACAAGAGAATATCATAATCAAAAATGCAACTATTTGGACAGGTGAAGAGGTTATTCAAAACGGATCAGTTGTTATTCAAAACGGAAAAATAGCGCATGTGGGTACTGGAAATTTTAAATCACCTCCGAACGCTCGAGTAATTGACGCAGAAGGAAAATACGTTACCAGTGGAATTATTGATGAGCATTCGCATATTGCGATTTCAAAAGGAGTTAATGAAGGAGGTCAGGCCATTTCTGCTGAGGTAAGTATTCGTGATGTAATTGATCCAGACGATATCAATATTTATCGTCAATTGGCTGGTGGAGTTACCGCTTCTCAATTGTTACATGGTTCAGCAAATCCTATTGGTGGACAATCTGCAATTATCAAGCTAAAATGGGGAGAAACAGCTGAAAATTTATTAATCGATAATCAACCATTATTTATCAAATTTGCGCTTGGTGAGAATGTAAAACAATCTAACTGGGGCGACTACAATACGATTCGTTTTCCTCAAACCAGAATGGGAGTTGAACAATTGTATTACGATGCTTTTGCTCGTGCAAAAGAATACGCCAAAAACAAGAAAAATCATCCAAACAAACATCAAGTTGATTTGGAATTGGAAACATTGGTGGAGATATTGGAAGGAAAACGCCATATTACCTGTCACTCATATGTGCAATCGGAAATCAATATGCTAATGCACGTTGCTGATTCAATGGGATTCAAAATAAATACCTTCACGCACATTTTAGAAGGATACAAAGTAGCCGACAAAATGAAAGAACACGGAGCTGGTGGTTCTACGTTCTCTGATTGGTGGGCGTACAAATACGAAGTGAACGATGCAATTCCTTACAATGCAGCAATCATGCACAGCCAAGGAATTACAGTTGCTATTAATTCTGATGATGCTGAAATGGGTAGACGTTTAAACCAAGAAGCGGCCAAAAGTGTGAAGTATGGAAAAGTTTCTGAATTAGAAGCATGGAAAATGGTGACATTGAATCCAGCCAAACTATTGCAAATAGACGATAGAACAGGAAGCTTAAAAGTTGGGAAAGACGCCGACGTTGTTGTTTGGTCCGCCAATCCACTTTCAGTAAATGCAATTGTAGAGCAGACAATCGTGGATGGAACGGTTTACTACGATAAAAATATGGACGCCTTATTGCAAAAGAAAAATCAAGCAGAAAAAGCGCGAATCATTTCAAAAATGTTGGATGCAAATAGTACTAGTGATGCCAAAACACAGCCTTTTTTCAAACGAAAAAAAGGCCACTACCATTGTAACACATTAGGAGAAGAATTATCAACTGAAGAAAATAACCATTAACATGAAAAATAGTTTAGCACTCATATTTATTTCCCTAATTGGGTTTTCTTCTGTAGCGCAAGAAAAGGTATTACTCGTAAATGGATTTCTGCATGTTGGAAATGGAGAAACATTGCAAAGTGCCGTAATTGGTATTGAAAAAGGAAAAATCTCCTTTATTAAAAATTCCTTGGCTTACACAATCGATAAAAAAGAATGGGATACCATTATTCAATTGAACGGAAGACATATTTATCCAGGATTTGTTGCGCCAAATTCCACCTTAGGAATTACAGAAATTGATGCCGTTCGTGCAACGAGAGATTTCAACGAAGTAGGTGCATTGAACCCGCATGTTCGCTCTCAAATCGCCTACAATGCAGAATCTAAAGTGATTTCTACCGTTAAAACAAATGGTATTCTAATTACACAAGCTACTCCACGCGGTGGAATCATCTCTGGAACGTCTTCAGTTATGGCTTTAGAAGGTTGGAATTGGGAAGATGCAACATTACGCCAAGATGATGGAATTCATTTGAATTGGCCAGAGAGCATTGATAAAGGACATTGGTGGGAAGGAAGTTCGAAGGTTGAAAAAAGCAAAACATACGAAGAACGAAAACGAGAAATTTATTCCTTCTTCGAAATGGCAAAGGCATACTCAAGCTCAGATAAAAATGAGCAAAAAGATGCGCGGTTTGAAGCAATGCGACAATGTTTTAAAGGAAATCAACGAGTTTACATTCACGCCAACGAAATTCAGCAATTAGTGGATATTATCGATTTTTCAAAAGCATTTGATTTGCCATTCCCAGTTATTGTTGGTGGTTATGACGCTTATTTAGTTCCACGAAAATTAGCCGATGCTAAAATCCCCGTGATGTTGACGCGTCCGCACAGTTTGCCTGAAAATGAAAATGATCCAGTTAATTTACCTTACCAACTTCCATTTCTATTAAAACAAGGTGGTGTGAAATTCTGTCTTCAAAATGAAGGTGATATGGAAGCAATGAATGCGCGAAATATTCCTTTTTTGGCAGGCACTGCAATGACATATGGATTAACAGAGGAAGAAGCTGTTAGTTCGGTAAGTCTTTGGGCATGTGAAATTATGGGACTTGGAGAAAACTACGGAAGTTTGGAAAAAGGGAAATCTGCAACCCTTTTTGTTTCAGACGGGAATGCTCTCGACATGCGAACGAACAATTTGTTTTTGGGAATGATTGATGGAAAATTCATCACATTGAACAATACGCAACGTGAGTTGTTTGAGAAATATCAAGGGAAGTATAAATAGAGGGAAAATCAATTACTTTTTATTAAGTTTTGAGTTTTCTTAATCGAGAATGATATCAACTTTCGGGATTTTGGCCTTAAAACTTCGTTCGATGATTTGAATTTATTAACTTTACTTCATTACGAATTAAAAAAATAAATTATGTCATTCGAATTACCGAAATTATCATACGCATACGATGCATTAGAGCCTCACATTGACGCACGAACAATGGAAATCCACCATTCAAAACATCACCAAGGCTATACAACAAATTTGAACAATGCAATTGCAGGAACTGATCTTGAAGGAAAAACTATTGAAGAAATTTTAGCAAATTGTGCTGACAATCCTGCTGTTAGAAATAACGGTGGAGGTTTTTGGAACCACTCTATGTTTTGGAAAGTTATGTGTCCAAACGGAGGTGGTGAGCCAACTGGAGAACTGGCTGATGCAATTAATGTTGCATTTGGATCATTTGCTAATTTCAAAGAAGAATTTTCAAAAGCCGCTGCAACACGATTTGGATCAGGTTGGGCATGGTTATGTGTAACGGCTGGTGGAAAATTAGAAGTTTGTTCAACTGCAAACCAAGATAATCCATTAATGGGATTAGGTTGTAGCGGAACTCCAATTTTAGGTTTGGATGTTTGGGAACACGCTTACTATTTAAACTACCAAAATAGAAGACCAGATTATATTAATGCATTTTTTAATGTATTAGACTGGACGGAAGTTGCGAAGAATTTCGCTGCAGCAATCTAAACTGTCGAAATAAAATTCCGAAAGCCGTTCAATTTTTGGACGGCTTTTTTGTTGCTTAAGAAGTCTAAATTGTAACTATTTTTTGAAAAGTCGTTATCGTATAAAACCAACGATTATGACTCAAAACCTCTCCAAATCAATCAAAACTGTAGCATTATTGATCACTTTAGTTCTTTTTTCTGCATTTTCCACTAATTCTACAGCAACGAAAATTGACATTTTTGATGCGATAAAAGCAAAAACGATTAGCGCTACAATGCTTTCAAACGGAAAACACAGCGGAAATTCCGTTGACATTAAAATCACAAATCTTACCAGTCAACCTATTGAGTTACTCGTTCCAGCAGGGTCAAAGTACAGCACGGAAGCCGACGATGAACAAACTTTGATTCAGTTGGAAGATCAATTCATTGCTTTGCAACCAAAACAAGTTTATACTGGAAAAGTAGCCGCATTTTGCACCGAAGCAAGTGATCGTTGTCCAACAACTGCATCTGCTATGAAATTGACAAAAAACACCAATCCAAAATTCACTGCATTAAGTGAATACATCAAAGGAAAAGTAATTGATAAGTCAACCTTTCAAGATGCCGTTTGGGCAATTTCAGACGGATACAGTGTATCGAATATTGCAGCTGAAGACCAAGTTTCTGTTGATTTTCGAAAAAAAGTAGCAGAAATAACGGGGCAAAAAAATCCTTGGTTCAGCTCACCCCAAAACGTAACGATTGATGACAGAGGCAATTTCAATATGGAAACAGTTCTTATTGCAGGACAATTAGAATTTATATGCAATAAAGGAACAATGGTTCATCAAGACATTTACAAGGCGAACGGTGAAGCAGTTTTAATAAGTGACAAAACGATGCAGGCAAGATATGGTAACGTTAGATACCGTTTTCAAATGCAAGTAAAAGGATGGGAAAAGGGCGAATACTACATCAAATTACACGATGGAACAAACGAAATTACACGTTACAATTTTAGTGTTTAAGCTAATTGTGTAAGATTTTCAGCGACAACCGCTTTAACTTCTGGAGCCACTTTTTTTACTGCTTCTTCAAGTCCTGCTTTAAGCGTCATCATAGACATTGAACAGTCTTTACATGCACCTAGAAGTCGAACTACAACCGTTGCGTCGTCTTGAATTTCGACCAATTCCATGTCACCACCATCGTCATTTAAGAATGGACGTAGCTGATCAAGAGCACTAAGAACTTTTACTTTAATCGCTTCTTTATCTATTGCCATGGTTTTATTTTTTGTCTTTAATTCGCTGTACTTCGTCCACAAATGTACGAACTAATTCCTCAAATGCATTTGACACAGGCGTATTTTCCTGAAATACAGCAGGTCTTCCGATATCTCCTGCTTCTCGAACGCTTTGAACAAGAGGTATATGACCTAAAAATGGCACATTCATGCCATGAGCTAAATTCTTAGCGCCATCACGTCCAAAGATATAATATTTATTCTCGGGTAACTCAGCAGGGGTGAACCAAGCCATATTTTCAATAATTCCAACGACGGGAACATTAATTGATTCCAATTTAAACATGTTCACACCTCTACGAGCATCAGCTAATGCCACTTCTTGAGGAGTACTAACGATTACAGCCCCGTCTAAAGGCACAGTTTGCACAAGAGATAAGTGAATATCACCTGTTCCTGGAGGTAAATCAATTAGTAGGTAATCCAATTTTCCCCATTCGGCATCCGTAAACATTTGCGTTAATGCTTTAGAGGCCATTGGTCCTCTCCAAACAACCGCGTTATCCTGATCTGTGAAAAACCCAATAGATAAAATCTTAATTCCGTAAGCTATAACTGGACTGATTTTCGGAACTCCGTCTACATCAATCATTGTTGGACGCTCTTCCAAGACATCAAACATAGTTGGCATAGAAGGCCCATAAATATCAGCATCTACAATTCCCACTCGGTAACCAGCTTTCGCCAATCCACCAGCCAAATTTGCAGTTACTGTCGATTTTCCAACTCCACCCTTTCCAGAAGAAATAGCAATAATATTTTTTACTTCAGGAAGAATTTTTCGATGTGCCGCTTTCGCTTCAGCAGGAAGTCCCTTCACTTCACTTTCAATGATAACATCTTTGCCAAATACCTTCTTAATATTGAAGTCAAGTGCTTCTGTCATTCGCTTTCTAGCGTGCAACGCAGGATTTGAAACAAAAACTTTTAATTTGATTGTCGAACCTTCAATTTGAATATCTTCAACAAGGTTGGCTGAAACAATGTCCTTTTTGAGGTCTGGCTCCATTATGGAACCAAGTGCATCTAACACTTTTTCGCGGGTAATTTCCATGAAAAAAATGATCTTAAGATCGTTTAAATAACAATTATTTTTTCTTCGGCTTCATTGATTTGATAGACTTAGCCATCAACTCTATGATTACTTTCTCGTAACCGTCTTCGCGAGATTGTAACTCATAAGAAATTCCATCAATAATTTTTTGACCATAAACATGATAAGTTCGGTGCTCAACACCGACCTTAGATGACGCTTTTTTAGTTCCTTTTACCAGTAATGTTCTTTCGTATAGAATCATATCGGGCTCATCAATTATGTAGTTAACTTTAAAGAAGCTTTGTTCAGCTAACTCCTTTTTTTCTACTTCAATCAAATTGGTTAAATCACCATAATCTTCAATCATTAATTGAAAATTCTGTCCAACATTCACTTCCCACTTGATATCATCCTCAATATGAATAATTTCCGGTTTAGTGGAAGCCCCAATATTTGCAGTTTCATCTGGCAAAGAAATAAATGCAGGAATATCATAATCGCCTAAGTTGAAATCTTGAAATTCATAGTAATCATCGTCAATTACAATTTCTCCATCATTAGGATCAACTTCCTCTGAACCACAGGAATACAACAATGCAGACATTCCCATTAGTCCAAAAATCATAAATTTACCAAACACTTTTTTTATCAACATATTCAATGATTTTTCAGAAGGTCATTTTCAACTTGTACAACAAATATACAAAACACATTAAACTGATGCACAAATTAAATTATCATTACCCCCTTCTCCCCCAAAAGTGGAATTATTTTCATGTTTTTTTCTGAAATTGACTCAGGAACAAATACGAATTTTTTATCGTACATCGTGTCATTGATCCAAAAACTAACCCAATACTCATTTGCAATTCCAAAAACCTCCTCCATGATAGGTTCAATCTTAGCAGCTTCATTTGGTAATAATATCTCCAACGAATGACGGGTTGTAGCAGTTTTTACTTTTTCACCTGTTATGGCGTTTTCCCCGTAACCTCTGCAAGTAATGATAACACCTTCTATGATTTCTTCTTTTAAATTCAAAAGATAAACTTCATAGAGTTTTTCCTTTAATTCATTCTCCATTTGAATTACTGCAACACCCACATTTTCAACAAGTGGCCCTTTCAATTCATCGCGCATTACTTAGTTTCAGATTTTAAATTAATAGCCTTTCCGATTCGAAGATATTCAAATAAGTCCGATGGATGTCCGATTTTATACTTACTTATTTTGGTTGGGTTTCCTTTGTAATCTTCAAACGTTACATCTGGAGCTCGCTTTTTCCCCAATCGAATAATTAATAAATCTTCTTTTGGTTGAGAAATTATGTACTGCCCTTTAACTCCGCGACAATAGTTCACAACATTGTTTCCCTCATTATAATACCAAGTGTGTAATCCGTATCTATAATTTGGAATTCCATCTTCAGTAGACAAATCCGCTAACGTATTCATTTCTTTAAAATACCATTCTGGAATAATTTGTTCATCTCCGCACTTGCCATTGTTTACGAACAATTGTCCTATTCTTCCATAATCGCGTGCAACAGAATAAAGACAACAAAACGCTTTTTCGTCGCCATTTACTTTGTCCAAACTCCAATAAGCATCATGCTCCATGCCCAGCTTACTCCATAACTTTTCTTCAGCATATTTTGAAAAATCCTTTCCAGTTGCTTTTTCTAATATAAAAGCCAACAATTGCGAATTCCCACTTTGGTATTTGAAAATTTTACCCGGTTTAGAAATTGCATCCTGCCCCATGACGAGACGCTTAAGATCCTCCCCGTAATAAGACTCTGCATTATCAGATAATGGATTTTTACCACTTTCCGTCCAATCTAAACCGGAGGACATCGTTAATAAATCACGCACAGTAATTTTGTCACGTCCTTTGGCCTTAAACTCTTTTAAATAATGCCAAACCGGATCGTCTAAACTTTTAATATCCCCTTCATCCGTAGCAATTCCAATCAACATCGAAACGATAGTTTTTGCTGTTGAAAATGTGTTTGATACTGTTTGTTGAGTATGCTCACCCCAATATTCTTCGTAAACGAGTGTGTTTCCTTTGTATACTAAAAATGCCGTTGTTTCCAGGTCTTCAATGTACTTTCGGTCCTTTTTCGACAACTTGAACGTGTTGAATTTTGAACTATACTGTACAACAGATTTGTCCTTTGGGGCCTTTAATGTTGAATACGGAAATATATCAAGATCATAAATTCCTGGACCCATTTTCCCAACTAAATAAGTGTTTGCGATGCCCTTATAAATGTAAAATCGTCCAGATAACACTATAAACAAATTCACAGTAATCAACAATGCAATCACAGTAAAAAGAAAAAACTTTAAGCTTTTTTTTATTATTTTTTTCATTTAGTCCGCATAATTAAACTCGAACTGCACAGCGATCTTTTGCTTTAGAATTTCAGATAACTCTGTCATATCAACTTTTCGCCCCAATTCACGTTCCATTGAAGTTACTGCTTTATCCTGAATTCCACAAGGAATGATATGCGAAAAATAACTTAAGTCTGAATTCACATTAAATCCAATGCCATGCATAGTAACCCAGCGCGAACTTTTCACTCCAATCGCACAAATTTTTCGTGCTGTTGGTTTATCACCATCAATCCAAACTCCCGTCATTCCGTCTACCCTGCCTGATTCAATTCCGTATTCCTTCAACGTTTGAATGACACTTTCTTCTAAAAAACGCAAGTACTTATGGATGTCTGAGAAAAAATGGTCTAAATCAAAAATAGGATAAACAACTAATTGACCTGGTCCGTGATAGGTTATGTCGCCACCGCGATTAATTTCATAATACGCAGCGTTGTTTTGTGCTAATGCATCAGCGTTAAGCAATAAATTTTCTTTATCACCACTTTTTCCAAGTGTAAACACGTGAGGGTGTTCGCAAAAAAGAATTGTATTAGTTGTTGGCTCATCTGATTCACCATTTCTAACCTTTATTTTATGATCTACAGTTGTTCGAAATAATTTTTCTTGATAATCCCAAGCTTCTTTATAGTCGATCAAACCGAGATTTTCGTAGTGAACAACTGGCATCTTACGCACTTAAAATTTAGCCAATTCAGCTTTTAAATAATCGATAATTTCAATGTCGATAGGATCCACTTTTTTCAAATTAGCTAAGTACAGCGAAGCCCAATCAACTAAATTGATGTAGTAGATTGAACGTTCTATTAAACTATTTCCTTTTGGAGAAATGGTCATGTTTTTAGAGGACATTGATGCAATTCGCGCTTTAGTAATCTCCATGCGACGAGCATTTCTTGGATGAATGTCTTCAGATTCAAATAAGATAGATGCAAAACGGTCATCTCCTCCGCCCCATCCAACCAATTCGTTGTGATTCATTTCAGGAAGGGAGTGATGCCAACATAACAATTTAGCGTTTTCATTAAACTGTTGTCTTGCGCGCACTAATGCAGGTTCATAAATTGTTGTTCCGTAAAGAACACCAACATTTCCAAGTAAAAACTGTGCTACTTCGTGTGCTTTTGCTTTAATATTTGCTTCATCATTCACAATCAATTGACGTGCTAACTCCATTTCGTTTAGGCGCTCTGAGCTGATCATTCCCAATTCACTGAAAATATTCAATAGTTGAACCAATGAAAATGCCAATGCCGTTCTTGGAGGATTTCCGCCAGGGACAATTACACAATCAAATCCATTTTTCTCACAAATGGCTTGCATTTCACCACCTGAAGTTACGCCAATGATATGTGCTCCTTTTTCAATTGCCTCGTAAATGGTACTTAACGTTTCTTCAGTATTTCCAGAGTACGATGATCCGATAACTAACGAATGTTTTGAAACAAATGCAGGAAGTGTGTAATCGTGTGCGAATAAAATCGGAACACCAATTTCATTCTCAATCCATTTTCCAACCAATTTTCCGCCAATTCCAGAACCACCCATTCCACAGATTACTATGTTTTGAATTTCTCTATCTGGCGTTTTAAACTTTGAACGCTTCGCTATTTCAAGCGCTTCGCTAATATTTGCAGGAAATGCACTAATTAATTTCTCCATAGGTAGTTTGAACTATTGTGTAAAGTTAACTATTCAACGAAAAAATGGTTAATCTCTTGCCTTTTAATTCAAAAAATATTCGATTTAGTTTTCAATTTAGTCCAGTTTAACCGATGAGAAATTCTAATTTTGTTTAAAATTTCAGTTATGAAAGCAAAAACGGCAAAGGAAACACTTTCGATTACCACTAAAGTTGTTCTTCCAAACGATACTAATACATTGGGGAATCTTTTCGGAGGACAATTACTTGCTTGGATGGATGTTATTTCGAGTGTTGCAGCGCATCGTCATTGCCGAAGAGTTGTTGTTACGGCTTCGGTTAATCACGTTTCATTTCAACAACCAATTCTTCATTCCTCTATTGTTACGTTGAAGGCCAAAGTTTCTCGCGCTTTTAACTCTTCCATGGAAATTTTTGTCGATGTTTTTGTGGAAAATCCAGTTACAGGTGTTGAAACTAAGTCGAACGAAGCAATTTACACCTTTGTTGCTGTTGACCAAAACGGTGGGCCGATTCAAGTTCCTGAATTAATTCCCGAAACGGATGAAGAAAAAACGCGTTATGAAGGAGCTTTACGCCGTAAACAATTGAGTTTGATTCTAGCTGGAAAAATGGACCCGAAGGAAGCGACTGAGTTGAAGAAGTTGTTTTTGGGAGAGTAATTAGTTGTTAACTTCTCTAATAATCTCTGCCACATTCTGCTCATTCATGCACTTAAAATGCTTTTTGGGACATTCTTGAAAGCCAATTTTTGAACACGGTCGGCAATTCAATCCTTCCACTTGGTGGATGCTGAATTTTTCCGGTTGGTTTGGATAATACGGATACATTCCTAAATCTGGTGTTGTATTTCCCCAAACAGAAACAATGGGAATACCGAAACAAGCCGCGATGTGCATCATTCCTGTATCATTGGTAACTAACTTATAACTTTGACTTACAATACTCGCCGATTGATTAAGGTTGAAATCTCCACAGGTATTAATGACATGCTTGTTCGTTGTTTTAGCCAATACTTCCAATGCACTATTAATATCCATCGAACCACCAACAATAACTACGGGTTTTGTTGCAGCATTTGCAATTTCAACTAGTAATTTAACTGGCATTTGCTTGGTTTTGAATTGAGCGCCTATTGCCAATGAAATGAATTCTTTTGGATTCATTGCAAATTCAGCGAGCGTGTCAACATTGTCTTTTTCTGGGATAAAATAATCTCCAGGAAGTTCATCGTTTTTAACACCAAGCGGTTTTACAGCATCAAAATAGCGTTCGACTACATGCACTTTCGGCATTCTGTTCAATTTGAATTTCACCAAGAAGAACTTTCGAATATTCAGTTTATTGAACGTCGTAGATTTTACGCCAAGCTTTCTTTTCAAAGAAGTTGTGCGAATGTTATTGTGTAAATCAACTACCCAATCGTAGTTTTCCTTTTTTAGTTCGCTTACCACTTCATCTATCGACTTTTTCATGGTGAAAACGCGATCTACATGCGGATTATCTGCAACAATTCCAGAAAACTGTTCTTTGGTAAGAAAGTGCAATTCAGTAGTGGGTAATTGTTGTTTTACTGCTCTTACAACCGAAGATGTAAGGACAATATCACCAATAGAGCTAAAACGAACGATTAAAACTTTCACTTCTCAAAGATAGATTAAAGCGCTTTATAGTCAGCGTATATTTGAGTCAAAAATGCTTGACCCTTCTTGACCTCTTCTTTTTCAACGTTCTCAGGAAACGTATTCTCCAAATAGGACTTCATCTCCATTTGATAGGTCATTCCTCCTAACGGTGTTACCCAGCCATAACCGCGTGTTATAGTGTGACACGCAAATTCTGGCGAATTAGGATTCAACAAATCCTTACTCCAAGGGTAACGAGAAACATCCCCATTCATTTGATTAATCAATGTTGCAGCAACATCAGATTGAGAACCTAATTTTTCTATTCTAACACCTTTGTATTCTGCCTTCAAGGGTTCACCGTAAAATAACAATGGAATTCTGTTGTATTTATTAAACGATGGACTTTGTGAAGAAGGTGTTGCGTGTCCGTGATCAGCAATAAATACAAATAAGGTGTTTTTGTACCACTTTTGTTTTTTACACTTATCCATAAAAGACTTAAGCGCAGCATCTGCATAAACCACAGAGTTCATATAATCCGCTTCAATTCCTTTGAATTTTTGTTTTCCATTTTTTGGGTAATCATAAGGTGAATGTGTACTACCTGTGAATGCACAATGTAAAAATGGTTCTTTTGTACCATTCATTCGCTCGATAAGAAAATCGTATAAATCTTCATCATAGAAATTGAGTTTTCCTCTTTTCAACCCTTTTGGAAAATCAGACTCGTCTTTCACGTCTAGAAATCCATGGTCTAGAAAGTAACCTCCAATATTACCATATTTCAAATCTCCGCTAAAGACATAATGAGATGAATAACCCCATTCTTGCATATCTTGATTGATAGAATTCAATTTTCTTGACTTCTCAGGTTGCAGAGAAATTGATATTTCTGGAATGGCCGGATTTCCACTAAAAATACTTGAGTTTCCAATTTCTGAAGTTCCACCCGTTGCATAAATATTGGTAAACAATAGACCTTCCTCTGCCAATGCATCAAAATGTGGTGTTGCGCCTTTTGTTTCGCCTAAAGAGCCAATAGCCTCCGAAGCCCAACCTTCCAAAACGATAAAAACTACATTTGGTCGTTCATTTTCCAAGACTTTAACATCATGCTCTCGTGGATAATTGTACAACTTGTCAACAATCCGTTTTGCTTCATTCAAATTAATGTCAGGCATTAAATCATCAATCTCACTCCTATTATAGAGCAGATAACTTTTTCCGAAATAGTAGGTGGAGTTTGTTGCTAAATCGTTTACAACCGTTTTGTTCGAAAAGAAAGACGAATTAATATTAATTGGAATCTGTTGCCAACCACCACGTGCCAATAAAAGATATAAGAATGAAAAAATACCAAGTAATAAAACAGAAACCGGAATTCGAACCAACATTTTCAGGTCCTGCCTGATCTCCATTTTTTTGAACAACCAGCGACTTATCCTCCAAGCAAAAGCAATTTCAAGAATTGAAAAGATGATAAACCCGATTGTCATTCCATAATCCGCAGTTCTAAAAACTTCATCAGGATTAGAAAGATGGGTAAATACACGTGAAGTCAATTTATGGTTCCATTCTGGATATGCATTTATTTCACCAGAGTGTATAAAAATAACAATCAATGCTTCAAATAATAACACACCAATAAAAAAGCGTTTCAATCCCTTTATTGGATGAATAAAATAAAGCATCAAGAAAACCAGCGGAAGTACAGATAAGAATCCTGCCGTCGCCAGGTCCAATCGAATTGAATAGAAAAAAGTAAGTAACCAATCTCCAAAAGACACGCCATTACACTTATCCCAGTTATGTATTGAGAACATGATTCGCTGGAAGTCAAATAACAACATCCAAAAAACCACCAATTTTATGAGTTGAATAAAAAGGCTTTTAAATGCATTCATGGTTACAAAGTTAATTTTTAATTAGCATCGCCACAAGGCAGAAGTGAAGCTAATTATTTAAAGTAACTTCAGTTACAGACAAACAAACCTTTTCTCATTATTTTTGTAGCACTATGAGTTCATTTCAAGAAATAATCAATTCCAATCAGCCAACCTTGGTTGATTTCCATGCAACGTGGTGTGGACCATGTAAAGCAATGGCGCCTGTTCTAGATCAATTAAAAAACGAATTGGGTGGAGCTGTTCGCGTATTAAAAATTGACGTGGATAAAAATCAAGCCTTGGCCAATCAGTTAAATGTGAGAGGTGTACCGACATTTGTTTTGTACAAATCAGGTCAAATAGTATGGCGACAAAGCGGAGGAATGAGTTTAAGCACCCTCGTTTCAAAAATAAAACCTAGCATCGATTAAATCCTGCATTAACGGTTTAGTTCATAGTTTCAACAAATTTTATTAAGTGTGCCTTACACCTATTTTACAGGTAAAAAGGAATAATATCGTAACAAATTTGCACCATAAGCGATAAAAATCTACTTTTGCACCCAATTTAAAATTAAATAAACTACGAAATGGAATCACTGATTATTTATATGCCAATTGCTGCAGCCTTAATTGGACTGCTATATATGTTGGTAAAAAAGTCTTGGGTAATGAAACAAGACGCTGGGGATGGTAAGATGAAAGAAATTTCGGATTTCATCTATGAAGGAGCATTGGCTTTCTTAAAAGCAGAATACCGTTTATTAGCAATATTCGTTGTTGCTGTGAGTATTGCTCTCGCTATTGTATCATTTATCGTTCCTTCTACGCACTGGATGATTGTGGTTGCATTTATTTTCGGAGCTCTTTTCTCTGCTTTTGCAGGGAACATGGGGATGAAAATAGCTACAAAGACAAACGTAAGAACAACGCAAGCTGCTCGTACAAGTTTACCTCAAGCATTGAAAGTTTCTTTCGGAGGTGGCACTGTAATGGGATTAGGTGTTGCAGGTCTTGCAGTTTTAGGTTTGACTGCGTTTTTCATCGTGTTTTACAACATGTTTATGAACAGTGGTGATGCATTCGACACAGATAAAATGACAATTGTATTAGAAACATTGGCTGGTTTCTCTTTAGGAGCTGAATCAATTGCATTATTTGCTCGTGTTGGTGGTGGTATCTATACGAAAGCTGCAGATGTTGGAGCTGATTTAGTTGGTAAAGTTGAAGCTGGAATTCCAGAAGATGATCCACGTAATCCTGCTACAATTGCAGATAACGTAGGTGATAACGTAGGTGATGTTGCAGGTATGGGAGCAGATTTGTTCGGTTCATATGTTGCAACTGTATTAGCTGCGATGGTTCTTGGGAACTATGTAATTAGAGATAATGGTGCAGTTGAAGCATTCAGTGGAATGGGACCAATCTTGTTGCCAATGGCAATCGCTGGAGTTGGTATCATCATCTCAATGATTGGTTCGATGTTGGTGAAAATTAAATCAAACGACGCAAAAGAGAAACAAGTAATGGGTGCCTTGAATGTTGGTAACTGGGTTTCTATCGGATTAGTTGCTGTTTCTTGTTATGTATTGGTTAACTGGATGCTTCCAGAATCTATGACAATGACTTTCTTCGGAGAAGCTGCTAAGGAAATTTCTTCAATGCGTGTTTTTGGCGCAACTATTATTGGATTAATCGTTGGAGCTGTTATTTCTTCAGTTACTGAATACTACACAGGATTAGGTAAGAAACCTATTTTGAAAATTGTACAACAATCAAGTACTGGTGCTGGAACAAACATCATTGCTGGTTTAGCGACTGGAATGATTTCTACTTTCCCAACTGTATTATTATTCGCTGGTGCAATCTGGGGATCATATGCATTCGCAGGATTTTACGGAGTTGCAATGGCTGCTTCGGCAATGATGGCAACTACAGCTATGCAATTAGCAATTGATGCTTTCGGACCGATTGCTGATAACGCTGGAGGAATTGCTGAAATGAGTGAACAAGATCCTATTGTGCGTGAAAGAACAGATATATTAGATTCAGTTGGTAATACAACTGCTGCAACAGGAAAAGGATTTGCGATTGCTTCTGCAGCATTAACTTCTTTAGCATTATTCGCTGCATACGTAACATTCACAGGAATTGATGGTATTAACATCTTTAAAGCTCCTGTATTAGCGATGTTGTTCGTTGGTGGAATGGTTCCAGTTGTATTCTCTGCTTTGGCAATGAATGCTGTAGGTAAAGCTGCAATGGAAATGGTTCAGGAAGTACGTCGTCAGTTTAGAGACATTCCTGGAATTATGGAAGGAACTGGTAAACCAGAATACGACAAATGTGTTGCTATTTCGACAAAGGCATCATTGAAACAAATGATGTTACCAGGACTTTTGACAATTGGTTTCCCTTTAATTATCGCTTTCGTTCCATTAGCTTTTGGAATGGACAATTTGATTATTGCTGAGATGCTAGGAGGTTATATGGCGGGTGTTACTGTTTCTGGTGTTCTTTGGGCAATCTTCCAAAACAATGCTGGTGGAGCTTGGGATAACGCTAAAAAATCATTTGAAGCAGGTGTAATGATTGATGGTGAAATGACTTACAAAGGTTCTGAGGCCCATAAAGCGGCAGTAACTGGAGATACAGTTGGAGATCCATTTAAAGATACATCTGGTCCTTCAATGAACATTTTGATTAAGTTGACATGTCTGATCGGTTTGGTTGTTGCTCCAATCTTAGGAAACGGTCACCATGGTTCTGAAGCAAAAGCTGGTTATGGAGCTCAAACAGAATGCTCTTCTAATAAAAAAGCATGTACGGGTAAAAAAGAATGTGGAAATCAGGATGCATCTTGTAAATCGAAAAAAGCATGTACTGGAGAAAAATCTTCTTGTAAAAGTGATTCAAAATGCGACATGTCAAAATGTGCAGAAATGACTAAAGCAGAATGTGCAGCAATGTGCGATGAAAAAGGTTGTTCAGCTGAAGAAAGAGCAGTTTGTATGGCGCACTATGATGCAAATGGAAAGTTCATAGGAAAGCAATGTAACAAAGAAGAAAAAGCTTGTTGCAAGAAAAAATAAACAAATGAACTCTTGTAGTTCTTTTCAATATTCAAAAGCCGTTAGTTATCTAGCGGCTTTTTTATTTTCCAATAATTAAATTATATTTAATTACTCACCGCCTCCACCACCGCACGCTCCGGCGCCTAAAAAAGCTTCATCAGGAGAAGTTGCTCGTTCAACAGATAAATAAAATGCGGCTCCAGGAAAGGCAGAAGAAGAAAAGGCGCAAACTCCTCCTCCATCATTTGATAGCTTAGATATAAACAAGGATGGCGTTATTGATATGGATGAGTTTAAAGTGAGCCCTATGGCAAAAATAAAACGTCCAGGAAGTCAAAAAAGCACGAAGGATTAGTTATACCAAATCGCCACCCTCAAAAGTCTCGACCTGCTTCTTCATTTTTTTCTGAATCACTTTAAAATGATGTTCCTCATCGGGACTTATCAAAGAAATTGCTTCTCCTGATTTATCGGCACGTCCAGTTCTCCCAATTCTGTGAACGTAGTATTTTGGTGAACGCGGCAATTCATAATTGATAACAACTGGCAATTCTAAAATGTCAATTCCTCTGGATAACAAATCAGTTGCGACAAGAATTTTTAAATCACCCGATTTGAATTTTTCTAGTGCTGTATTTCGAGCCAATTGACTTTTTTTACTGTGAATTGCAGTGGCCTCAATTCCGTTTTTACGCAACTTATCTGCAACATTATCCGCCTTATACACCGAAGAAGTAAAAATTAGCACCTGTTTCCAATTATTTTCCTTAATCAGATAGCGAAGTAATGGGCCTTTTTTCGATTCTTCAACAACATATGCTTTTTGGACAATTGCATCAATATCACTTTCTTCAACACCAATTTTAATAACAATTGGTTCGTTTAATATAAGTTGACTTATGTTCTCGACACCTTCGTTCAAAGTAGCTGAAAAAAGTAAATTTTGACGCTTTTCAGGTAAACGAAGAATGATGGAATCCATTTCCTTCTTGAAGCCTAAATTCAGCAGCTTATCTGCCTCATCCAACACTAAAGTCTCCACTTGATCTAAATGAACGGCCTTTGATTCCAATAACTCAATTAATCGACCAGGCGTAGCGATCAAAATATTGACATTTTGCAATGCAATCATTTGTGGGTTAATCGATACGCCACCATAAACCGCCAACGTTTTGATTTTCTCTGGTAGCGCTCTCGCAAAAGTTTTGAATACAATTTCAATTTGAATAGCTAATTCCCTTGTTGGAACCACAACTAAAACGTTTACATGTCTATTCTTGAGTTCTTTTCGCTTTCGGATATTTGCTAAAATTGGCAATACGAAACTGGCCGTTTTTCCAGAACCCGTTTTTGCAATTCCTAGTAGATCTTTTCCACTTGTTATTGCAGGAATAGCCTCAACTTGAATTGGATAAGGTCGCTCGTACCCTTCCTTCTCAACTGCATTAACTAATTCTTCCGGAAGTCCAAGTTTTGAAAATGTCATATAACAATCAATTTAAATGAAAAAAGGTTGTCGAATGACAACCTTTTTTTCTTTGTAGCGGGGACACGACTCGAACGTGCGACCTTCGGGTTATGAGCCCGACGAGCTACCAACTGCTCCACCCCGCGATATATTCTGTTATAACTAACAGCGGTGCAAAGATACGCTAACTTTCTACATTTGCAAAGGAAAAGAAAGATAATTCTATGAAAATCTGATTTCATGCCTCGAAATCTTGTTACTTTTGTAAAAAAAGGAATTATCCCTTTAAATAAACAATCCTATGAGCCTAAGAACATTATCAATTATTTATTTGACCGTTACCAGCTTAACTATTTTACAATCATGCGGAGAAGAAACGCCAATTGCGATAGATGAAACTGCCGTAAAAAACGAAGAGTACATTGCCAATAAGGAAGAAATCGCTTTTGAAGAAAAAATGGCTAAAATAGACGCAAACAAAAATTTGCAAAAGGGAAACAGTTTATTTTATTCAAGACCTGATGGGGCTTCCGTGGATGTAGAGTTGTTTATCGATTCGAACAATGCAGTAGTAAAAATGATTGAACACTATACAACTGCCACTTCACAAAGTTTGAATTCAAATGTGTTTTATTTGGACAACAACAAAAAGTTTGCTTCTCGAGAGCTCTTTGAATATTCGGCAAAAGACACGCTTTCATTTTCTGAGAGAGTAACATATTATGATAAAAATGAAAAGCCAATCGCAACGAAAATGAGAACAGCCTATTACGAGGAAGAATTGGACTACGAATCATTTTCACTTGTCGAAAAACGAGATTGCAGTCTCAAACGAGCTATAGACGTTATAAACCAAGTTGGTGAATACACGACTACTTTCCGCGGATTTGTGAGTGAAGAACCTTATTTATACCTAATTGTTGGCGAAGACAATATGCAAGGTTATTCATCCTCATTAGTGGTTCAAATGATGACCTCTACCATTAAAAAACTGCAATTAAACGAACGAAAAATGATTGGTGCTCCGCTCACAATTGATTTCCAGACAATGGACGACAACCAAGGATTTGTATATCAAATTCTAGTGTCAGTTCAAACTCGATAATCTGCTTTTATTGCCTTTAACACCCCTTTTTTGCCTTTTAACATTTTATGAGGAAATTGTGAATGCATTACCCTTAATTTTGCCCGAGTTAAAGTCAAAACTTTAGACTAAAGAAATTATGAGAACATTTTTACCTTATTTAGTTTTATTATTCGCTTTTTGTGCAGCACCATTCGTGAATTCACAAGAAATGAAAGTAACAGGGGTTGTGCATGACACATCTGGTGTTAGACCTTTACCGAACGCCATGGTTATGGCTGTGCGAATGAGAGATTCACTCATATTAGGATTCGATAGAACAAAATCCGATGGTAGTTTTACCGTAAGAGGATTTGAGGTCGATACCTTTTCTTTAATAATTGAAAGCAAAGGATTTGACGACAAAATTTACTACATGTTCGGACATGCTGAAAATGCTACTATCAATATTCCTAATGTAACCTTGTCTGGGAAGTCGCAAGAAATTGAAGAGGTTATTATTTATGCCAATAAAAACCCTATTTATTACCGAGGAGATACGCTCGTCTATGTCGCAGATTCATTTAAGGTGCATGAAGGAGCAGTCGTGGAAGATTTGTTAAAAAAATTACCTGGACTTAGTGTTGACAAGGACGGAAAAATTACCTCGCAAGGGCAAGCCATTGATCAAGTTCTTGTAGACGGGGATGAGTTTTTTGGTTCAGATCCAACTATTGCAACAAAGAATTTGGCAGCAGATGGAATTCAAACGGTTGAATTATATGAAAAAGAGAACGACCAGGGAATTGGGGGAAGTGAAGATAAAATTAAAGTTCTCGATTTAAGACTGAAAGAAGATGCCAAAAAGGGTTACTTTGGAAGAGTCTCGGGTGCCTCTGATTTTGCTCTTACGCCTATTAACAATAAAATTGGCACCAATCCTTTCTATGAAGGTGAATTGCTTTTAAGTTATTTTAAAGGTGCCCAAAAAGTTTCTGTATTCGCACTTACAACAAATACTCCGAGATCAAACTTTGGTCGAGGTGATTTAAATAAATTTGGTTTAGGAAATGAAAAAGGTGCAAACTCAATGCCTTGGGAAGACAATGCAAATAACACAAGTGGTATTCCACAGACCTTCAAAGCAGGAGCATACTTCACAGATAAAATCGGTAAAAATAATGGGGCAAAAATTGGATTCAATTATTCGTATTATAACACCCAACTAGAAGCAATTTCTGCTAGTCGTTCTCAATATTATTTGACTGACACGACTTATTTTACGGATGATTCAACGCGAAATTTTAATCGAAATCAATCGCATAATGTCAATTTTAATTTCAAAGCACCTTTGGACTCATTGACCACTATAGAAATTAGACCATCATTCAATTATGATATTGCCAGTGATGATAATTCGGATTTAACGACATTTATCAATAATGCTCAAATCCAATCCTTGCAAACGTCCGTTGGAAATAACAACAAGTCAACTGGAATTGGGCTTTCAGGTATGGCTAAAATCAATCGTAAATTCAAAAAGAAAAAACGTGAATTAGAAGTACGTTATGATGTCGATTTTACTGATAATAAAACAGATGGAAACTTGAATACAACGACAAGGATATTCACCCCATTGTATGATTCAATTGTCGATCAGCGTAAAAAAAATAATAACAGTTCTCAAAATCATTACGCAACTGCAACTTATGTGGAGCCACTTGGAAAAAAATTCAAACTTGAGTTTCAATACTTATACGAATATGGTTTAAGCAAGCAAAAAAAGGAAACATATGATTTTGATGCTATTGAATATTCAGATTTCCGTTCGGACTTATCAAATATATTTGAAAGTACACGTCAGCAACATCGCGGTGGAGTTGAGTTGATTTTTCAATTAAGCAAACACACGATTCAGGGTGGAGCGAAGGTTAGGAACATAGATATAAACAATGACAATCTAATCACTGGATTGCAAACGCCTCAAAACTTTACAAATGTGTTACCAACGTTTCGCTACGAATTTAAACCAAGTGTGAGTAAACGTTTCTCTATAGATTATACAACAAGTTCAAGTCAACCATCAATTAACGACCTGCAACCTGTTCCTGATAACTCTAATCCAAATAGAATCGCCATTGGTAATCCAGATTTAACACCTAATTACGCGCACAACATCCGCATTAATTTCAATACTTGGCAGGCAATGACTGGAAGGTATGTATATTCTGGAGGTATGTTAAACTTGACCGAAAATGGATTTACCAACTCTACTGTTTATGATAACTTCGGTCGTGCAACTTCACAAACGATAAATACAGATGGAACTATGTATGCAGTTTTGTTTGCTGGCGCTGGCCTTCCGCTCTACAAGCAAATAATCACATTGAAACCGAGTTTAAACTCTTCATTTAATCGCTTCATCAGTTACATTAATACGGAGAAAAACACAACTGATAACTTCGCAATAACAGGACAAATGGATCTTGATTTTACATGGGATTCCTTGGAAGTTACCTTGAACGGAAGTTACACTTACAACGACCCAAGAAGTTCATTGAGTGCTGCATCTAACAATCCTTTTACAAACCAAGCCTATGGAGCGGAAGTTGTTTGGAGATTGCCTCACGGATTTACAATTGGTGTAGAAGGAACATATAATAAAAATGCACAAAAAGGAGAAGGATTCTACAATATTGAGTATTTCATTCTTAATGCTGAATTCAGTAAATCATTCTTGAAAACAGGGAATTTAGTTCTTGCGATTCAAGGAAATGACATTTTTAATCAAAATATTAGCGCCTCTCGTCAGGTGAATGGTAATATCATCACTGATTATAGAACTACAATTATTTCGCGTTATTTCTTATTGAAATTAACGTACCGTTTCAACAATAACAAAACTAAAGAAGAAGATCAAAATGGCTGGCATTAAACAACTTATCGCAACATGTGCGCTGATTATTTTCAGCAGCACTACATATGCTCAAATCACTTCTGGTAGAATTGTATACGAGCGCAGAGTAAACCTATTGTCGCTATACAAAGACAATGACCGTGTAAAGCGTTTCCTAAAAGATGATATGAAACCAAAGGTAGAGCAGTTTGAACTTTTTTTCAATGATACACTTTCTGCTTTTACTCCAATTGAAAGTGGAGAAGTTGAACAAGGATTCATGAAGTTCTTGACAACACATAATAAAATCTATAATAACACTGCAAAAAATCAGAAAACAGCTGTTTTAGATATGTGGGGAACAGAAACAATTGTGCAGGATTCATTAAGCCATAGAACATGGAAAATGATGGGAAGCAAACGTGAAATTGCAGGGTTTTTATGTCACAAAGCGATGTGGGAAATGAACGATACCACTCGCATTTATGCATGGTTCTGTGCAGAAGTTGTGCCTTCTGTTGGACCAGAAGGTTTCAATGGTCTACCTGGAACAATTTTAGGTTTGGCGACTGAAAATGGAAGTATGGTTTACTTTGCAAAAGAAGTAAAAGCGATGTCTCCGCCAATGGCTAAATTAGAATACGCAGGAAAAACAAAGGACGTCTATACCGTTGAAGCTTTAAAAGCTCAATTGCTTGAAAAAATGGGGCAATGGGTGAAAAAAGATGATTTGGAAGGAATGTTTAGTTGGCTCTAGTGTGGATTCATCATCAAGCATTCAATAACTTGAATGAACGAAGAAATTAAAAAGAAAGCTTGGCCCACCAAAGAGGCGATGGAACAAGTCTATGACTTGAAACTTTGGGGAAACAATGGTTCAAATTTTTATTCTGGCGACGGTTCTCATAATCCAGACATAGTCAGACCGTACATTGAAGTTGTTACAACTTTCTTGCAATCAACAGAACACCAATTAGTTGTGTGTGATTTAGGATGTGGTGATTTCAACATTGGTAAACAACTAATGAAGTATGCCGAAAAGTACATTGCTGTAGATATAGTAAGCAGTCTAATTTCAGATAACAAAGAAAAATTCAAAGCAGAAAACCTAGAATTCCTTTGTTTAGATATTGCGAAAGATCAATTACCCAAAGCAGATTGTGTTATTCTAAGACAAGTTCTCCAACATTTATCCAACGCAGAAATTCAAAGTATTGTTGAGAAGCTGAACAATTTCAAGTACATCATTTTAACTGAACATCTTCCGGAAGGAGAATTTTCTCCCAATAAAAACATTATTTCAGGACAAGGAATACGACTAAAAAAACGAAGTGGTGTAAATTTATTATCACCTCCGTTTAATCTCAAGGTAAAAGAAGAAGCAAAACTACTGTTGTTTAATTTAGGTAATGGTAAAGGTGTTATTGCGACAACATTGTACCGAATTTAACCATTCTCCGCTACAACTTCCTTTACTTCCGGAAGATGTTGCATCAAAAGACTTTCAATTCCGCCTTTAAGTGTTGCGGTACTTGAAGGGCAACCTGAACAAGATCCTTTTAAAACAACTGTTACAACTCCGTCTTCGTAACCACGGAAATCAATTGCCCCACCATCGTTTTCAACTGCTGGTCGAACGTATTCATCTAGCAGGTCACAAATCGCATCGTCATAATCTGAAGCTGCGAAAACTTTTGCTGGCTTTTCATCTTTAGTTTCTGCTGGTGCATTTTTCGCAGGCATTTGAATCAGTACTTCTTTACCTTCTGATAAAAACTCACGTATGAACTCACGCAATTCCATTGTGATAAAATCCCATGATAAATTATCCGTTTTCGTTACCGTAATAAAGTTAGAAGCGATGAAAACACCGTTCACAAAAGGCAGGTTAAACAACTCTTCGGCCAATGGTGAAAACCCTTTTGCGGCAGCCTTAGATTGAAATTCTGCTGAGTCTCCAGTCCCTAACAAATGTTTATTTGCTACAAACTTCATCGTTGATGGATTTGGAGTCATTTCTGCATATACTGTAACTGGAATCTTCATAATCTTGAATTTTTCACAAAATTAAAACAAACAATCCAAGAATGCACCCTATATTGAATTTATATTCTCGTTTGTTTGATTTATCTTCGTATAAGTGAAAAGCATAAGGTCCATACTAATTATTTCAGGATTGCTCCTACTCTTTGTAGGCAATGTTGGTGTAAACGTATTCAAGCACATTTGTCAAGAAAATGGCGTTTGGACTTCTTACTTCGTTAAAACTGCTGATGATCATTGTGGGGACAAACACGAAGCAAAAAAAGCTATTAAAAGCTGCTGCTCTTCAGAAAAAAAAGAACAAAAAAAAGATTGTTGCAACGACCAAACTGAGTTCTTCAAAATCAACCTTGATTTTTACAACGATCCTTCTATATCCATTCCGCCGACTAGTGCGATTATCATCCCAACCAATTTTGTTTTCGTTCATAACGATATTCAACAAGATTATTACACCTCCAAATACGTCAATCCTCCACCAAAAAGGCTTGGGAAAGACATTCTCATTCAATATCAAGTGTTTTTAATATGATGTAATCTCTTCTTTTTAGAATTGATTAATCACATATTAAATAAATATTTATGAAAAAAATATTCATCGCATTTGTCTGCGTGTTTCTAATAAACACCCTCAATGCTCAAGTAAAAGGAATCGTTTACGGCTCCTCGAACTTATCAAAAACAGCACTTTATGGTGCTCGCGTCAAGCTTCTCAATGACAATCGCGGTGTAATTACCGACGAAGATGGAAAGTTTGAAATTATATTACCAAAAGAATTACCTGACACTTTGGTCTTTTCGGCAATGGGATATTATTCAGACACCATTATTGTCGACAAAAAAGACCGTTTTATTTCGTTTGAGGTCATCCTTTATTCGGAGCAAATATTACCAGAAGTAGTTGCATCCTACAAAAAAGGATCACACTCAATTTCACGATTAAAAACATTACTTGTCGAGGAAATTGGAGAAGGAGAATTACGTAAAGCTGCATGCTGTAACCTCTCAGAATCCTTTGAAACCAACGCGTCTGTCGATGTAAACATTACCGATGCCGTATCAGGAGCCAAACAAATTCAAATGATGGGATTGGCAGGAATTTACACCCAAATTCAAATGGAGAATATTCCCTATTTAAGAGGATTGGAAAGTGCTTTCGGATTGAACTCGATACCTGGAACATGGATTTCTTCCATTCAAATTACCAAAGGAACAGGTACGGTTGTAAATGGGTACGAATCCATGGCAGGATTAGTTAATCTGGAGATCAAAAAGCCTCAATCCATGGAACGTTTTTACCTCAACGCCTACGGGAGTATAATGGGACGATTTGAAGTAAATATGAATTCTGGTTTTAAACTTGGAAAAAAATGGTCCACAGGAATTTTAGTTCACGGTTCAACTCAACAAGGTGAAATGGATCGAAATAAGGATGGTTTTCGAGATGTTCCAATGGGCTATAATTTTGCCCTGATGAATCGCTATCATTATCAAGGAAAGAAAATGGAAGCGCAAATTGGATTCAATGCTTACCTCGATAATAAAGATGGTGGACAAATTAAATCGATTCGGAATGACACAGCTGCCTATTACGGGGTTAATATCGATTCAAAACACATTGATTTATTTGCTAAAACTGGTTTTTTTATGAGGAAACCGGGACATTCAATTGGAATTGTCTACAATATCAAATACCAGACGTTGGATGCTAAGTTTGGTTTAAGAAGCTTTAAAGGCGAAGAAAAACGAGGCTATATCAACGCGATTTACGACGGAATCATCAAAACATCAGATCATAAATTCAAAGTAGGAATGAGCGGTGTTTATGCAAATTTCAAACAGCAAATGGATTCACTAAATGATGACAGGGAAGAAATCGTTCCTGGAGTTTTTGGTGAATACAGTTATACTGGAAGTCGCTTATCGGCAGTAATTGGCGCACGCGGTGATTACCATAATTTGTACAACTTCCAATTCTCCCCTCGTTTGCACTTGAAGTACATCTTAACAGAAAGGACAGATCTTCGCTTTACTGTTGGTCGTGGATGGCGCGTACCCAATTACATGATTGATAATATTTCATTGCTCGCTACTTCACAGACGTGGGTGGCTCCGACATCCGTTTCTCCAGAAGTTTCTTGGAACATTGGTGGAAGTTTGGTGCAGGAATTCAAGTTATTTGGGAACGAATCAACAATAACAGTCGATTATTATTACACCCATTTCGAGAACCAAATGATAGTCGATCGAGATGATACTATTAATGCAATAGTATTCAAAAATCTATCGGGCAGATCTTTTTCGCACAGTTTACAAGGTGAATTTTCGTTCTCACCAGCAAAACAAATTGACGTGAGAATTGCCTATAAGTATTTGGATGTTAAAGCAAATTACGGAGGTGAATTACGCCAAAAAGTAATGGTGCCAAATCACCGAGGTTTTATCAACGTTGGTTATAAAACTAGAAATAAGCGTTGGGAATTTGATGTAACAGCTTCTGTTTTTGGTGAATCGCGTTTGCCACAAGTAATGCTGGCGGATAGCAGCTTCAGCACCGACAATAAAAGTAACGTTTATCCAATGGTGAATGCTCAAATCACACACGTTTACAAACGGTGGGATTTTTACATTGGAGGAGAAAACTTAACGAATTACACACAGAAAAATCCAATTATCGATGCTGAAAACCCATTTAATCCAACGTTTAACGCAACTCTAATTTGGGCACCAATTATTGGCCTTAATGTATACGCTGGCGTACGATTTTCGATCAAACAAAAAGAAGAGAAGGAAACAGTACAAACTGAAATGGATGGTCACGACCACTAAAAAACTCATTTATTGAACTAAACAAAAAAAATTAAAAATTATGAAAAACTTACTATTCATTCTTACATTAACATTTGCAGGAATAATAAGCGCACAAGAAACAACAACAGGTGAAGTGAAAATACAAACTTCAGCAGAATGTGGTTCGTGCAAAACGCGCCTAGAAGATGTTCTCAACTACACAAAAGGAGTGAAGTTTGCAGAATTAAACCTAGAAGATAAAAAAGTAACCGTAGGATATAATCCAAAAAAAATCAGTTTAGATGAAATCCGAAAAATCATTTCCGAAACAGGTTACGACGCAGATGATCTGAAAGCCAATCCAAAGTCAGTTGAAAAACTACCTGCCTGTTGTAAACCTGGTGGAATGAAAAAATAATCACTAAAAAATAAAACGGCACAATCTGCCGTTTTATTTTTTTATACTTATTGTAATCGTATCAATCATTTTACCTTTGCAGAATAAACACAATTGGTGAATCGTTTTCTTCAAATAGCAGTTCTTTTTTCGGCATTTTTGCTTTACCCTCAATCCTTTGGGCAGACGCAGACAAATTCATATATCGAGTTTTTGGCTTCACCCGACCAAGCTTTCGGTTTCGACAAAGGAACGATTTCAGAGTTTAAGGCGAATTACGACATTCTCGAATTAGAAGGTGCTTCCTCCTACCTTGTTCCTTCTAAATCTGTCGGATTAAAACAGTCAGATAAAGTTCGCTTTGTCGTTCACAATAAAAAATCGATAGATCTCGAAAATCTTAAATTCATTATAGGTGAGCGCACGCTTCAAATCGATTCCATTCAGTTAACAGGAGATACCATTACTCTGAATTTACCAAAAAGAAAGAAAAACTATGTTCTTGATGTATTTTACCTCGACCAGCAAATTGGAAAACTAAACGTTCAGGTTTATTCCCCGAAAAATGAAAAGATTATCATTGTTCCACTAACAAAAACTTCCTTAAATACTGATAGTTTAACCAACTATTTGAATTCAATTTATGCTCAAGCAGGATTGAATTTCACAATTTCCATTCAACCAAAATTTTCATCAAAAGATATTGAAACCAAAATACTCAACAATCCTAGTAAGGCGCACGATAGATACACCGATCAAATGACAGCCATTCGGGATCTTTACTTTGAGAAAAATTCGAACGCCAATAAAAAAGCCAACTATTTGTTCATTGTCGATGGTTTTGTGGATGAAACGGTTAATGGTTATATGGTTCGAAATAAATCGATTGGATTTATTAAAGAATCTGACTTAGATGCGATGCATCATTCGATTGCTAAACAACTAGGCTTTGGAATCGGATCACTCAATGACTCGTGGAAAGAAAATGGCACAGAAGAAGGAACAACAACAAACTTGATGGACCATAATTTCGGTACTGATTTAACTGAAAAACAATGGGAAGCTATTCGAGCTGGTTGCAACTCGTATTCCTTTTTTGATGATTATGAAGATGTGCAAACCAATAACGGCATAATTGCATTTTATTTCTGGAAAGAAGATCAAGAAGGAAATATCATTTTCACTTCCACAAGTCTAATGAGCTCGATCAATCGACCATTTAAGAAAAATCAATATTCCGTTTATTTAGAAATTGACAATTTCTTTTATTACACTGTTTTTTCTGTTTTTGGTCAACTTATTTCTGTTCTACATGTATTGGGTTTTGTTGTTTTTTTGTTTCTCTCCATTCTTTTACGCAGAAAAGTAATTGCCAAATGGAGAAACGGATTAACGAAATATCGCATCGTTCGATTTTCATTTAGAATAATCAACTTCGCCGGATTTATAGTGGCGTACGTATTGTTATTTCTGGTTATCAACCAAGGCTATTCGATGTTTGAGGTAAATGACGGCTTATTAAAAGAACTGAACGGAATGACTCTGAATAACGCGAAAGCAGAGATTCGTAATAACAATGTAATTTCTAAACTACAAGAAAGTAGTTTAGGTTCAGAAGTTGTAGTGAAAAAAGGTGAAAATTGGTATATGAAGAAACGAAAATGCGTTCTTTATTTCTCAATTACGCAAGACGGTGAAGGTGGAACAAATTGTCAATTTGTTAGTGACTCTGATACATTAAGAGTTGATTCACTTCAATACAATGAAAAAGCGCAAAGCCATTACTTGGTTTTCAATTACTTTTCAGAGCGAGGTGAGCCATTGGATCAAAAAGTATTCAATCATTTGGGAGTTGATATTACCGATAAATTACAATTGAAAGACCCTGCCAAGCGCATATTACTCTTTGTAAACGGTTACCGACCAACATCCACGAGTCATACATTCGAAGATAACTTCAAGGATATTCAAAAAAATGGATTGGAATTCCCCAATTCAAACAACAAAGTTTATTCCTTTGACCGATACGATTATTGGAATCCATGGAATCAAATGGATGAACTTTTCAAAAGTCGCATCAATCCCGCTGAATCATATTATGCAGATGGCCACTTCTCTGTTTCTACATCGAATCATAGAAGTCTAGTAGATTTTACTTCACTTTCTACCAAATACCCTGTTCGTTGTAAGAACAGCAAACGTCATGTCTGTAAAAAGATCACTGTGAATAGTTGGAAAACATTATGGTTCGATTCTGAAAAGAAAACAGTGGACTTATTTAATTTAAAACCGAATAAAATCGGGTTTAATGATCGGAAAAAAAATGGAAAAATAGCGGGAAGAAATTTGCATCAAATCTTCAACGAATTGCCTAACAATTCTTCAAATGACACTTTGTATATTGTTGCGCACAGTATGGGTTATGCATATGCGCTTGGCATCATTGAGCAATTAAGAGGTAAAATAAATTTTGGAGGTCTTTACATCATCGCTCCTGAGAATGCATCTGCTGGTAGTATTGACATGAAAGAATGGAACGAGGTTTGGCAATATGGCGATAATTTTAATGCTGAAAAATACAAATCACCATGTTTATTGGATGGCGTTGCACCACAAACAAAAGTTGGCGGCTTGCTTGCAAATCATCGCGTGTACATACCAACTTCTAAATATACATCTCAAGGATTTTATAGCTCTCATTTTATTGGTTATTATACATGGATTTTTAAAATCGATGAAAATGCGAAAGGGTATATCAAACAACACTAATTGATTGTTTAAAAAAAGTGATGTAGTTCCTAATCTGGAGATTAATCAAACCAATTAATTTTACTACTTTCGTGCTTTCCATAACTTAATAGAAATATTTTATGTCATATTTGTTTACATCCGAATCCGTATCGGAAGGACACCCAGATAAAGTTTCTGATCAAATTTCAGACGCGTTAATTGATAATTTCATGGCTTTTGATCCATCTTCAAAAGTGGCTTGTGAAACATTAGTAACAACTGGACAAGTTGTATTGGCTGGTGAGGTAAATACAAACACTTACCTAGACGTACAATCGATTGCTAGAGAAACAATTCGTAGAATTGGGTACACGAAGTCAGAATACATGTTTGACGCAAACTCTTGCGGTATTTTATCTGCCATTCACGAACAATCTTCTGATATCAACCAAGGTGTTGATCGTAAAAACCCTGAAGAACAAGGAGCTGGTGACCAAGGTATGATGTTCGGTTATGCAACAAAAGAAACTGAAAACTACATGCCATTGGCATTGGATTTAGCGCATAAAATCTTGCAAGAACTTTCTGAAATTAGAAGAAATGAACCAGGTGTTATTGCTTATTTGCGTCCAGATGCTAAATCACAAGTGACAATTGAATATTCTGATGACAATGTTCCTCAGCGTATTGATACAATTGTTGTTTCTACTCAACATGATGATTTCGCTTCAGAAGCTGAAATGTTGACGAAAATTAAATCAGATATTATCAACCTTGTAATCCCTCGTGTGAAGGCTAAATTGCCAGCGAACTTACAAGCCTTGTTTACAGATAACATTCAATACCATATCAACCCAACGGGAATTTTCGTAATTGGAGGACCTCACGGAGATACTGGATTAACAGGAAGAAAAATTATCGTTGATACTTACGGTGGAAAAGGAGCTCACGGTGGTGGTGCATTCTCGGGTAAAGATCCTTCAAAAGTTGACCGTTCTGCAGCATACGCGACACGTCATATTGCAAAGAATATGGTTGCAGCTGGATTATGTGATGAAGTATTGGTGCAAGTATCTTATGCAATTGGTGTTGCCGAGCCTTGTGGATTGTTTATTGACACATACGGAACATCTAAAGTGGACATGAAAGATGGGGATATGGCAAAGAAAATCTCTGAGATTTTCGACATGCGTCCTTATTTCATTGAGCAACGTTTGAAATTAAGAAACCCGATTTATTCTGAAACTGCGGCTTACGGTCACATGGGAAGAAAGAATGAAGTAGTTACTAAGTCATTTAAAGCTCCAGACGGAACGATTGTTACCAAAGAGGTGGAATTGTTTACTTGGGAGAAGTTAGACTACGTAGATAAAGTAAAAGCAGCATTTGGGTTGTAAGACTTGAATCTCAAAATAGACTAAAATCCTGTTTCAATTGAAGCAGGATTTTTTTGCTTATAATCTCACACCAATCACCAAAATATCATCCACCTGCTCTTCCTCACCCTTCCATTTATCTAGAAATTCTGAAAGATGACGCTGTTGATTTTCCATAGACATCAACTGAATTTCAATCAACATTTCCTTGAAGCTATTCCATGAATACATAAAGCGATAAGAAGGAAAATTGATTTTTTCATAAACTTGGAGATGTTTTTATTAAAGCTAAAGAAAATAAATTATTTGAACTGGAATAAGTTTTTCTTGTACTTGAATGTTTTATGATTTTCATATCTTTAATCATGATTAAGCACAAATTATTAATTGTACTAGTAGCCAACTTGCTTATGTTTTCATTCATATCGTGTAACGTCTATAAACTAGCAGAAAAACATATTGGCAAAAAAATGGATGCTGCGTCTCTTCAACTCTACAAAGAAGTGATTAAAGGGGATTCTGTCGAATATTGGGATACCAAGACTGATAAGCCTGTGATGCTGCTTATTCATGGTTTCGGAGCGTCAACTAAATATCAATGGTACAACCAAGTTGAATATCTTTCTGAGAAATACAGAGTGATAATGCCTAACCTTCTATATTTTGGAACGACACGCCCTGAGAATCCCAGGTACGAAATCAGTGACCAAGTCACATTAGTAAATAATTTAATGAATCACCTTGGTATTAACAAATATACCGTTTGTGGTGTATCATACGGTGGTTTGATTACAATGGAATTGGCAGTTCAAAATCAAGATAAAATAGAAAAAGTAATTGCATTTGATGCTCCTGTAAAGTTTATACAGGCATCCGATATAGTAAGCGTTAAAAATAAGTTTGAAGTTGAAACGATTGAAGAATTGTTCGCGCCAAGCAATCCAAAAGGTTTGAAAAAGCTATTATACTTGGCTACGATGAAGAAATCCATTGTACCTGCGAGTTGGTTGCAAGAATTTTACGATGATTTATACGGTGTAGACCTGGAGCACAAGCGTAAATTGATGACTCATTTACTAGCAAAAACGGAAGAATACACTTCGCACGAATACAAACTTCATATGCCAGTGTTATTAATCTGGGGAAGTAACGACCCAGTGGTTCCAGTGCGAACAGGAATATTGTTGAAAGAACACATTGGTGAAAACGCACAATTAGAAATTATTAAAAATGGAGCGCACATGCCAAGCATGGCGAAAAAGAAGAAGTTTGATAAAATCGTGAAATCATTTCTTGAAATAAATTAATCTCGAAATTACCTTTGGTAAATTCTAATTATCTCTATCCTCAAATGTTTCCTTCTTTTTAGATTCAATTCGTTTGACAATGACATAAATCAATATACCCAGACAGGCAAGAAAAATACTCGCTTGAATGGCAATAGCTATCATTACTGCTGCCATTTAGCTTAGTTTAACTGCGGTGCCATAAGCTAAAATCTCTGAAGCTCCTTGCATAATTACACTTGTTGCAAAACGAACATTCACAATGGCATCTGCGCCCAAATTCTTTGCGTCATCAACCATTCGTTGAATTGCTTCTTCACGCGATTGTGCTTGCAACTTAGTGTATTCATCAATTTCACCACCTACCAAATTTTTAAATCCAGCCATGATATCACGTCCGACATTTCTTGCACGAACCGTACTGCCTCTTGAAATACCTAAAATTTCGGTAATCTCTCTATTTGGAATTTTTTCTGTTGTTGAAAGTATCATGTTTTTTTATTGTAAGTTAATCATTTCATTTTAATTTAAATACGCAATAATTTCAATTATGACGACTGGAATTAATCGATGTTTATCGGCATAAAAAAAACCGTCATCTACAATGTAAATGACGGTTTCAAAAATTGATTTAATCTTATTATGCTAAAACTGTATTGTAGCTTTCAACACTTGGACATGTACACACTAGATTTCTATCTCCAAATGCATTATCAATACGTCTAACTGGCACCCAGTATTTCCAATCTTTCAAGTAAGAAACAGGATAAGCCGCCTGTTTTGGAGAATAAGGATAATTCCATTCTTGATTGATAATACAATCTGCCGTGTGCGGTGCATTTTTCAATAAGTTATTCTCCTTATCAGCTCTTCCTTCTTCAATGTCTCTAATCTCTTGACGGATAGAAATCATTGCCTCAATGAAACGGTCTAATTCTTCTTTGTCTTCACTTTCTGTTGGTTCAACCATCAACGTTCCGGCAACAGGGAAAGAAACCGTTGGAGCATGGAAACCGTAATCGATTAAACGTTTTGCCATATCCGCAACTTCTACTTCTGAAGTACGCTTGAAATCGCGACAATCCAAAATCATTTCGTGCGCAACTGTTCCGTTTGCACCTGAATAAAGAATTCCGTAATGATCTTTCAAAGCTGCTGCAATATAGTTTGCATTTAATATTGCTATTTCCGTTGACTCCCTTAATCCTTTAGCTCCAAGCATTTTGATGTAACCGTAAGAAATTAACAAAATAAGCGCAGAACCATAAGGTGCTGAAGAAACCGCGTTAATTGCTTTTTCTCCTCCTGCCTTTACTACTGGCGACCCAGGTAAAAATGGTGCTAAATGCGCTGCAACACCAATTGGTCCCATTCCAGGTCCACCTCCTCCGTGAGGAATTGCAAATGTTTTATGCAAGTTCAAGTGACAAACGTCAGCTCCAATATTCCCTGGATTTGTTAATCCTACTTGAGCGTTCATATTTGCTCCATCCATATATACTTGTCCACCATTTTCGTGAATGATAGAAGTAATTTCCTTGATACTTTCTTCGTAAACACCGTGAGTAGACGGATATGTTACCATGATTCCTCCCAAGATATCTTTTAATTCAGTCGCCTTTTGACGTAATTCTTCGACATCAATGTTTCCTTTTTCATCGCAACCTGTTACCACAACCTCAAATCCAGCCATAACAGCAGACGCAGGGTTTGTACCATGGGCAGACGAAGGAATTAACATGATATTTCGATTGAAATCTCCATTAGATTCGTGATACGCTTTCATTACCATTAAACCTGCATATTCACCTTGAGCACCAGAGTTAGGCTGAAGTGACATAGCAGCAAAACCAGTACATTCGCATAAATCTTTCTCTAATTCACGGAACATTTCGTGGTATCCTTGCACTTGATCGAAAGGAGCAAATGGGTGAATATTAGAAAACTGAGGGTTTGTAATTGGCATCAATTCAGAAGCTGCATTCAATTTCATAGTGCAAGACCCCAAAGGAATCATACTGTGAACTAATGACAAATCCTTATTCTCTAAGCGTTTCAAATAACGCATCATTTTAGACTCAGAATGAAATCTGTTAAATGTTGGGTGCGTTAAAATGGCATCTGATCTTAAAAAAGATTTATCAAGACTTGAACTCAATTCAGATGAAGCAACAGATGAGCTCTTTCCAGCGTATTCTGAAAACACTTCCAATATGGCTTCAACGTCTTGAATTGTATGAGGTTCTCCAAAGTTAATTGTCAAATTATCATTACTCATGTAGCAGAAATTCAACTCTTCTTTTTCAGCCAATGTGCGAATTGCAGTACAATCGACACCACTTACTGAAATTGTATCGAAAAACTGTCCTTCTGCAACTTTAATTCCCAAAGATCTCAAGCCTTCAGCAGTTTTAGTTGCTAATGAATGAACATGTTGTGCAATATCTCTAATTCCTTTTGGACCGTGATAAACTGCATACATACTTGCCATAACAGCTAATAAGGCTTGTGCTGTACAAATATTTGAAGTAGCGTTTCCGCGTTTAATGTGTTGCTCACGTGTTTGCAACGCCATTCTAAATGCCGTATTTTGATCGTCATCAATAGACACACCGATAATACGTCCTGGCATCTGACGTTTATAATCTTCTTTCGCTCCAAAATAAGCCGCATGTGGTCCACCAGAACCCATAGGAACTCCAAATCGTTGAGTAGAACCGAACACGACATCAGCCCCTAACGAACCTGGAGATTTCAATAATACGAGTGATAATAGATCTGCTCCAACAGCCACTTGAACTCCAGCAGCTTGTAATTTTGAAATAATAGGAGCAATATCGCTGATTACTCCATACTTATCTGGATACTGAATAATTGCACCAAAATAATCATCCGCTGGAACGAATGTTTCAGGATTACCAATCGTTAATTCAATATCCAAATTTTTAGCTTTCCCTTCTAATACAGCAATTGTTTGAGGAAAACAGTTTTCAGAAACAAAACATTTGTTTTTTCCTGCTTTAATATCTGCTCTTGAACGTGAATTATAGAACATAATCATTGCCTCAGCAGCTGCAGTTCCTTCATCCAACAAGGATGCATTCGTCAACTCCATTCCAGTCAAATCAGAAATCATTGTTTGGAAATTCAACAAGGCTTCTAATCTTCCTTGTGAAATCTCAGCTTGGTATGGCGTATAAGCAGTGTACCAACCTGGATTTTCTAAAACATTTCTTAAAATAACAGAAGGAACTATTGTTTCATTGTATCCTAAACCGATAAATGACTTAAATAATTTATTCTTATTTCCCAATTCCGTAATATGGTTCAAATACTCCTGCTCGCTCATTGCTTCAGAAATATTTAATTCTCTACCCAATCGAATGTGTGCAGGAATTGTTTTGTCGATTAACTCCTCAATTGAATTAACCCCAATTTTAGTCAACATGGCAGCCTTTTCAGCTGCGTCTGGACCAATGTGTCTATTAGAAAACTTTGTCATTTACCCGTTATTTTGAACGTACAAATATACGTCGATTCATTATTTGTATAAAACGTTTTTAAAAATTAAACACTTTTTTATAAATTAATATTTTTCCATTCTATAAGTCCTGAAAACCTATTCAACATTACTCAACTTAAGCATATTAGAACTACCTTCAGCTTCAATTGGCATTGACGCAATATTAATAACCATATCACCTGCTTTTAAAAGCCCTTCTTTCTTCAATAGGTATTTACTATCTGCAATGGTATGATCAGTACTAACTGTTTTGTCATAATAAAACCCACGCACTCCCCAGATTAAACTCATTTGAGTTAAAATGTCCTTGTTACTTGTAAACACAAATATTTGTGCTTCTGGTCGTTGTGATGCAATTTTATATGCCGTATAACCTGAAAAGGACATTGTTAAAATCGCCTTAGCACTAACTCGTTTAGATAAACGACATGCATTAAAACAAATTGAATCTGTAATGAAACGATCTTGGTTTTTTTCAGGTAATTCCTCTTTACCATAAATTCCGTCAAAGGTTTCCATTTCCCTCACGATGTTTGACATCGTTCTAATTACTTCAACTGGATATTTACCTACAGAAGTTTCACCTGATAACATAACTGCATCTGCTCCATCCAATACTGCATTTGCGACATCATTCACTTCCGCACGAGTCGGTGAAGAGCTCACAATCATGCTTTCCATCATTTGAGTCGCAACAATTACTGGCTTTCCGTGAAGCATCCCCTTGTTGATGAGCATTTTTTGAATTAACGGTACATTTTGATATGGAACTTCAACTCCTAAATCACCTCTGGCAACCATTAATGCATCACTTTCTCGCACAATTGCTTCAATATCCTCAACTGCTTCAGGTTTTTCAATTTTAGCAATGATTTTTGCCTTTGCTTTTTTAGCAGCGACCAGGTACTTTAGTTCAATAATGTCTCGCGCAGAGCGAACGAAGGATAAACCTAACCAATCGACATTTTGTGACAAGGCGAAATCCAAATCTTCTCTGTCTTTTTCGGTTAAACTTGGTAACGAAATTTTTGTATTTGGAAGATTAACTCCCTTATGGGAAGACAAGGTTCCTCCGTAAATTACTTTCGCTTTAATTTCATTAATACCGTTCGTCGAAATTACATCTAAAGACAATTTCCCATCGTCTAACAAAATTCTCTCTCCCACTTTAACATCTTGAGGAAGCTGCGTATAATTGATAGAAAATGTATTGTTTTCACCTAAAATTTCTTCTATAACAATGGTCAATGTCTCGCCAGGAACTAACTCCATTGCATTGTCCTTCATGTTTCCAGTTCTAATTTTCGGACCTTGTAAATCTGCTAAAATCGCGACATTCAATCCCGTTTCTTCATTTAATTCGCGAATGGTTTTAATCGTTTCTGCATGAACCTCATGTGATCCATGAGAAAAATTCAATCGACATACGTTCAATCCTTCCTGAAACATTTGTCTCAATGTTTCCTTACCACTTGAGGCCGGCCCCATGGTAGCTATAATTTTTGTTCTTTTCATTTCTAATTAAATACTATGTTTTCAGTAGATGGAATTTCAGCGGGATCAAACTCATAGGCCGCTAGAATACTATCAATATCTTTCAACTCTCGAAGCAACCCTTCTGTTTCAACAAATGAATTATTGCATAAAAACAAAAAATAATCAATTGCCCCTTTTTCAGGTATCAATAATTTACCTTGAGCCTTATTCTTCACTAGGTAATATTCCAATCTATTTTCCTCATCTATAAATGTGTACATTGAATGTTCAGATACAGTTTCACCCTTTTTGTTCGTGCTACAAAGGTCATCATCTGATTTGACCAATTTCAATTTGATTTTATCATTGATTCCCCACACCAAACGATAATCACTATGGTGCGAACAAATACCAATCATTTCGAAATCAATTTCATCTTCAAAAGACAAGATATGTTTCCTTTTTTTAGTCATCAATTGTACTAATTCTATACGAATTTAGTGTTTTTAGTTCACATCAAATGAACAAAACGAAACGAATTGATATCCTAAAATTATTGACTCTGGTCAGTAATTCATTTAAGGTCAATTTTTAACATTGACTACTTAGGATTTTTACTGATTGAAATGGAATAATTATCCAAATCCCCCTTCAGTTTTAGGTATAGAAATTTCGAGTTTTTCTGGCGGTATTGAATTTCGTTTTCAGACGGTTTATCCTTTACTAACCTACCAAGCAACTTCCGGCCTGCGACTTGGGTTACCAACTTCCAAGGGACTCCTATAAGATAGTCCATTTTCATTGCGCCATCAATGCGTTGATCACCTCTAATTTCCATAAAACCAAGACTAGAGTTAATTGTCATTGTTGGAATTGAAATATTGCTTTTTTTCAAAGTAAGCACATTTGTTAACGTATCAAACCTAACTTCTTTTAATTTGGAATCTTCAAAGTAATCACCTAAAGCCAACAACGGTGCATAATTTTCTAGCTTACCATTGTATACATTCATGTCGATGTATAATTCAGAATCATCAATTTTTGGCACTAAGTCCGCATGTAAATGAATCTTCCCTGTTATCTTGCCCGTAAATATTCCATGCAAATTTTCTGAAACCAAATGGTCCTGACCAAAGTTGTCAAATTTCACCATGAACCGATCTAAATCTAAATGGCTTATTTTTATTACGGGGTTAAAATAAATATGCTCTTTGTCCTTGCCACTTAAATATCCCGTAATATCGAATTTACCACCTGCAGCATTAAAATCAAACTTATCGCAATGTATCATATGATTCTTTTCAAGACGAATTTTTGCCTTGAAATTGACGAGATTATATTTATGATAATTCAATTGACCGACATCTGCTTTTATTTTAAACTGCGGAAAATCAAAATCATATATACTGAAAACCTTATCGTGGTCAACCTTTTTTTCGGCTGATAGGGAAGCTGCACTGTTATAATTAAGCAACTCATCTAGATCCAATCTATCACCTGTAATGCTTAATTGATTTGGAACATTGTACTTTCCTTTTTCTAAGGCATAATCAAGGTTAATGTTAAATGTAGAATGCCCCATTTTTCCACTAAAATTTTTCACTGTCAATTGACCGTCTTCCAAGTGGCAACTGCCTTTAAATTTTTCAAAGCGCAAGGGGTGAACCTCCATTTTCCCATTTAATTCAGTCAGGTAAAAGTCAATTGATTTTAATCCATTATAAAAATGCAAATCTGTTCTACCATGAATTTTTAACTGGTCAATTACTTCGTGTCTATAGTCCTCAGGTACAAAATTCTCGCCGCCATAGGAAAATAAATTATCCAGTTGTAAATGTTTGGAGGTCAAATCAAATTCAATTTTCGTATCTCCTTGCATTTTTTCGTCAAACCAAAGATTATAATTGTTCAATTTTCCAGAAAAATGAAAGTCGGAATTGTCTATCATTCCTGAAAAATCCATAACTCTAAAATCTTTTTCCTCAACAAAAACATCGGCGTGAAAATCGTGCAATGTATGCGGATAATGCTTCATTTTTGCATATAGATTAGTTATGAAAAATTCGCCGATAGGTAGACTTGGTGACTCAGTAAAGCTTTTTGCCGAACTTAAAAATTTGAGATTCAATCTTAAATTTTCAATTTGTTCATCAATCGGTTTATTATCCTTAATTCCAGAACTTAATTCTTTAACGTCAATTAAATTAGATGAGATTTGCAAATCAGTTGTAACTGGAGTAGAAGTATGATGAATAATTGCAGGTAAATCACTTATAAAACCTTTAATTTTCAGATCTGAACGACCCATTTTTATGTTCAAATAGTCAATTTTTGCCTCGTGCCCTTCTACGGTAGCATAAAGATCAATCCCCTTAACGGGAACACTCAAGGCATCTGTAACGAACTTCAAATTTTGCACTTTCAGTTCGCTGTAGTATGACTCGTTCAATCGTTCAATACTTCTTTCTGGATTCTCAATGTCAATGATATCCCTGAAATTCATTATTAAACCTATTCTCCCCGACAATCCTTTCAATTCTTGTGTATTCATGAATTTGGAAAGGAACTCCAAATCAAAATCTGAGTTCAAATTCATATCGACATCCGGTGAATCAAAATTTTCGACTACTAATTTTCCCTTAAATGTTCCAGCTTCAGGTTTGGCCGTGAAGTTTTCTAGGACAAACCTCATTGTAGAACTATTTCTTTTTTTACCATTTGTGAATGATCCCTTAAAACCTATTTTATCGAGTTTTTTGCCCGATTCGAGATTGTTAAAATAACCTTCACTGCAACCGAAGTTTGCTTTTATCAGTGGTTGTGCACCATTAATCGATTTCCCTTTAACAGTGGCATCAAAATAGATTTCGCCTTTATTCTCAAACTTCTTTAGCGTGGGCATTAATTCTTCAGGTGCTAATGCCAAAAACAAATTGAAATCTGGTTTTTTACCACTGAAGTGTAAATCAATGAAAACATCATTTAAAAAATCCACACTGCCGTCAAAGTTGAAAGTTGCCTTCTCCAAAGTAATTTCAGTGGGTTCTACTTTCAATATTTGTTTTGATTTCTCGAAGTCCAATTCTGTTGCGACCTCAAAATGTTTGTGTTTCAGGAATGTCGTATCTCCATCCTTAATCAGGTTTAACTGAAACTTCGAGTCTACGTTCATAGTAAAGTTCTGCTTTGTGGATTGTAGTCTTGTTTTGGCGTTCTCAATCAAAACGTCCACCATTATACCATTCGACTCATTGAACTTTGAAACATCAATATTATCTAGCTTAATCGATTGCAAATCTAAATGAAGCTCCTCTTCAATCTCCTTTGCAGGTTTTTTGCTCTCGAATGCTTTAATGATATTGAAGTCTCCATTTTTATGCTGTATAATTCTCAGATCACCGTTCGAAAGTCTGACTGACTTCACATCATATTTTCCTGAAAGCAATTCCAAAATGTCAAACCCAATATAAGCATCTTTGATGTGTACAATTCTTTCTGATTTCTTACGGTTTTTTCCTTCAAAAATTTCGAGCTCCTCTATATCAATTGATATATACGGAAAGTTCGCAAAAGGGGCTACATGACTATCTTTAATTCGAATGGAACCGGTGAAATCTTTATTCGCATTTTTGATTAAGTTTTTCACAATAGAATCCTGCTTTACGTACACAACCAAAACAAGAATTGAAAAAACAATTATAGGTGTAATCAGACCAAACCAAAAGGTTCTTTTCCAGAATTTTTTTCTCTTTAAAAACATGAGTGAAATGGAGCGCATGCAACTTAATATTTACAATAAACTTACAATTTTTTACTCAATTTATATTTTGAACCACTAGTCAACATGCTTTAAAGTTAAATCGGCAAGTAAAACTAGCCTACTCTAAAAATCAAACGTTCAAAATTAACAAAAAAATAACAAATTTTTAATGCTATACAACTGATTTTCAATTGTTTGAATAATTGGCATATGGTTTGTTTTAATTATTACACTAACAAAATAAATTTAATTATTATGATCGCAAAGAAAAATTCGGGGGTTGACCTCGAGCGGAAAAGAACTGTCCTATTTCAAATAGGATTGCTAACAGCAGGCTCATTTACATTAGCCGCTTTCAATTACTCCACAACGACAAAAATGGAATTGGAAAAGAAGGCTGTTGCCTTCGAACCAGTAACCTATTTTGAGCAAATTCCAGAGGTAAAAAAAATCGAAATTCCGATTGTCAAGCCACCGGTTAATCAACCAAGCACAAATGAACCGAGTATCGATTTGAATAACCAGCAGGTGAGTCAAAATGTGTCCTCAACCCAAAATTCCACAACGATTCCAAAACCCGATATTAGTCTGCCTGGCGGATTTGTCGTCGTGACTGGCGGAGATGTTGATGTCGATGGTGGAGATTTTGACCCATTTCCGCCGATTGATGCAACATACATTGGTGGAGCTGTAAAAATGCAAGAGGATATATTAAAAGACTTGATCTATCCGCAAATTGATATTGAACTTGGACAACAAGGAACCGTTTATGTCTCGTTTATTATCGAAAAAGACGGGTCCGTTTCAAATGTACAAATCGAACGTGGTATTTCTGAAACGATTGATCGCGAAGCAAAGCGAATTGTTCGAGGGTTTCCAAATTGGAAACCTGCTGAAAATGCTTTTGGAAAAGTGAGAACAATAGTTCGCCTACCAATTAAGTTTATTTTAGAATAAAAACGATTCGTTTAAATAGCGGAAACGGTTGTGATTTTAGAATTACAATCGTTTTTTTTTATGAACTTAAAATTTTATTTATCTTCGGAACGGTTTTTGAAAAACCAGATTAAATAACTAACCAAAAATAAATTAGCTTAACATGAAAAATTTAAACATTATCTTATTATTTGTCGGAATGGCTTCATTCTCATTTGGACAGAAAATTGTAAAAGTCAAAGGAGACGTAAAAGCATTGAAAGGACAAACGTCTTTTAATATCGAATACGATTATTCGGAAATGAGTGTTGGAAAATACAAAGAAGAGGCAAAATACATTGAAGATGGTGTTGCGGAAAGAGAGAAAAAAGAAGCTGGTAAAGGACAAGTTTTTAAAGATGGATGGTTTGGAGCTAGAGAAAGAGTTTA